>Ga0209162_1000219_pt1 | contig 64156 bp, 40 predicted proteins | sample YNPNPMetaG_FD_187121 | JGI IMG/M metagenome (GOLD analysis project Ga0209162, IMG submission 187121) | Anoxygenic and chlorotrophic microbial mat microbial communities from Yellowstone National Park, USA - YNP NP MetaG (SPAdes) (version 2) ...
TCCTGGTCATGAGTCTGGCTCCTTCTGCGATGGTTGGTGATACACCTATCATAGAAGGTTCCAGACTCCTTGTCATCCCCGACCTGACCGTTGCGGGTGTCGCTCATCCGTTCTGTCCGCCCCTAAACCCCGCTGGGGGGAGGGAGTCCGGCTCCTCCCCCCAGCGGGGGGAGGTTAGGAGGGGGGGTTCAGCGCCGCATGCGCGTAGGTGAGCAGCCTATGTTCACGTTAGCCGTCCATGCGGCTGCGCCGCACACGAACAGGATGAACATAGGTTCTTCTTGAGAGGGCTGCGCCCTCCCAAACCCTCCCACCGGGTGAGAGTACGGGGAAACCGGGTTTCCCCATACCCCTGCGTGAGGGCGAGGCCCTCCCGCGGGCAGGGGCGTGGGGAAACCCGGTTTCCCCACACCCCTGCTCCAGCAGCCTATGTTCACGTTAGAACAGGGTATTGGCCAGGCGGCGGCGGGCGCCGGGAACCAGGGGATGCTCATCGCCGAGGGCCGCGAACAGGGCCAGCAGGGCCTTGCGCGCGCCATCGTCACGGAAGGCCCGGTTGCGGGCGACAATGGCGAGCAGTTCGTCAATTGCCTGGGCGTAGTCGCCGCCGGCCGCGGCGCGGGCCGCCTGGCGATAGCGCAGGTCGAGATCGCCTTCGGCGGGAGCATCGCGCGCGGCGAGCAGATCCGCCAGCGGCAGGGCGGCCTGGGCGCGGGCGAAGAGCGGCGAACTGGCGGGCACCTGCTTGAGCGTCGCCACCCCCTCGGGGTCGCCCTGGAGCACCAACAGGCGCCCGAGCGCAAACAGCGCCTCGGCGTTCTCCGGCTCCTCACCGAGGAGCAACCGGTAGCGGGCGATGGCTCCTTCGGGATCATGCGCTTCGAGCGCCTTCGCGGCGTCGAGCAGCGACGACGAAGGCTCGGGAACGAAGCGCTTGAGCCAGGCCCGCACCTGCGACTCGGGCAAGGCCCCCACAAACTGATCCACGATCTTGCCCTGATGGACGGCCATCACCGCGGGGATGCTCTGCACCCGAAAGGCCTGCGCCAGACGGGGGTTCTCATCAACATTGACCTTGGCCAGGATCCAGGCGCCGCGGGCCTCGGCGGCCAGCCGTTCGAGCAAGGGCCCCAGCGTGCGGCAGGGACCGCACCAGGGCGCCCAGAAGTCTATCACTACCGGGACGCTCTGCGAGCGCGCGAGCACTTCCTGATCGAAGTTCCGCTCATGAACGTCGATGACACCGGTCTTCGACATCGGCGTCCCGCTTGATTTCACTTCATTGATCATCGTCACAACCTTTCCTGGAACGACGTAAGACACGGTTTCGCTGCACGGCTTTTCGCGTACCCGTTCGCGGAAGGCGCGGAGGGCGACGCCCTCCCAAACTATACCTCCAGGTAAGGGGATGGGGAAACCGGGTTTCCCCACACCCCTGCTTGATGAACCTACTTCTTGGGAGGGCTGCGCCCTCCCAAACCCTCCCACGGGTGGGGGATGGGGAAACCGGGTTTCCCCATCCCCCTGCGCAAGGGCTGCGGCCTCACCTTCCCAGGGGGGGCGTGGGGAAACCCGGTTTCCCCACACCCCTCGCCAGGGGCTTATGTTCACGTTAGAGCGCGCGCCTGCCGCGGGTGGAGATGGCAGCGTGGCTCCACCTCCTCGCGCCCTTCCTCCGAACGCAGTGCCCAATACCCTCCCCCAGTATAGCAGACTTCTGCGGAGGGGTCTGCAAGAGAGTTGTTAGACCGAAGACCTTTCAAATAAGCGAATACGTAAGCGAATGCGGCACTTCAGCCCCCGGCGGGGGAGGGCTGGGGAGGGGACCCGCCCCGTTTGAGTGGCTCAGCCCTCCGCCCTTACCCCTCAGCCCTCAGCCTTCAGCCATCAGCCATCCCTTACCTGCTGGCGCAGGAGCGCGGCGTAGACGACGGCAAGGATGGCCGCGAAGGCGAACCACTGGATGGCATAGCTCAGGTGCGGGCCTTCGTCAAGTTGCCGGGGGTCGCGCGGGCGGGGCAAGACCGCACCGTTGCCGGACGGCAATTCCTCGATATAGAGAGGCAGCAACGGCGCGGGCACCTGGGCCTGGAGGCGGGCTACATCCACGCGCACCCAGGCGTTGATACGCTCCTGGCCGGGAAGGGGCAGATCACGTGGGGCCAGGGGCGAGGCAGAACGGGTCTGGGGGGCGCGGGCCAGGCCCTCGACGGTCACCTCGCGGGTCACGGCGTACGCAGCGAGGTCCGCCGCTTCGGGTCGGGTAGCGGGGATCCAGCCGCGGTCAACGATGACCGCCGCCTCGCTTCCGGCGATACGCAGGGGCGTAAGCAGATGCACGCCTTCCACGCCGCTGTCGGAGCGCTGGCCGCGCAACACGACGCTGGCTGCGTTGAGATAGGCGCCGGTGACGCGCACCTTGCGCCCGATCAACGCCGCGGGATCAGGCTCGCGCCCGGTGAGGGTGACGGGATTCGCATCCACCACCGCCAGCCGGGCGGCATTAAGGGCGCGGCGCTCCTCCAGGCGGGCCAGTTGCCAGAAGCCCAGGCTGATGAAGCTGACGAAGATCAGCAGCGCAATCAGGTGTTTGAGGATCCAGCCTCCGCTCAGGAGGGGATGAGGAGCCATAGAGAAGCCCATCGGGTACTTTCCAAACCCTCCCACCGGGTGGGGGATGGGGGAAACCCGGTTGCCCCATCCCCCTGCTCAAGCGGCAATCCGTTGCAACGAAGGTGACGGCCCCCCTCCCCAGCCCTCCCCCCGCTGGGGGAGAGAGTGCGGCACCTCCCCCCAGCGGGGGGAGGTTGGGAGGGGGGCTGGGGCGCCGCATGCGCTGAGGTGGAAGGGATTGGCTCTCGTAGCCTATGTTCACCTCAGCCATCCATGCGGCTGCGCCGCACAACGCCGCAATGAACATACGGTTGTTCTTGGGAGGGCGCAGCCCTCCCAGACCCTCCCAGGGGCCGGGGCCTGGGTGCGCGGGCCTCCGGCCCGCGTCCGCTGAGGGATGGGGAAACCGGGTTTCCCCATCCCCCTCCTCCGAGGGGCTATGTTCACGTTAGCCGTCCATGCGGCTCTGCCGCACACGAACGGGAATGAAAAGAGGTTCTTCTTGGGAGGGCTGCGCCCTCCCAAACCCGCCCGCGGGCGGAGGTAGGGGGAAACCGGGTTTCCCCCTACCCCTGCGTGAGGGCCAGACCCTCCCGCGGGCAGGGGCGTGGGGAAACCCGGTTTCCCCACACCCCTCGCCGCGGGCGTATGTTCACGTTAGGGTCGCGGTGCAAACATGATAATGGCCATGCCTGCCAGGGCCACCAGCGAGCCGAGCAGATCCCACCGCGTGGGAGCAACGCGATCAATCGCCCAGAGCCAGAGGATGGCGACAAAGATATACACTCCACCGTAGGCGGCATAGACCCGCCCCGCGGCGGTAGGGTGCAGGGTCAGAAGCCAGGCGAACAGAATGAGGCACAGGATCGCCGGCGCGAGCAAGACAGGACTGCGGCCTTCGCGGAGCCAGAGATAAAACAGATAACAGCCGGCGATCTCGGCGATGGCGGTAACAAAGAAAAGAAACGATGTTTTGAGTTCGAGCATAGGCGCGTCAGACTAGAACCAGGGGCGCGACAAACTCTCCGGCAGCGGCGAGAGGGAACCCGCGTTCCCCGGCCTGCTTCCCTCCAATGGGCTGTCACCGGCATCAACTCCTGCCGACGCGCCTGATGCTGACACAGGCGCTCAGCGGCGCGGCATGAGCACCGTATAATCAACGTCGAGCACAACGGACGGCGGGTAGGTTCCGTCGGCAGACTTATCGGGGAAATCGGCGCATGAGCGATCCTTGGTCGCAACCGTGCGCACCCGCAGCGCCCCGATATCATCGCGACCCGGCAGTTCCATACGGTCGAGGATGGTGGACCAGGCGTAGATGGTATCGCCGGCGAAGCTGGGGTTGGTATGGCGCCCGCCGTTGATCGCGGCGATGCTCAGGGCGTTGGCCAGGCCGTTGAACGACAACGACCGCGCCAAGCTGATAATATGCCCACCGTAGACGATCCGCCGCCCGAAGCGCCCCTCGCGCTCCACGTGCTGGTTGAAGTGCACTCGCGCGGTGTTCTGGTACAGGCGGGTGGCCAGCATGTGATCGGCCTCTTCGATGGTCATGCCATCAACGTGGTCAATCCGCTCGCCCGGCTCATAATCGTCCCACAGGAAGGGACTCCCGGCGCGGGCAGTATCGTAGCTGCCTCGATCAACGCGGTAGGGAACCACCAACTGATCCACCGGAACCGCCTCGGGCAGGTCCGGCACCACGGTTTCAGGCGCGGGCGCGTCGGGATCGTGCTTGCGCACCATGACCCAGCGGATGTAGTCTACCACCATTTCGCCGCGCTGGTTGGTTCCGACCGAGCGCACGTAGACCACGCCGGTCTTGCCGTCTTTGTTCTGGCGCAGGCCGATGACGGTCGAGGTGGTGGTAAGCGTGTCGCCGGGAAACACCGGCTGGCCGAAGCGTCCGCCGGCATAGCCGAGGTTGGCGATAGCATTGAGGGAGATATCCGGCACGGTCTTGCCAAAGACGATGTGGAACACGAGCATGCTATCGAGGGGCGCCTGGGGCAACCCCAGGCTGGCGGCGAAGGGCGCCGACGAGGTCAGGGCGAAGCGCGAACCGTACAGGGCGGTGTACAGAGCCACGTCACCCTCGGTAACCGTGCGGGGCGTGGCATGGATCAGCTCCTGACCCAGGCGGAAATCTTCGAAGAAATTTCCGCGGGTGGTTTTTGGGATCATAGGGCACTCCTGCGGGTAAAGGTTCACATGTCTCCTGGGAGCGAGGGCCTCTCGCTCTCGTCGCATCTACGCGGGCAAGAGGCCCCCGCTCCCAGGCGCGTGGGTTGCCCCAGGTGTGAAGAGGCACTCCTGCGGGTGGTCAGAGACCATAGAGCTGGGCCAGTTCAGGATCTTTCTTTGCCACCATCCGCGCCAGATCGACAATCACTCTGGCCTGTTTCCAGGTGGCGTCGTCCTGCATCTTGCCATCGATCATGGCCACGCCGCTGCCGTCGGGCATGGCTTCGAGGATGCGCTTGGCGAAGAGCACTTCGTTGACATCGGGACTGAAGACGCGCCGGGCGATGGGGATCTGGTTGGGCGCCAGGGTCCAGGCGCCGGTGCAGCCCATGAGGAAGGCGTTGCGGAACTGGGCCTCACAGGCGGCTTCGTCTTTGAGGTCGCCGAAGGGTCCGTAGAAGGCGCGCAGACCGTGGGCGACGCAGGCATCAACCATGCGCGCGACGGTGTAGTGCCAGAGGTCCTGCTGGAAGAAGGCCCGTTCGGCGCTGCCCTCCTGGGGATCGGCGAGCACGCCGTAGAAGGGATGGCCGCCGCCGACGCGGGTGGTCTTCATACCGCGCGAGGCGGCCAGATCGGCGGGGCCGAGGCTCAAGCCGTGCATACGCGGGCTGGCGCCGCAGATCGCCTCGACGTTCATCACCCCCTGGGCGGTTTCGAGCAGGGCGTGAATGAGAATGGGCTTCTGCACCTTGTGCCTGGCCTCGAGCAGGGCCAGGTACTGGTCAACGAAGTGGATGTCCCACGGCCCTTCGACCTTGGGGATCATGATCACGTCGAGGCGATTGCCGACGGCCTCGATCAGCGCGGTCATATCGTCGAGGAACCAGGGGCTGTTGAGGGCGTTGACGCGGACCCAGAGGGCGGTATCGCCGAAATCATTGGCCTGCACGGCTTCGATGAAGCCGGCGCGGGCGGCCTCTTTGGCATCGACGGGGATGGCGTCTTCGAGGTTGCCGCAGAGCACATCCACCTGGCGCGCGGTTTCGGGCAGGCGGGCGCGGATCTTCTCGACGTGGGGCGGGAAGAAATGGATCATGCGTTCGGGGCGCACGGGGATCTCCCGCAGGGGCTGGGGCGCGCCGATGGCCAGGGGCCGGTAAAAATTGTAGGGCAGTTTCATGAGGTTCCTCCCGTCAGGCTGCTGGTCCAGCAACAACGCCTTCGTCGTGGAGCCGGGCGATTTCGCCGTCGCTCAGCCCCAACTCGGACAGGATCTCGTCGGTGTGCTCGCCGAGGCGCGGGGCGGGGCGCGCCGGCAGGCGCTCCACCTGGCTGAAGGCCAGCGGGGTGGCCGGGGCCAGATAGGCGCCGATGCCGGGCTGTTCGAGCATGGAGAACATCGGATTGGCGGTTGAACAGTCAGCATCGGCGGCGATCAACTCGCGCACCGTCTGGTAGGGTCCCCAGGTCACGCGGTGCTCTTCGAAGCTGCGGCGCACCTCGTCGAAGGTGCGGGCGTGGAACCAGGGCTCCAGGAGCTGGGCGATGGCCCGCCGGGCGCGAAAACGGTCGCCTTCCTGGGAGAGATCGAGGCCGAGGCGGGCGCCAAGCTCGGCGAAGGCGCCGGCCAGCCCCGTGGCGTTGCACAGACAGCGCCACTGCAGGTCGGTCAGCCCGACGACCATGACGCGCTTGCCATCGAGGGTCACGAAATCGCGCCCGAAGGCCCCGTAGAGATAGTTGCCCTGGCGTGGGCGGTCTTCGTTGTTGATCATCACCTCGGCGAGCATGCCGAAGTTGCCGAGCATGGCCAGGCCCACGTCCTTGAGCGAGAGGTGCACCAGTTGCCCCTCGCCGGTCAGGCGGCGATGGCGCTCGGCGGCGAGCAGGCCCACGACGATCAGGTGCCCGGCGACAAAATCCCAGGCCGGGAAGACATGGTTGACCGGCTCGGCGCTGCCTTCGGGACCGGTCATGAAGGGCAGGCCGAGCTGCGGGTTGACGGTGTAATCAACCTCCGAGCCGCCATCCCGGCGCCCGAGGAAGTTGACCATGATCAGGTCAGCGCGGTGGGCGCGCAGGGCCTCATAGCTGAGCCAGCCGCGGGCGGGAAAGTTGGTGATGAACATGCCGGCGCCATCGCCGGGGGCGCAGATCAGCCGGGTGAGCAACTCCTGGCCGCGGGGATGGCGAATATCCACGGCGATGGAGCGCTTGCCCTTGTTGAGACCGGCCCAGAAGAGGCTATGCTGCCCGTCACGGGTAACGGGCCAGCGTTTGTAATCCAGGCCGCCGCCGATGGGGTCGAAGCGGATCACATCGGCGCCGAGTTGCGCCAGGGTCATGCCACTGAGGGGCGCGGCGACAAAGGCCGAGCCTTCAACGACCCGTAAGCCGGAGAGGAGTCCTTGTGTCATCAGATCACCCGTTTCTCGCGCAGCGACGCGATCTCGTCGTTACTGAGGCCGAGCACGTCGCGCAACACTTCGTCGGTATGCTCACCGAGACGCGGGCCAAGATGCTTGATCCGGCCGGGGGTGGCCGAGAGTTTAGGGATGACCGTGGGGACAATCACCGTTTCGCCGGTCTCCGGCACGTCCATCGCCACCAGATTGCGGCGAGCATGGAACTGCCGGTCGCCGAAGATGTCGGCGATGTTGTTGAGGGGCGCAGCGGGCGTGCCGGTGGCGTAGCAGCGCTCGAGGACCTCCTCGCGGGTCAGCGAGCCGCACCAGTCGCGCACGATCTCGTTGACGTCGTTGCAGTGCTCCAGACGCACCTTCTGCTCGCCGTAGATGCTGGAGGAGGCCAGTTCGGGGCGGTTCATGGCCCGGGCCAGACGGGCAAAGAGCTTGTCGGTGGCGCACGAGATAGCGACCCACTTGCCGTCACGGGTGGGAAAATGGCCATGGGGGCAGGCGAAGTCGTTGTGATGGGGGCCATGGCGCTCGCGCACGATGCCGTACATCCCATAGGCCGGGGCCAGTTCATCGGTGCAGCGGAAGATCGACTCGTAGAGCGCGGCGTCGATATACTGGCCGCAGCCGGTCTGGTCGCGGTAGCGCAGGGCCATCAGCACGCCGATGGCGCCGTAGATGCCGGTCATGTAATCGCCGAGGGTGGTTGAGCCGGGGGTCACCGGGGTGCCCTTGGGCATGCCGGCGAGGTAGGCGATGCCGCCGACGGCGTGGGCGATACGGGCAAAGCCGGGGCGATCGGCGTAGGGGCCGGTCTGCCCGTAGCCGGTCACGCGCAGCATGATCAGGCGCGGATTGAGTTCGTGGAGCACGTTCCAGCCCAGCCCCCACTTTTCGAGGGTGCCGGTGCGGAAGTTCTCGCAGAGCACATCGGCGCGGGCCACGAGCTGCTTGAAGATCTCCTTGCCCTCGGGGCGCTGCAGGTCAAGGGTCAACGACTTCTTGTTACGCGCCTCGCTGAGCCAGGTGAGGGTGTCGCCCCGCTCGGTGGGCGTGCCGAAGCGCCGCAGGGCATCCCCGCCGAGGGGATGCTCCACCTTGATCACCTCGGCCCCAAACTCGCCCAGAATGGTCGCGCAGTAGGGCGCGGCGATGACCGTGGCGGCATCAATGACCTTGATGCCCGCGAGGGGCAGATGGTCCTCGTTGGGTTGGTGTGTCACGTCTCTCTCCTCTTCAGGCATTCCATGCGGCTCCGCCGCACAACGCCGCAATGAACATAAGGTTGTTCCTGGGAGGGCTGCGCCCTCCCAAACCCTCCCGCGGGTGGGGGCATGGGAAAACCCGGTTTCCCCACACCCCTCTTCGAGAGCCTATGTTCACGTTAGGCATTCCATGCGGCTCCGCCGCACAACGCCGCAATGAACACACGGCTGTTCCTGGGAGGGCGACGCCCTCACCAGATCCTCCCACCGGGTGCGAGGATGGGGAAACCCGCTTTCCCCACCCCCCTGCGCGCGGGCGACGCCCGCCCAGATCCTCCCACCGGGTGCGAGGATGGGGAACCCGGCGTTCCCCGGACCCCGGTCCGCGGGAAGGAGGCACGCAGGCGAGGCAGCCGGGGGGGCTGCGCCGCCCCGCACCCTTCCACCGCATAGGTCCTGTCAAATGATCTTCCGCTGGCGCAGGTACTTGATGTCATCGGGTGTCAGGCCGAGCATCTCGCGCATCACCTCGTAGGTGGCATTGCCCAGGGGCGGGCCCAGGTTGGTGATGCGGCCCGGAGTTTCGGAGAGGGTCGGCACCACGCCGGGCACCACCACCTCGCCGACCCCTTCCTCGTCGATACGCGCCAGGTTGCCGCGGGCCTGAAAGTGCTCGTCCTCGAAAATGTCGGCGATGCTGTTGAGTTTGCCGATGGGCACCTCTTTTGCCAGACAGATAGACAGCACCTCATCGCGGGTGAGCGAGCCGACCCAGTCAATCACGATCTTGTTGACCTTGTCGCGGGCGGCCAGGCGCTTGCGTTGCTCGCCATACAGTTCGGTGGAAGCGAGTTCGGGTTGCCCCATGGCCTCGGCCAGGCGCTCGAACATCTTATCGGTGGTACAGGCAATCGCCACCCACTTGTCATCGCGGGTGCGGAAGTGGCCGTGGGGCACGGCCACGAAGCTGCCGGCGCCCTCGCGTTCACGGATCTTGCCAAACAGGCCATAGGCCGCGGCGATCTCGTCGAGCTGGCGGAAGACCGCCTCGTAGATGCCGATATCAATCACCTGGCCCTCGCCGGTGCGCTCGGCGTGCCGTAGCGCAATCAGCACGCCGACGGCCCCGTAGAGACTGGCGATGTAGTCGCCCAGGGGCACGTTCCCCGGCAGCACGGGGGTTTCGTTGGGAAAGCCGGCCAGGTAGGACAGCCCGCCGAAGGCATGGGCGATGTGGGCGAAGCCCGAACGCCGGCGATAGGGTCCCGTCTGCCCGTAGCCCGAAACGCGCAGCATCACCAGGCGCGGGTTCGCTTCCCGCACCTGGTTCCAGCCCAGGCCCCACTCCTCCATCGTGCCGGGGCGGAAGTTCTCGATCAGCACATCGGAGCGGGCCACCAGTTTCAGGAAGAGTTGCACCCCCTCGGGCTGCCGCAGGTCAATGGTCACCGACTTGCGGTTGCGAGCCTCGCTCAACCAGGCCAGACTGGCATCGTGGCGCTTGGTAGGCGTGCCGAAGCGGCGCATGGGATCGCCGGCAATCGGGTGCTCGACCTTGAGCACCTCGGCCCCAAACTCGCCCAGGATCGAAGCGGCGTAGGGACCGGCGAGAAAGTTGCCCACGTCAATCACCCGCACCCCGCTCAGCGGCAGGCGCTCGCGTTCGGGTTCGCGCCGGTACGGGTCGGGGTGCATGGCAGGTATGGCGCCCTCATACAAGGGATGCTCGTGTCCCTCGTGCTGGGGCTGCGCGTCGGCCTGCCCGGCATCGCTGGCGGCGTCGTGCGGGGCAGCGTTTTCAGTGGTGCTCGCGCGGGATCGTCTTGTCACGGTCTGGCCTCCGGTGCACAACTTGTCCGTCTCCGCATACCCTGAAGCCGGCCTGGTCATCGGGTGGGAAGGGGCGTAAGAGGGAGTGTCTCTCCGCGACCATTCACAGGCATGGTTCAAACGAACTTGACAATCCAGCCTTCAACTCTGCAGCTCTCCAACTCTCCAGCTCTCCAGACCGGTTCGGTAGAGGTGTGGAGCTGTGGAGGTGTGGAGCAACGGTCAAGCTAGAACGCCCGATCATGAACCATGCTGTACAGCCAGGTTGGCGGGCCTCGAGGGATGCGGAACGGTGATGATTCACACAGCTTCTGGGAGCGAGTCAATTGTATAATAGTGCTGGAGTATTTGTAAAGTTTGTTATACCATTCGCAAAAAACCCCCAGTAGACCAGGAGGCAGCCATGGATGAGCCAGGCAGCGCCTATGCCGCGTGGATCGGTCGAACGGAACAGGTCACTGACGAGATGTGCGCAGGTCCGGCCCTGGCCGCCGCCGCAACCCTCGACGACACGCGCACACCCCTGGGGGCGGGCGCCGGGCTGCCCCTGCTCTGGCACTGGTTCTACTTCCTGCCGCGCGCGCCGCAGTCGCGCCTGGGCGAGGACGGGCACCCGCAGCGGGGCGACTTCTTGCCGCCGATCCCCTACCCGCGGCGGATGTTCGCCGGCGCGCGGCTGCGCCTGCACCGCCCGCTCACCCTGGGCCGGCCAGCGCGGCGCGAGGGCGAGATCCGCAATGTGACCACCAAGAGCGGACGCAGCGGATCGCTGGCCTTTGTGACCGTCGGCTACCGGTTTGTCCAGGATGACATGCTCTGCCTGGAAGAGGAGCAGGACATCGTCTACCGCGAACCGGGGCCGCCGGTTGCGGCCCCGACGCCGATCGACCTGCCCCCGCCCCCCGACGGCGCCTGGACGCGCACGATCGTTCCCGACACACGGCTGCTGTTTCGTTTCTCGGCGCTTACCTTCAACGCCCATCGCATTCACTACGACCGGCCCTACGCCCGCCACGAGGAGGGCTATCCAGGACTGGTGGTGCACGGGCCGCTGACGGCGATCCTGCTGCTCGACCTGGTGCGCCGCAACACCGACCGCCCCATCGTGGGCTTCAGTTTTCGCGGCCAGGCGCCGCTGTTCGATCTGGCTCCCTTCCGGCTCGTTGGCCTGCCCAACGGCGACCGGGTGAGCCTGGAGGCCCAGGGACCCGACGGCAAAACGGCCATGAGCGCCGAGGCGGAACTAACGTGAAAATAGGCTCTCGAAGAGGGGTGTGGGGAAACCGGGTTTCCCCACGCCCCCGCGGACGCGGGCCGGAGGCCCGCGCACCCAGGCCCCGGCCCCTGGGAGGGTTTGGGAGGGCGTAGCCCTCCCAAGAAGAACCTTTTTCATCCTGTCGGTGTGCGGCGCAGCCGCATAGACGGCTGGGGTGACCATCGTGCGCAGGGTTCAGCCCCCCCTCCCAACCTCCCCCCGCTGGGGGGAGGCGCCGGGTTCCCGCCCCCAGTGGGGGAGGGTCAGGGCGGGGGCCGGCGCCGTGCCCGCGGCGCCGTGGCGCGGGCGGGACGCCCACGCTCCCGGGCCGTTTTCATCGCGGCGTTGTGCGCCGTGCGCATGACCGTCTCTCGTGACCATGGGGGAACCAGGTTCCCCCATCCCCCCGCCCGCGGGAGGGTGTGGGAGGGCGCAGCCCGCGAGCAAGGGGATGGGGAAACCGGGTTTCCCCATCCCCCCACCCGGTGGGAGGGTTTGGGAGGGCGCAGCCCTCCCAGGACGTATGTTCATCCCGTCAGTGTGCGGCGGAGCCGCATGGATGGCTACAATGGAGCCACGATGGACCCCGTCACCCGCGCCCTGGCGCATCTCGATACCGCGGCGATGGAGAGCTTCCTGCAACGCCTGGTGCGCACGCCCAGTGTGTATCTTCCCGGCGTGCCCGGCGCGAACGAAGCCGCCGTCGCCAACCTGGTGTACGAGCAGTTGCGCGCCTGGGGCTGGGCGCCGCGCCGCGAAGAGGTGGTGCCGGGGCGCCCCAACGTGGCGGCCGACCTGCGCGGCGCCCTGGGCGGTCCTGCGGACCCGCCGGGGCCGCTGCTGCTCCTCGAAGGGCACACCGACGTGGTCACCCCCGGCGACCCGGCGGCCTGGAGCGACGACCCGTTCTCGGGGCGGGTGGTGGGGCGGCGACTCTACGGGCGGGGGGCCTGTGACATGAAGGGCGGCCTGACAGCCATGCTCTTCGCCGCCCGCGCCCTGCAACTGGCCGGCGCGCCCTTCCGGGGCACGCTGCGCCTGCTCGTGCCGGTGGACGAAGAAGGGATGATGCTGGGCATCAAGGCCATGGTCGCCCGCGGCGAAGCCGACGGGGCCGTCGGCTGCATCGTCTGCGAACCCGAGGGCGGCGAGCTGTGCGTCGCCCAGAAGGGCTCGCTGCGCCTGCGGCTGATCAGCCACGGGCGCATCGCCCACGGGGCCATGCCCCACCAGGGCGTCAACGCCCTGACAGGCATGGTGCGCTGGCTGCAACGGGTGCTTGACCTGGAGGAGGCTCTCAATCGCGAGCACCCGCCCCATCCGCTGCTCGGCCCGAACTACATTAGCCCGACGGTCATCCGCGCCCCGCACCCCGGCGACGCCTCGCAGATCAACTGCCTGCCGGGGCGCTGTGATGCCTTCCTCGACATCCGCACCGTGCCCGGGGTGGATCACGCCGCCCTGGTCGCGCGCATCGCCGCCCTGGGCGAGGCCGCGCGCGTCGAACACCCGGCCTTCCGCTTCAGCGTCGAGGTCGTTGACGACCGCCCGGCGGTCGCGATTGACCCGGCGCACCCCCTGGCCCGCGCCGTGGCCGCGGCCCACACCCGCGTCTACGGCGCGCCCCCGCCGCTGGGCGGCGTGCCCGGCTCCACCGATGGCACCATCCTCGCCCGCGATCGGGGCGTTCCTGTGGTGGTCTACGGCCCCGGCGACAAATGGCTGCCACATCAGCCCGATGAGTACGTGGACCTCGACGAGGTGGCGCGAGCGGCGCACGTCTACATCATCGCCGCGCTGGAGTTTTTTGGCAGCGGATCCGGGTAAGCGACACGCCGCCGGTTACAGCGAGCGGGTAGAATGCCTTCAGGCGCGCCGTGGAGGTCGCCGGACGTCCGACCGTCGTGGCACTGGAGGTTCCTCTGTACCGGTCCGTTCACCAATCAACCCGCGCGCAGAGCGCCCCCCGCGCCCGGTGGCGCGGCGCCGTCCTCCCGCTGCTGCTGGCGCTGCTGGCCGGCCATTTCGTTGTGGTGCAACTGCTGACGGGCGCGCAGTTCCTCGATGCGCCGCGGAACATGCACTGGGGGCTGCTCACCTGGGAGCAGCCGGGCTTTCTGTCTGGTCTCCCTGACACCTACGAACGCATCAAGGGCTTTCCGCCCGATCCGCCCCAACTCGGACCGATGGGCCTGTGGCGGCACCCCTACGGGAGCCTGCATCCCTGGTGGGGGCCGCTGACGCCGGGATTGTTCGCGCTGGTGTGGGGGGTGTCGCGCTCCTACACCCTGGTGCAACTGGTGATCCCGCTGGCGGCCGGGGCGACGGTGCTGCTCACCTACTGGATGGGTCGCGCGCTGCTGGGCGGGCATGCCGCGCTGGTGGCGGCGATCTTTCTGTCGCTCTATCCCCTCTTCCGCGAGTATGGCAGTGTCGCGTACAATGAAGCTCTGGGCGCGCTGGTGCTCAGCGGGGCGCTGTTTGCCTACCTGCGCGGGCGCACCGTCGCGGCGACGCTGGCCGGCGCCCTGGCCGCGCTGACCAAGATGGACCTGCTGGCCCTCTATACCGGCACGGTGGCGCTGAGCGCCCTGTACGACCGGTTCGCGGGCCGGCGCGAGTTGTCGTGGCGGCACCATATCGTTTGTCTGGTCGCTCCACTGGTGCTGGCGGCCCCCTGGATCTGGGGGCACTACCTGGGCGGCGGCGCGCGGACGCCGACCCGCGGGCTGTCGTGGGAACTGTTTACCATCATTTTCCCGATGATGGTGGAACTGACGTTGTACATCCCCTGGTACGGCGTGGCGCTCACGCTGGGCGTAATCGGCGCGGTGATCGCCTACGGCCTGCGCGCGGGCGCGTTGCCGCGTCTCACGGCGGTGGCGCTGGGGGTATGGATGGCGCTGGGGTTGCTGGTGGTGCTGGTCTACTGCGCCACCCCGGGAGCGGGGAACATCCCGCGCATCTTCGTGCCGGCCCTGCCGCCGCTGGCCCTGCTCTTCGGCGCCGGCTTCGCGCGGCTGCCCCTGGCCTGGCGCCGCCGGGTGGGTCTGTACCTCGGCGCGCTCTTTCTGGTCATCAATGGGTTCGTGATCTGGTACCAGGCCACGGCCTACGGCGCGCCGATCCGCGCCGCTGCGCCGGCCTTCAGCGAGTTGCGGCAGCGCGAACCGGGCTTTGTGCTTACGCCGATCTACTGGGAAACCATCCTCTACACGCGGCAGCGCGCCACCTGGTTCGAGGCTGACGAGGTCTTTCGCGATCATATCATGGGCGACGCCGGGAACTTCGCGCGCTACGTCGAGCGGCATCCCATCCGCTACGTTCTACTGCCCAACGCCACCTCCGGCCCCGGGCCGCGCGACCCTGCGGCCCCGGCGGTGCGGGCCTACCTGGATGCCAACGCCACGCGCATTGATGCCGGCGCCTGGACCCTGTGGGTGCTTCCGTGAGTATCTGAAACCAGGCCCTCGGAGAGGGGTGTGGGGAAACCGGGTTTCTCCACACCCCCGCCTGCGGGAGGGTTTGGGAGGGCTGCGCCCTGCCAGGAACAACCTTTTTTCATCCCGTTGGTGCGGAGCAGGGGTCTGCGGAAACCAGGTTTCCGCAGACCCTCGCCCAGCGGGCGAGGGTGGGCGGGCGCCGCCGCCGCACTGATGCGAGCCGGAGGCCCGCGCACCCGGGCCTCGCACACCACCATGACAATCAACCTATCTGCCAGCATTGACGACCTGCTCAACGGACGCATCGCGACGCTGACCATCGCGCCCGATGGGACGCTGCGGCCCGACGATCCCCCGCAGGGGTTGATCCTGTCCGGGGCCTTCAATCCGCTGCATACCGGGCACGAGGGCATGGCCGCCGCCGCCGCGCGGCTCACCGGGATGCCGGTGGCCTTCGAACTGGCCGTGGTCAACGCCGATAAAGGCGCGCTTGAGCCGGAGGATATCGCCCGCCGCGCCGCCCAGTTCGCCGGGCGCTACACCCTGGTGCTCTCGCGCGCGCCGTTGTTTGTCGAGAAGGCCACCCTCTACCCCGGACGGCGCTTCGTGGTGGGGTACGACACGGCCGCCCGGCTCATCGCCCCGCGCTACTACGGCGACGAGGCGGCGATGCGCGCCGCCCTGGAAGCGATCCGCGCCGCCGGGTGTTCCTTCCTCGTCGCGGGGCGGCTGGTGGAAGGGAGATTTTGCACCCTGGCCGATCTTCCCGTTCCGCCTGATCTTGCCGACCTGTTCACCCCCATCCCCGAGACCCTCTTCCGGGCCGATATCTCCTCCACCGAACTGCGCGCCCGCAGCAGGCCCGGGGCATAGGCTGCACCGCCAACGCTCCTGGGAAGCCGGTGCGCGCCGCGGGGCTAACAATCTTCTCACTCCGAGCGTACCCTACCCTCTGCGGGCGTTCAGTTCCACGGAGTAAGCTGTCAGATGGATGGACCGAGAAACTTCTAACCGTATAATGGTCGAGATATGACCATGTACGTGGGAAATCGAGCCGGGTTTCCCTATTGCCCCACCCCACCAGGGGCGGCGATGTTCAGCGTAACTATTCCGGTCGCCTGGAGCAAACGAGGGAACACTATGAATGCACAGCCTGTCAACTTCCCGCCCTTCGAGAGGAAAATGCGTCGCGAAGGGCTTGAGGAGATTGTCATTGACAATTTTCGCTACTACTACACCGCTCTGGTCAACGGTGACACCGGTCTGGTGCCGGAAAGCCAGATCCGGCCGGTAAGCGCCCTGCCGAACCTGGAGCATCTGGGGGCCTATGAGGAGGCAGGACGGGCCGCCCTGGCCCAGGTGGCGGTGCTCAAGCTCAACGGCGGTCTGGGCACGAGCATGGGTCTGGAGCGGGCCAAATCGGTGCTGATCGCCCGCGAGGGCCTGACGTTCCTCGACATTATCGCCCGGCAGAACCTGGCCGATCGCGCGCTCTACGGACGGACCATCCCGCTGATCTTTATGAACAGCTTCAACACCGACGCGGATACTCACGAGGTGCTGGCGCGCTACCCCGAACTCGCCTGCGACGTGCCCCAGACGATGCTGCAACACAAGGTCCCCAAGGTGTTGCAGGCCACCCTGCAACCGGCCGTCTGGCCCGCCGAACCTGAGCTGGAGTGGTGCCCGCCCGGCCACGGCGAAGTGTACATCACGCTGGCGACCTCGGGGTTGTTGGAGCAGTTGCTGCGCCACGGGTACGAGTATCTGTTCATCTCGAACGCCGACAATCTGGGCGCAACCCTCGACCTGGCCCTGCTGGGCTTTATGGCCCGGGAGCAGATCCCCTTCCTGATGGAGGTTGCCAGCCGCACCAAAGCCGACCGCAAAGGCGGTCATCTGGCCCGGCGCGCCGATGGGCGGCTCATGCTGCGCGAGGTGGCCCAGTGCCCTGAGGATGACCTGATCTACTTCCAGGACATCGCGCGCCATCGCTACTTCAACACCAACAACATCTGGGTGAACCTGCAGCGCTTGAAGGCGCTGCTGGAAGAGGGCCATAATGTGATCAAGCTGCCCCTGATCCGCAATCGCAAGACCCTCGACCCCCGCGATCCCGATTCGCCGCCGGTCTACCAGTTGGAAACGGCGATGGGCGCGGCGATCGAGGTGTTTCCCGATGCCCAGGCCGTGCGGGTGCCTCGTAGCCGCTTCGTGCCGGTGAAGACGTGCGCCGATCTGCTGGTGCTGCGCTCGGATGTGTATGCGCTCGATGCCAGTGCCCGGCTGCGCCGCCATCCCGGGGCCCTGGCCGTCAACCCGGTGATCACCCTCGACAGGCGCTACTATACCCTGATTGACGATTTCGAGGCCCGTTTTCCCCAACCGCCTTCTCTGGTGGGCTGCGCCGCGCTCACGGTTGAGGGGGATGTGCTGTTCGAGCCCGGGTCAACCTTCCGCGGCAACGTGAAGGTGGTCAATCGCAGCAAGGTTCAGCGCCGCCTGCCGCCCGTCACCCTGGTGAACGAGGCGCGCGAGGTGTAGTACCATCAGCCGTCCATGTCACCGGGCGGCACAACGCCCGATACGAACGGGGGTAACTGTTCACACCTGGGGTAACCCTCGCGCCTGCGAGCGAGGGCGTTTCGCCCCCGTCGCGTCTCCGCGGGCAAGATGCCCGCGCTCCCAGGAGAAATGTGAACGCTTACAAACGGGGGGATGAGGGAACCAGGTTCCCCCATATCCCCGTTTACGTCAGGCCCCATGCGGCTGCGCCGCACACCAACCGGATGAAAAAAGGTTTTGCTTGGGCGGGCTGCGCCCGCCCGCACCCGGCTACAGGGTGAGAGGTCTGGGGAAACCAGGTTGCCCCAGACCCCTGCTCCCTACCAACGGGTAACATAGGTTGTCCTGGGCGGGCTACGCCCGCCCCCGCGAGGGAGGTGTGTTCACCGCGGAGGCGCGCCGCCCCCGAAGTCATCGAAGATCGCCCCCGGCGCGTTGATGAACCAGAGACCGATCTGCCCGTCTTCGTTGTCAAAGGCCGTGCCCGCGTTGGCCTGACCGATCAGCACGCAGTTGACGTACACGCGCACCGTCCCATTGGAGAGCGCGCGCGCCCCGAGTTGATCGCCGTTCTGCAGGGTGATCGGGTACGTGCCGATGGTCGTCCAGCTCCGGCTGCTCCGGTTGTAGGTCTCGACCACCACTGCTTGCGCCGTGGCGTCGTAGGAGACTGAAATCGCCCCGTTGCGCCAGTTGCCGTTGCGGACCTTCAGCAGCAGGCCCTGGTGCTGCGCCGTGGCGTCAAGCTGGGTGAGTTTGACGTAGGCTTCCTGGTCGCTGCCGAAGCGGGTGCGCCAGTAGATCGGCCCGCCGCCGAAGACCTGCACCTGGTTGGCGCGGATAGAATAGCCGCCCAACCCTTCGTTGCCCCTCCAGCTTGCCCCCAATCTGCCGTCGCGCCGGTCGAAGGCGTCGAGGAGCAGCGCGCGCGGGTAGTCGCTCACGTTGAAGACGATGGTGCGCGGCGCTTCGGTCACGTCAGGCGTGAAGAGGTCGGTCGAGAAGTACTCGACGACGTAAGCGCCGGGCGTGGTGAAGACCACCGGGGCGGTGTAGGTCTGCAATGGCCCGCCATTCACCCGGTACTGCGTGCGCAGCACCGGCTCGTCGGTGGTCAGCGTTAGCGTGGCGCTCGGATCATACACGGTGGCGTTGCAGCACACGCGGGTCGCGCCCGACAGGCTCGCCGTGGTCACCGGCGGCACAGGCGCGCCGGTCAGGGTGATGCTGCCGCTTACGGCAGGGAAGACGCCATCGCTGAGGGTGGCCGTCACCGTCGCCGTGCCGTTGAAGTTCGGGGCCGGAGTGAAGACCAGGTTTGCCAGGGCGGTGTTGATGTCCGCCAGCGAGCCACTGGCCGAGGTGACGTTGAGCGTGCCCGCGCTAGCCGGGGTAAGCGTCAGGCTCAGCGTGAAGCTGTCGCCCGCGTCGGGGTCAATGCCGCGCAGGTCAATCAGGGGCACGGTGGGCGCGTCCTCAACCAAGCCCTGCGACACGCTCAGCGGGACCACGGGCGCCGTCGTGACGGTCACCGTACCGTCGCCCTCGTTAGCCGTCAGGGTATAGAGTTGCCCGTCCTGTTCCACCAGTTTCACCCCCTCGGGGGCCGCGCCGGTGCGCACCAGGCTGAAGGCGCGGGGCGCGGCGGGGTCGCTGATGTCCACGAAGGCCACGGCATTAGCGCGCTCGAGGCCCACCGCGGCAATCACCCGCCCGGCAAAGGTGGCCACGTCGAGCATCTCCGGTTCGCTGCCGCCGTTCGGGCTGCGATTGTCGGGGTAGACTCCGAAGCTGGCCGCCAGATCGTCGAGTTGCGCCCCGGCGTCGGCCACCAGCTCCCCGGTTGCGGCGTTGAAGATACTCAGGGTGCGACCGCCGCGCGGGTTGGGTCGCGTGTCGCCCTCGTCGGCGGTGACCAGGTAGGTGACGCCGCCGATCACCACGGCGCGGACGCCGTCTGGCTCGCGGAGGGCGGTCAGTTGCTGCGAGGGCTCGTAGCGCCCGTCGTTGATCAGGTCGGCGGGGCGATCCGTGGCGCCAAGGCCGAAAGCGTTGCTGGCGGGCAGCGTGGCGGGCAGGGGCGCGTTCAAATCCAGGCGAATGATCGCGTTGTTCTCCTGGAGCGTCACGTAGACCGCGCTGCTGTCGGGCGCAAAGGCGATCCCTTCGGGCTCGAGCCCGCCGGGAGCGTTGGACACGAGCGGGTTGCCGGAGACATCGTAGCGCCGGTTGGCAGCGACGCCGGGCAGGCTGCTCAGGTCGGGCAGTTCGACGATACTGAACGGCACGCTCGTCGAGGTGTTCGGGTCGAATCCGCTCAGGTCGGCCACACCGATCGCGCCCGCGCCCCCATCATCGCTGGCGCTCACCTGCTCGGCCTCAATCGCCACCACCGCAAAGCGTCCATCGGGGCTGATCTCCACCGAGTCGGGCTGGCGCCCGATGTTCGCAGTCGCCAGCAACGCGCCGTCGGAGAGGCGGTACACCAGGAGTTGGCCGCCGCGTGGAGCTGACGCACCGGCCACGGCGACGAAGAGATCCTTCGAGGGGTGGATGGCCGCCGAGGTCAGGTTGGGCACGCCGGTGATGCGCCGGACACGCTGGATGTTGAGCAGATCGCCGGTGTCGAGAATATCAATGCTGCCGTCGCCGGCGTTGGTGAGCACCGCGCGGTCGCCGCGCACGCTGATAATCTCGGCGCCGTTGCTCCCCAGGCCGGTGTTGTAACTACCGGCAGCCACCAGCGCCGGCGGAGTTGCGCGGGGACGAAGATACAACCTCAGCACGCTCGGATCGTGGTCGCTGGCGTTGGTCGCGGCGCTGAACTCGGCATTCACGTGGACGGTGTCGTACTGCGCGCCGCCATCGCGCAGGTTGCGGCTGATCAATATGCTGTCCAATACCTGCGAGTTGCCCTCGAAGATGTAGGTGTACTGCTCATTGGCCGGCTGGTTCAGCTTCGGATCAAACAGCACCGGCGTCCCCACGCCGCCCGGCGTACCCTTGACGATGTTGAGCGTCTCCGAGAACTGGAAGTCGTTCAGATCGCCCAGAACGACGATGTTGGCGTTGGGGTCAATCGCCAGGACACTGTCAACGAAATCGTTGACGATCTGGGCCTGCTGGTGCCGCTGGACCTCGGAAAGGCGCGTCGGCGGCTGGAAGCGGCCCGACAACGGCTGATCGCCGCCCTTCGAGTTGAAGTGGTTGTTGACCACGAAGAGCGTTTGCCCGTTGTAGCGGAACTCGCCCGCCAGCGGCTTGCGGCTGTTGGTGAAGGCCGGATTGGTGGGATCGATGCGCCCGGGGCTGAAGCTCAGTTCGGGCCGTCCGCCGTTGTTGAGCACGCTCACCGCCGTGGTCGAGTCGCCTCCGGGCCGATCCACGAAGCTCAGACCACGATCGGTGCGGAAGAGGAAGGCCAGGCGGATGTTGCCGCCCGGCTCGCCGCCGTCCTGGTTCGCCACCGGGTCAATCTGGCGGTAGGCGTAGGTCGGACCGCCGGCGGCCACGATGGCGTTGATCAGGGTCTCGAAGGTGCGCGAGGCGTCCACATTCGTATCCGCCGTGCCGCCGGTCGCGCCGTTATTGTCCTGCACTTCCTGCAGGGCCACGATGTCGGGCGCGCCCATATTGGTGACGATGATCTGCGCGATGGCGTCGCGCCGCTGGGGAGTGACGGTGTCGGCGGCGAAGTTCTCGAGGTTGAAGGTGCCGATGGTCAGGCGGTCAACCGCGCCGGTGAGATTCGTCACCTCCTGCAAGAGGCCACCCGACGCGGCGGGGGGCAGCGACTGGGTGATCAACAGCTTGAAGTTGGCGAAGCTGTAGTCCATGACGCCTACCACCGCCCCGGGGCCGGGGAAGCGGTCGCCAACGTTCACCTGGGGCGTGGGCAGAATGGCGTCGTCCAGAATGATCCGCTCGGGGTTGAGGTCGGTGGGGGTGATCACCAGGCCGCCGCGAGGGGTGCGCAGGCCCTGGCCCGTGCCGTTGTCGGCGAGGACCACGATCTCGCCGAAGTTGTTGGTCGGCCCGACGACGACCGCGTCGTTGACCTGGACGCGCATGCCCTCCAGGCTCTCGAAGAAATCAATGCCGTTGGCGGCGGGGTTGAAGACGTAGCCGGCGGTCTCGACCGTGTTGGTCGGCGCGGCGCCAGGGCTGCCGAAGACGGTCGCCGTGACCGGGGGCACACGCCCGCCCTGGCCGATCACCACCGGCTCAGGCAACGGGTTGCCGCGGGAGATCAGCCGGATCACCCGGTTGTCGGCGGCGGAGGTAGTCGCGTTGAGGTTGGTCAGGGTCAGGTTGTTCCAGGCGCTGCTGGTGGAGGTACAGGCGGCGCTGGTGCAGCCTGAGCGGATCTCCACCGGACGCCCGCTGACCTCCAGGCGGTCGCCGACCTGCACCGGGCCGCTGCCGCCCTGGGTGATCACCACCTGGCCACTGCCGGTGAAGACGAAGATGCCCTCGGAGGTGGCATCGTTGGCGTCGGCTTCGGGGTCCTGCAGGTAGAACCCGTTGGAACGCACAGCAGTGACAATGCCCGGCACGTTCTCGACCCGGCTGCCAAAGGAGATGGCATTATCGGCGATAACCGGCACCAGCGGCGAGACGTGGGCGGCGCCCTGAATGTCACGGATGCGCACGCCCGGGGCCGGCGGCGCCGCGGTGCTGAAGGTGGCGACGAAGTCGGCCACCATCGTATCGGGCGGGTCGCTCGTGTCCAGGTCGCTCACCAGGGCGGCGACGACGGTAAGCGTGCAGGTCTCGCTGAAGGCGAAGTCGGTGGCGGGATTGATCGTGAAGCTGATCGGCCCGCCGGAGACGGCGACATTGCTCGCCGAGACGGTGCGCGTCCCGCTGGTGGCGCAGGCCAGGGTGAACCAGTCGCCGCTGACGGCCACCGGCTCGCTGAAGGTCACCGTGACATCGCTCGCGACCGGCACATTGGCGGCCCCGTTGGCCGGAGCGGTGCCGGTTACCGATGGGGCCGCGTCGCTGCCCAGGGCGCTGCCGATGATGGTGACATTATCGAAGCGCCAGGTGCCGGTGGTGGCGTAGTTCGATGTGGGGTTCGAGGCCACGTAGGTCGAGCCACCGGCTGCGAACGACGAGACAATGCGGAAGATGACGTTGGGGTTGTTGTTCACCGCCGGAATGGCGCTGAAGTCGAAACTGCGGCTGAACCAGGCGTCGCCTGCGTTGGCAGTATACACGCTGGCTTCGCTGAAAGTGGCGCCGCCATCAGTGGAGTACAGGAGCACCACGGTATTCGCGGCGGTGTTGCTGTGGCGGTGGTCCCAACTGAACATGATGTTCTCGTAGCCTGCCGTGCTCACCGAGAACTGCGCCCCGGCTGCGCGGCTGTTGGCGCCCTGGGCGGGGTAGGTCGTGGTGTTCCAGCCCGAGTCAGGCGGGCGCGGCCCGACGCGCCCGGTGGCGAAGCTCGCCGTGGTCCCGCCCACCAGCGTGGCCGTCCCCGAGCCGATGGCGGGGGTCAGGGTGTCGTTGTCGAAGGTCCACTGGGTAATGGTGGTGGTGGCGCGAGCGAGTTGCGGAAAGGGGCCGACGAAGGAGACGAGGATGGCGAGCAGCAGGATGCTGATGCTCGCCAGACGCGCGACGGCGCGCCGAGGGCGGTTCGACGGAGTCATAACTTCCCTTTCTTCCCTGAACCAACAGGCACAGCACGAGCCCTGGCGCCGTGGTCGGCGCCAGGCGTCGCTATCGAGCGCCGTGGCCAGCATGCGCTAACCCTTCGGGGGAGGGCGCACGCATCACGTGTACCGTCGGGTGCTGTGGCTTGATGGTAGCAGGGGAATGTTAAGACTCGTCGGATGACAGGATGAAAAATTGATATCTCTGAATGACTCTTTTTTAACCACAGTCCGTGAGGGATGTGGGGAAACCCGGTTTCCCCACGCCCCCGCCCGCGGGAGGGCCTGACCCTCAAGCAGGGGTATGGGGAAACCTGGTTTCCCCATACCCCCGCCCGGTGGAAGGGTCTGGGAGGGGATATGCGGGGAGGCGCAGCCTCCCCGCACCCCTCCACCGCGTACGTCCTGTTATGTGAAAGGTATTGATTCTAGGGCCGATCAATCCGCGGCTGCACCCAGTAGAGGGCCTGGGCCGCGCCCCGCCCGGCACTGACGCGCAGCACCAGGTCGCCCTCCTGGCCGGCGAAGGGGGCCAGGTCGGCGCTGATGGCCGTCAGGGCGCCGTCGGGCAGTACGCTCCCCTCGTAGAGGATCTCGTTGTTGAAGGTGACCAGCACGTCCATGCCCGGCCCGCGGGCCTCCCGGGCGAAGCCGATGGCGGCGAGGAAGAACTGGCCCGCCTGGATCTGCGGCAGGTCGAAACGCGCCTCGATGAAGGTCCTGCCTTCGACCGCGGACTCCGGCGTCAGCGGCGGGAAGGTCAGCAGCGCGATGGGGGCCAGGCTGCCGTCTTCGAGCCGGTTCTCGCTGGCGATGTCGGCCCAGCCGCCCGCCTCGAGGTTGCCTGGCGGCGCGCCGAAGGCAATGGGGCCGGCGCTCGTCGTCCAGCGGGCGGCGGAGGCCAGGTCGAGCAGCGCGATGGAGCCTGGCGCGGGGGCCAGGGTGGCCGTCGGGGCCGCGGGGGTGGCCGTCGGGGCCGCGGGGGTGGCCGAGGGCGCCAGGGTAGGAGCGGGCGCCAGGGTAGGAGCGGGCGCTTCCGTGGGGATGGTCGTAGGTTCGGGCGTGGGGGTGGCCGCGGCCACCAGCACGCGCTGGACGGCGACGGTCTCTTTGTCGCCAGCGCGGGCGACGAGGCGGAAGTCGGTGGTGCTCTCCGGGCGGAAGGCGCGTTCGCCAAGGGGGGGAACGTCGCCGAACCGGTCAATCTGCACCCGCTCCGCGCCGCGCACGTCCCAGGCGACGGTCACCGGCTCGCCCGGCGCCACCACCTCCGGGTTGACGGTGAAATAGGCGATCTGCGGCGCGCCGGGCTGCAGCGAGAGGGCGATGGTGGGCGTGGCGGGCGGGGGCGGGGCGCCGCCCCGCAGGTTGGTGAACAGCAGTCCCGCGAGCAGGGCCAGGGCGATCAGACCGGCGGCGGCCAGGGGCGCCCAGAGGGGCAGCAGCGCCAGGCGGGTGAACGCGGCCCGCGCCTCGACCGGACGGGCCTCGTCGCTCTCGGCGAAGACGCTGAAGCGCAGCGTTTCGGGGCCGCCGAACAGCCGCCGCGGGGCCAGCACGGTAAGCGGCACCCTGGCGCTCTGGCCGGGGTCCAGGCACACATGCTCTTGCCCGAACTCGTAGGCCAGGAGGTGACCGGGGTCCTCGGCGCTCAGCAGCAATGTCGCCGTGACGTTCCCGTCGTTGCGGAGGGTCAGGCTGTACTCGGCTTCCAGGCGACCGCTGGCCCGTTCGGGGGTGATGGCGATACTCGGCGCGACGAAGGGCCGCACCGAGCAGACGATGCGCGTCGTGGCCTCGCGCTCCGGCGCGGTCGCGGCGCGCGCGCGGAGCAACGCCGGGTACTCGCCGGCGGGGTGGCGATGGTCGGCGGGCACGGTGATGAGCAGTGTCAGGCGCGCCTGGACGTCGGGGCCGAGTTCAACCGGGGGATCGGCGGCGCTGATCCACCCGGCGGGCACGCCCTCCAGGCTCAAGCTGAACCGCTCGACGCCGGGGCCGCGATGGTGGACCTGGGCCGCGACAACTGTGGGCTGTCCGGGGGTCAGTTCGACGCGCTCACGCTCGGGGATGACGCTGACGAGTGGCCCGGCCCGAACACCCGGCGCGGGCGGCGAGGTCTCCAGCAAGCCGCTGAGGAGCGGTTCCGGCGCGGGCGGCGGGGTCTCCAGCAAGCCGCTGAGCAGCGGTTCCGGCGCGGGCGGAGCGGGCGCCGGGGGCCCCACTGGGGTCAGGGCGGCCTCTAGCTGGCGCAGGGCCTCGGCCAGATCGGCGGCGTGGGCGAAGCGTTCCTCGGGCGCCTTGGCCAGGCAGCGCAGCACGATCGTCTCGAGGGCGGCGGGGATCTCCGGGCGCACCAGGCGCGGGGGCACGGGCCGGGCGCGCAGGTGCTTCTCGGCGGCCCGATCCAGGTCGCTCAGGTTGAAGGGCGGGACCCCGATCAGCAACTCGTAGAGCAGCGTCCCCAGGCTGTACACGTCGCTGCGGGCGTCGGGCGGGTCGCCCCGCGCCTGCTCCGGGGTCAGGTAGGCCGGCGCGGCGGTGGCCTCGACCGGCAGCACCGGGGCGATCCCCAGGTCGCCCGCCTTGAGGGTGGCCCGTTCGCTGGCGGCGCTCAGGCGCAGCGCCTCGGGGCGCAGCGCGCCGTGGACGATGCCCGCGCGGTGGGCGTGGCCCAGCCCCTCGGCGGCCTGGCGCGCCAGGGCGAGGGCGCCGGCAATGCTCAGACGGGCGCGCATGCCGCGCACCTGCTGGAGCAGGGCGCGCAGGGTTCCGCCCGCGGGCGCCTCGCTGGCGACGAAGACGCGCCCCTGCGCCTCGCCCAGGTCGTACACCGTGAGCAGATTGGGGTGGCGGAGCGCCGCGACGCGCCGCAGGCTCTCGAATAGCCGCGCGCGAAGGGCGGGGTCGGCGATCAGCGCCGGGTCGAATACCTTCAGGTGGCAGAGCCGCCGCAGTTGCACGTGACGGGCGGAGTAGGTCGGCCCCGTGGGGCCGGTCGCGAGGAGCGCCTCGAGTTGATAGCTGCCCACGAGCTGGCCGAGGAGATCGGTCATAGGCGGTGCTCTCACGGTGAACGGGGCGGAGGCGCCACGTTTCCCCAGGTTGCGTTCTTCGCGTCATTGATGCGCGCCTCAGTATAGCACGGGTCGAACCGCGGATCGGGCCGGTGGAGCCGCGCCCGTCGCCGGGGTGCGAACCGGCGCGTCCCGTTGCGGCTGCGTACGCCACACACAGCCGGTGTTACAATGGATCATGATCCGGCAGGGGAACGGGGAAACCTGGTTTCCCCATTCCCTCCACCGTGCAGCCGGATGCCGCTCCTCATCCCTCTGCTGCCGCGCCGGGCCTGGGGTTGGGGAAGGGGTGAGGATCACAACCATCGCGAGGAAGTGCTGTGACAACAACGCGCCCCGGCTTGCCCTATCCCCTTGGGGCCACATGGGACGGATCGGGCGTCAATTTCGCCCTCTTCTCCGAATATGCGACCGCGGTTGAACTCTGTCTCTTCGACACCCCCGACGCGCCCCGCGAGGCGGTGCGTGTGCCGCTCACCACACAGACCGACCTTGTCTGGCACATCTACATTCCCCATCTGCGGCCCGGACAGCTCTACGGCTACCGCGTCCACGGCCCCTACGAGCCGGCCCGGGGCCACCGCTTCAATCCGCACAAACTCCTGATCGACCCCTACGCCAGGGCGCTCCACGGCGACATGCGCTGGCATGATGCCGCCTTTGGCTATACCATTTTGCACCCCGACGAAGATTGCTCCTACGACGAGCGGGACAGCGCGCCCTACGTGCCGCGCTGCGTGGTGATTGACCCCACCTTCGATTGGAGCGGCGACGAGCGGCCCGACCGCCCGCTCCACGACAGCATCATCTACGAGGCCCACGTCAAGGGCCTGACGATGCTGCACCCCGAGATCCCCGACGAGATCCGCGGCACCTACAGCGCCGTGGCCCATCCGGCGATCATCGGCTACCTGCAGGAGCTGGGCGTCACCGCCATTGAGTTGCTGCCGGTGCACCAGTTTACCAATGACCGGCTGCTGATCGAGAAAGGGCTGAGCAACTACTGGGGGTACAATACGATCAACTTCTTTGCCCCCGCCACCCAGTACTCCCGCTGCGCCCACCCCGGCGATCAGGTGCGCGAGTTCAAACAGATGGTCAAGGCCCTGCACGCCGCCGGTATCGAGGTCATCCTTGATGTGGTCTACAACCATACGGCCGAGGGCAACCACATGGGGCCGACGCTCTCGTTCCGCGGGATTGACAATGCCGCCTACTACCGCCTGGTGCCCGGCAACGAGCGTTACTACATGGACTACACCGGCACCGGCAATACCCTGAACATCGTTCACCCACGGGTACTGCAACTGGTGATGGACAGCCTGCGCTACTGGGTGAGCGAAATGCACGTGGACGGCTTTCGCTTCGACCTGGCGGCGGCGCTCATGCGCGGCCTGTACGAGGGGAATCAGCTTTCCTCGTTTCTCGATACTATTCAGCAGGACCCCCTGCTGGCCCAGGTCAAGCTCATCGCCGAGCCGTGGGACGTGGGCCCCGGGGGCTACCAGGTGGGCAATTTCCCGGTGAACTGGGCTGAGTGGAACGGCAAATACCGCGACACGGTGCGCCGCTTCTGGAAGGGCGATGAGGCGCAGGTGGCCGAGCTGGCCTACCGTCTCAGCGGCTCCTCCGACCTGTACCAGCAGAGCGGGCGCAGTCCCCACGCTTCGATCAACTTCATCACCGCCCACGATGGCTTCACCCTGCGCGACCTGGTGAGCTACAACGAGAAGCATAACGAGGCCAACGGCGAGCATAACAACGACGGCGAGAGCCACAATAACTCCTGGAACTGCGGCGTCGAAGGCCCCACCGACGATCCGCAGATCAACGCCCTGCGCCTGCGGCAGCAGCGCAACCTCATGGCCACCCTGTTGCTCTCCCAGGGCGTGCCGATGATCCTCCACGGCGATGAGCGCGGGCGCACCCAGGGCGGCAACAACAATGTGTACTGCCAGGACAACCCCGTGGCCTGGATGGGCTGGGATCTGGACGCCGATGGCCGGGCGATGCTGGAGTGGACCAGGCGCCTGATCGCCATGCGCAAGGCCCACCCGGTGCTGCACCGCGCTACCTTCTTCCAGGGGCGCGAGATCCACGGCGAGGGGGTGCGCGACATCGAATGGTACCGCCCCGATGGCCAGCAGATGAGCGACGATGACTGGACCGACGGTCTGGTGCGCTGCGTGGGGCTGTTGCTCAACGGGCAGTTGATGGAAGAGTTCGACGCCCAGGGCCACCTGCTGCGCGACGATGTGCTGCTGCTGCTCTTCAACGCCTACCACGAGCCCCTGGACTTCGTTCTCCCCGGCGTGGACGGCGGTCCTCCGTGGACGCCACTGCTGGACAGCGGCGCCCCCGAGGGGCGCGAGGATCTGCCGCCGCTGCCGCCGGGCGGCGCGTACCCGCTGCAGGGCCGTTCGGTGGCAGTGTTGAGCCAGGACGGTCCGGCCTGGGCGGCGCGCTACGGCCGGGTGGAAACCGCGGCGCCCCCCGCCACCGCGCCGCTGCTGGGCGGTCCGCCCCCCGAGGCGCGCACGGTGGTGGGCAACCTGATCACCATCGCCGCCTTTCCCAGCCCGCAACTGGACAACCGCCGCGATATCGGCGTCTATCTGCCGCCTGGTTACGACGAGGGCATGCGGCGCTACCCGGTGCTCTACATGCACGATGGGCAGAACCTCTTCGACGCGGCCACCAGTTATGCCGGGGTGGAGTGGCAGGTGGACGAGACGATGGAGGCCCTGGCTCGCAAGGGCATCGAGGCGATTGTGGTGGGCATCGCCAATATGGGCGAGCGGCGTCTGGTCGAGTACAGTCCCTTCGCCGGTCCCGAGAACGGCGTGGGCCTGGGCGACGCCTACCTGGCCTTCATCACCGACACGCTTAAACCACACATTGACCGGAGCTTCCGCACCCGACCCGAACCGGAGCACACGGCGATCATCGGTTCATCGCTCGGCGGCCTGATCAGCCTCTACGCCCTCTTCCGCCGGCCCGATGTGTTCGGCATGGCCGGGGCCCTCAGCCCGTCGCTCTGGTTCGCCAATGGGGCCATGTTCGCCTATCTGGCGGCCACCAGCCATGCGCCGGGGCGGATCTACCTCGATGTGGGCACGGGGGAGCAGCCGGAGGTGCAAAGAACCGCGCGCCGGCTGCGGCGCCTGCTGCAGGCGCGCGGCTACGACCGCGATCGTCTGCGTTACCTCGAGGTGAAGGACGCCCGCCACACCGAGGCTGACTGGGCTGCGCGCTTCCCCGCCGTGGTGACCTGGCTGTTGACCGGGGCGATCGCCGGGCCGCGCCCGCCGGGCGCCTGAAGGGCGTCAGAATGCGGCAAACACCCCTCGACCCTGAAAAACTCTGGTAGCACGAATACGTCGCCGGAAGCGCGGGCAGCTTGCCCGCGCTTCCGGGAGAAATGTGAACACTTACCCCAGAGAGGATGGGAAAACCCGGTTTCCCCATCCCCATGCGTGAGGGCCAGGCCCTCCCAAATCCTCCCGCGGGCGGGGGGTGGGGAAACCGGGTTTCCCCACCCCCACGCCCAAAACGCTTGACATTCCCCACAACCGCGGTGTACACTCCAGACGGTTCCGCTGCGTCCGTACAGGTTCCCGGCAGGCTATGCGCAAATCAATCGTGTCAACCCCCGCGCCCGATCCGGCGCTGGAAGAGGTTCGCGCCCCGCGGCACCGGCTCAGGCGGCGCCGGCGTAGCCGCAGCGTCGAGTGGCTCGCAGTGCTGCTCGCCCTGATCACCCTGGGCGCGCTGGCGGGCGTCATCGGCCTGCTGCTCGCCGAGCGCGAGATGGCGCGGCGCATCTACCCCAACATCAGCGTGCGCGGCGTGCCCCTGGGCAGGATGACCATTGATGGCGCCCGTGACGCCGTTGAGCGCCACTATGGCGCGTTCCTGTACAACCCGGTCGTGCTGACGTACGGCGAGCGCGTCTGGCGCCCCGGGGCCGAAGAACTCGGCCTGCGCCTAGAGATTGACGACGCCCTGCGCGAAGCCTTCGCCTATGCCCGGAACGATAGTCGCGCGCGGAACCTGGGAACCGCCCTGGCTATCTGGGAACAGGGGGTGGACCTGCCCTTGCGCCTGGAGGTGGACCAGCGGGCCATGCAGCGGTACCTGGCGCGCATTGCCGCCGAGCTGGAAACTCCCCCCCAGGACGCCGCGGTGACCCTCGAAGGCGCCCGGGTGGTGGTGACCCCGGAGCAGTGGGGGCTGCAGGTGCTGGTTGACGAGACGCTTCGGGACATGACCGCCGCCGCGCAGGGGCTTGAGCGCGCCACGGTGGCGGTGCGCACCCGCGCGCTCGCACCGCGTCTGCGTGACGCCGAAGTGGCCCCGGTGGCCGATAGCCTGCGACTCATGCTCAACGGCCCGCTGGTGCTGGAGGGCGCCGGCGGCTCCTGCGCGGCGGGTTGCCGCTGGTCGCTGCCCCCCGAGCGCCTGGCCGGGTGGGTCAGCGTGCGCCGGGTGAGCGGCGCCGATGGTGAGCCGACCTATGCGGTGAGCGTGGATCAGAGCCGCATCCGCGCCGCGCTGCTCCCTATGGCCGCGGCGCTGCGCCAGGAAGGCAGCCTGCCCACGGTGGCCTGGAACAACGGCGATGTGCGGATCGTCACGCCGGGCAACCCGGGCGTAGGTCTCGACGCTGATGAGGCCATCGCCGCCGTGAACCTCGCGCTCAACGGCGGGCCGCGGCAGATCAAGCTGCCTATGGAGCCGATCCCGCCCCCGGTGACCGAGCGCAACCTCGCCAGCCTGGGCATCACCGAACGCCTGGGGTTGGGGGTGAGTTCCTTCGCCCGCTCGGAGCAGTACCGCATCACCAACATCCGCGCCGGGGCGCGCCGGATGAACGGCGTGCTCATTCCCCCGGGCGCCACCTTTTCGTTCAATCAGCAACTTGGCCCGGTGAATGCCGCCAACGGCTTCGTCGAAGGTCTGGCCATTGTCGAGAACCGGACCCAGAAAGAGTGGGGCGGCGGGCTGTGCCAGGTCTCCACGACGGTCTTCCGGGCGGCGTTCTTTAGCGGGTTGCCGATTACGGAGCGCCACGAGCACGCTTTTCGCATCGGCTGGTACGAGGAACTCGGCGAGCCGCCCGGCCTCGACGCCGCCATCTTCACGCCCTACAACGATGTGCGCTTTGTCAACGATACCGGCGGCTGGCTGCTCATGGAGAGCTATGTTGACCTGGCGCGGCAGCGCCTGAGCGTGGCGCTGTATGGCCCCCCAACCGGCCGCGGGGTGACCTACACCCACCGCGTGCTCGAACAGACTCCCGCCCCAACAACCCCGGTGTACGTCAACGACCCCTCAAAACCGCGCGGATACCTGCGGCGCACCGATATCGCCCGCGGGGGCATCAAGGTCGTGATTGAACGCACCGTTACCGCCAATGGGCAGGTGCTGGCCCGCGATCGCTTCCCCACCGAATTCAAACCCTGGCCCAACATCTACGTGCGCGGCACGGGCCGCTAAAGCCAGTACCTCTCACACACATAAGCGCATGCGGCGCTTCAGCCCCCTCCCAACCTCCCCCCGCTGGGGGGAGGAGCCGCACGCTCGCTCCCAGCGGGGGAGGGCTAACGTGAATATGGGGGAACCAGGTTCCCCCATCCTCCCGCCCGCAGGAGGGTTTGGGAGAGCGCAGCCCTCAAGCAGGGGGATGGGGAAACCGGGTTTCCCCATCCCCCCGCCCGCAGGAGGGTGCCGGGCGCCCCCCGGCAGGATGTTCGCCGCATTGCCGCACTTCCGCCCTTGTGCCCGGAGGCATAAGATTGTATAACGTACACTGAATGGCACGATCGTAAACGGGAGGGTCCGGGAGGGCGGAGGCCGTCGCGACGCCGTTGGTCCGCCCGCGGCGGGGGCGCGCCCTGGCGCAGCCAGCAGGGGGCCGCTGGTGCCTGTTCACGCCCGGGGTCCTCCACGAGCCTGGGAGCGCGGACGTCACACCCTCGTTGCATCTACGCGGGCAAGCCGCCCTGGCTCCCAGGCGCAAGGGAGACACGTATGTCTGCCGCCGCGGGCGGAACATGGGGTGCCCATACGTCTTGTTATTGTACGAATATGGCCAGCGAAGGGGAGCCATCCTGATGAAAGCGCATGAAATCATGACCCGCCAGGTCATCAGTATCCCTAGCGACGCGACGGTCGAAGACGCCGCCCGGCTGCTGGCCCGCAACCGCATTAGCGGCCTGCCGGTGGTCAACGCCGAGGGCATGCTCGTCGGTCTGGTAACCGAGCATGACCTGATCGCCCGCGCCGGGCGCCTGGTGAGCGAGATTATGAGCCGCAGCGTCATCACCGTCAGCCCTGATACCGAGATCGAACAGGTGCAGCACCTGCTGACCAATCAGCGTATCCGGCGCGTCCCGGTGGTTGAAAACGGCAGGGTCGTCGGGATCGTCAGCCGTTCGGACCTGGTGCGGCAGATCGCGATGCGCTGGGTCTGCGGCGTCTGTGGCGAGATCGTGCGCGGCCTCGAGCCGCCGGCAGGCTGCCCGCGCTGCGGCGCCGACCAGCACGCCTTTGTTCACGATGTGGTGCCGCCAGGGATGTGATCCCGTTGCTGGGGCGAAACATATTGCTGGCGCGAATAACTGCGGGGTTATGGTCTTTGAGAAATGAATCCGCTCTAGCCCGCGAAGGCGGGCTTCGCATTCCATAGCCGAGGGCTTTAGCCCCACGGCCAGCCCGGCATATCGGATTCATTTCTCAAAAACCATAACCCGGGAGCGCGGGCATGCCGCCCGCCGGGTCCTAACGTGAAAATAGGCTGCCGGAGCAGGGGTGTGGGGAAAACCGGCTTTCCCCACGCCCCCGCCCCCGGGCAGGGGAGGGCCTGGCCCGTGCGCAGGGCGATGGGGAAACCCGGTTTCCCCACACCCCCGCCCGCGGGAGCGGCTGAGTGGGCAAAGCCCGCCCAGGAACAACCTCGTTTATGAGAGGCGAAAGAAATTTCGCCGGCAGGGGCAAAACATCGTTCGCCCCAACAGAAACGGAGAGTCCCGAATGGTCAAGGTCAAAGAAGCCGCTCCCAGCGGGCTGGAACACGAGAACGTCGAGGACCTGAAACACTACTATTACCAGATGCTGCTGATCCGGCGCTTCGAGGAGCGCACCAGCGAGATGTACGTCAAGGCGAAAATCGGCGGCTACTGTCACCTCAATCTGGGCGAAGAGGCTACCATTGTCGGTTTGATGGCCGCGCTCAAGCCCGAGGATTATATCTATACCAACTACCGTGAGCACGGCTACATCATCGCCCGCGGCGTGCCACCGGGGCCGGTGATGGCCGAACTCTTCGGCAAGGAGACCGGCGTGGCCCGCGGGCGTGGCGGTTCGATGCACCTCTTCAGCCGCGAACACAACTTCATGGGCGGCTATGCCATCGTCGGCGGCCAGGTGCCCCTGGCCGTGGGCGCGGCCTACGCCCTGCGCTACCAGGGCAAACCTGGCGTGGTAGTGGCTCAGATGGGCGATGGAACCACCAACATCGGCGCGTTCTACGAGTCGCTCAACCTGGCCAAACTGTGGCGCTGCCCGGTGCTGTTTTTTATCGTCAACAACGGCTACGGGATGGGCACTTCGATCGAGATGGGTTCCTCCGAGCCGGATCTGTGGAAGAAAGGCGCCTCGTTCCGCATCCACGGCGAGCGCATTGACGGCACCGATGTCCTCGCTGTGCGTAACGCCGTGCGTCGCCTGCGCGAGCGGGCCGAGAGCGAGGGGGAGCCTGCCATTCTCGATGTGGTCAGCTTCCGCTTCCGCGGCCACTCGGTGATCGATGCCGATCGCTACCGCGACCCCGAGAAGGTGCGCGCCGCGCGCGAGCAGCACGACCCCGTGCGCAATTTCGCCACCCTGCTGCTCGACCACGAGATTGTTGATGGCGCCTGGCTCAACGCGACCGCCGAGCGGGTGGAACGCGAGGTGCAGGAAGCCATTGATTTCGCCAACGCCAGCCCCGATCCCCGCTTCGAGGATCTCTACGAGAACATGTACGCCACCCCCGTGCCCAACACCCCCGGGCGCGAAGACGCCCTGCGGGCGGTGCGGATCAACCGCGGGGAATGGTAGTTGCGGAGAGGTTGTTGCCATGCCCATCATCACTTACCGCCAGGCGCTCAACGATACGCTTGGCGAGGAACTGGCCCGCGATCCCAACGTCCTGCTCATGGGCGAGGAGATCGGGGTCTTTCAAGGCTCCTATCGCATCACCGAGGGCCTGTTGCAGGAGTTCGGGCCGAAGCGCGTGGTGGACACCCCCATCGCCGAGGAGGGCTTTGTCGGGGTGGCCATCGGCGCGGCTATGCTCGGCCTGCGCCCGGTGGTCGAGATCATGACTATTAACTTCATTCTGGTGGCGATCGACCAGGTCGTGAACCACGCTTCGAAGATCCACTACATGTTCGGCGGGCAGGTGCGCGTGCCCCTGGTCATCCGCACCCCCTCCGGCGGCACAGGGCAACTTGCGGCCACCCATTCGCAGAGCTTCGAGAACTGGTTCGCCTATTGCCCCGGGCTCAAGGTGGTGGCCCCCGCCACGCCGTACGATGCCAGGGGGTTGCTGCGCGCCGCCGTGCGCGACGATGATCCGGTGATCTTTATCGAGAGCCTGGCGCTCTACGATACCAAGGGCGAGGTGCCCGACGACAACGACTACGTGGTGCCGATCGGCATCGCCGACGTGAAACGGCGCGGTGAGGATGTCACCGTCGTGGCCTACTCCCGCATGACCGCCATTGCCCTCCAGGTGGCCCAGCGCCTGGAGAACGAGGGCATCAGCGTGGAGGTGGTCGATCTGCGCTCCCTGCGCCCCCTTGATCGGCCCACCATCATCGAGTCGGTGAAGAAGACTGGCCGGGCGGTGGTGATCGCCGAAGATTGGTATTCCTATGGCGTGACCGCCGAGATCGCCGCCACCATCCAGGAGCAGGCTTTCGACTATCTCGACGCGCCGGTGCTGCGCGTCGCCGGCCTCGAAGCACCGTTGCCCTACGCCAAAGAACTCTCGGCGGTCTCCAAACCCAACGCGAACAGTCTTATCTATGCCATCCACCAGGTGCTGGCAGGAACATCGCGAGGTGCGCAATGGGCGAAGTGACGATGCCCCGCCTGTCGGATACGATGTCGGAGGGCACGGTGGGGCGCTGGCTGAAGCAACCGGGCGATCCGGTCGTCGCGGGGGAGATCATCGCCGAGATCGAGACCGACAAGGCCACGATGGAACTCGAGGCGTTCGAGTCGGGCACCCTCCAGCAGATCATCGTCCCCGAGGGCAAGACGGTACCGATCGGCGAGGTGATCGCGCTGATCGGCGACGGTCCGGTAGTGGCCTCAGCGCCGCCCGCCGCGCCGACGCCCGCCGCCGCGCCGGCGCCAGCGGTCCCGGCACCGGCCTCCGCGGTGGTGGCTGCCCCACCGGCCTCCGCGGTGGTAGCTGCCCCACCACCTCCCGCCGAGGAGAACGGGCGTATCCTCGCCTCGCCGGTGGCGCGGCGCATCGCCGGAGAACTGGGCGTGGATCTGCGCCAGGTCCGCGGCACCGGTCCCGGCGGGCGCATTCTGAAGGAGAACGTCGAGGAGTTTGCCGCGCGGATGCGGACCACTGGCGGCCAGCCGCCCGCGCCGCCCGCTCCCCCCCCGCCCCCCGCCCCGGCGCCGGTTGCGCCGCCTCCGGCCCCCACGCCCGCGCTCCCCGCCGCCGAAGCCCTGGGGCGCATGCGCCGGGCCATCGCCCGGACGATGAGCGAGTCCAAGCCGGGCGTGCCCCATATCTACGTGACCATGGACGTGGAGATGGACGCCGCTCTGGCCCTGCGCGAGCAACTCGCCGCCAGCGGGGTCAGGGTCTCGGTGAACGACCTGGTGGTCAAGGCGGCGGCGAAGGCGCTGCTCAAGGAGCCCGCCGTCAACAGCAGCTACGGCCTTACTGCCGAGGGCCAGCCGGGCGTTGTTCGCCACCAGCAGGTCAACGTGAGCGTCGCCGTGGCCCTCGACGACGGGCTGGTGGCCCCGGTGGTCAAGGACGCCGACAAGAAGAGCCTGAGCGTCATCAGCGCCGAAATCCGCGACATGGCCCTGCGGGCGCGCGATGGCAAGATCAAACAGCACGAACTCGAAGGCGCGACCTTCCAGGTCTCCAACCTGGGCATGTACGGGGTGAGCGAGTTTGTCTCAATCATCACCCCGCCGCAGGCCGCTTCTCTCGCCGTGGGCGCGGTGCGCAAGGCGCCGCTGGTAAAGGACGATCAGATCGTCATCGGGCACCTGATGACGCTCACCCTGAGCGCCGACCACCGCGTGGTGGACGGAGCGGTGGCGGCCCGCTACCTGCAGGAGTTGCAGGCGCTGCTGGAGAACCCGCTGCGCGTGCTGGCGTGAATATGGGGGAACCAGGTTCCCCCATACCCCCGCCCCCGAGAAGGTGAGGGCGCAGCCCTCGCGCAGGGTGGATGGGGAAAGCGGGTTTCCCCATCCCCTCGCCCCGTGGGAGGGGTTGAGAGGGCGCAGCCCTCCCAGGAATTATTACCTCCCCGCAACGCTCCCGGCAGGGACTCTACATCTCGCCGTAGAGTTCCAGCAACTCGCGCCACTCGCCGGTGAGTTCTTCGCGGCGGGCGGCGTAGTAGAAGTGCGGCTCGCCTGACTCGTCCACGTAGACCAGATCGACCTGGCTGCGCATGGGCCGCAGGTAGCCCAGGTTGCCCCACCAGCGCACCCTGTCCTCATCGAGGGGGATGTCCTGCTGGTACATCCGGGCAGCGTACTCGCGCACGGTGCCCGGCTCGATATCCTGGAGACGCCAGGGGACGCCGCTCACATCGCCGGTGCGCAGATTGCGAAAGACGTACTGCCACTCGCCGTCCTCGCCACGGGTCGCGCTGACCACCTCGATGCCGGTGCGGGGGCGAGGTACGCGGATGAGGCTCAACCAGGCCTCGGTGAGCTTCTCGGCGGGAACGCCGGGATAGGACTGTTGCCCGCTACCGTCCTTATCCTTCATCACCAGGTCGAAGCGCGCCCTGCCCGCCGCATCGCGGGTCACCGCCACCAGGCCGCCGCGGCCCCGCCAGCGGATACGCCGCTCGCCCCAGGTTGCCGGCTCGGGCAGGGCGACCTCGGTGGGCGCATCGTCGGCGAGGGCGGGCAGGGCGGTCTCATCGGCCTGTTCAAAGGCCTGCGGCTCCTGTTCGACCACATCGCCGTTGCGTTCGTTGAGCAAGGCCGCCCACGAATCGCTCAGGCCCCAGTCGCTCACGCCGAAGAAGATGTGGTCGATCACCCCATTGGCGTCACGGTGGACCAGATCGTACTTGGTGCGATTGCCCTGGCGATAGGCGCGCCAGAGGCCCAGGCGCCCTTTCCAGCGCACCTGGCTCTGCAGGTCAATGCGACCATCGCGCAGATCCTCGTGGCGGCTGATGGCGTAGGCCCACAGACCCTGAGCGCGGTCACGGGTAACCCCGGCAGTGGTGCGCAGATCGCGCACCTCGTAGAGCCAGACGCCGCCGCGCTTGACGGCGCCGACGATCTCGACGCCCGAGCGGGGCAGGTCGAGATCCTGGCCGTTATCGAGGGGCGAGGACGCGCCTTCGGCGAGGGCGCGCCGGCAGAGCTGGATGATCTCGCCCCGGTCGGCAAGGGCGGTCTCGCCATCGCGACGCACATAGATCGCGCCATTGGCGCCAACATACGGCGGGGTCTCAGCGGCCTTCACCTCCACGCGCATGACATCCTGTCCCTCGTAGCTCATCAACTCGAAGGAGAGGTAGGGCTGGGGAGTGATCTGCTCGGTGACGCTCCTGCGCAGAGTCTCACTGACCTGGTCGGGCCGCGTGACGCCGACAACCTTGCCGCCGGGCTCGCAGCCGATCACCAGCACCCCGCCGCCGGCGTTGGCCAGAGCGGCCACATCCTTCCACAGGTCGCCGACCTGAGCATCGTCGCCGGGGGCGCGTAGCACCTGCCGCTCGGAGGACGCCCCGAAGCGCACCGCGTCCACGGCCCACTGCTTCTGGTCGCGCTTGGGCACCCGCACCCGGTCGAAGTCCTGGCTGGTAAAGAGCGCCTTGAGCGACTCGAAGCTCGGATCGGGCAGGAGCACCTCGAAGTAGCGATCGCCGATGCCATGGCGATGCAGGGCCTGCATATCCTCGTCGGAAAGGCGTCGCAGGCGGTGGGCGTCGGAGCCCTGGATGCAGAACATGCGGCGCTCGTAGTGTTCGGTCTTGCCATTGTAGAAGCCCGGCGAGGTGAACTTCTCGTGATCGGTATAGAAGTTCACGAACTCCAGGGCGTGCAGGTAGGGGCTCTGGGTGACGGCAATGCGCGCCTGGCCGCTGGTCCCCATGCGCAGGGTTTCAGTGATCACCCCGTTGGGGCCATTGACGTGGGGGGCGATCACCAGGCCGCCGGCGCGGGCGATGATCTCGTAGGCTTCCGTCACGTGGCGGGTATTGGCAATGCCGCAGATCCCCGCCTTCAGATGTTCGGCGGGAACGCCCAGTTGCAGCAGCGTCGTCTCGATCAGACTGATCGGGCGGTTGGGCGGGAAAATGCCGAGGATATGGGCGCCAAAATGCGACGTGAACTCGAACCCCGGCAGCACCGTAATGCGCGCCAGCAGGCGCCGGTACTCGATGAGGCGGGCCTGTTCCTCAGCCGTCAGCCGGCCAGCCTGCTCGAGCGCGCGCAAAAAGTCCAACTCGCGGTGAAACTGTTCGTAGCCGTGAACGGTGTTATGGTCAGTAAAGGCGATGATGTCAAGTTCGCGTCGTTCCGCTTCCTGGAGAATATCGAGATAGGTGATTTCCGGTTCGGCGTAATCCTCAGAAGCCGGCGTATGAATGTGCAGATCGGCACGAAACCAGCGCATTCCGTTGCGCACCTCGCCAGGTGTGCTCATAGGTTTTCAACTCCACAATTGCTTTCGATCTTTTACTCTCAGGTTTTTTCTCGCCGCAACCCGGATAGGCGGCGCGGACGGGGCCTCCTTTCCATTGCGCACACAGGGCGCGCTGCCCTGGAGGGGCGCCGGAGGCACAGCCTCCTCGCAACCCCTATCTCGCCCGCGGAGGGCGCGTGCCCGGTCAACACACGGACGTGTCTGCTGCCGCGGGCGGAACAAGCGGGTTCACGGAGGGCGCAGCCCTCCGCGCCTCCTCCAAACCGTTACGTCAAAAGCCGCGCGGCGACCCCATATCCGGGGAGCACAACACGAACGCGCCGGGTGGGCGATGCCCTTATGATACCCGAAACGCCCGCAAACGACAAATAACCGGCAGCGGATACACCGCTCCGAGGGGCAGAGATATGGGGAAACCGGGTTTCCCCAGACCCCTGGGCCGCGCGAGGCTGTTGCCCATCTCCAGGAACGAGCTTAGACGATCTCGATCCCCGCGCCGGCGATCACCTCGCCGATGCGCCAGCATGGCTCCCCGGCGTCGGCGAAGCGCCGCAGCGTCTCATCGGCGCGCTCGGGGGGCACAGCCAGCAGCAGGCCGCCGGAGGTTTGCGGGTCGAAGAGCAGCAGGCGCCAGGCCTCCTCAACCGTGCCGGCATAGCGCACGACGCCACGCTCCTCCAGGAAGCGCCGGTTGCGGCCCAGGCCCCCGGGGGCGATGGCGGCCCGGGCGTACTCCAGGGCGCCCGGCAGGAGCGGCAGCGCGCCGGCGACGATGCGCAGGCCCACCTCGCCCACACGGATCATCTCGGCGGCATGGCCCAGCAACCCGTAGCCGGTGACATCCGTGGCCGCATGCACAGCCATCTCCCCCGCCAGTTCGGCGGCGCGGCGGTTCAGGCGCAGCATGCTGGCGACGGCCGCCTGCAGGTGGAGCGTCTCGACCAGGCCCCGTTTGGCCGCCGTGGTGATCAGCCCGGTACCAAGGGGCTTGGTGAGCAACAGCGCGTCGCCGGGCCGCACCCCGACCTTGGGCGTGATCCGCGCTGGATCGACCAGCCCGGTCACACAGAGACCGTACTTCGGCTCACGGTCCACCACGGTATGGCCCCCGGCCACTACCGCGCCGGCCTCGGCCACCTTGTCGGCCCCGCCCTGGAGGATGGCTGCCACAATCGCCGGATCAAGATCCTCGGGAAAAGCGGCAATCGCCAGGGCCAGAATGGGCCGCCCGCCCATGGCGTACACATCGCTGAGGGCATTGGCCGCGGCGATGGCGCCGAAGGTGTAGGGGTCGTCCACGATGGGCGGAAAAAAATCCACCGTCTGGACCAGCGCCGTGTGCGCGTCCAGTTGATAGACGGCCGCGTCATCGCTGATCTCCAGCCCGATCAGCAGGTGCGGGCTGGTAGGCAGACGCAGCGCGGCCAGCAGGTTGGCAAGGGCCCCCGGCCCCATTTTCGAGGCTCAGCCGGCGCAATCAGCCATGCGCGTCAGCCGCACCCGCTCACGCTCGTCCATGCGATCCTCGCGACCATCGCCGCGGCCAGCCTGCCTGGCCGCGCCCATACGCACATTGTACCGCGCCTGGCTCTCTTACCACCCTACCTGTACCGCATACCTGGCAATGTCCGGGTCTGCACTTACCAATACCACTCCCTCAACGAGGGCTTGCGCTACCCCCGCACACTACCAGGATGAAAAAAGGTCGTTCCTGGGAGAGCCACGCCGGCCCACACCCTCCCGCGGGCGGGGGCCTGGGTGCGCGGGCCTCCGGCCCGCATCCGCAGGGAGATGGGGAAACCAGGTTTCCCCATCTCCCTGCTCGAGGGCGGCGCCCGCCCACACCCTCCTACGGGCGGGGGGTGGGGAAACCCGGTTTCCCCACCCCTCTGCTCCAAGCCAACGGGATGCAACAAGGCTGTTCCTGGGAGGGCCTGGCCCTCCCAAACCCTCCCACCGGGTGAGGGGTGGGGAAACCCGGTTTCCCTGCTCCACCCCAACGGGATGAAAAGCTGATCACCCACTTTGCGCGGCGGGCTACGCCTCCGGCTCACGTGGCTCAAGTTGCTGGACCAGGATCTCGAACAGGTCGCTCTCAGTGATGATGCCCACCACGTGCTTGTGTTCATCCACCACCGGCAACCCGCCGATCTTGTTCTCGATCATCAACAGCGCCGCTTCGCGTAGCCCCGTCTCCGGCGAAATGCTGATCGGGTGCTCGGTCATCACTTCGTAGACCTTGACGTTCCGCAGGGCTTCGGCGATATCGAGGGGGTCAAGGCCGGCGAGACGCATCACGTCGGCCCCGCGGATATCGCCCTGGGTAATGATGCCGCGCAACTCGCCCGTGTCGATCACGCAGGGCAGGCGGCGAATGTCGTGCTCGCGCATCAGTGCGAGGGCATCGCTGAGGGGCGCCGCGATGTTGATCGTCACTGCCGGCGTTCGCATGTAGTAGCGCACCTCTTGCTCGGCAGGCACGCGCTCATGGTGAGGGGTGGCATTGGTGACGTTCATGGCAGCCTCCTTTGGCTACACTGCGGCCCTTTTTACCATGGTACCGCCCCCGCCACGCGGCTGGGGCGTATTCCGCTCACCAGAGGTAATAGTTTGTTAACCTCTGGATCTATGTTGCCGGCGGGGGGGCGCGGGCGTTGGCTACCATTGTAGATGTTTGATTTTCGATTGCGGATTGGAGATTGCCGCTCCGTGCACCAGGAAGCGCTTATGGGTATTGAGAAATGCATCCGCTCCACCACTCCCGCCCGCGGGAGGGTCTGGGAGGGCGCGGCCCTCTTTCTTGTTCATCCCACGATGGATCTCCTACAAAGCCTGTCTTACGCCTCCGGCCGCCTTCGTGTTGCCCCCGGCGGCGGAGTGGGGTAGAATGCCAGGGTGGAAGGAAACGAGGACCTACGTTGATGCGACAGATTGCCCTCGCGCGCGTGCTGGCGCTGGTAGCCGCCATCGCCCTGGCCGCCGGCTGCGCGCCGCCCCGCACCGCCACGCCTGCTCCTTCGCCGCTGCCCGATGGCGGGCAGACAGTCGCCGTGTCCTCACCAACACCGCCAGGGGGCTACCCGGCCCCGCAGGCGCACTCTGCCTCCACCAGCGCCCCACCGCCGCTCGCGACGCCGAACCTCGTCGCGGAAGCCGCGCCGCTCCTCACCGCCCGCGTCGCGCGGAGTTACCCGCACGATCCCCAGGCCTTCACCCAGGGCCTGGTCTACCTCGACGACGCCAGCTTCTACGAGGGCACCGGCCTGCATGGAGCTTCGTCGCTGCGGAAGGTTGATCTGGCCACCGGGCAGGTCGCGGCGATCTTCAACCTGGAACGCGAGCATTTCGGCGAGGGGGTCGCCCTCGCCGGCGAGCGCATCTTCCAGTTGACCTGGCGCAGCGGCGTAGGCTTCATCTACACCTACGCCGGCGGGGCCTTCAACCGCGTGGGAACCTTTACCTACCCCCCGGCCGGTCGCGCCCTGCCCGTCGAGGGTTGGGGCCTGACCTTCGATGGCGCGCGGCTGATTATGAGCGATGGCACGGCCAATCTCTACGTTGTTGATCCCGAAGCGACCGCCCGCACCGGCGCGCTCGCCATCACCGGCCAGGTGGAGGTGCGCGATGATCGCGGCCCGGTGACCTGGCTCAATGAACTGGAGTATGTGAATGGCGCGGTCCTCGCCAATATCTGGCAGTCGGATCGGATCGCCAGGATCGATCCGGCAACGGGGCGGGTGCTTGCCTATGTGGATCTGAGCCAGTTGCGCTCCTTGCTGCCGCCCGGGGAGTATGGCCCCTCGCCGCCCGAGGTGCTCAACGGCATCGCCTACGACGCCGCCGGCAGCCGGCTCTTCGTGACCGGCAAGTTCTGGCCCCGAGTGTTCGAGATCGAACTGGTCGAAACGGCCTGGCGCGTCCATCTGCCGCTGGCCCGGTCCAGGCCGTGACCGTCTATACGGCTGCGCCGCACACCAACAAGGTGAAGAAGGGGTTTTTCTTGGGAGGGCTGCGCCATCCCAAACCCTCCGGCGTGCGGGGGCCTGGGTGCGCGGGCCTCCGGTCCGCATCCCCAAGGGGATCCAAAGGTTGTCCTGGGAGGGCAGCGCCCTCCAAACCCTCCCGCGGGTGGGGGGATGGGGAAACCGGGTTTCCCCATCCCCCTGCTCCAGCGGCAATCCGTTTCGACGAAGGTGACGGCCCCCTCCCTGACCCTCCCCGCCGGGGGCGGGAACCCGGCTCCTCCCCCCAGCGGGGGGAGGCTGGGAGGGGGGCAGAATCCTGCGAACGGTTTTCACCTCGGGAGGGGTGCGCCCCGGGAACCTCCGGGTGGGAGAAGCCGGGGCCGGCGGCGTAGGGGCGGGGAAACCCCGCCCCTATGCCGGCCCGCCTCCAGGCAGGGGCTTCGCCCTCCCAGACCCTCCCGCGGGTGGGAGAATGGGGAAACCGGGTTTCCCCATTCCCCTCTTCGAGGGCCTATGTTCACGTCAGGTGTGAACCATGCGTATCGAACGGATCGAACTCAGACGGATCGAACTGCCGTATGTCACGCCCTTTGAGACCAGCGGCTGGCGCGAACTGGCCAATCACGCGATGATTGCCCGCGTCGAGGCCGAAGGGAGTGTCGGCTGGGGGGAGGCGCCGGTCGGCGCCGGCCCGTGGTACAACGAAGAGACCCAGAGCACCGCCTGGGTCATCGGGCGCGAGATCCTGGCCCCCATGCTCCTCGAGGCCGAATTGCGCCGCCCCGAAGACGTGGACGCCCTCTTCGCCCGCGTGCGCGGCAATCGCATGGCCCGCTCGGCCTTCGAGTTCGCCGTCTGGGACCTGATGGGGCGCCTGGAAGGGCGCAGTCTCAGCGCCATGCTCGGCGGCGTTCGCCCGCGGGTGGAGGTAGGCGTGAGCGTGGGCGTGCAACCCGACATTGACACGCTGCTCCGCGTCGTCGGGGGCTATGTTGAAGCGGGCTACCGGCGGGTCAAGCTGAAGATCAAGCCAGGATGGGACATAGAGCCGACCCGCGCCGTCCGCGAGCGCTGGCCCGACCTGCGCCTCCAGGTGGATGCCAACAGCATCTACACCCTCGACGCCGCCGACCATCTGGCGCAACTCGACGCCTTCGACCTGCTGTTGATCGAGCAGCCCCTGGCCCACGATGACATCATTGACCACGCGAAGCTCCAGCGTCGCCTGCGCACCCCCCTCTGCCTGGACGAGAGCATCGTCTCGCCGGAGCACGCCCGCTGGGCGATTGAGTTGCGCGCCTGTGGCGTCATCAACATCAAACCCAGCCGCGTGGGCGGGCTGACCGCGGCCCGCCGCATCCACGATCTGGCCGCCGAAGCCGGTCTCCCGGTCTGGTGCGGGGGCATGCTGGAGACCGGCATCGGGCGCGCCGCCAACGTGGCCCTGGCCAGCCTGCCGAACTTCGCGCTGCCAGGCGACATCAGCGCCAGCGAGCGCTACTTCCGGCGCGACGTGGTGCGCAATCCCTTCGCGCTCAACCCTGACAGCACCCTGAGCGTGCCCGAGGGGCCAGGCAGCGGCGCCCAGGTGGACGAGGAGTTTCTTGATAGCGTTACGCGCGAACGGGTGGTGCTAACGTGAACATGGGGGAACCAGGTTCCCCCATACCCCCGCCCGGGGGAAACCCGGTTTCCCCACGCCCCCGCCCCGCAGGGGCATGGGGAAACCGGGTTTCCCCATCCCCCCACCCGCAGGAGGGTCTGGGAGGGCGTAGCCCTCGCGCAGGGGGGATGGGGAAACCCGGTTTCCCCATCCCCCCACCTGTGGGAGGGTCTGGGAGGGCGTAGCCCTCGCGCAGGGGGGTGGGGAAACCCGGTTTCCCCATCCCCCCACCCGCAGGAGGGTTTGGGAGAGCGCAGCCCTTGCGCAGGGGGGTGGGGAAACCCGGTTTCCCCATCCCCCCACCCGCGGGAGGGTCTGGGAGGGCGTAGCCCTCGCGCAGGGGGGTGGGGAAACCCGGTTTCCCCATCCCCCCACCCGCGGGGGGGTCTGGGAGGGCTACGCCCTCCCAGGAACAATCGTATGTTCATCCCGTCGGGGTGCGGCGCAGCCGCATGGGGGGTCTGAGGTGAACCTGGGCCGGGAGCGCGGGCAGCTTGCCCGCGCTCCCAGGAGACATGCGAACACGTACCAGCCAACCCCCGGCTACTCGACCGGCTGCCGCGCCGCGACGGTCGCGGGGCGCCGCGCCGGCAGGCCAAGCAACCAGTGCTCCAGCGCCCCCAGCGCCACCAGCGAGGCGACCAGCGCCAGACGCGGCCCCGCGGCCTCGAAGCGGTGGGCGTGCGCCGCCAGCCAGAGCATGATCGCCAGCAGCGTCACCACCGACACCGAGGGCACAAAGAACCAGTTGGTAGGGCGCCGGGCCCAGTAACTGCCGAGGTAGCGCAGGTGGGGCGGGAAGAACGCGACGTTCAGCGAACGCACGCCGAGCAGCACGTTCAGCTTGGCGCTGTGCTGCAACCCCCAACTGAGGATGAAGACCAGCGGACCGACGAAGTTCACGGCGTCGTAGAGCAACCAGGCCATCAGCGCCAGTTCGGCGACGACGGCCAGTTCGTGGTAGAGATGGGTGCCCAGGGCGTAGCCGAAGCGCGCAAAACCGCGCGCCGCGGGCGGGCACGGCTTGCGCCACGGCCCGGTGATCGCCCCGCAGTAGAATGCCAGTTCGTGCCAGGCCCAGATCAGTGAGCCGGCAACGAAGCCCCGGTAGGCAGCCGTAAGCCCTGCGTCCGCCCGCACTGCCCACAACTCGTGATGCGCCAGCACCAGCAACGGCAGCGCCGCCACCAGGGCGATGCGGCCCGCCAGCGGGCCGCGCCGGTTCAACCCGGCTACCACCAGGGTCAACCCCACCCAGAGCGCAATGGCCGCCAGCGGGGGGTACAGGTACAGGTGCGGCCACAGCGGCAGAGGGTAGTCCATCGGCGAGGCCTTCCGGCGATGACATTGACAGGACCTACGCGGTGGAGGGGTATACGGGGAGGCTTCGCCTCCCCGCACACCCCTGTTCCCGCCCGCGGCGGCCAGGTGGCCTGGCGCAACCCCCATGGCCCTCCCGCCGCGGGCGGGCAACAACCGGTTGGTGGAGGGCCTGCGGCCCTCCACCCCTCCCCGCCGGAAGGCGACCGCGTAACTCCTGTACATTTAGGTAAGACACTTGCGTGGATGGTAACACGATGCCAGGGCGCCTGTCAATCGCCGCGTTCAGCCCCCCTCCCAGCCTCCCCCCGCTGGGGGGAGGAGCCGGGTGCCCGCCCCCGGCGGGGGAGGGTCAGCGAGGGGGCCGTCACCGTGCCCGCGGAGCCGCGACGCGGGCGGGACGCCCGCGCTTCCAGGCCATGTGCAGCGGGCGGTGTGCGCCCCGCGCATGGGGCCTGACGTTGGGGAAACCGGGCTTTCCCCACACCCCCGCCCGCGGAAGGGTTTGGGAGGGCCAAGCCCTCAGGCAGGAGTCTGGGGAAACCAGGTTTCCCCGGCTCCGCATCTGGCGGGAGATGTGAACGCCAAAACCGCGCCAGGCCTACTGCCGCACCAGCGGCAGAACAACCCGCGCGGCGATCCCGCTACCCTGGAGCGCGATGCTTGCGCTTTCGCCTTCCGCCATCGCCAGCGCCACCCGCCCGCGGGACACCCCCATCGTGGTCGGCGTAAAAGCGATCAACAGCGTACAACTCTCTCCCGGCGCCAGGCTGAACGGGAACGCAGCAGGGCAGGTACCCCCGCGGCGCGCAAAGCTCCCCTCGACGTCGATCCGCGTCACCTCAATCGGCGCGCCGCCCCCGTTCGCGACCATGACCGGGAGCGTGTCGGCGGTTCCCAGCGGGTGCGGGCCGAAGTCCAGTGTATCGGCGCTCAGTGCCAGACGGCCCGGCGCCGTCGTGTCCTGAATGATCAAGGTCAGGCTGGATGGCCCGGCGAGAGTCGCGCGCTCCGGGTCACCGAGGGTGATGGTAAGCGTTTCACCGGGATCGCGTTCGGCATCGCGCTCGATACTGAAGCGCAGGGTCGTGGAACGCGCCCCCGGGGCGAAGACGATCCTGCCGGGGCGCAGGCTGTGATCGGCCTGGCTCGCCGTGCCGCTCACGCTGTAGGGCACGGACACCTCCTGATTACTGGCGAGGTTCAGGGCCAGGCCGATCGTTATCTCTTCCCCCTCGGCCACCACCCGCGGCTCATCGGCGAAGCTGAGCCGGCGCACGCGACGGGCGGCCTCTTCGACCGCTGCGCCGGCGTTGAGTATGCCCGCGCCACAGCGGTCAATGCATCCGCTGCCGGCGGGAAAGGGAGTGACCGTATTTCGCAGGATCTCCAGCGCCTCGGAGCGGCTCAACTCGGGATTGGCCGAGAGCATCAGACTGATCGCCGCCGCTACATGGGGCGTAGCCATGCTCGTGCCACGATAGCCGGCGTAGCTGTCGCCGGTCGGCGATGGCGCGGTCGCGCTGCTATTGACCGTCGAAACCACCGCGGCGGCGCTGTCGCCGCCTGGCGCGGCGAGGGTGACCAGCGGACCGTAGTTGCTGTAGGGCGCCCGGTCGCCGGAGCGCGTCGAGGCGGCCACGACCACTACGCCGGCGCAATTGGCGGGGGTCATGCCCGAGGCCGATGCATTGGCGTTGCCGGCTGCGACCACGACCATCGCGCCGGCCTGGTTCACGGCGTTGATGGCGTTCTGCATCGTTGTCGGGCAGGCGCTGCCCGAGGCGCCGAGGCTCAGATTGAGCACCCGCGCCGGGGTAGGATTGTTCGGCACGCCCGGCACGGGCAGACCGGCTGCCCAGCGCATTGCGTCGGCAACGTCGCTCAGGCTGCCCCCGCACTTGCCCAGCACGCGCACCACGAGCAGCGGTGCATCCCAGACGGCGCCGGCAATGCCGCGGTTATTGTTGACCCGGGCGCCGAAAATGCCCGCCACGTGTGAGCCATGCCAGCTACTCGGCGTTGCCGGGCAACCGCCTGTCGCCCCGGCCGCGCTCACCCAGTCGCCGGGATCACTCGGGTCGGGGTCGCGCCCATCGCCGTCATTGGCGTTGAACAGGGTCGAAATAAAGTCGTAGCCAGGGTTGCCCGGCGGGGTGCGCCCGGCCAGGTCCTCGTGCGTGAGGAGGCCGCCGGTGTCAAGGATGGCGCCGACGATCGCCGGATTGCCGGTGGTAATCATCCAGGCATCGGGAAAATTGGCGCCGTACCGGGCGCTGGTGACGGTTTGAAGGTTCCACTGCGCGCCGCTGTACAACGGGTCCCCTGGAACCAGGGCCGGGAAGAAGATCAGGTCGGGTTCGACATACGCTGCTCCCGATGCGGCAGCCAGGCGCTCTGCGAGGCGCCGGGCCTCCTCGAGCGGGAGCGGTTCGGGCAGGCGCAGCACATGTGCGCCATCGGCCAGGGTGCGCACATACTCCAGCGGTGTGACGGCCAGCGCGCTCAACTGCGCGGTGGCCTGCGCGGGGCCGGGAACAGCCTGGGGGGCGGCGCCGTCGGAGGGCGGGAAGCGCACGATAATCTGCTCCACCGGCGCAACCGGCGGCGCCTCGTCCTGTTCATCGGCGCGGGCCGGCCCACCCGAGACCAGCAGGAGCAGAGCCAGGGCAATGAGGGTGAGCGCTCTGAATGAACGTGGAATGGTTGGGAGCATATGCCTTCTTCCCGATTATGATGAGCTTCCAGCAGACCGGTGTGGAGCAAGCCGTCCCCCCACCCCCCTCCAACGGGCGTGGAGCCGCCGGCGTCCTCTCGTGGGCAGGGGTATGGGGAAACCGGGTTTCCCCATACCCCTACGTCCACTATATAACAAAGGCGTTACGGGGTGGAGGGGTGCGGGTAGGCTACACCTCCCCGCATACCCTGCTTCCGCGCCCGCGGCGGCCAGGATGCCCCCAGGATGCCCGGCGAGACGCCCACAGCGCACCCGCCGCGGGCGGGGAACGAGAAACGAACGGTTCGGGGAGGGCCTGCGGCCCTGCCTGCTCCCTGTCGGGAGGCGACCGCATAACTCCTAACGTGAACATAGGCTCTCGAAGAGGGGCGTGGGGAAACCGGGTTTCCCCACGCCCCCGCCCCGCAAGGGCATGGGGAAACCGGGTTTCCCCATGCCCCCACCCGCGGGAGGGTCTGGGAGGGCTGCGCCCTCCCAGGAACAACCGTATGTTCATTGCGGCGTTGTGCGGCGGAGCCGCATGGACATCTGATTATATAAACGAGAAAATGGGAGGGCCAGGCCCTCCCAAGAAGATGATACACTACCGCGCTCAGCGCCGGGGAAATTCCACCCTCGCTCTCAGGGGACATGTGACCACGCGCGTCTGCCGCCGCAGGCGGAAGGGGGTCGCGGCGAGGTCAGGTCTCCCCAGGCCTCGCCAACGGTACCGTCATGGTATCAGTGCTGCGGCGCTCCCACGTGGAGATGGGCATGGTAACTCGACCGCACCAGGGGACCGCTCTCCACGTGGCGAAAGCCACGACGCAAACCTTCGACCCGAAAGTGGGCGAACTCCTCCGGCGTCACGTAGCGATCCACCGGCCAGTAACTCGCGTCGGGGGCCAGGTACTGCCCGATGGTTACCACATTGACATCAACCGCGCGCAGGGCGTCGAGCACCTCGAGCACCTCGGCGTTGGTCTCGCCGGCGCCGACCATCATCCCGCTCTTGGTCACCAGACGCGGATCGAAGGCGCGGGTGCGGGCCAACAGTTCCAGGCTCTGCTCGAAGCGGGCGCGGGGGCGGAAGCGCCGGAAGAGCCGCGGCACGGTCTCGATATTGTGGTTCAGCACATCAGGACGGGCGTCCAGCACCATCTGGAGGGCGTCCCAGTTGCCGTCGAAATCGGGGATCAGCACCTCGACGCTACACTCAGGCACGCGCTCGCGGATCAGGCTAATGGTGCGGGCGAAAATGTGCGCGCCTCCATCGGGCGCGTCATCGCGGTTGACCGAGGTGAGCACGGCGAAGCGCAATTGCAGGTGAGCCACCGACTCCGCGACCCGTTCCGGCTCAGTCTCGTCAATCGGCCCGGGCTTGCCCTTGCCGATCGCGCAGTAGCGGCAGCCGCGGGTGCAGATGTCCCCCAGGAGCAGGAACGTCGCGGTGCGGTGGTTCCAGCATTCGCCGATATTGGGGCAGCGGGCCTCCTCGCATACCGTATGCAGGCCCTTTTCGCGCATGAGGCGGTGCACATCGGCGTAGTTCGCGCCGGAGGGCGCGCGGGCCTTCAGCCATTCCGGGCGCCGTGGTCGCGGCGCGGGCTCGGAGGCGCCGGCCACGCCTATGGACGAGAGGGGAATCAGTTCAGCCATAGCATCTGTTTCTAGCCGGAATGGGAAAGCCGGTTCTCTCCGTGTCTTGCCTGGAGAATCGTGGGGCAAGCCAGAGGCTTGCCCTACCGGCGTTCCCTCGGAGGATCGTAGGGCAAGCCTCTGGCTTGCCCTACCGCTTTCCCATCCACCGGTCTCTCACGCTCCCATTGTACCCCATCTTCGGTTCGAATCTCCACACCAAAGACCGCCGCGAAGTGCCCGACCAGGGTCGTGGACACCGCGTCGAGGGACGGGGCATACCCGAGCAGACGCTCCAGCGAGGTGACGGCGCGATCGGCGATCCCGCAGGGCACAATCTGGGCGAATCCGCTCAGGTCGGTGCTGACGTTCAGCGCAAAGCCATGCGAGGTGACGCCCGAAGCGCTCAGCCGGACGCCGATGGCGCAGATCTTGGCCCGTCCTCCCGCGACCCACACCCCGGTCAGACCTGGCGCCCGCTCGCCGGGAACGCCGTAGTCCGCCAGGGTGCGAATGATGGTCTCCTCCAGCCCGCGCAGGTAGCGACCAAGGTCCGCCCCGTAGTGGGAGAGTTTGAGGATCGGATAGCCGACCAGTTGCCCGGGGCCGTGATAGGTCACGTCCCCGCCGCGATCGCTGGCCACCACGGCCACACCGCGGCGCTGGAGTTCGTCGGGGGACAGGAGGACATGGGCGGGATCGGCGCGCGCGCCCAGCGTAATCGTGGGGGGATGTTCCAACAGCAGCAGCGTGTCGGGGATGCGCCCGGCCGAGCGCGCGGCGACAAGGTCGCGCTGCCATTGCAGGGCCGTGGCGTAGGGCAACGTTCCGGCCCGGACGAGGTGGATCACCGGCTGGGCAGTGGTGGTCATGCCTTCAGTATACCACTGCCCAGGGTTGTTCCCGGGAGGGCAAAGCCCTCCCAAGCCTTCCGGCACGGCAGGGGCGCGGGGAAACCAGGTTTCCCCGCGCCCCCCTAAAACCAATACCTTATCAAATCAGCGAACGCGGCGCTTCAGCCCCCCTCCCAACCTCCCCCCGCTGGGGGGAGGAGCCGCGCTCACGGCCCTCAGCGGGGGAGGGCTGGGGTGGTCATCTTATCTGAAAAGGACTGCCCCTAAAACTCCTCGAAGCCGCCATCGAACCCGCCGAAATCGGCGAAGCTCTCGCCGAAGTCGGCCTCGGCCACCGGCAGCTCAGAGGCCATGTCCCCGGCGGCGGCGAAGGGATCGCCGACAGCATCGAAGAAGGCCGCCGCGACCATGCTGCCGGCGAAGCCGGCGGCGAAGCTCAGCAGCAGCGTGCCGGCCAGTGCGCCCATGCCGCCGGGCATACCCTGGCCGGCAGGCGCGGCGCCGAGCGCGCGCTCGACCGTGCCGGGGTTGCGCAATTCGGCGCGCGTGGCGACGCGGGCCAGGGGCTGCGGCTCACTATCGGCCGGGGTGAGCCTGGCGCGCTCGGCCTCGGGAAGTTCCGCGGCCAGGGCCTGCAAGACATAGGCCCGCTGCTCCGGCGTCATCTGCGCAAAGGCCTCGGCATGGGCCTGTTCGATCGTCTCCGGCGGAGCCGTGCGCAGCATGTAGCGGTAACGTTGCAGGGCTAGCTCGTGCTCGTCCGGCGCGGCGCCCGGAGTGCCCTGGGCGGGCGCCGCGTCGTTCAAGCGAATCGGTCCCTCGCCAAAAGAGACGCGCCCCCGGGCCGGTTGGGGGGCCGGCTGTTCGTTCTTGCGCCCGAAGAGAAAGTCAAACCAACCCATTGTCTCTCCTCCCATAGATGCGCTTCACACGACACTGACCGGATCATTCCACGCCTGTACCGTACCAGCCGCCGCTGCGCGGCGCAAGGGGCCGGCCCCCTTTTTGGGAGGGGAGAAGATCTCACGGGGTACATGTTCACATTTCTCCTGGGAGCGCGGGCATCATGGTCCTTGAGAAATGAATTCGGTATATCGGGCTGGCCGTGGGGCTAAAGCCCTCGGCTACGGAATGCGGAGCCCGCCTGCGCGGGCTAGAGCGGATTATTTTTTCAAAGACCATCTTGCCCGCGGAGCCGCGACGCGGGCGGGACGCCCGCGCTCCCAGGCGCGTGGGTTACCCCAGGTGTGAACACGTACCTTATGGGGTGGTGGCCGCGTTTCCCCGTGTTCGAGGCGGGAGCAGTGGATGCCCCCGGATCGCGCAGGTCCGCCGGCCCTGTGCGGTCCGGGTCATCCCGTTGTCAGGCCCTTCAGTGCTCCTCGCCCGCGGTAAGCATATAGCCGGCGCCGCGCACGCTTACCAGGAAGGTCGGCGCGCGGGGGTTCGGTTCGAGTTTGGCGCGCAGGCGGTGCACCCGGGCCTTGATCAGCTCACGGGCCTCGTCGGGGGCGCAGTTGTAGCCCAGTACGTCCCGCGCCAGGCGCTCGGGAGAGAGCACCTCGCCGTTGCGATGGGCCATGTAGAGCAGCAAATCAAACTCGCCGCTGGTGAGGGGAAGGATCCGAGCGCCCAGCATCGCCCGGCGGCGACGCGGGTCGATCTGCAGCCTGCCAACGCGGAGGGACGCCTGGCGGGGCTCCAGGACATCGTGGGGGGCGTCGTGAGGCTCGGCAATGCGCAACAGCGCGGCACCCAACTGCCGGAGCGTGGCCTGGTGAGCGCTGCGGGTGTGCCACTGCTCCAGCGCCCGGTCCACACAGCGGGTGACGGTATCGAGGGTGAAGGGTTTGCGCAGGTAGGCCCGCGCGCCGAGATTGAGGGCCGCGATCGCCGATTCGAGCGTCGCGGCGCCAGTCAGGACGATCAACTCCAGGTCGGGGTGCAGGCGGCGCGCCAGGGCCATGAGCGCGATCCCATCACCCGCCGCGAGCGCGACTTCGATCATCAGCAGGGCGAAGGATTCCTGCTGCAGCAGCGCCCTGGCCTGCTCGGCATCGCCCGTGGCGACGACGGTGTGCCCGCTGGCGCGCAACTGGCTGTCAAGCGCCATCCGAAGGGTTGGGTCCTCCTCTACCAGAAGTATGCGTGGCTTGTTCATCGGGTGTCCCATTGCAAAATGGTCGGGTCGTGCGGCGACACGCCGGCGTGCGCAGGCGCTGCGAGGGCGGCAGCTCCGCTGTAGAACGGGACGCGCGCAGGGCGCCAGACTCCGCCGCTGTGCCAGAGGATTCGAGCGGCAGTACGATACCAGGTTCGGCGCCAGGGCTACAAGCCCCCATGCTCCTATCGTATGAAGGGTTAGTGGTACTATGCCAGCCAGCATATGCCGGATGGCATACCCCGCCGCCGCGCGTGTCCCCCCGCAGGGGAATGGGGAAACCGGGTTTCCCCATTTCCCCACCCGGTGGGAGGGTTTGGGAGGGGGTAGCCCTCCTAAGAAATTATGTTCATCCCGTCGGTGTGCGGCGCAGCCGCATGGACGGCCCGTCCCGGCATCGGCGCTACACTTGCGCGTTAGAAGACTTTACGGTAGAGTAAAGATAACATCTTTGCAAACGATGTGTAGATCCCATCCAGGAGAATGTGATGGCAACGGGCCCCCGCCAGAAAGAGAAGCTCAACGGTCTCTGGATCTCGGACATGTCCATCCGCCAGCCGGTGTTCATCACCATGATCATGCTGGCGGTCATCACCTTCGGTCTCCTCGCCTTTCGCACCACGCCCGTCAATCTGCTGCCCGATATTGATGTGCCGGTGATGGCCGTTTCGATCACCTACCCCGGCGCCGGCCCCGAAAGCGTGGCCGATCAGGTGGTCAAGCCGATCGAAGACGCGGTCAATACGCTGGGCGGCCTGGAGGACATCACTGCCCAGGCCAGCGAAGGCTTCGCTCTCATCCTGCTGGAGTTCAGGGCCGGCACCGACATCCGCGAGGCCGAACAACAGGTGCGCGAGAAGGTCAACGCGGTGCTGCCCACCTTGCCCCGCGACGTGCGCCAGCCGGTCTACGAGCGCTTCGACCCCAACCAGGAACCGATCATGTCAATCGCCGTGGCTGGTACCGCCGGGCAGTCGCCCCTGGAACTGCGCCGCGTCCTCGATGACGAGATCGTGCCCCTGCTGCAGCGCGCCCAGGGCGTCGGTTCGATCAGCGTCAGCGGCGGCGAAACGCGCCAGATCAATGTGCTGATGGATCTGGAGAAACTCCAGGCCTACGGTATTTTGCCCTCCCAGATCAGCAACGCGCTGCGCCAGGCCAACACCAACCTGGGTCTCGGCTCGATTACCCAGGGCGACCAGGAGATCAGCCTGCGCGCCCCTTCGTTGCTCCAGACACCCGAGGATATCGCCCGTATCCAGATCACCGGCACGCCCTACCGCATCGGCGACGTGGCCCGCGTCGAAGATGGGGTGGCCGATGTGACCCGCATCTCGCGGCTGAACGGCAGCGAGGCGATTATCCTCCAGGTCCGCAAGCAGTCCGGCGCCAACACCGTGGCCGTGGCCGATAATGTGCGCAAGGCCCTGGCCGAAGTGTTCGCCAATCGCCCCGACCTGACCTACACCGTTCCCCGCGATGACTCGCAGGCCGTGCGCTCGTCGGTGAGCAGTTCGCTCGAAGAACTGATCTTCGCCTCTATCGCGGCCTTCGCGGTGGTCTGGCTCTTTTTCCGCAACCTCCGCAGCACGATCATTACGATGTCCGGTCTGCCCATTATTCTCATCGGCACCTTTATCTTTATGCCGTTCTTCGGGCTGACCATTAACCTGATCACCCTGCTGGCCCTCTCCCTCTGCGTCGGTCTGGTGATTGACGACGCGATCGTGGTGCGCGAGAATATTTTCCGCCACATGGAGCGCGGCGAGACGGCGCGGGTGGCCGCGTCTAAGGGCACCTGGGAGGTGGGCCTCTCGGTGGTGGCGATGACCCTCACCATCGTCGCCGTGTTCGTGCCCGTGACCTTCGCCGAAGGCACCGCCGGCATCGTCTTCAAGTCCTTCGGCCTGGTGGTCTCGATCGCCATTCTCCTCTCGCTGGCCGAGGCGTTTACCCTGGCCCCCATGATGTCGGCCAACGTCTTCCCCGGGGTCAAGGTCAAGCCGCATCAGGAGAAAGGGCCGCACCACGACGCTGTGCCCGGCCTCAAGCTCGACCATCTGGAGGGCGAGCATATCGAACGCGACGCCGGGCTGATCCACGAGGCCCAGGAGGACCCCGGGCGCATGGGTCGGGCTTATGGCTCGCTCCTCGCCTGGACGCTGCGCTCGACCCGCAACCGCCTGATCGTCGTTGGCATTGCCATCGGGGTGCTGGTGCTCAGCATGGCGGTCGCCAGCGGGCTGAAGTTCAGCTTCTTCCCCGAGCAGGACGCGCATCAGTTTTTGATGGGCTTCGAGTCGCCTCCCGGCACCGCGCTGGAGCAGACCAACCGCCTGGCCCAGCAGGCCGAGCAGGTGCTGCTGGCCGATCCGGCGGTGGAGACGGTGATCGCCAATGTGGGCTTCGCCGGTAACCCCGAACGGGCCGAGTTCTTCGTCAAACTCAAGGGGCGCACGCCGACGATCCCGGTGCAGGAACGCTTGCGCGACCAGCTCGCCTTCCTGCCGCGGCTCTCCTTCGCCCAGCCCAGCTTCCAGCCCACCAGCACCGGGGTGGCCGGGCGTGAACTGCAAGTCAGCCTGCAGACCGCGCGGCCCGTCGCCGAACTCGAGCCGGTGGTGCAGGCGGTGATGGCCGAACTGCGGCGCACCCCGGGGTTGGTGGACATTGACACCAACTTCCAGTTCGGCAAGCCGGAGCTGCGCTTCCGCGCCGATCCCGGGCGCATTGGCGAGCTGGGGGTGACCAACGATGACATCGCCACCTCGGTGCGCGCGCTGATCAATGGCGACCGGGCCACCGTGCTGCGCCAGAATGGCGCCGACACTGACGTGGTGGTGCGCCTGGAGCCGGAGGATCGCGCCGGGGTCGAGGCGCTGGGGGCGATCAGCATTCCCACGCGCACCGGCACCGTGCCCCTCAGCGCCCTGGGCACGGTGGAACTGGCCTCCAGCCCGGTGACCATCCGCCGCTTCGACCGCCTCAACCAGGTGCTGATCGGCGCGAACCTGGAAGGGCGCAACCTCGGCGAGGTGCAGGCCGACATCGCCCCGCGCATCGCCGCCCTGGGCATTCCCGGCGACGTGGTGGTGAGCTACGTGGGCACCTTGCAGCAGACCAGCGAGGGCTTCGAGTCGTTGTTGCTGGCGATGGGCCTCTCGGTGCTGTTCGTCTATATGGTGCTGGCCTCGCAGTTCGGCTCCTTCTCGCAGCCGCTCGTGATCATGATGGCCATGCCCTTCAGCTTCATCGGCGCCTTTCTGGTGCTGCGCATCATCGGCATTGACCTCGACATCACGGGCATGATCGGCCTGATTATGCTCCTCGGCCTGGTGGTGAAGAACTCGATCCTGCTGGTTGACTTCACCAACCGCCTGCGCGAGCTGGGCCTGAGCAAGCACGAGGCCCTGCGCCTGGCGGGGGCCATCCGCCTGCGCCCGATCTTGATGACGGCCCTCTCGCTGATCGCCGGGGCCCTGCCCACGGCCCTGGGCATCCACGTGGTCGCCACCGGTGAAGGCAGCGAGTTCCGCAAGGGGCTGGCCTGGGTGATCATCGGTGGAATGACCACCTCGACCCTGCTGACCCTGCTGGTGGTGCCGACGGTCTACAGCCTGATGGACTCGGCGGTCACGCGGTTCTCGGCCTGGGTGCGGCGGCGCATTCCGGCCGCAGCGCCGCCAGCGGCGCCCGCCGCGCCACCGGCGCCTGCCGCGCCACCGGCGCCCGGCGGCGATGCGCCCATCCCATCGCTGCCCGGCCCCGCCGCGCCAACGTCCGAGCCTTCGGCGGATTAGGCGCGGTTTCCCGTAAGGGTTCACACTTCTCCCGGGAGCGCGGGCATCTTGCCCGCGGAGACGCGACGCCGGCATTCCGCCCGCGCTCCCAGGCGCGTGGGTTATTCCAGGTGTGAACAGTTACCGTTTCCCAGGGGATGTCCCTGGCAAGGCCTGGCCCTCCCGGACCCTCCCAGGGGCCGCGGAAAGCAGGTTTCCGCGGCCCCTCTCCGGCAAGCTACGTTTAGTCTCATAGGGAGTCTGTTCCGTGTACCAGAAGATTCTCGCGATTGCGCTGCTGGCGGCGGCCCTGGGCGCCTGCGCCGCCCCGACGACCGCGCCGCAGTCCACGGTCGAAACCCGACCGACGATGGTCCTGCCGACCGCGGCCCCGGTGGGCGCCGGCGGCGCCCCCGCGCCCGCCGGGCAGGCCGCGCCGACGCCCGTGCCCCTGCTGAACCCCGGCGTCACCGCCTCCGGCGAGATCGCCGCCCGGAGTTCCGCCGAACTGAGCTTCCGCGTGCCGGGCGTCGTCGCCGAGGTGCTGGTCGAAGAGGGTATGCGTGTGCAAACCGGCCAGGAACTGGCCCGCCTGGACCGGGCCGAGTTGGAGTTGCAGGTGCGCCAGGCCGAGGCCGCCCTGGCCCAGGCGCGGGCCAACTACGACCGGCTGGTTGAGGGCGCCAGCGCCGAGGAAATCGCCGCGGCCCGCGCCCAGGTGGCCCAGGCCGCGGCAGGGCTGCGCCAGGCGCGGGGCAGCGTCACCGACGCCGACATCGCCGCCGCCGAGCAAGCCCTGCAGTCGGCCCTGGCGCGCCAGGCCGAGATCGAAGCCGGCCCCAAAGCCACCGATCTGCAACAGGCCGAGGCCGCCGTGCAACAGGCCGCCGCCAATCTCGAACTCCAGCGGGCCAATCTCTCGGCCTCCAAGACCAGCGCCCAGTTGCGGATGGAGCAGGCCGCCAACCAGCTTCGCGACGCGCAGGACGCCTACAGCACGATCTACTGGCGCAACCGCGAACTCGAGAAGTTGCCCGTCGAGTTGCCCCGCGAGGCCCGCGACCGTGAGGCGTCGGCCCTGCGCGCCGTGCAGACCGCCGAGGCCCAGCTCGAGCAGGCCCGCGTGGCCTTCGAGCAGGCGCAGCAGGCCGAAATCGAGGGCCTGCAGGCCGCCGAGGCGCAACTCCGCCAGGCCCAGGCCAGCCTCCAGCGGCTGCTCGACGGCGCCACCGCCGAACAACGCGCCGCCGTGGCCGCGCAGGTGGCCCAGGCACAGGCCAACCTCGACAAGCTGCGCGGCGACCAGCGCGCCGGCGGCCTCGAGGCCGCCGAGGCCAGCCTGGCCGCCGCCCAGGCCAACCTCGCGCGCATCACCAGCGACCCTAGCGCGGCGACCCTGGCCGCCGCCCTGGCCCAGGTAACCTCCGCCGAAGTGGCCCTCGAGTCCGCCCGGCTCAACCTCGACAAGTCGGTGCTGCGCGCGCCCTTCGACGGGGTGGTCGCCCAGGTCAACATCGATCCCGGCGATCCGGTCGGCACCGGCGCTCTCCCGGCCATCCAAATCGTCGACGTCAGCGAACTGCGGGTCGAGGTGAACGTCAGCGACACCGATGTGGCCCGCGTGCGCGAGGGTATGCCCGCCAGCGTGACCCTGGACGCTGTTCCCGGCAGGACCTTCGCCGGAACGGTGACCTACGTCGCGCCGACCGCCACCGTGGTTGGCAACGTGCGCACCTACACCGTGCGGATCACCCTCGACGGCCAGGACCCGGTTCTCCGGGCGGGGATGAGCGCCAGGGTGAACATCAAAACAGAGGGATGATTGCCGCGCCTTATGGTCTTTGAGAAATTAATCCGCTATCCCGCGCTAGCCGTGGGGCTGATGGAGATTGAGCATGTAATCCGCTATCCTGCGCGAGCCGTGGGGCTAAAGCCCTCGGCTAGGGGATGCGAAGGCCGCCTGCGCGGCCTCTACCGGATGATGTATTCAAAGACCATAAGCCCTCGGCCAGGCAAGGCGAAGCCCGCCTGCGCGGCCTATACCGGATGATGTATTCAAAGACCATCAGGCGCTACCCGAGAGGCGGGGCGCGGGGCAACCTGTTTGCTCCGCGTCCCCACCCACAGAGCGAACCAGAGATACCTGTCCTATGGCCCATTCACTTCGCGAACGCCGTCGCCAGATGCTCCGCGAGGAGATCCTGGAGGCCACCCATCAACTGCTGACCGAGCGCGGCTACGCGGCCATGTCAATGGACGACCTGGCCGCCCGGGTGGGGGTCTCCAAGCCCACGCTCTACAACCAGTTTCCCACCAAGGAGGACCTGATCGCGGCGATGGCGACCCAGCTTATCGAGCGCACCCTGGCCCTGGTAGCCGAAGAACGTTCCGCCTCGCCGCTGGAGCGACTGCTGCGCTTCCTGCACACCAGTGTGCGGCTCCAGGTCGAGCATCGCACCAGCACCATGCAACTGTGGCTGCCCGAGATCGTTGACCTGTTGGAGCGCCATCCCCATTCGCGCGCATGCCTGATGCGCATTGACGAAGCGATCGTGGCGGCCTTCCACGAGGCGATCCAGGCCGGCGAAATTGACCCCCGCGCGGACGTTCCCAGCCTCGTGCGGGCCTACTACGCCCTCAGTCTCACCCCCAGCGTCGGGCGGCTGAGTGTCGTTGACGAACCCGACGCCGAACGCCTGGCCGACACCGTGGTGGACCTCTTCCGCCGCGGGTTGCCGCGCCCGCCCGGCCCTGCCGCATAACGGCGCGTCCCGGCAAGCAGGCGGCGGGGACAGCGGTGTTCCCCGCACACGACCGGGAGGGTTACGCTATGCGCGCGGGTTCACGTTGCTGGCTGTCGGGCTAATGGTCTTTGAGAAATTAATCCGCTCTGCCGGGCTAGCCGTGGGGCTGAAGCCCTCGGCTAGGGGATGCGAAGGCCGCCTGCGCGGCCTCTACCATGTATTCAAAGACCATCAGCCCTCGGCTATAGAATGCGAAGGCCGCCTGCGCGGCCTCTACCCGTTTTACTGCTTAAAACTCATTACCAGGCTGGCTGGCCGTGGGGCTGATGGTCTTTGAATACATCATCCGCTCTAGCCCGCGCAGGCGGGCTTCGCCCTGGATAGCCGAGGGCTTCAGCCCCACGGCCAACCCGACATACCGGATGCATTGCTCAAAGACCATCGGGCAACCGTGCCCAGAAGGTCCACCCTCTCCGAGAACTGCTATAATTTCTCAAAGACCATGAGCCGCCGGGCCTGAGGGGCGCGCCAGCGATGACGTCACACCCATCTGGAGCAACGAATATGTACGAAGTCGGCATAGCCGCCCACTTCGAGGCCGCCCACCGCCTGGTGGGCGACTTCGGCCCGGCCACGCGCATGCACGGCCACACCTACCGGCTGGAGGTCGCCGTGTCCGGGGCGGCCCTGCGCCCCGACGGGACGCTGTTCAACCTCGCGACGCTTCAGGAGGCGGTGCAGGCCCTGGTGGCCGAGTTGCACTACCGCGACCTGGGGGAGGTGCCGGGGCTGGCGGGGATCAATACCACCGCCGAGAACGTGGCCCGCTTCTGCTGGGAACGGCTGGCCGGAGCGCTGCGCGCCCAGGGGCTGGCGCGCCTCAGCGTGCGCGTCTGGGAGAACCCCGGGGCCTATGCGGCCTATGTCGCCGAGCTGTGAGCGCTTGCGCGATTGCAGCCGCATGGTCCAGAAGTAGCCATGCTAACGTGAACATAGGCTGCTGGAGCAGGGGGGTGGGGAAACCGGGTTTCCCCACCCCCCTGCCCGCGGGAGGGCCTGGCCCTCAAGCAGGGGGATGGGGAAACCGGGTTTCCCCATACCTCCGCCCGCGGGAGGGTTTGGGAGGGCTACGCCCTCCCAGGAAGAACCTTTTTTCATCCCGTCGGTGTGCGGCGCAGCCGCATGGATGGCTGAGGTGAACATAGGCTACGAGAGCCAATACCTTCCACCTCAGCGCATGCGGCGCCCCGGCCCCTCTCCCAACCTCCCCCCGCTGGGGGGAGGCGCCGGACTCCCTCCCCCCAGCGGGGGGAGGGCTGGGGAGGGGGGCAGTCACCTTCGGTGCAACCGATTGCCGCTTGAGCGGGGGGTATGGGGAAACCGGGTTTCCCCATACCCCCACCCGCGGGAGGGTTTGGGAGGGCGCCGCCCGCACGCAGGGGCATGGGGAAACCGGGTTTCCCCATGTTCACGTTAGAATACAACTGCGCCATGCGCATCGCCTTTCTCACCGTGGGCGACCCGTCCCGGCTGACGGGGGGCTACCTCTACCACCGTGAGGTGTTCGCCCGCCTGCGCGCCCGGGGCCTGAGCGTGACCGAGATCAGCGCCTCTGGCGCGGACGTGGCGGCGCAACTGGCCGCCGCGCCGGGGCTGGGCGCGCGTTTCGACCCCGCGCCCTTCGACGTGGTGGTGGTGGACGCCCTGGCGCGCGCTGTCTGCGCCCCCTGGCTGGACGAGTGGCGCGCCCGGCGGCCCCTGGTGGCTATGGTCCACGAACTGCCGAGCGTGGCGGCGGGCGAGCACACCCATCACCGCGCCTCCACGCCCCCTTCCTCCTGGGAGGCCCCGCTGCTGCGCGCCGACCGGCTGATCGCCGTGAGCGAGGACGGCGCGCGCCTCCTGATTGAGCGGGGGGTAGCGCGCGAGCGGATCAGCGTCGCCTCGGGGGGGTGCGACCGGTTGCCCCCGCGCCCCGGCGGGCCGCCCGCCGGCCCCCCATGGTCGGCGCTCTGCGTGGCGCAGTGGATCCCGCGCAAAGGCGTGCTGGACCTGGCGCGCGCCTGGGGCCGCGTCGCGCGTCCGGGCTGGCGCCTGGAGCTGGCCGGCGAGCCGGACGCCGACCCGGCCTACGGGGCGGCGGTGCGCGCGGCGCTGGCCGCCGCGCCGCCGGGCAGCGTCGCCGCCCACGGCGCGCTGAGCGACGCCGCGCTGGCCGCGGCCTACGCCCGGGCCAGCTTCTTCGCCCTCCCTTCGCGCTACGAAGGCTACGGCCTCGTCTTCGCCGAGGCCCTGGCCGCCGGGTTGCCGGTGGTCGCCTGTGCAGTGGGACCGTTGCCGGAACTCGTCGGCCCCGACGCGGGGCTGCTGGCGCCCCCCGACGACGACGCGGCCCTGGACGCGGCCCTGGCGCGCCTGATGGACGACGCGGCCCTGCGGGAGCGTATGGCCGGGGCGGCGCGGGCGCGGGCCGCCGCCCTGCCCACCTGGGAACGCTGCGCCGCCGCGTTCCTCGGCGCGCTGGAGGCCGCCATCGCCGCGCGGCGGAGATCGTAAACCGCCGGGCAGCTCGGGCCACGCCGGGACTGCGCGCGACGCGCGGTTCCGTTCGCGGCTACGCTGCGGGCATGAAGCCGAGGGTCCGGGCGGCCTCGCGGTAGGCGGCAAGGCTGCCCGCATCCCAGAGCACGAAGCGCACCAGGGTCACACTGCCGCCCGCGGCGAGAGCCTCGCGCGCGGCGGCCAGGGCCACCCGCGCGGCCTCCTCCACCGGGTAGCCGAAGATGCCGGTGCTGATACTGGGGAAGGCCACGCTGGCCAGGCCATGCCGCGCGGCCAGGGCCAGGCTGCTGGTGTAAGCCGCGGCCAGCAGGCGCGCCGAGGTCGCCGGGTCGTCGGCGCGGTAGACCGGGCCGACGGCGTGGATGATGTGGCGCGCGCGCAGGGCGAAGCCGGGGGTGATGCGGGCCTCGCCGGTGGGGCAGGGGGCCAGGGGCCGGCAGGCAGCCGCGAGCGCCTCGCGCCCGGCGGCGCGGAAGATCGCCCCGCAGACCCCGCCGCCTTCGGCCAGGGCCTCGTTGGCCGCATTGACAATCGCGTCCACGTCCTGCGCGACAATGTCGCCCCGCGTCAGTTCAAGGGTGGCGGGGCCGATCTGGTAACGATCCATGGTGCCGCTCCGTTTCGACTCTCATGATGGCCTTGGCGGCCTCGCAGCGCGCGCTACCGCAGCGCTGGATCCATAGTGCCGCTCGGTTTCAACTCTCATGATAGCCATCCATGCGGCTCCGCCGCACCCCAACGGGATGAACATCCTTCCTGGGAGGGCTGCGCCCTCCCAAACCCTCCCACCGGTTTCCCCATTCCCCTGCGGGGCATGGGCGCGGGGAAACCCGGTTTCCCCACACCTCTGCTCCAGCAGCCTAGGTTCACGTGAGACGGTCATGCGCATGGCGCACACCGCCCAATGACCATGACCTGGGAGCGCGGGCGTCCCGCCCGCGCCACGGCTCTGCGGGCACGGCGCCGGCCCCCTCCCCAGCCCTCCCCCCGCTGGGGGCGGGAACCCGGTGCCTCCCCCCAGCGGGGGGAGGTTGGGAGGGGGGCTGAACCCGGCGCACGATGGTCACCTCAGCCGTCCATGCGATTCGCGCACACCGCCCGATGAACATCGCCTGGGAGCGCGGGCGGCCCGCCCTCGTCGCGTCTCCGCGGGCACGGTGACGGCCCCCCTCCCCAGCCCTCCCCCCGCTGGGGGGAGGGAGTCCGGCGCCTCCCCCCCAGCGGGGGGAGGTTAGGAGGGGGGGTTCAGCGCCGCATGCGCGTAGGTGAGCAGCCTATGTTCATGTTAGGAAAAGGTGGAGCAGCGCGGCAGACGAGAACGATGGTTAACACATTTGAAACATCCCGCAAACACCCGGATATAATTCTATATCCTCGGCATTCCCGCGACATCCAGGAGGCGCGCATGGATTCCTCGTCCATCACCCCCGGCAGCATGCTTCGAGGTCCGCTCTGGCCCGAGCCGATCCAGGTCGATATGGTCGAAGATATGGGCGACTATGTGCGCATCGTCGGCGCAACGGTGCGCTCGCGCCAGCATATCGACCAGTGGCTGAGCCGCGCCG
>Ga0209162_1000220_pt1 | contig 63846 bp, 61 predicted proteins | sample YNPNPMetaG_FD_187121 | JGI IMG/M metagenome (GOLD analysis project Ga0209162, IMG submission 187121) | Anoxygenic and chlorotrophic microbial mat microbial communities from Yellowstone National Park, USA - YNP NP MetaG (SPAdes) (version 2) ...
CGGGGCCATATAGGTGAACTATAGATACTATTTTAGTTTACGGAGTAGAAAGGAGGGGCAGGATGGCTGACAGGAAAAACGGAAAGTGGTCGGGAAGGTCAAAGCTGGTGGCGGTGGGGGCTCTGGTCTTGCTGTTGGCAGCAGCGGCAACCGTCCTGGTGCTTCTCTCGGTCAGGGGAAAATCTCCCTCCGGGGGTGAGGGTAAACAAAAGGAGGACATTGTTTCGCAGTACGAGCAGATAAAGAAAGAGGCGGAAGAGGCGGTTTCCGAGATGGAGGACCTGCAGTCACAGGAGGCAGCAAGCGACGCGGATACCTACCAGCAGGAGCTGGAGGAGACCGTTAAGACCATGGAAGAGCTCTACCAGGATGTCGAGGAGGCCATCGCGGCCACCGAAGATGCGGCCGAACAGACGGAGGAAACCGCCGAGGAATACGAGGAGCTCTACGAGGAGATTATGGAGTTCTACGGTTTCATAGAGGACATGTGCGGCCAGGCCATGCAGCAGCTGGATTATCTGCTCTCGGTCACCCCCACCCTGGAGGACCTTCAGCAGCTGGAGAAATCCCTCGACAACCTGAAAGGAGCCCCGCCTGGGAGCGGACAGAGGCAGGAGCTGTTAAGGCAGCTCTCCGCGCTGTCAACCGACCTTAGCAAGGGCACCCAGGGAACCAAGGCAGCGCCTAAAGGATTCGAGCAGTTCTCCGGCCAGTTGCAGTCGATGGCCGGACAGGCCCATGACCTCGCCGAGTCCCTGAGCCAGTCGCTCCGGTCAGGCAAAGACGATGCGCTCGAAAGCCATATCAGCGGTCTTTCCTCGGGACTCGCCGGACTGGAACAGCAGCTGACCTCCCAGGTCTCCGCCATCGTCTCCGGTTTTTCCTCGGCGTTGGCCAGCTTGAGCGCTTCCGTCAACGCCGTCCTCCCCTGAAGTGCGGGAAGATGCGCGGCCTTTGGAGGGTCGGGCGGTATTAACGGTAACGCCCTCTCGGGCGGCCTTTCCTCCCCCGTTTCCCGGGGGAGTTTCATTCCCGTGTCAGGTGACGTCCATCCTTGCCCAGAACAGAGGAGAGAGGCATGGGCGACACGAGCGCAAGGCGGCGAAAGCACTATGATCCGGGGAAGACCGCTGACCCGAGGAGTTCCCGTGGGGTGGCGAACGTCCATCCTCGCCAGTGCCTGGGGTTCCCATAAAACAACATCACAAGGCAACGCCCCGAACCGCACCTCCGCGAACGGAGGCCGAATCCCGCCTAGGCCTTCAAAGCGTAAATGGGATTGGGGCCTTGCGAGGACGCGGGAAGGCCGGGTGGGAGCGTATTCTTCTCCCCTTGTGCTATCATTCATCCCGTAGTCGGCAAAAGCGGTTTGCTGCGTCGGGATGGTAATGTATCGTGGAACAGAGATTGCCCAGCCACATCGGGATAATCATGGACGGCAACGGCCGTTGGGCCGAAGCCCGCGGCCTTTCCCGCATCGAGGGGCACCGTGCCGGCGAAGCTTCGATCATGGAAACGGTGCGCGAGTGCGTGCGCAGGGGCATCCCCTGGCTGACCCTCTTCGCCTTCTCCACCGAGAACTGGGGAAGGCCGCCAGAGGAGGTGGGTTTCCTGGTCAACATGAGCCGCGACGTGCTGCAGCGGCGGCTGGAGGAGTTCAACTCCCTGGGGGTGCGCATGCTCCACCTCGGCTTGAGGGAAGGCCTTCCCGACGACGTGCTCACCTGGTTCGACCTGGCCGAGGAGGCCACCCGGGGCAATTCCGTCCTCACCTTGACCATCGCCTTCAATTACGGCGGGAGGCGCGAGATCTTCGAGGCGGCCGTGCGGACGGCGGAGAGCGTGGCATCCGGCGCGCTCAGCGAGGCCGACGTGGATGAAGCGGCCCTGCGGAGCCGCTTCTACCGACCCGAGCTCCCCGACATCGATCTGCTCATCCGCACCGGTGGGGAAAAGCGGATCTCCAACTTCATGCTCTGGCACAGTGCCTATGCCGAGCTCTATTTCTGCGATACCTTGTGGCCCGATTTCCGGGCTCCTCACCTCGATGAGGCCCTGCGGGACTACTCACGGCGCGAACGCCGCTTCGGGGCGATAAAGGAATAGGTTCTCCGCAAGGAAAAGGTATAAGTCGCTCTCCGCGTTACTCGATCTCTCGGCCAGAAATAATTCCTCTTCCGGCCCCGCTGACAAGATGACAGGCATATCCTCTGAACCAGATGCCGCGTGAGCGCTTGCCTGCGCCCAACGCGCTTCTCTCCGGGATGCGCGGCTGATTCCCAGCGCGCATCGATGCCCCATCCTGTCTGCCATCGAAAGAAGCGGGGCTTCTTGCCATTCTTTGCCATGACACATGCATCCCCAAAATGGCTTTATTGCTGAGTTTCAGCGATTCGTCATTCCATCATCTCCGTTTCCTTTTCCCACCAAGGTATGAGGGATTCCCGGCAACGGCAGCCCTTAGTGGATGGAAAAGGAAAAAGGGTGGCTCCGTAGAAAATAATGAACGTAAAAGCCGGAGCGAGAAAGGAGAGGCGAGATGGCTACAGCGAAGAAGCCGGCGGCGAAGAAGCCCGCAGCGAAGAAGCCCGCCGCCAAGAAGCCGGCTGCCAAGAAGCCGGCGGCGAAGAAGCCGGCGGCGAAGAAGCCCGCTGCCAAGAAGCCGGCGGCGAAGAAGCCGGCTGCCAAGAAGCCGGCGGCGAAGAAGCCCGCTGCCAAGAAGCCGGCGGCGAAGAAGCCCGCCGCCAAGAAGCCCGCCGCCAAGAAGCCCGCGGCGAAGAAGCCCGCCGCCAAGAAGCCCGCGGCGAAGAAGTAGTACCGCCCACAGAGAATTCCGCCGGGGGCCCACACGGCCTCCGGCGGATCGATTTTTCCCATATAAAACCCCAAAGCCTTGCGGACGTCCTCACTCCCACCTAACTACCGCCCGATTCTCTCACCGGGATCCACGGATCAGCCGACCTAGGGCTTATCTCACATCCCCACCGCATCCAGCGGATCCGCATCCCCAGTCATAGCCTATTTCCGGGTCGTCATAAGGGATGCGCATCTCGTCGGGATGTTCAGGTTCATAGGACCGGGTGGTGTGGTAGAAGAGCCCCAGGGGGCGGTCTCCCAGCACCTTGTAACCGTGGGCCACACCGGCCGGTATGAGCAGGAGGATGGGGTTCTGCTCGCCCATCACCAGTTCCAGCAACGCCCCCCGGGTAGGTGAATCATACCTGCGGTCGTACAGGACCACCAAGGCGTCGCCGTGCGCCACGAACCATAGGTCGTCCTGGTGGAGATGCCAGTGGAAGGCCTTGATCACGCCGGGATAGGAGAGGGTGTAAGAGGACTGTCCGAAGCGGCTGAGCAGGTTGTCGTCATCTCGCAGGATCTCCAGGAAATAACCCCTCTCATCGCAATGGCGGGTCAGTTTCTTTATTTTAACTCCCTCTATCGTCCGCTCCATGCTATCCCGCCCCTCATCATTGACAAGAGCCCGAAAAGGCCTGTTCCATTCTATCACGGGCTTTTGGGAAAACTCAGATGCTATGGCCGGAACCCGTTTGGCATCGCTCCTCTTGCTCTTACGGGTTCGCCTTCACGTTCGAGCAAGAGGTCACCGCGGGCTGTACTTCCGAAAAATGGTTCAGTTCCGTCGCTCTCAGGAGAGGAAGAGCGCGCGCTCGAGCGTCCAGGTATCATCCTGCTCGCAGCGGCTGAGCACGTAGAGGTTCCCGTCGTCCGCCCTCACCTGGAAGCAGGCCTTGCGGGTCCGCAGGGCTCCCTCGCCGCACTCCTCGAACCAAGACCGCTCGAGCTCGATCACCTGGTACCGCCTGTCGAGGTGCACGAAAGACAGGGGCCTTTCCGCGTAACGGTAGCCGGAATAGCAGCTCACCCCCACCGGATCACCCATCTCGCAGAAACGTGACACCGGATTCCTCCCCACTTCCGATGTATCGCCTTCACGCCAAAATGAGGATGTCCTTGTGTTATGCCGCCTTCAAGTCCCCATCGCCTCCAACTCTCTCCCGCCAACGCCTTCGCCCCGCTGGATGGGGCCCGGCACTCTATTCGGCGAGGGGGGTCCTCAGCAGCTCTTCATTCTCCTCCAGGAACCTGCCGTTCCCGAAGTCGGCGGTGGTGACCAGGCCCTCCGGCCGACCCGCGATGTAGTCCTCCACCCGGTCCCGCGCCACGCTGTCGCTGAACTGCAAGGGAGGCGATTTCATGAAATAGGCGGAGGGGAAGACCAGGGCCCCGCGGAGGCCGCGGTCCATGGCCATCTTGCAGCAGCGCAACGCGTCGATGACGATGCCGGCGGAATTGGGGGAGTCCCAGACCTCCAGCTTGAACTCGATCTTGATGGGGACGTCCCCGAACTCCACGCCCTCCAGGTGGATATAGGCCCATTTGCGGTCGTCCAGCCATTCCACGTAATCGCTCGGCCCTATGTAGATGTCGCGCCCGTCCATATCGTGGCTTATCTGCGACCTCACCGAATCGGTCTTCGATTTCTTCTTAGACTCCAGCCTCTCCCTCTCCAGCATGTTCTTGAAATCCATGTTGCCGCCCACGTTGAGCTGGGAGGTGCGCAGGAGCTGCACCCCCCGGTCGTTGAAGAGCTTGGCCAGGACGCGGTGGACGATGGTCGCCCCCACCTGGGACTTGATGTCGTCCCCGATTATGGGAAGCCCGCGGTCCTTGAACCGGTACTGCCAGGCCTCGTCCTTGGCGATGAACACGGGTATGCAGTTGACCACCCCGCACCCTGCCTTGAGGGCCTCCTCCATGTAGAAACAGGTGGCCCTCTCGCTTCCCACCGGGAGGTAGTTGATGAGAACGTCCACCCCGTGCCGGCGCAGCTTTTCGGCCACGTTCACCGGCTCAGCGGCGGATTCCTCCACCGACTGCTGATAGTATTTCCCCAGCCCGTCCAGGGTGGGACCGCGGTAAACGGGGGCGTCGAGGAAGGGCACTTTGCGCCCTTTCTTCCCCAGGAAATCGATGGTATTGTTATTGCCACAGTAGATGGCCTGGGAGAGGTCCTTACCCACTTTGCTGGCATCCACGTCAAAACCGCAGGCGAACTCGATGTCGCTCACGTGGTAGTCGCCCACTTTGACGTGCATCAGTCCGGGCACCCGATCGCCGTCCTCGGCGTCATGGTAGTACTCCCTGCCCTGCACCAGCGAGCAGGCGCAGTTGCCCACTCCTACTATGGCCACTCTCACCTTGCCCATCGCTTACCTCCCTGACATCTATCGATGCCCGCCGGGGGCCCCTTCAGCGCTCCCCGGGGCGCCTCGGCCGATCAACTCTATCTCCTCGCGATACGCGTTGCATCCGTCTTATCAGGCCTTGGAAGGCATCATCTTGCCTTCCCTTCCGTCGAGCACTATCTCCAGGGCATCCTCCTCCTTTCCGCCACCCTTGGCGCGGGCCTTGCCGCCCCGGTCCTTCTTGGCCAGCAGGCCCCTCTCCCCATCGATCAGGTCGGTCAACCAGTTGATGTCCGCCTCGGTTATCTCGATGCGATGGCGGGTCAGACCCAGCCGGTACTTGTCGGTCTCGCGGTCCCTCGAGGACCACCCGGAACGCTTCATCTCATCCAGGCGCTCCTGCAGGTAGGCGCGCCTCCGCTCCAGGAGCCACAGGCGGGTCTCCGGTTCCATGTAGCGGAAGAAGGCCATGCGCAGGTTGAAGCGGTCGGAGTCGGTGATGTCCGCCCGGGAACCGGGCTCGCTGAGCAGGCGGGCGAAGAGCTTCTCCCCCGCGGGAGTGATGCGGTAGACATAGCGGTTGCGGGTCTTCTCCTTCACCGCGTATGCCTTCTCGATGGCCTTGGCCTGCTCCAGGCGCTTGAGGGCCGGGTAGAGGGAACCGAAGCTCAACGACCAGAAGTGGCCCAGGGTGCCGGAAAGGCGTTTCTTCAGCTCGTAGCCGTGCATGGGTCTTTCCTTCAGGGCTCCCAGGATGGCCAGCTCGATCACTTTACCACCGTCTCCCCTCGTGTTATCATCTTCCCGGCTCCGCTATCTCGATATATCATTTTTATATATCGTAACTATATATCGTTTCGATATATACTCTACCCCACGAGAAACGTGAGGTCAAGGGCCCGGACGCCGGGAGATACGGCGGTTCGGGTGATTCTCCTGAACCTGCGCCGCGAAGGGCTCTGTTCCATGGAAATGCTGAGCGGAGGGGCGTGCCTGCTGAGGTAACCGAGGTCTTTTCGCTTCTACTACCCTCATAGTCGTCCGTAGCTACGGAGGTAATATTCTATGTATTCGCGGACCTCGGAGGCCGGGCGGAAGACGCCGAAGTGGCCCTCGCAGAGCACGTCTGCCTCCAGTTCGAGCAACTTGCGCATGGACGATTCCCACTGGTCCAGGTCGGACCCGAAGGCCTGGTAGAAGGGGCCGTGCACGTCCTGGGCGAAAAGCACCTTGTTCACGCCCGCCTGCGCCCACAGGGATATGGAGCCGGGGGTGTGCCCGGGAGTGTGCAGCCAGTGCAGGGGGGAGAAGCCCAAGGGTATCTCGCCTCCCTCCCCCTTCAGGTGGTGCTTCACCTTGCACGGTTGAAGGCGCATTCCGTAGAAGTTGGCGGCGGAACGCCTCTCGTCGCCCTGTTCCAACACCTCCGCCTCCAGATGATGGGCGTAAACGGGAATCCCCAATCTCTCCGCCAGGAAGGCGGCTCCTCCGGCGTGGTCTATGTGAGCATGGGTGAGGACCAGGGCCCGGATGTCGCCCCGGCCGTATCCCAGCTTCTCCAGATTGCGCAGCAACGCGCTGGGGTTTCCGCCGGCACCGGCGTCTATGAGCACCGGTTCGCCGAGGTCCAGGAGATAGACGGAGCAGTCCTCCGGCGCGGTGAGCTCCGGCCCCCCAACCTGAAAGACCCCCTCGACCACCTTGAAAGGTTCCACGTCCCCTCCGTTCCTCTGGGAGCCCTCAACGGCACGGACCAGATCGGGCCGCCTCCCGATTATACTTCAGCGGGCCCCTTTTGTCGGAGGACGGAAGGTCGGGCCCACGCACCGCATCCGGAGAAGAAGGCGGGGGCGTTGCGCAGGGGCGAAGGGCAGCCCTCGATGCCACCGACCACGGAGCAGCCCGGTCGGCGGTCCCGCGGGGGGGTATAATTGACCCATGGGAAAGCTCGAATCCCTGCTGGAGATCCTCAGACGATGCGGGGGAGCGGTGGTGGCTTTCTCGGGGGGAACCGATTCCACCCTGCTGGTGGCAGCCGCGCGTGAATCAGGCATCCCCTTCCTCGCCATCACCGCCGTTTCACCCCTCCTCCCCCACAGAGACCTCCGAACCGCGCTGGAGGCGGCCGAGTACTTGGGCTTCGCCCACCGCACAATGGAGGCGGCGGAGATGGAACACCCCGAGGTCCTCAACAACCGATCCAACCGTTGTTATCACTGCAAGCGCCGGCGCCTGCAGTCGATGTTGGAACTGGCCGAAGAGGAAGGGTTTCCCTGGGTCCTGGAGGGCTCGCGGGCCGACGATGACGAGGCCGACCGTCCGGGGATGAGGGCGGCGCGGGAGCTGGGGGTGCGCAGTCCCCTGAGGGAGGCGGGCATGGGGCGCGGAGACGTGGAGGAGGCTCTGGGCCGCCTGGGCCTTCACCGCTTCATCCGCCCCTCCAACAGCTGCATGGCCACCCGCTTCCCCCCGGGCCATCTCCTGGTCCCGGAGGAGCTGCGTCTGGTGGACCAGGCGGAGGATCTCCTCCGGGAGATGGGCTTCGCCGACCTGAGGGTGCGCTGGAGGAGCAAGGAGGCGTTCACGGTGGAATCAAGCCCCGCGGACCTCGAGAAATTTGACGCAGAGGCGAGGCGGGACCTGCGCCTGCAGATGCAGGAACGCCTGCGTCTTCCCCTCCTCGAACTGGAGTTCGCCCCGGTACGCCCGAGCATGGACCAAAGGCACAGGTCTGGCGCTCCCTGCAATGCTTTGAGTGGGGCCGAACAAAACCCCGTTTTGATGACGTGAGATGGGAGGGCTGACCCCGAGGAGGGCGACCCCGAAAGAGGCGACCCCGAGGAGGACGAGCGGCCGGAGGATGTCTTGTACCGGGACAGGATGAGAGAGGTGCTGGAAAGGGTATCCCAGGGGGAGATCGGGGTGGAAGAGGCCCTGCGAGAACTGGCCCGCTTCCCTTTCGAGGATCTCGGCTTCGCCAAGCCCGACCATCACCGCCGGCTGCGCCACGGCCTGCCGGAAGTGGTGCTTTGCGAAGGGAAGGCGCCGGAGCACGTGCCGTCCATCGTGCGCTCGCTGCTGCGCGAGGGAGGAGGATGCGTGCTGCTCACGCGGGTCAGCGTGGAGGTGGCGGAGATGCTGGAGGGGGAGTTCCCCGGTTCCTTCTATCACCCTCAGGCCCGCCTGATGATCGTGGGCGAGAAGCCCGAGAAAGAAGGGGTAGGCCTGGTGGTGGTGGCCAGCGGGGGCAGTGCGGATCACGGCGTGGCCGAGGAAGCCCGCATCACCGCGGAACTGATGGGCGCCAAAGTGGCGCCCCTCTACGACGTGGGGGTGGCGGGGGTGCACCGCCTCTTCGCCCACCGGGAGCTGCTTGAGGGAGCAAGGGTAGCGGTGGTGGTGGCAGGCATGGAAGGGGCTCTGGCCAGCCTGGTGGCGGGAGTGGCTACCTGCCCGGTCATCGCCGTCCCCACCTCCACCGGATACGGCGCCTCCTTCGGGGGGCTGGCGGCTTTGCTGGCCATGCTCAACTCCTGCGCTCCGGGGGTGGCCGTGGTCAACATCGATAACGGCTTCGGGGCCGGCTTCCTGGCCGCCCTGATCAACCGGCTGGGGGAAAGGGGGACAGTTTGAGGCTCCTCTACATGGACGCCTTCTCCGGGATAAGCGGCGACATGACCTTGGGGGCGCTGGTGGATTTGGGGCTCCCCCTCGAGGCGCTTCAGGAGGCCGCAGAGCGGCTGGGTCTGGAGGGGGTGGAGGTACGCGCCCAACAGGTGGAGAGGCAGGGGATCAGGGCCGTGCAGGTGGAGGTGCGGGGGGGGCAGCGCGGAGTGGTGAGGACCTATGCCAACATCCGCGGGCTCATCGAGGAGAGCGGTCTCGAGGAGGAGGTCAAGCGCTGCAGCCTGGAGATCTTCAGGGTGCTGGCGGAGGCGGAGGGCCGGGTCCACTCGCGCCCCCCCGATCAGGTGCATTTCCACGAGCTGGGGGCGGTGGATTCCCTCGTGGACATCGTCGGATGCGCCCTGGGGCTGCATCATCTGGAGGTGGAGCGGGTCCGCTGCTCCGCCCTGCCCACCGGCAAAGGATGGGTGCGCACCGAGCACGGGGTCTACCCGGTCCCGCCGCCGGCCGTGGCGGAGATACTGATCGGCGTACCCTGCTACAGCGGGGATTCCCCCACCGAGACGGTCACCCCCACCGGAGCGGCCATCGTCAAGGCATGCGCCGGCGAGTTCGGCGATATGCCGGAGATGGTCGTGGAGAAGGTGGGCCACGGGGCCGGTACCCGGGAGCTGGAGGTACCCAACCTCCTGCGCATGTTCCTGGGGGAGGCGGCGGAGGAGCCGGCGCCCCGCGAACTCACCGCCTACCTGGTGGAGACGAACATCGATGACATGAACCCCGAGATCTACGATCATGTCCTGGATCTCCTCTTCGAGGCGGGGGCCAGCGACGCCTGGCTCACCCCCATCCACATGAAGAAGAACCGCCCCGCGGTGTGCTTGCAGGCCCTGGTGGGCCCAGAAAGGCTGGAGCGGGTGAGGGAGGTGGTCTTCCGGGAAACTTCCGCCCTGGGGCTGCGGGTGATCAGGGTGAGCAAGGAAGAGGCGCGGCGCGACTTCATCACCGTGGAAACTCCTTGGGGGCAGGTGAGGGTGAAGAGAGGGATGCGCGGCCGGGAGATAGTCAATCTCTCACCCGAATACGAGGACTGCCGGGAACTGGCCAAACGGTCGGGCGTGCCCCTGAAACGGGTGTTCGAGGAAGCCCTGTCCGAAGCGAGGCGGCTGACCGAAGAACCGGCCTGAGAGGCAGCGAAGGGAGGAGAGGGAGCGGAACGGCGGCGGACGAAGGGCCGCCGCGGGGTTTCTCGGATCAACGAGGGCGAACGGAGGAAGGGGATGTACGTTGCGGTTGTCGGCGGACAGCAGGCCAGCGAGGAAGAGGAGCGGGTGGCCTACGAGGTGGGCCGGGGGCTGGCGGAGGCTGGCGCATATCTGGTCTGCGGGGGGCTGGGCGGCGTGATGGAGGCGGCCTGCCGGGGAGCCAGGGAGGCGGGAGGGCTGACCATCGGCATACTGCCCGGCCCGTTCCGCGGGGACGCCAATCCCTACGTGGACGTGGCCATAGCCACCGACATGGGCCAGGCGCGCAACGCCATCATCGTGCGCACGGCCGATTCGATCATCGCAGTGGGAGGAGAATACGGCACCCTCACCGAGATAGCCATGGCCTTGAAGATGGGCAAGAGAGTGGTGGCGTTGAACAGCTGGCGCATCCAGAGAGAAGACCGCTTCGACGAACGCATAATCTACGCGCGGGACGCCCAGGAGGCGCTGCGGCTAATCCTGGAAGAGTGAAGGGCATAAGCGGGCCAGGGAACGAACCCAACCTGCATGCCCCGGCGGATCCCGGTAGCGCTTATCGCCGCAGAAGGCGGGTCATGATGAAAGCTACCTTCCCTTATCCCTTACCCCGGCCGGATGCTCAGGGATCCTCCGGCAGCGCGGGGATGGTTTGGGAAGCATGGGGCATGAGGATCACCTTTCCCTCCGGGATGAGCGACCAGGCTTCCCTCAGGGCATCGGCAATATTGGAATGGGGGGTTATGCCGATCCGCCTGACCGTTTCCGGGGGAAGGCCGGACACCAGGATGAGCCGCCTGACCCGCCGGGCCAGCAGGGCGGCTCGGTAGACCACGAAACCGGGAACGGTGAACTCCCTCCTCAATTCCTCCTCGATGGCCTCCGCGCTCCCGAGGTCGAACCACTTCTCGAAATCGTAACCGCCCACTCCCTCCGAGCACTCGCCCACCATGATCAGCACTCCTCCGGGCTTCAGGGCCGCCTGCGCGTTGGCGTAGGACTGGAAAGCCTGGTAGAAGGTGAGGTCCATGGGATGGCCGCCCCGCGAGGCCACCACGATGTCCCCACGCTCCCGCACGGGGACCCGGAAGGCCTCCTCCACGAAGCGGCACCCCGCGCGGTGGGCCTCCCTCCATTGCCCGGCGAACACCCTCAGGAACTCGCCCTCCTCGCTCAGGGCGAAGTTGACGATGAAGGAAGGGGACAGGCGCGCGGCGATGTCCTCCATGTCCTCGCTGACGGGATTTCCTTCCAGCACCCCCGGCGCGGCCCGGGGGTGGATGCCGCCGCCTCGGCGGGGATGGAGGGCCAGCCGGTGGTTGGCCAGGATGGTCCGCATGCCGGCGATGCCCGGGACCACCGCTTTGCGTCCTCCCCCGAAACCGGCGAAGGCATGGGGGACCACCCCGCCGGTGAGGATGACCTTCCGTCCGCCGAGAGCCAGGCGGTTGAGGTATATAGGGGTCCCCGCCGCGCTCTCCCCCAGGCGGACCAGGCCAGCGGGGTCGCGGGCATCGTGGACGCTAACCCTCACCCTGCTCATCAATTTCTCCCCCAGCATCTCGCGGAGCTCCTCCCAGGATGGGCGGGGATGGGTCCCCGTGGCCACCAGCAGCTCCAAGTCCCGGTCGTTCACCCCCGATCGGTTGAGCTCGTTCAGCAGCAGGGGCAGCCATACCGGGGTCCGCACCCACATGCGGTGGAAGTCGGGCACCACCACCAGGACCCGGTCCCCGGGGCGGAAGAGATGAAATAGTGGAGGGGACCCCACCGGCTCCTTTAGGGCAGTGCGCAGCGCCCTTTGCAAGTCGGGCAGGGGAGGGACCCGTTCTCCCTCCACCGACCCCACAAGGAGGCGTTCGGGCACCTCAAAGGACTGCTCCGTCCGGCCGAAAGGCCACCTGAACCTCATGGGAGAAGCATACCATCCGCGGGCGCAGGCAGTCATGGGGCGAAACGCCTCAGAAAGGCAGGAAAGAAAGGGGGTGGGCAATAAGCTGGGGGAAGCGCTGGCGCAAGGTTTCCAGGTTCATGGAATACTCGGTGAGCTGAGGGCAAACAGAGAAGCGGTAAAGGCCGTTCTCCCCGCGGTATAGCGAACTGTCAACTTCCTCCCCCCACCGGAGCTGGTAGAGGGCTGCCAGCTTATGCTCGGCCATGGAGGGAAGGGCGGGGGAGCGCAGCATCAACTCCTCCAGGAATGGCCGCTGTGCCGCCCCTTCCGCCTCTCCCCATCCCAGGGCCGGCCATTCCCCGACCACCGACCCAGGGTCGAGGGAAGGTGCCGCCAAAGAGCCGTCACTTAAGGAGGTGGCGAAGGCGGAACGCGCCACCGGCCCGTAATCGCCTCCGAGGAAGGAGCGCATCTCCTTGATAAGGAGATTCATCCCCGCCACTTCCACGACCACGTGATAGCGGCCGCGCTCCGGGTCATAGATGGTCCCTTGAATGGGGTCCCACTGCAGGCGGGACAGGTGCGCGGGCATTCGGCAAGCGGGGCAGCGCTCGATGCCGCGGTCCCGCTTCCCCGCTTCCTTTTCCGTGAGTTCACGATATTCCATGGACCGTTGGGGCAATTCTCCTCCGCTCATGAGCCTCAGTCTCCAGGAATGGGCTCCTTTCTGTTCCAGAGTCTCCTCCGCCCTGACCCGGAAGAGACCCTCCCAGAACCCACAGATATCCGCAGCCAACATCTGGGGATGATAGGGGTGTTCGATCGTGAGGGTCAGGCGCTTCTTCCCCTCCAGTTCTTCCACTTCCAGTCGACCCAGCCCGAAGAGGCGGGCCTCCTGCAGGGCGTAGAGCACGGCCCTTCTCCCCAGCCGCCTGCCCCGGAGCAGGCGGGAGTTTGCTCCCTCGGCCTGTTGGGCGGTACGGTGGCGGAGATAGCGGCGCCTAACGGTGGCCAGGCGCCGCATCAGCTCCTCCCCCCCGCGCTCCTCTGCCTTTTCCAGCAGCGTCTGCAGCTCGCAGTGTTCGAGGATGATTACCTGACGGCGCGGCTTGAAGCGGGTGAAGATGTTGCCGCCCTCCCGCCAGTCGAGTAACTCCGCGAGGCGGTGGGGCAACCCACAAGAAGAACAGTTGCCTCTGCGGGACATAGCCCTCCTTTGCTGAACTTTTCCAAAATCCTATCCGAAAGGACAGGGGGGTGACAAGACTATTGACCATGATGATCCGCTCGACTTCCACCTGTGCAGTCGCTATCAACAGCTCACCCACCTGCGCGTGACAAGACTATTGACCATGATGATCCGCTCGACTTCCCTTCGGCCGCAGGGGAAAAGGCTATCGAGACCGGATGCGGTCGGTTGGATTTCTCCTCCGTTTCCTCGTGGCTTTTCGGACCGGGAGGTGCGCTATCTTTAGAGAATGAAAGAAACGGGTCCCGCCACCGGGCGGAGCCTTGCGCCTTCTTCCCGCCAGACGGCTTGCGGGCGGCCCGCCTCCATCAAGTTGTGGGGGGGCTCCAGTTATGCCAGCAGCTGGATGGGCTTCTCCCTGGCCATGCAGCGGGTCAGCAAGGCCACAAGACCACCGCTGTCGACGACCAGCTCTGCCGGCACGAGGCCCAAGTCGAGGTTGCGCAAGGCGGCATTGAAGCTGACCCACTCTTCCAATGAGCACCTGCCGCCGCACCAGTTGATCCTGATCGCATGGGGAGCCACCAGCTCTGCCACTCCTCGCTGCCAAGCCTGGCCGAGCTGGTCTTTTTGCCCACCAGCTTGAAGCCTGCCGACTGGTCCCGGGAAGCCACTATGGGCCAGATATCCCCATGAAGACAAGGGGCTTCACCGTCCGACCCTTATAGCGGGACATTCCAACCCTATCCTTCCGCAATCCCGTTTCTACCGGGGCCGCACCGCGAAGGTGCCCATGGCCTTGGCAGCGAGGTGGCCCTCCCCGTCGAAGACATCGGCCTCCGCCAAGGCCAGGGTCTTCCCCCTCTGCACCACCCGCCCCCGGGCCTCCAGCGCCCCTCCCCTGACCGCGCAGAGGAAGTTCACTTTCATCTCCACGGTCACCGGCCGCTCTTTCCCGGGGTCCAGTAGGGTGGCCAGGGCTACGCCCATGGCCGCATCGGCCAGGGAAGCCAGGGCCCCGCCGTGCACTACGCCCCCCGCGTTCAGGTGCCTCCCGTCCGCTTCCATGAGGAAACGGCTCTCCCCCCTGCCGAGTCCAGCCAGTCTCATCCCCAGGAGTTCGTAGTAAGGGCTCAGGCGGGTCCGCTGGCGCACTATCTCCTCGAAGCGCTCCCTTTCCCCGCCATCCAGCCCATCCGGCAGGTTCACCCCGGGAACGTCTTTCTCCTCCCCTTTCACCCCTTCATCCCCCGGAACCAATCGATGACCCGCCGCAGACCTTCCTCCATGCTCACGCGGGGCTGCCAGCCCAGCAGTTCCCTCGCCCGGGTGAGGTCGGGGCGGCGCTGCAGAGGGTCGTCCTCCGGCAGCGGTAGGTGTGTGATGCCGCAGTCCGCCCCGGTCGCTTCCAGCACCAGCTCGGCGAAGCGGAGGATGGTCATCTCTTCGTCGCTACCCAGGTTGATGACCTGGCCGTCCAGACCGTCCGAGACCATCACCCTGACCAGGCCCTCGACGAGGTCTTCCACATAGCAGAAACTGCGGGTCTGGCTGCCGTCGCCGTAAACGGTGAGGGGTCTGCCTTCCAAGGCCTGGGTGATGAAGTTGGGGACCACCCTCCCGTCCTCCCGGCGCATGCGCGGACCGAAGGTGTTGAAGATGCGCACGATCACCGCGTGGATGCCGTACAGCCGCCGGTAGGTGAAGGCCATAGCCTCGGCGAAGCGCTTGGATTCGTCGTAGCAGGCACGAGGGCCCACCGGGTTCACGTTGCCCAGGTAGCCCTCCGACTGCGGGGACACCTGGGGGTCGCCATAGACCTCCGAGGTGGAAGCGAGGAGGAAGCGGGCCCTTTTCTTGCGAGCCAGCTCCAGGCAGTTGTAGGTGCCCAGGGAGTTGGCCAGCATGGTTTCCACCGGCCAGCGCTGGTAATCCACCGGGCTGGCCGGGCTGGCCAGGTGGGCCACCACGTCCACCTCCAGGTTGAAGGGCTGGGTCACGTCGGCCAGTACGAAGGAGAAGCGGGGGTGCCCGTCGATACCGGCGAGGTTCTCCTTGCTGCCGGTGATCAGGTTGTCCAGGCAGACCACCTCGTGGCCTTCTTCCAGGAGCCGCTCGCAGAGGTGGGATCCGATGAAACCCGCTCCCCCGGTCACCAGGATACGCAACTACCCGCCGCCTTTCCTCGTCTTTTCACATCCGCGACCACCTGCCGCCGCCCGGGTCTTCCCACCGCCCAGACAGAACGCCGGGCGTTCGCCTGGCGAGGACCCCCCCTCTCCGGGGGCCCCCGCTCCGCCGCGGGCCGAACAGATTCAGATTTTAACAGATTCGCTCCAGAAGCGGGTTCCCGAGCGACGTAGTGCCGGGAGCACTTCCGCCAGCTCCAGGGCCTCCTCCGGCGCGAGTACCCCGCGGGGGGTCTTTTTCTCCAAGAGGCGCTCCAAGACACCCACCAGCAGCCCGGCGGTGACCCCCAGCCGGCTCCCCGTGGCTCCTATGGTCTCCTGTCCAGGTCTCCCTTCCCGGATGCCCTTCGCCTCCACCAACAGCGCGCCCTCTGTCTCATCCCGGCCGGGGCCACTTCCCCTGCGGATGATCAGACCGGCGGCGTGGAGGATGAGGTCGCGGAGGGCCCCGTCATGCAGGGACCAGGCCCAGGACAGGGTATGGACCGGCAGCTGCAGGTGTCCGGGGGTCAACCCCCCCTTCACCTGCACCCGCAGGACCTCCGGAAAGCGGGAGGGTAGGGTGAGCGGTTCCGGGGCGCGGACGTAGGTGACCCCGGCGACCGCCGAGCGGGGCGGGAAACGCACCAGCTCTTCCCAGCTGCCCGCTCTCACCGCGCGCCGCCTCCCCTCTTCGAAGCTGAGGCAGCGTCCCCCGAAAAGGAGCATCAGTTCCTCCAGTCCGCCCGGGCCGACCATCTCCCGGGCGTCGGCGAGCCAGGAAAAGCGCAGGGCGTCCAGGCGCTGGAAGCGGGAGCCCAACCTCACCGCGAGCAGCCCGGAAAGCCCCGGGCTCCACCCCAAGCCCATGACCGCCGTCCCCCTTCCTTCAGGCCCTCCGTTCCCGGCCTCCTCCCGGCGGAGGAAGACGGTGGGGTCCCCGTTAGAGCTGAGGTAAAGGCATCCCCGCTCCACCGCCTCCAAAGCCAGGGGGAACTCGTCAATGCCGCTGCCTCCCAGGCAGGAGATCACCGCTTCGCAAGAGGACATCCGTTCCCCGTAGCTGCGGCGGTCCTCCGCCTCCAGGTAGCGCACGGTAACGCCCAGGTGGCCCAGGGTGGAATGAAGGTCGGAAAGCCCCCGCGTGTCGTGGTCCGCAGCGAGCAGAAAATCAATCCCTTTCCCTTTCAGCAGGAGCTCGAGCACTCTTCTGCCCAGGTTGCCCGCCGCGCCGAAGACCGCCACCCTCAACGGAGTAGCTCCTCGTCGGTGACCTCACGCCAGGATGGGACCCCTGCGCCCACGTTGGGGTGGGGGGTGATGTTTTTTCGAACTGACCGCAAGAAAGCGACGAGAACCGCCAAGAGCAACAGGAGCGCCGCCCCGGTCCTGCCGGCCGCGCGTCCCTTCCTCCCGGCCAAGAGCTCCCTCCTGCCCTGGGTTTCAGATGAGGGCCCCGCGTTCCCTCAGCTTATCCTGGAGAGCTTCCGCTCCCACATCGGCCACGGCGCAACCCTCCCGCAGGGCGAGGACTGCGGCCGTACCCGCCGCTTCCCCCATGGCCATGCAGGTGGCGGAGACGCGGGCGGAGGCCTGACCTTCGAAGGTGGCTGAGAGGCACCGTCCCGCAACCAGCAGGTTGTCCACCTCCTGCGGGAGCAGGCAGCGATAGGGTATCTGGTAATATCTGCCAGGAGGCGGGAACTCCAGCACGGTCCCTTTTCCCTCGGCGTGGAGTTCCACCGGCCAGGCGGAACGGCACACGGCATCGGGGAATGTGGCCGCTCCCAGCACGTCCTCCCGGGTAAGGCGGTACCTGCCCGCCAGCCGGCGGGTGGCCCTCACCCCCACCTGGGCGGGGGTATCCAGCAGGTAGGCTTCGGCGAACCCGGGCATCCTCGCCTTGAGGAAATCGGCTAGGAGGCGCGCCTGCCTCCGCCCCTCCAGCTCGGCATAGGCCAGCTCCTCCGGGTCGGCGCAGTCCACCGGCCGGCCCTGCAGGGAGATGCGCCCCATGGCCACGATGACCTCGCCCGGACGAAAAGTGGGGATGACCGCGCCCCCGTCCCGCGGCAGGTCGTAATCCCCCTTCTCGATGGCCTCGTGGATGAGGGACTTGAGGGTGGAGAGGCCGGCGGTCAGGGCCTCGGCCACATTCACGTTGGCCATGAGGAAGTTCATCGAGGGGAACTGCACCGGGCTCCCTTCCACCGGCACACCCGCCGCCAGGGCCAGGTCGCCGTCACCGCTGGCATCCACGAAGACCCGGGCCTCGAGGCGCACCCCGCCCCCCTTACGCCAGACGGTGACTGCTTGCAAGCGGTCTTCCGCGCGGTCGGCGCCGATCAGGCAGGAATGGAGCATGAGACGGACCCCCGCTTCCTCCATCCACTCGTCGAAGAGGGTCTTCAGCCCCCACGGCACGTAGGGCATAACCGCCGTCTCCTCCCAGGGAACCGGACCGTAGGCTTGGCCCCGCCCCTGCAGGGTCTCGGCGCAGCGGCGGGGAAGACCCCCCACGGCGAGGTCAAAGCCCTCCTCGCCCTTCACATAAAGACCGCCCAGCGTGCCCACCAAGGCCGCGGTGAGGTTACCTCCCAGGAAGCCGTGCCGCTCCACCAGGATGACCCGGGCTCCCTCCTCCGCTGCCGCCCGCGCGCAGGCCACCCCCGCCGGTCCTCCTCCTACCACCAGGATATCCGCTTCCATAGCGCACACCCCCGTTCTCCCGGACGAATACGGTCCCGGCCTCTCCGCCGCGGGCCGGCGGCGCTTCCGGTCTTGCGCCGCATCCTTTAAGGGGATTATAACCCGCCGGGCTGTTCCCGCAGCTCCTCATCCGCGCCCGCTCACCTCCTCTCCTTCGGGCTGCCGTTGTGCTCCGCATCCGGCCGGACACCTCCCCGCAGGAAGACCAGCAATCCTGCCGCAGCTATCAGCAGCCCGCCCGCGGCGCTTCCCCAGCCGGGCCTCTCGCCCAGGAATATCCAACCGTAGAACACGGCACTCAGGGGCTCCGCGTAAGATATGATCCCCAAGTGCTGCGCCTTCACCCGTCGCGCCGCGTGGACGTAAAGCAGGCCGGTGGCGCCTGTGAGGAAGATGCCCAGCACGACCAGGTAGACCCAGCCGCGGGGGGTGAGTTGGTATGACTGGAAGGGCATGAGGAGGGAGAGGGCCACCGATCCCACCGCCGACTGGAAGAAGATGATGGTGAGGGTCCCGGTGTCCTCCCGCAGCTTCTTGAGCATGAGTACCAGCGCCGCGTAGGAGGCCGCGGTGAGCAGGCCGAAGGAAAGCCCGGGCAGGCGGACGGGACGGACCGCATCGCCGCTCCCTCCCCAGGAGAGAAAGGCCACGCCGGCAAGCGCCAGGGCCAGGGCCATCGGGGTGCTCTTCTCCACCCTCTCTCCTAGGAGAAAGGGTGCAGCCAGGGCCACCAGCACCGGCGAGAGGTAGGCGAGGAAGACGGCCGTGCTCACCGGTAGCAGATGGATGGATTTGAAATAGGCGGTCCAGTGGAGGGCCAGCAGCGTGCCGCTCACCAGCAACAGCAGGGGATGGCGGCCGGGGCGCAGGGCGGAGAGATCCCGCTTCGCCAGGATGACCGTTAGGGCGAAACCGGTACCCATGGCCATCCGCCAGAAGACCACCACCATCTCCTGTCCCTGCAGGCCGATACGGCGGACGAAGATGCCCGCCGACCCCCAGAGCACCGCGGAGAGAAGCACCAACAGGTAATCAAGAAGCGGTCCTCTCCGACGCACGCCTCCTCCTCTTATTTGCGGGGATGGCTCCTTCCCGTCATCCACTGCCGCTCGAAGCAGTATCCCACAGGTGAGCGGAGTAGCGCCATGCGATGCCCATACCTTTGCCAGGGGTAATAGCCCGCTCAGCAACATGGACCGTTCCGCGGAAGACCATGGTACGCCGGCTGGTCAACACCGGAACCTTACAGGAACCCGATCTCCAAATGAAACCACCTCCAAATGGGGCCAGGCACAAACCTTCAATAAAATGGGGCCCCGGAAGGCCGGAGCCCTCTCCGCTTCCCCACGGCACCAGACCGGAAGCTGGACTGGCTGCCTCGGGGGCCTATCTGTCAAATCTCAAGACCTGACTCCGAACATCTCGCTGGCCGCCCCGGTGCGCGCCACCACCTCGAGCTCGCCCCTCAGGTACAGTTGGCGCGTGAGGAAGCGCTGCTTCTTACCGCTGGAGGTCTTGGGGAGGGTGCCCACCCGCACCAACACCGCCTCGCCCAGGGGCGCCCCGATCTCCTCAGCCACGCGCCGGGAGAGTTCACGCGCCAGTTCACGGGCCTCTCCGCCCGGCTCCAGCCGGGTTTCTCCCACCAGGACCATGCGCTCCCTGCCCCGGCGGTTGGTCACCGCAAAGGCCACCGCGTTGCCCTTGCGCACCCCCTCAATCTTCTCGCAGCAGCTCTCCACGTCCTCGGGGTAGATGTTGCGGCCGCCGATGATGACCATGTCCTTGATGCGCCCGGCTAGGTAGAGCTCCCCGGCGTGCAGGTAACCGAGGTCACCGGTGCGCAGCCACCCGTCGGTCATGGCCTCGGCGGTGCGCTCCGGGTCTTCCCAGTAGCCGCGCATGACCGAATCCCCGCGAACGCATACCTCCCCCAGCTCCCTCTCACCCAACCAGTCGCCGTTTCTCCCTCTTATCTTGACCTCCAGGCCGGGCAGGGGGGAGCCCAGGCACATCAGGGGCCGGGCCCCGGCGGAGCCGCGCTCCACCGGCAGCGCCCCCTCGCCCCTCTCCAGGTGGTAGCGGGAAACCCAATCCACTTTGAAGGGAGCGCCGGGTTCGGGGAAGGTCACCGCCAGGGTGCACTCGGCCAGGCCGTAAACGGGATAGGGTGCCTCGGGGCGCAGGCCCAGGGGGGCCGCCGCATCCACCAGGTCCTCCATCACCTGGAGGTCCACTGGCTCGGCGCCGTTGAGAGCCAGCCGCAAATTGCCTAAATCCACGCCCTCCGCCGCCCCGCTCCTGATGAGCCGTCCGATGAGGGCGTAGGAGAAGTTGGGGCCCCCGGTGATGGTCCCCCCGCTCTCGCTCAAAGCGCGCAGCCATAGCTCCGGCCGGGAGACGAAGAGCTGCGGTGAGAGGTAGGTCTGCGAGGTCCCCGAGACCAGGGCGGTGAGGAAAAAGCCGATGAGACCCATGTCGTGGTAGAGGGGCAGCCAGCTGACCACCCGGTCCTCGGGGGTGACGCCTATCCGCTGGATGATGGAGGAGGCGTTGGAGAGCAGGTTGCGGTGGGTGAGGGTCACCCCCCGGGGCTGGGAGGTGCTCCCCGAGGTGAATTGGATGAGGGCGACATCATCGGGAGAAGGAGAAACCTCCGGGCAACTGCCTTCGTGGGCCAGTTCCTCCGCCGGGACCAGAGGGCATCCCGCTTCCAGGTCCTCGACGAACCCCATGAGCGCAGAGGGTATCACCGCCACCCGCGCCCCGCAGGCCCGCAGCTTGGCAGCGGTCTGCTCGATGAAGGCAGCGGGGTCCACCGCCCGCATGGGCAGGGGCAGGGGGACGGCCACGCCGCCCGCCCGCCAGCAGGCCAGGAAGGCCAGCAGGGTCTCCGGTGCGGTCTGGGCGAGCACCGCCACGCGGTCGCCCTCTTCCACTCCCATCCGCAACAGCCCCGCAGCGCGCCTCTCCACCTCCTTCAAGAGCACAGCAGGGGGCAGTTTCACTTTGTTCTCCCCGTCCAACCACACGGTCATCCCCTCCTGGGACAGCCGCAGGCCGGCCTCCAGCGCTCCCCAAACATGATCCCTTGCCGGTTCGAAATGCATATCACTCCCTCCTCCTCCGTTTTACGCGTAAAACACGGTGGCGGGCGGATGGTTTCAGATCCGGGAGAAGAAAATATGCTAATATTGACAGCGCGTCGGAGCGCAATGCGGAGGAGGATCGGCAGGATGGCCAGAGGAGACAAGTCCAATCGCACCCGGGCCCAGCTGCTGGAGTCAGCAAAACAAGTCTTTTTGGATAAGGGCTACCATGACGCCAAGGTGGTGGACATCATCGAGCGCGCCGGCTGCGGCCATGGCACCTTCTACGATTACTTCAAGAGCAAAGAGGATGTGCTGTTGGCTTTGCTGGAGGGGCTGGTCCAGGATATGCAGAAGATGGGGGAATCCATCCGCCCCCTGCTGGAGCGACTCTCTTACGACGACCTGCAGGGCGTGACCATCGTCATCCAGGGCATCAACGAGATGTTCAACCGCTACGGCGAGCTGCACCAGGTGTACATGCAGGCCATCTGGGAGAGCAAGCGGGTGCGGCGGCTCTTCCTCGATTTCCACCACCTCTTCTCCTCCCTGATGCGGGAGAAGATAGTGGAGATGCAGGAGACGGGACGCTGCCAGGGGATGGATCCCGACGTGGTCTCTCAGATCATCGTCAACACCATCGGCTTCACCAACTTCGCCCAGCAGGACGGGATCATCGAGGCGGACACCCGCTCCGTCTCCGAGAACCTCAGCCGCCTCCTCTTCAATGCCCTGAACTTCAGCTGAACCCAAGGAATATCCCGCGATATCCGCAGGAAAAGCCGTGGGGCAATGAGGTTGGCGCGCGCGGACCAACGCATCTCACCCTCGATCATGCAGGCAAAGATTTCGGATCAGCCGATCCCCGTTTCCCAGTCAGGGAGATCGCAGATATAGCTCCAGGGAACGGCGTCACCCGTCCGCTCATCCTTTATGCGGGGAAGGAGATTCGGCAGGATCAGAGGGCAGTGAGGGCGGCGCCCAGGGCCCCCACCACCTGAGGTTCCGGAGGCACCAGGATGGGGACTCCCAGGCGCTCCTCCAAAAGTGCACGCAGGCAGGGGTTCTTGGCCACGCCCCCGGCGAAGACCACCTCCCGCCGGATGCCCACCCGCTTGAGCAGGGCCAGGGAGCGGTCGCAGACCGCCTCGTGCAGGCCCCGCGCGATCTCCTCGCGGGGCACGTTACGGGCGATCAACCCGGTGACCTCGGACTCGGCGAAGACCGTGCACATGCTGGATATTTTCTGGGAGGCAGGAGCCCGCATGGCCAGCTCCCCGAACTCCTGTAGGCGCAGACCCAGGGCCATGGCCATCACCTCGAGGAACTTGCCGGTGCCGGCGGCGCAGCGGTCGTTCATCTGGAAGTCCTCCACGCTTCCCCCGGATCCCACGGAGATGGCCTTGGTGTCCTGCCCTCCGATGTCCAGGATGGTGCGGCACTCCGGGAAGTAGAAATAGCACCCAAGGGCGAAGGCCTTGATCTCCGTGACCACCTCGTGGGCGAAATTGGCCCGGGCCAGGTGCCTGCCGTAGCCGGTGGCCACCAGCCGTTCCGGCTCCCGTCCCCGCAGCAGGTCCAGGCATTGCTGCAGAGGGTCGTGGGTGGTGTCCCGGACCTCCTGGAAGGCGATCTCCCCGCCGCGCATCTCCACCATGGCGATGGTTCGCGACCCGATGTCCAGTCCCACCACGCTGCTCACATTCTGCCTCCTTCGCTCGGCAACCACCTGCAGAAGTAGGGTTCGATGCGGGAGTATACCACCCCGGCTGCTCGCAGCGCACCCTCCGCCCCCTCGAGGCGGGATGGCGCTACCCTCAGGGAGATTCCGCAGTCCGCTTTGAACTGCGGGGGGGTGTTGACCACCTCATGGGGGATGCCCTCACGCTTAAGGACCTCCTCCCCCCGCAGGGCCTGGTGGGTGGAGTCGAAGACCACCAGGTAGCAGTTGAAGCCGGTTATACCCTTCCCCGCTACGCCTCCCACCCGATCCTGCCAGACCGCGCCTTCGCTCATCCGGAGTGGGAGGCGATGAAGGCGGCTGCCTTGTCTATTATGAGCTCCACGTCGTTGTCCAAGGTGGCCACGTGATAGGAGTCCTCCAGCCACAGCAGTTCCTTCTCCCGGGAGCCCAGCTCGCGCAGGATGCACTGGGCGTTGTCCGGTTCTTTGACCACGTGGTCCACCCGAGAGGCAACAACCAGGGCAGGAGCGCTCACTCCCGGGAGGCCCTCCCGCGCCTCCTTCACCAACCGGGTCAACTCGCCCACCGCCGGCACCGGCACCTTGTCGTAGCAAAGCTCGCGGGCCTCAGGGTTCTTGATGTCGCTGCCCACCCCGGGGACACGCCGTACCACCCTGCTTACTAGGGGAGCCACCCTCATCAGCGTGGTGACGAGCACCAGGGCGTTGATGGGGATGATCCCGGCGACCTCGTCGCGGTGCCGCGAGGCCAACCAAAGGGTGAGGGTCCCGCCCATGGACAGGCCGGTCACGAAGACCTTCTCGCAGCGCTTGCCCAGTTCGGCCAGAGCCCTCTCCACCTCGAAGGTCCACTCGGTGTACTTGCGCGCGGACATGTCCTCCACGCTGGTGCCGTGGCCCGGCAGGCGCGGTCCCAGCACGGTGAAGCCGTGCCCCGCCAAGCCCTCCCCGTATGGGCGCATGCTCTGGGTGCAACCAGTGAAGCCGTGGATGACCAGGACCCCCACGGGCCCACCCTCGAAGAAGAACGGCTGCGCTTCCTCCCACACCTCCGGCTCGACCATGTCAACCCCTCCCTTCCAGCTCCCCGGCCCAGCCCAGACTGCGCCGCACCGCTTTCTTCCATCCCTGGTAGAACACCAGTACCCTTTCCCGGTCGGGGCCAGGCACCGCTTCTTTGTCCAGCACCCACCCCTCCTCTATCTCCTCCAAACCTCCCCATACCCCGGTGGCCAGCCCGGCCAGCAGGGCCGCACCCAGGGCGGTGGTCTCGGCCACCACCGGACGTTTCACCCGCACGCCCAGCAGATCGGCCTGGAACTGCAAGAGCAGGGGCATGACGCTGGCTCCCCCATCCACCCGCAGCTCCTTGATGCCCACCCCCGACTCCTCCTGCATGAGGGCCACCACGTCGGCGGTCTGGTAGGCCATAGCCTCCACCACCGCTCGGGCCAGGTGGGCGCGGCCGGTGCCCCGGGTCATGCCGATGGCCAAGGCGCGGGCCTCCGGGTCCCACCAGGGGGCGCCCAGCCCCACAAAGGCAGGGACGAAATAGACCCCCCCGGTGTCGGGGACCGAGGCGGCCAGGTCATTGGTCTCCGAGGCGTGGGCGATGATACCCAGCCCGTCCCTCAGCCACTGGATGGCCGCGCCGGTGACGAAGATGGCCCCCTCCAGGGCGTACTGGACCTTCCCCCCCAAACCCCAGGCCACCGTGGTGAGCAGGCCGCGTCGGGAAAAGCGCGGCTCCTCGCCGATGTTCATGAGGACGAAGCTCCCCGTTCCGTAGGTGTTCTTGGTCATCCCCGGGTAGAAGCAGCACTGGCCGAAGAGAGCGGCCTGCTGGTCCCCGGCTATGCCCGCCACCGGCGCCTCGATGCCGGCGAAGCTGGCGGGGTCGGTCACGCCGAAAACCCCGCTGGACTCCCGGACCTCGGGAAGCAGCGACACGGGCACCCCCAACAGGTCGGCCAGCTCCCGATCCCAACTCAGGGTATGCAAGTTGAAAAGGAGGGTGCGGCTGGCGTTGGAATAGTCGGTGGCATGGACGCGGCCGCCGGTCATCCGCCAAAGCAGGAAGCTGTCCACCGTCCCGAAGGCCAACTCTCCCGCCCGCGCCCTTCTCGCCGTCTCCGGCTCGTTCTCCATCAGCCAGGTCAGCTTGGTCCCCGAGAAATAGGGGTCAAGGAGCAAACCGGTCCTCCGGTGCACTTCCTCTTCGTGGCCCTTTTCCTTGAGGTATGAGCAGATGTCAGAGGAGCGGCGGCACTGCCAGACAATGGCCGGTCGCACCGGCCTTCCGCTCTCCCTATCCCACAGCACGGCGGTCTCGCGCTGGTTGGTTATGCCCACCGCGGTGATGTCCGACGGACTCAGGCCCGCCTCCCGCACCGCTCCCTCGGCCGCGCGCACCGTGGCCTCCCAGATCTCCTCGGGGCGGTGCTCCACCCAACCGGGACGGGGAAAGCATTGCTCGAACTCGTACTGCACGCTGGATAGGACCCGCTGGCTCCCGTCGAAACAGATGCAGCGGGTGGAGGTGGTCCCCTCGTCCACCGCCAAGATGTACGATCCAGGCATCTTCCCCTCCTCGCCTGCTCCGGCCTCTCTCGTCCCTGGCTCCCCCCGCCGGCACCGCCTGCGGGGCCCTCTCGTACCTCACCAATATTATCACCGCCCAGGCCTGCGGGACGCCGTTTGAAAGGGCTTTCCCTGGGTATAACGGAAAAGCAAGAAGGAGAGCGAGGGGGCCGCCCGGGACGAGCGGTGCGGTCAGGGAGAAAAGGAGAGAACGATGGCGGTCAATTTCACCAAGGTGGAAGGGGAGAAGAAGGATCACAGCATCACGTTCTACGGCCTGAGCACCTGCGGCTGGTGCCGCAAGGCCCGTAATTTCCTCGACGAGAACGCCCTCGAGTACGAATACGTCTATGTGGACCTGCTGGAGGGTGACGAGCAGAGGGAATGCATGGACGAGGTGGTCAAGGTCAACCCCCACAAGAGCTTCCCCACCCTGGTCATAGACGGCGACCAGGTCGTCGTGGGCTTCAACGAGGACAAGTACAAGGAAGTCCTCCTCTGAGGGAAAGCGTTGGCCGGGAACCGCCGGCCCAGATCGCGGGGGCGGAGCCATGGAAGACCTAGCGGGCAGGGCCCGGGAGCTCTACGAGAAGCTGAACAGAGAGGCGGAGGAAGCCGGGTACCACCTCAACCCGGACATCGACTTCACCCTGATGCTGTGCGAGGGGCTGGTCGCCAACCAGGACAGGTACGGTTATCCCCTTTGCCCCTGCCGCCTGGGTAGCGGGGTGAAGGAGGCGGACCTGGACATCATCTGCCCCTGCGATTACCGCGACGCCGACCTGGACGACTTCGGCTGCTGCTACTGCGCCCTCTACGTCTCCGCCGAGGTCGCGGAGGGCAAGGCAAAGGTCAGCTCCATCCCCGACCGTCGCCCCCCGGAAAGGGTGGGTGCGGCGGAGGTGCCCCCCACCCCGACGCCGTCAGCGGGAGTCACCGCTCCGTCTTCCCTGCCTACCTCGGGGGAAGAAGCGGGGAGCGGAACCGCGGCCGCGCGGCCACCTCGGCCTCCAGTCTGGCGCTGCCGCGTATGCGGCTACCTCTGCGCCCGGGATAAGCCCCCCGGTGTATGTCCTATCTGCAAGGCCAGCCGGGAGCGCTTCGAGCCCTTCCCCCTGTGAGTCCCGACCCCACCAGGTCCCAAGCGGCGAAGCCCCTGCGGAGGCACCCCTGCCCACCGGGCGGCAGGACTTGCATGCGGGAGGGATTCGGACGGACTCCTCTCCCCCATACGCTCCGAGGGCAATCAGCCGCCCCTGGCAAAGCCCGACCTCAGGGGTGAAGCGTAGCGGATGACATACATCACTGCGGCCGAAGGAGCGGCCTGCCTCTTTTTTGGCTTATAATGGGGAGGCAGCGGTCGGACGGGAAGACAACAGGGGAGGCGCCGTTGGGATACCCCCGCAGGGTGGTCAACATGTTCCTGGCTCTCTGGCCTTTCACCCATCTGGTGAAGAAACTCTCTCCTTACCCTCCTTTCAAGCAGCTCTTCGCCCCGCTCATCGGGCCGAAGATGATCTCCGCCGCCTTCCTTCCCTTGAACGAGGAGATAACCGTCCCCGAGAGCACCGTGGCCCCCTACCGTCTCCTGGAGGAGTTGCTGCGCAAGTCGGAAGTGCGCTTCCGTTTCGACCACTGCATCTGCCGGGAGCAGGAGGGTTGCACCGCTTACCCTCATGAGCCGGGATGCATCTTCATCGGGGAAGCCGCCGCCCATATAAATCCGGAGCTGGGACGGCGCATCAGCGTGGAGGAGGGCCTGGATCAGGTGCGCTGGGCGGCTCGGCAGGGACTCCCCGGGATGGTTGGGCACCTGTGGATGGACGCGCTCTCCCTGGGGGTCTTCCGCAAGTTCGACAACTTCCTGGTCATCTGCTTCTGCTGCGATTGCTGCTGCCTGCTGCGCACCGACATGCTGGTGGCCGGAGAGGGTTTTCGCCGGGCCATCCGGCGGCTGGAGGGGGTGCGGGTGGAGGTCACCGACGACTGCGTCGGCTGCGGCACCTGCGCCGAAGGGTGCTTCGTGGGGGCCATCCAACTGGTGGGAGGCAGGGCGGTGCACGACGAGGCGAAGTGCAAGGCCTGCGGGCGCTGCGCGGTCATCTGCCCCCGCGGGGCGGTGCGGCTTTCCTTCGATCCGGCCGACAAGGTGCTGCTGGACCTCTACCGCAAGGTGGAAGGGACCCCCAACATCCGCTGAGGGCGCGCCTCCCCGCTAGCCCTTGCGGGCCCTGCGTGACTCCCTTTTGCGGGCCGCGGCCTCCTCCATCTTCTTCTGGTATTCCTTGAGGATGGCCTTGGGGACCTTGGGAGTGATGTAGCCCACGATCTCCTTGTAATGCTGGATGAGAAAGGTATCCCCGCTACGCAGCCCGATGACCAACCTCTTGGCATCGGTGCGCAGCTCAGTCGTGCTTATCACCTGTACCGCCATACCCGCCTCCGTTCCTCTGTATTGAGAATGTTATACATGATGGGATAATAATATCATTTCCCATTTTTGTCAAAGATTGAAATCGGCCTCCTTTTGCGGCTGGGAGGCGGGGGCAGCAGGCGCCTGCCCCACACGATCAAGGCAGCGGTGCCGTCCCGGCGGCTCCGGGCATCCCGGAGCCGATGGTCACTTGCTGAGGAGGTGCTCGTCCACCTCCAGCCCCAGCTGCTTGAGGGCCAGGGTGAAGTCGTGGGGGTTGGTGGCCGCGCTGACCGCGGTGTTATAGTCGATGAGCCCGTATCTGTACAGGTCGACCAGAGATTGGTCGAAGGTCTGCATCCCGTAGAAATCGCCCTCGGCGATTATCTCCCGGAGCACCATGGTGGGCTCCTCGTTGATGAGAGCCTCGGCCATGCGGCCGGTCATCACCAGGACCTCGGTGGCCGGCACCCGCCCGCTGCGGTCCTTGAGCGGCAGCAGGCGCTGGGAGATTATCCCCTTGACGATGCTGGCCAGGGTGAGCCGTATCTGCTTCTGCTGCAGGGGCGGGAAGAAGTCGATGATGCGGTTGACCGTCTCGGTGGTATCGATGGTGTGGAAGGAGGAGAGCACCAGGTGGCCGGTCATGGCGGTGTTCATGGCGGCCATGACCGTCTCGGGATCGCGCATCTCCCCGATGAGGATGACGTCGGGGTCCTGGCGGGTTATGTATTTAAGGGCATCGGCGTAGGTATCGGTGTCGGTCCCTATCTCCCGCTGGTGGACGATGCTTTTTTTGTCCATGTGCAGGACCTCGATGGGGTCCTCGATGGTGATGATGTTGACCTTCTTGTTGGTGTTGATGTAGTCGATGATGGCCGCCAGGGTGGTGGTCTTGCCGGAACCGGCCGGCCCGGTCACCAGGATGAGACCCCGTGATTCCTCGGACAGCCGCCGCAGCACCGGGGGCAGCCCCAGTTCTTCGAAGGAGGGAATGGCGGTGGTGAGCACCCGGCGGATGGCGATACCCACGGTGCCGCGCTGTTTGAAGATATTGGCCCGGAAGCGCCCCAGTCCCGCGATGCTGTAGGCGAAGTCCACCTCGTTGTGCTCCGCGAAGCGCTTGGCCTGCTTCTCGTTCATGAGGGCATAGGCCACTTCCACCGTATCGGTGGGTGACAACCGCTCAAACTCCGTCTTGATGAGCTCTCCGTCCACCCGGATGAAGGGGGGGCTCCCCGCCTTCAGATGGAGGTCGGAGGCCTGCTTCTCCACCGCGTATTGCAGAAGCGTCTGGATGTCCATCTCTTCCTCCCCTGCCGTATCCCAGCTCAGGGATAATGATAGCACAAGGAAGGGTTGAGGGCCGCGGTGACCTCAGATGTCCCAGTAGGGGGCCAGAGCCTGCCGGGTGTTGGCGATGACCCGGGCCGCCCTATCCATGGAGCGCTGCGCCGGGGCGGTATCCTCCCGCATGCGTTTCTCGCTCCCGGACATCACCGCCAAGGTGTTGAAGATGGAGGTGGAGATGGCCTCCAGGTTGTAACCGCCCTCCAGGCTGGCCACCAACCGGCCCCCCGCCATTTCCTCCGCCAGCTGCAATAGGAGCGAGGTCATCTTGGCGTAGCTCTCGGCGGTGAGGAGCATGGAGCAGAGAAGGTCGGTGAAGTGAGCGTCGTAACCCGCGGCTATCATCACCATCTGGGGGCGGAACTTCGCGGCCACCGGGAGCACCACTTCCTCCATGGCGGCGAGGTAGGCGTTCTCGCCGGTATACGCGGAGAAGGGGAAGTTGATGGTGTATCCTCGGCCCTTACCCGAGCCCACCTCCTGAGAAGTCCCGCTCCCCGGGTAATGGGGGTATTGGTGGAAGGAAACGTAGAGGACCGCATCGTCCTCGTAGAAGACGTCCTGCAGGCCGTTGCCATGATGGGAATCCCAGTCCACGATGAGGATGCGTTCCGCCCCCAGGTTGAGGAGGGCGTGTCTTGCCGCTATGGCTAGGTTGTTGAAGAGGCAGAAGCCCATCCCCCGCCCGATGGTGGCGTGATGTCCCGGCGGCCGGACCAGGCAGAAGGCATTGTCCAGGCCTCTCTCCCAAACCTCGGTGGTCGCCTCCACCGCCGCTCCCGCCGCATAGAGGGCCGCCTCATAGGAGCGCGGTGAAACGGGAGTGTCCAGGTCCAGGTGCCCTCCGCCCCGCTCCGCTATCTGCCTGACCCGTTCAATGTGGGCGCGGGGATGCACCAGGGCCACCGTATCCTCGGAAGCCCGCCCCGGCTCCCGGCGCTCCAGCTCTTGCAGCAGCCCCCCCTCATCCAGTGCCTTCAGAGTGGCGGTCAACCTCTCCGGCCGCTCGGGATGGCCGAAGCCGTTATCGTGCTCGAGGAAGATGGGGTGATAATAGAGCGACGTCCTCAATGCCCGCACCTCTCATGCGCGTCCCTTGCCGGAGGAGGGAGGTCCGCCCCCGGCTCAGATTATCCTGCGTGCCCCGCAGAAATCCCTCCTCCTGCTCAGGTCGGCTATGCGCACCACGTCGCCGGTATGTGGCGCGTGGATGAACTGCCCGTCCCCGATGTACATCCCCACGTGGCCCGCCCCGTGAAAGAACACCAGGTCCCCCGGCTGAAGGTCCGCGTAGGACACCGGGTAGCCGCACTGGAACTGGGCGTAGGAGCTGTGCGGGATGTGCACACCTACCTGGGCATAGCAGTACATCACCAGCCCCGAGCAGTCGAAACGATCCGGCCCGGCGGCCGCGTACTGGTAGGGCTTGCCCAGCTGGGCATAGGCCACCTTGACCACGGCGGGCGCATTGGGGTTGGGAGGGGGCGCAGGGTAGTTACGGGTGACCGGAGCGACGGCTGGCCTGGATACAGCAGCGGCCCTCCTCTCCTCCTCCTGGCGGATGAGCGCGTTGATCTCATTCTCCACCCCCGCCATCAGGTCCTTGCGCCGGGCCAGCTCGGCCTCGATGGAAGCTTTTTGGCGCGCCGCCTCCTCCGCCGCCGCCTGCAGCTCCTGCTTGCGCTCCTGCAAGCGGCGGTTGGCGGCATCGAGCTCCGCCCGGTCGGCCTGGACCTCCCTGATTATCTCGGCATCTTGCTGGCTGATGCGCAGGGCCAGAGGCACGCTGGCAACGAAGTCGTCCACCGTCTTGCAGTCCAGCAGCACCTCCAGTGCGCTGATATCCCCCATCATATAAAGGCTGCGTAGGCGGCTGCCCAGGATCGCCTGCCTCTCCTGGATGCGGGCGTTCATGGCCGCGATGCTGGCCTCATTGCGCCTTATCTCCTCTCGTGTCTGTTCCAGGCGCAATACGGTGGTGTTGTGCTGCTCCACCACCGTCTCTAGGCGCGAATCTATCTCTTGGACCTGCCGTTTTATCTCCTCCAGCCTCTGCTTCTTCTCCTGCAGGGGATCGGCAGCCGTACCGGGCAGCAGGGACAGAAACATCGCTGTGGTCAGCAGCAACGCCGCGGCCGCCCTCGCCTTCTTGGAAAAACCTCTCACCTGGCGATCACCTCCCCGGGGAAGTGGTGGCCGGTCTTTCCTCGGCCCCTCCCGGTTTAATATTCATCCTCCACGGTCTACCGTCCTTCTCAGCTCAAAGCGCGCACCTTATCATATCACAAGGCTTGACCGCGCCGCCCCGCCGCCCCATCTCAAAGACGCATCATAGACGCATTATCAGTGTGACCTCGTTGCCCTCGCGGTTGAAGCGTAGTCCTTCCGCGTAGTGGCGCACTATCCACAAGCCCCTCCCCCTCACAGATAAGAGGTCCCTCCGGTCGTCCATGTTGCGTCGCATCACCTCGGCGTGGTCGAAACCCGGCCCCTCGTCCCTGACCTTGATGTACGCCCGCCCGTTTTCCTTCTTCAAGGTGATGTATATCTTCTTGGAGGCATCGTGCTCGTTCCCGTGTTCCATGGCGTTGTGGATGACCTCCTCCAGGCACAGGCGCAAGGCCATGCTCTCCCCGCTGCCCAAATCTCCCAACGCTTCCAGCACGTTGGAGATCACCGAGCGGATCTCCCGCACGTCCGTGCCGATGGTCATGGTCAGGTCGTATTCCTCCTCCAACTCCATCACCATCACAGCGATGTCGTCCGGCTGGGGGGCATCCCCGGTGAAGAGCATGATCTCATCGACCAGGTGGTCGACCAGCGTGTCCAGGTCTTGGCCCTGGTGGGAGCGCACGAAGCGGAGGAAGCGCTGCCTCCCGAAGATCTCGCCGGCGGCATTGAGCGCCCCGGTCAACCCGTCGGTGAAGAGGATTATGCGGTCCCCCTTCTCCAGGATGACCGTTCTTTCCTCGAACTCGCCGTCCTCCCTCAGGCCGAGGGGGTAACCCTCCGCCTCCAACGGCTCGATACTGCCGTCGCCCGCCCTGACCAGCAGGGGAGTGTCGTGGCCCGCCTTGGAATAGGTGAAGCTGCGGGAATGGCCGTCGAAGAAGCCGTAGAAGAGGGTGGCGAAGTTGTACTGCGATTCGTGGAAGCACCTGCGAAAGGTCTGGTTGGCCTCGCTGAGGATGGTCTTGGGGCTGATATGGTTCTTCCCCAGCTCGTAGAGGGAGGTGGTGAGGACAGCCATTATCAACGCCGCGGGCAGGCCCTTGTTGGCCACATCCCCTATCACCACCCCGAACTTGTTGGGGCAGAACTCGGAGCGCAGCTTCTGGCAGCGGTCCTGAACCCGGGGGGAGCAGTAGAAGCAGAAGCGGGAGTCCCTGGCCAGGGGGATGACGCTGTAGAAATCTCCTCCCACCGCCGAAGCAGGCATGAGGCGGGCCATCAGCTTGACCGCCGCGCAGGGCACGTGCTTGGCGATGATGGATTGCTGGATGCGGCTGGCCAGCGATAGTTCCTTCTCCAGCTCCTGCTGCCGCAGCCGCAGACGGTCATAGAGAACGGCGTTCTCCACCATTAGCGCGCCCAGCTCAGCGAAGGCCGATAGGTAGAGCAGGTCTTCCGGGGTGAAGCGCCTCTCCTGCAGGGTGGAGACGTTGAGCACCCCCACCAGGCGGTCCTCCGCCATCAGGGGTATGGCCAGTGCGCTGCGGACCATGGGATCGCTCCCCCGGAAGCGGGGTTCCCGCACCACGTCGTGGAGGATGAGCGGCTCGCGGTGCTCGGCCACCCATCCGGCAATGCCCTCTCCCAGACGCACCCGCGATCTCCGCGCCTCCTCGCTGAGACCGTGGGAAACCATCACCTCCAGTGCCTCCCGCCTATCGTCCAGGAGCATGATGGACCCGCGCTCCGCCCCCAGCAGACGCATCACCATCAGGAGAAGATTGCGGAGGCGCTGGGTGAGGTCCAGGGAGGCATTGATGATCATCCCCATGGGCTCGAATGCGCCTATGTCCTGCAGGCGCTTGACGATGTCCTCCAGGGGGGTGGGCTGCGGTCCCGGCTGGGACTCCCGCGCCCCGCCTCCGCTGTTATCGTGCTGCATCCTTCCGTCGGCCATGAAAGCTCCCTCGCACGGGGCGGGCGCGCCGCGGCGGCGAGCGTTAGATGTTAAAGCTCTTGAGGGCCTCTTCCTCGTCGTCGTATATGTCGATGATGCGGGTGAAGCGCACCACATCCAGGAGCTCGCGGATGGTGTCGGTGGCGTTGAGGATCTTCAAAGCCCCCCGGTTCTGCTGGGTCCGCTTGAAGGTATCGGCGATTATGGACAGGCCGGCGGTGTTGATGTAGTTCATCCCCGCCAGATCCAGGACGATGTTGTAGCAACCGCCGTCCAGCAGCTCGTTGACGGCGGCAGCGAAGCTGTCCACCGTTTCCGAGTCGATCACGCCGCTGATGCTCAGAATGGCCACCTCATCGGCGGGTCCCGCCCTTCTTACCGATATCTCCATCTCGACCTCCTCGTTCCGCTGCCAGGTCCCTCGCCTTCCCCATCCCAGACCATTTTATCGGCCTTCTCTCTATCCGCAGTAAGTTGATGTCTAAATGATAGCATGGCGACAACGCGGCCGTCCTTTCGCCGAGGCCGAACGGGGTCAGTTCTTGGCATTTGGCATCTTCACCGGGCCTCCAACTGGGGTTGTGCCCAAACCTCCAAGAAAACAGGGATTCGAATATGCGCGGTTTTTAAGCTCCCTATGCATCCGCCGCAATACAAACAGGCCTGAATGGAAAACAGACTCTGGGCTGCATCCCCCCGAAGAACCCGGAACCGCAGATCCCTGTATAATACGAAAGCTCGCCGAGCTACGCAGGAGTATGCAGATAATGCCCATTTCTTCCCACATCCGGATCCGCTTCTGTAAATTGTCAAGACCTGACCCCGTTCACATCCGGATCCGCTTCTGTCAATTGTCAAGACCTGACCCCGTTCACAACCCCGTTCACACTTGAAGGTGAAGGGCGAGATCGGGCCGAAAGAATATTGATAGGATGCGCGTGGCATGGCCCGGCTGCGCGGGCGATGTCCCGCGGGATTTCGGGAAAGAGCGGAAAGTGTAGGTGGTGCGGATGGCCAATGACCGTCCCGGTCCCTGTTACCCCTTCTCCGCGGTGGTGGGACAGGAGCGCATGAAGCTCGCCCTGCTGATCAACGCGGTTGACCCAGGGGTGGGAGGCGTTCTCATCAAGGGGGAGAGAGGGACGGGCAAGTCCACGGTGGTGCGCGCCCTGGCCGAGTTGCTCCCGGAGATCGAGGTGAGCGCGGGGTGCCGGTTCTCCTGCGACCCCGCGGACGCGCACCGCCTCTGTGCCGACTGCGCCGGGACCCTGCGGGAGAAGGGGGAGCTCGAGATCGAGCGACGCAAGGTACGGCTGGTGGAGCTGCCCCTCAACGCCACCGAGGACCGCCTGGCGGGCACCCTCGACCTGGAAGCGGCCCTGCAGGAAGGGCGCCGCGGATTCCAGCCCGGCCTGCTGGCCCTGGCCAACCGGGCGGTGCTCTACATCGACGAGGTCAACCTGCTCGACGACCACCTGGTGGACATGCTCCTGGACGCCGCGGCCTCGGGAGTGAACGTGGTGGAGAGGGAAGGGGTCTCCTTCGCCCACCCCTCCTCCTTCATCATGATCGGCACCATGAACCCGGAGGAGGGAGAGCTTCGCCCCCAGCTGGAGGACCGTTTCGGGCTGTGCGTGGAGGTGCGGGGGGAGCGGGATGAGCGCCTGCGGGCGGAGATCATCCGCCGCCGCCGGGCCTGGACCGCTGACCCCCACGGGTTCGCCGAGGCCTGGAGGGAAGAGGACGAGAAGCTGAGACGGCGCATCGAGGAGGCCCGGCGGTTGCTCCGCCGGGTGGAGATCCCCGACGCCATGATCGAGCTGATAACCTTCATCGCGGTGGAGTTCGAGGTCAGCGGCCACCGCGCCGACCTGGCCATGCTCCATGCCTCCCTGGCCAGTGCGGCCCTGGAAGGCAAAGGCGTGGTGGAACCGGAAAATGTGCGAATCGCCGCTGAGCTGGCCCTGGCCCACCGCCTGCGCAAGGGCCCCTTCGACCAGGAGATGAAGGACCTGGGGCGGCTCTCCCACATCATGGAGAAGAAGATGGCGGTGGCCAGTGTCCCAGCAGGCGCCGCGGAAACAGGGGACGGCGGCAACATCAACTCCGCGGGCGACGGGTCCGCCAGGGAAGAGGCAGAAGGAGCTCCCTCCCGCTCCCGGGAGCCCGCGCCAGTGGCCGCAGCGCCGGAGGAACCCGGCCCCGCCCGGCTTAACGGTTTCTCCGCCCCGTCCCTGGAACCTTCCCCTTCCGGCCGCACCCCCCGCAACGGCAACGGCCGCAGGAGCCCCGCCCTCACCGAATCGAGGTCGGGACGTTCGGTGGGCTCACGCCTTCCCCGTCCCGACTGCGAGGAGGACTTGAGGGACATCGCCTTCGACGCCACCATCCGCGCGGCAGCCGGGAGGGCCCGCGGCGAGGACGGCGGCCTGCAGATACGCAAGGAGGACATCCGCACCCGCATCCGCAAACGCAAGGTGGGCAACCTCATAATCTTCGTGCTAGACGCCAGTGCCTCCATGGGGGCGGCGGCCCGCATGGAAGCCGCCAAGGAGGCGGTCATGCTGCTGCTGCGGGACGCTTACCAGAAGCGCGACCGCGTTGGCCTCATCGCCTTCAAGGACGACCGCGCCACCATGGTGCTCTCCCCCACTTCCAGCGTCCAGCTGGCCGGTCTTTATCTAAAGGACCTGTGCACCGGCGGGGCGACCCCCTTGAGCCACGGCCTCGCCCTCAGCCTGCAGGTGTTCCGCCGCGAGATGCAGCGCGATCCCGAGACCCTTCCTTTGATGGTCCTAATAACCGACGGCTTTGGCAACGTGGCCCTGCGTTCTGACGACCCCCTGGGGGAGAGTCTGGAGCTGGCCCGCCAAATCCGCGACGCCGGGATAAGGGGGCTGGTGCTGGACACCGGGAGGGAGGGCCTCTCTGCAGCTTCCTCCCGCAACCCGGTCACCCCGGCCCGGCGCATCGCCGAGGCGCTGGGGGCTGGATACCACCGTCTACTGCAACCGCGGGGGGAGGTCATCGCCTCCTGCGTGGCCGGAGCCGCCTCCTGATCCCCTTGGGACAAGCGCACACTGCCGGGCCATGCCCTTTCTGCCCCACCGACCATCCGTTCGGATGACAATGATTTCTACAAGTGGTAATCTCATGGAGGAACGGAGTTCCCCAAGCAAGCAGGGGGAATCGCGAACTCGCGCCGGGGCACCGGGAACCCCCGAGGTATCGCCATTCCGAGGATCTTCGATGGAAAAGAGTGAGGAGACGGCGGAGGAGAGGCTGGAACGCAAAGGGCGCATCTGGGACGTCATCACCGTTTCCGGCGTGGTGGTCTCCGCCCTCTTTCTGGCGGGCATGGTCCTGTTCTCCTCCCTCTCGGGAGATGTCGCCAGGTACGTCATCATGGGGGTCTTCTCCCTGCTGGTGCTGTCCATCTCGGTCTTCCTCCTGGTGGAATCGAAGCGCTACCGCGACCAGAACAAAGAACTGATCGAGGAGGTCACCGACCTCAACCTGCGCTTCGGCATCCTGGCGGACGCGGTGAGCGCGGTGAGCTCCACCCTGGACCTGAAGGAGATGGCCCAGAGCATCCTCGGGGTGATGCTCAGCCTGACCGGCTCCAACATCGGGGCTATCCTGCTCCCGGACGAAGAGAGGCGGTTCTTCCGGGTGGTGGCCCAGCAAGGGTTCCAGGAGAGGGCGGTGGCTTCCCTGCAGATCCCCCTAGACCGGGGCAACATCGGGAAGGTCTTCTCCACCGGCGGGACGATCATCCGCGAAAACCTCCCCCCGGATCCCCGGGCGGCCGAGACCTACCGGGATGGCCGCAGCCCCACCACTCAGATAATCATGGCCCTGCGAGCCAAGGGGGAGACGGTGGGAGTGGCGGTCACCGCCACCTTACGGCCGCATGAATACACGGAGGATGAGCTCAACCTGCTGTCCAACCTCTGCCACGAACTCGCGGTGGCCATCATCAACGTGGATCTTTACCGCCAGAGCCAGAAGACCCTCCAGTGGCTGGCAGAGACCCGCGAGTACACCGAGCACTTCATCCAGGAACTCATCGCCGGGGTGCTCATGGTGGATGAGGAGGGCCGGGTGATGTACTTCAACCGGGAGGCCGCTCGGGTGACCGGGGTCGAGCCGCAGGAGGTCATCGGAGGCGATTACCGCGATTTAGAGAGGCGCCCGGAGCTGCGTCCCCTGCATCCCTTCCGCAACGTCCTGGACCTGTGCATGCATGACGAGAGGGTCTTCCGCCGCCACGAGCTGGTTACCTCCAATCGGGAGGGAAGGCGGCTGGTCCTCTCCTTCAACGCCTTCCCCCTTCACCGCTCCGGGGGCGAGACCATGGGGGCCGCCCTGGTCTTCATGGACATAACCGCGGTCAAGGAGATGGAGGCCCGCCTGCGCCAGCAGGACCATCTTTCCATCCTGGGCCAGATGGCCGCCAAGATAGCCCACGAGGTCAAGAACCCCCTCTTCGCGGTGCTGGGCCTGGCGGAGGAGCTCAAGGTGGACGAGAAGGACCCCGAGCGCCTCCGCCTCATAGAGATGATGGAGAAAGAGGTAACCCTGTGCAACCAGTGGATCAGCGGGATGCTCTCCTTCAGCAAAGCCCCTCCGCCCGAGGAGGGTAGGGAGGCCTCCTATCTGTCCATCCCGGAGGAACTGCACCGCCTGCTGGAGGACTTCGTCCGGGTGAACGGCCGGGAGAGCCTCCGGGTGGTCGAGGATTTCCAGGAGGGCCTACCCCCGGTGAAGATGACCTTGGACCAGCTCAGGCACATCTTCACCAATCTGTTCGAGAACGCCTTTCATGCCATGCCCCAGGGAGGAGTTTTGACGGTGCGGGCCCGCCGCACCGACGACGGGAACGTGGAGGTGAGGGTGGAGGATACCGGGATGGGCATCCGCCCGGAGGTGCTCCCCAACATCTTCGCTCCCTTCTACACCACCAAGGACGACGGAACGGGCTTGGGGCTGGCCATCGTTCAGAAGATCGTCCTGGACCTGGGAGCATCCATCGACGTGCGCTCACAGGTGGGCGTGGGGACCACCTTCGTGATCAAGCTTCTGGTAAACTGATATGACGGATCAAGAAAAAGGGCGTGCAGGAGCGGTTCACGGATGAACGGTGGAGGAGGATTGGGCGACCTGCTCATCGTGGACGACAACGAGGGGGTCCGGCACCTGGTCACCCGGTGGCTGGAGAGGGCCGGCTTCCGCGTAACCCAGGCCAAGGACGGGGCGGAAGCCATGGAGATTATCCGCAGGGACCCACCCGACGTGGTGCTGGCGGACATCCGCATGCCCCGGATAAACGGACTGGAGCTGGCCCGCATGATCAAGCGGGATTTCCCCTCCATCAAGGTGATCCTGATGACCGCGTATTCCTCGCCCCAGACCATCGCCCAGGCAAAGCGGGAAGGCGTGGACGACTACCTGGAGAAGCCCTTCACCCAGGACCAGGTGGAGAGAACGGCCCGGGCGGTGCTAAAAGACTGAAGCGCACCCATCCCACCGCGACGGGCGAGGCGCCCGTTTTTGCGTGCGGTTCGGGATCCATCCCCCTCACCAACCTAAAGCGCCCATTTCTGGTGGTCTCTACGCATCCATCCTGCAAGGGATGGAAACCGCCCCGCAGAGGAAGTCCTAAACACTTGGCAAAGCGAAAATCCTTCCCGAAGGGGTTTTCCTCATAAGGGCAGCAGGCGGCGTCGCCTTCCCTCGAAAAAGGCGATCTCCTGGTATCCGGCCTCCCTGAGCATGAGGACGGCCAGGTCGAAATCCATCCCCACCTCCTCGGGCGCGTGGGCATCCGAACCCAGGGTCACCGGTATGTCCAGCTCCCGGCAGCGCCCGAGGAAATCGGGGTGAGGATAGATCTCCCGGGCCGGCTTGCGCAGCCCGGCCGTGTTCACCTCCACCGCCAGGCCGGAGGAAGCGATGCGCTCCAGGCATTCCTCATAGAGCGCGGCGATATCGCCTGGGGGCCGGAAGCCGAACTTCTTCACCAGGTCAGGGTGGGCCAGGATGTCGAAAAGGCCGCTCTCCGCCGCGTCCCCCAGCACCTGGAAATAGCGCCGGTATAGCTCCCGCAGGTCCCGGCCCTCGTAGCCGTCGAGGTAACGCGGGTCGTCGAACCCCCAGCCGTCGAGGTAGTGCACCGAACCGTAGATATAATCGAATCGATGACGCGAGAGCAGCTCTCCCAGCCGCTCCGCCTGCTCCGGTATGAAATCCGCCTCGATGCCCAGGCGTATGGGGATATCCGGGTAGGCCTCCCGCAGCTTCTCCACCTCAGCGACATAGAGAGGCACTTCCTCCAGGCCCATGGTCAGATTGGGGTCACGCAGGTGCAGCAGGGGGAAGTGATCGGCGAAACCCACCTCCGCCAGCCCCAGCTGCAAGGCCCTCTCCACATATGAGCGTAGTTCCCCCCGGGCGTGCCCGCAACGCGGTGTGTGCAGGTGATAGTCGACCAGGCAGAGAGCCTGCCTCGCTCCCTCCAAGGCATCACGCCCCTTTTCGGATCCTTCTTAATCCCTCTCAGTTGAAACGAGTCATCGCCATGAACTCGCGGAACCGTTCTTCCACGTCCTCCCGGGTCAACTCGCGCAGGCGGTCGCAGGAGAACGATTCCACGTTGAAGGAAGCCATCACGCTCCCGTAAACGATGGAGCGGCGCAGGGCATCCTCGTCCAGCTGATCGTAGTGGGAGAGGGAGCCCAAAAAACCCCCTCCGAAGCTGTCCCCCGCCCCGGTGGGGTCGAACACGTTCTCCAGGGGATAGGCGGTGAGCGAGAAGAAAGTGTCGGGGCCGATCATCAGCACCCCGTGCTCCCCCTTCTTGATGACCACGCGCCGCGGTCCCATGCGCAGGATGGAACGACCTGCCCTGATGAGGTTGGGTTCCCCGGTGAGCTGGCGGGCCTCCGCGTCGTTGACGAGCATGATGTCCACGCGGGAGATGGTCTTAAGGAGCTGGCTGCGCTTGTTCTCTATCCAGTAGTTCATGGTGTCACAGAGGACCAGTCGGGGGTCGCGCACCTGCTCCAGGACCTGGAGCTGGAGGTCCGGGTCTATGTTGGCGAGGAAGACGAACTCGCTGTCGCGGTAAGCATCCGGGATCTCCGGCTGGAAGCCCTCGAACACGTTGAGCTGCGTCTCCAGGGTATGCGCTTCGTTGAGGTCGTAGTCATAACGCCCCCTCCAGCGGAAGGTGCGCCCCGGGCGGCGCTGCAGCCCCTCCAGGTCGATGCCCCGGGAAGCCAGGAAATGCAGGTGCTCGGGGGGGAAGTCCTCTCCCACCACCGCGGACACCCTCACCTCGGAGAAGAATGAGGCGGCGACGCTGAAGAACACGGCCGAGCCCCCCAGGGCCTCCTCCCTCTCGCCGAAGGGGGTCTTCACGCTGTCCAGGGCCACCGACCCCACCACCAGGATGCTCATCCGTTCCTCCTTCGCTGTCGCCTCGCGCCTGCCCTCCGCCGGGCTCTCCGCCGCCTCCGGTGACCTGTTCCCTTTCAGGGCACATTGAGAGCCCCGGACCGATGCGTGTATTATATTGCATCGGAGCGTCCCCCCGGGGCGCTCGAGACTTCGATGGAAGGTGATGGAGATGCCGACCTACGAGTACAGGTGCTGCAGCTGCGGCCGCCGCTTCGAGGTCTTCCACGGGGTCAACGAGTCCGTGGAGGAGTGCCAGTCCTGCGGAGGGCGGGAGGTGCGACGCGTGTTCCATCCGGTGGGGGTCATCTTCAAAGGCCCTGGCTTCTACGTCACCGACTCCCGCGGGGGGAACGGCGGGGGCGGCGCCTCCGGCCTCACCGCCGAGGGCGAAGGCGGCGGGGCAGACTGCAAAGAGGAGAAGACGGCCTCCGGATCCACCTCTTCGGCGGGCAAGGAGGAGGACTGACCCGGCAGCCTTGCCGACACGCTGCCGCGGTCAGCGGTGACGACCCCGGGGAAACCGGTTGGATATCGGCTCTTGAGGAAGAAGGGAGCGGGTCATGGGGAAGCCCTCGGCGGAGATCGGCGTCTTCGGTGGTTCCGGTTTCTATTCCTTGGCGTCAGGGGTGAAGAGCTACGCGCTGCATACCCCCTACGGACAACCATCCGACCGCCTGACCATCGCTGAGATAGGCGGGCGCAAGGTGGCCTTCCTCCCGCGCCACGGCTCCCGGCATCAGTACCCGCCCCACGCCATCAACTACCGCGCCAATATCTGGGCCATGCGCGAGTTGGGGGTGACCAGGATAATCGCACCAAGCGCCTGCGGATCGCTGCGCCCGGAGGTGGAGCCGGGGCAATTCGTTTTCTGCGACCAGTTCGTCAACCTCACTTACGACCGCAAAGACACTTTCTACGACGGCCCCCTGTCAGTGCACATATCCAGTGAGGAGCCCTACTGCACGGAGATGCGAGAGATCGGTTGCCAGGTGGCGGATAAGCTGGGTATCCCCTTCCACCCCCGGGGCACGGTGGTGGTCATCCAGGGGCCGCGCTTCAGCACCCGCGCGGAGAGCAAGTGGTTCCTGCAGACCGGCTGGACGGTCATCAATATGACTCAGTACCCCGAGGTGGTGCTGGCCCGCGAGCTGGGGATCTGCTACCTCAACGTGTCGCTGGTCACCGACTGGGACGTGGGCCTGGCGGGGGAGCCGGGGGTGCGCACGGTCACCGCGGAGGAGGTAGCCCGAGTCTTCAACCAGAACAACGAAAAGCTCAAGGAACTGCTCTTCGAGCTGATCCCGTCCATCCCCAGGGAGCGGGGCTGCACCTGCGCGGACGCTCTTAAGGATGCCGTGATCTCCCCCATGGAGCTGATGGAAGACTGAACGGCGGGTGAGGGCTTGGCCCCCCGGAGAGGCCTGCGCATCGGCCGCGTCCACGGCATAGAGATCTATGTCCACTGGTCCTGGCTCATCGTCTTCAGCCTCCTGCTCTGGGCGGTGGCCGGCTTCCTGCGCGACAACGGGAAGAGTGGCTCTTTCTTCATGGTGCCTGTGGCCGTTCTCACCACCCTGCTCTTCTTCGCCTCGGTGCTTGCCCACGAGCTCTCCCACAGCGTGGTGGCCGTGCGCAACGCCGTCCCCATCGACCGCATCACCCTTTTCGTCTTCGGGGGGGTGGCCCAGATGGGCCGGGACGTGGACCGGCCACGCACCGAGTTGAAGATGGCGGCGGCGGGGCCGCTGGCCAGCTACCTCCTGGCCATATGCTTCGGCAGCCTGGCCTACCTGGCCGACGTGCTGGGGATGGGGACCCTCAACCTCGGCCTGGTCTGGCTGGCCCTGGTCAACGTGGGCCTGGGCACATTTAACCTCATCCCGGGTTTCCCCCTGGACGGGGGGCGCATCCTTCGTTCCCTACTCTGGCAGCACACCGGGGACCTGGAGCGTTCCACCCGATCGGCCGCCCGCGCCGGGATGGGCCTGGGGATCCTGCTCATGGCGGGGGGCGCGGCGTCGATCGCGGCGGACCTGGTCTCGCAGGAGGGAGCCATGCTGGTCTCGGGACTCTGGTTCCTCTTCATCGGGGCGTTCCTCTACTCCGCGGCCTCATCGGGATACCGCCAGGCCCGCCTGCGCAGCCGCACCGCCGGACTCCGCGTCGCCGACCTCTTCAGGCCGGGAGTCCCCGCGGTGGACTTCTCCACCACGCTGGAGGAGGCCTTCCAGATGCACTTCTCCCGCAACCCGCGCGCCGCGGTACCGGTGCTGCGGCAGGGGAAGCTATACGGGGTGCTCTATTACTTCATGTTGGCCGGCCTGACCCCGCAGAGGCGGGAGGAGGTCGCGGCGGGGTCGGTGGCCCGGCGGGTTAGGCCGGCGGAGACAGCCCAGCTGCACGAGCCCCTATACGCGGCAGCGCTGCGCATGCGCGGAGAACGTCTGCCCTTCCTCTGGGTGGTAGACCAGGGACGCCTGGCGGGCGTGCTCCTCCTTAAGGACCTACAAAACCTGGAGGCGGAAGGTCCCGGCGGTCGGATGATCCGGGGGCCGGGCGCCGGAGTTCATGAAGGCATCTCGGGAAGGTATTGACCCCAGGAAAGAAGCGTGTTCTAATATTTAATATCTTGATAATGTTATATAATATTTACGGCGAGGCGGGCGCCCGGGACCCAGAGGAGATGACGGACATGAACGGAACCGGTGGGATAAAGGAATTGCTCGAGAGGATCAGGGCGGCCGCCGGTGAGGCGGAGGGGCCCGGGGGCAGCCGCGTCTGCGTCCTCGACCTCCGGGAGGCGCGGCGCTTGGCCGTAGAGACGGAGATGAGCCTGGGCCTGGTGGAAAGAGTGGCCCTCGAGGCGCAGGTCCTGCCCCGCCGCTACCTGCGCAACCTGGGCACCCTGGGATGGGAGGGGCAGCTTCGCCTCGCCTGTTCCGGGGTGGCCGTGCTGGGCCTGGGAGGGCTGGGTGGAGCGGTCCTGGAGCTGCTGGCCCGCCTGGGCGTGGGCACCCTGGCGGTGGCCGACGGGGACTCGTTCTCCGAGGACAACCTAAACCGCCAGCTCCTCTCCCATCCCGGCAATATGGGAGGCTCCAAGGCCAGAGCGGCGGTGGAGCGGGTCGGCCTCATCAACCCCGCCGTGGAAGTGCGAGCAGAGGAGGGCATGCTGGACGAGGAGGGGATGCTGCGGCTGGCGGAGGGATGCCGGGTGGCGGTGGACGCCCTGGACAATATCCCTTCCCGCCTGCGGCTGCAGGATGCCTGTGCCCGCCTGGACATACCCATGGTGCACGGGGCCATAGCCGGCTCCGCGGGACAGGTGACCACGGTCTTCCCGGGGGAGGAGGGCCTGCGTCTCCTCTACCCTCCAGGCACGGACCGGGGGGTAGAGACGGTCACCGGTAATCCTTCCTACACGCCAGCCCTGGTGGCCGCCTTGCAAGTGGCCGAGGTGGTCAAGTTGCTCACCGGGAAAGGCGAGCCGCTGCGCGGGCAGCTCCTCTTCCTGGACACCGAGTCCAATCTCTTCGAGATAACCCGGCTCGCCTGATCCCCCGCGGGCAGCGCCGGGAGGACGCCGAGAGGAAGATCCCGTAGGGCGATCCGGACGCCTCGCGGGAGGCCTGGCATAACCGGGGGGCGGCAAAGGCCAACCCCGGGTGATGACCCGGGTCGCAGGGGGTATGTCCCCGTTCGCATCATCGGATAGCCCGCAAGCAATTCGAGGAGTGAGAGCCCATGATGAGGAGACTCAGGTTATCGCGCTTCTACCTGGCCGCCGCCATCCTGCTGGCCGTGCTGGGTTCGCTGATGCTCTACGGCTACCTGCACCGCCTGGAGATGCGGGTGGCCCGCAACGGCAGGATCATCCGGGTGCCGGTGGCGGGCACCGATATCGCTGCGGGGAGCGTCATCTCCCCGGACATGCTCCTGGAAAGGGACTTCCCCGACATCTATCTGTTGCCCGCCATGATGGCGCGGGGCGAGGAGGTGGTGGGAAGGACAGCGCTGCGGGACATCTCCGCCGGCGAACCCCTGTTGCGGGACTCTCTCAGCGCCACCTCGGAGGGGGGGAGGGCGGCGCTGCTGCTCGGCCCGGGCAGGCGGGCCTATCCCGTGGATCTCCAGGACAACGTGGTCCCGCTGGGCGATCTACGGGCGGGGGACCGGGTGGATGTGATCTTCGTCCCCCCGCAAGGAGCGGCGGTGACCGTCCTGCGTTCCGCCCAGGTCCTGTGCCTGCCTATCTACTCGACTCCCGGGGAAGGAGGGGCCGAGCAGGCGGAGGCCCTACTACAGGGGTCAACCTCGCCCTGGCGCCAGGATCCCGGGGGACAGCTCCTCCTCAGCGTGGCCCCGGAGGAGGCGGAGACCCTGGCCGAGGCGGAGGAGAGGGGGCGCCTGGTCATCTCGGTGTGCCCCGCCGTGAGGGACTGAGGGGGTGAGAAACGGGACGGAAAATACGGCCGGCGGTGCCCCAGTCGCGGACGCTTCCGGTAGCCTGGGGTAAAATGCCGGGGCAGGGCTTATAATATCCCTGGACGTCGTTTGTGGCTGGGGAGGAAGGATGGCCACCGCGAGATCACGAGCGAAGGGCGCTCACATCCTGCTGGCTGACGACAACCGTTTGGTGGTCAAGGTCAACAGCTCCATCCTGGAGAAGGAGGGCTACCGGGTGGACGTAGCCTGGGACGGGGTGGAGGCGGTGAGCAAGGCCTATTCCCTCCTCCCCGACCTGATGATCCTGGACATCGAGATGCCCAAGATCAAGGGTTACCAGGTCTGCCGTCTGCTCAAGGACGACCCCCATACCTCGTGGATCCCCATCATCATGCTCACCGGGAGGGAGCAGCAGAGCGACAAGTTCTGGGGCCTGAAGACGGGGGCGGACGCCTACATAACCAAGGGCTTCAAGCCGGAGACGCTGCTGCAGACGGTGGCGGAGCTCCTGGAGAAGTCCAAGGAGAAGGAGCAGGCAAGGGAGGCCGCCCGCCGCCGCACCCGCGAGGTCAGTGAGGACTACGTCATCGGCAAGGTGATGGACCTGCTGGATTCCAAGCTCTACGAGACCACCATCCTCAACGAGATCGCCTCCCTCTCCAGCTCTCTCCAGGACTATCGGGAAACGGTCCGCTCCGTCTTCGAGATAGTGGCCAAGCTGGTAAATTATGCCATCGGCGGCCTGCTCCTCTTCGAGGAGGACGACCTCTTCGTCTACCTCAACCGAGAAGTCAACGGGGCAGATGTGGACGCTTTCATCACAAATCTTTTCGACGTGGCGGCGGGTTACGCCTGGACCCGCAAAGACCTCGATGCGCTCAACCTCACCAGCTTCAACGAGGAGCTCAAGTCCGAGGGGGGAGGGCAGCAGGAAGCGCCCTGGGCCTACCAGCACATCCCCCTCACCGCCCAGAAGAAGACCATCGGGGTGCTTCTGCTGGGAGGCCTGGCCACGCCGGCTTTCAAGCGGGACGCCCCTTCCTTCCTCAACCTCATCCAGAACGAGGTGACCATGCTGCTGGACAACGCGCGCCTGTACGAGGCGGCCAAACGACTGGCCATAACCGACGGACTGACCAGGATATACAACCACCGTTTCTTCCAGGAACTGTTCGAAAAGGAATACAAGCGATCGGACCGCTACGGCACCGTCTTCTCCCTGATCATGCTGGACATCGATTTCTTCAAAAGGATCAACGACACCTACGGGCACCTCTACGGGGACGAGATACTCAAGGAGATGGCCGAGCTGGTCAAGGGATGCCTGCGAACCATGGACATCGTGGCGCGCTACGGGGGCGAGGAATTCGCCATCCTGCTCCCGGAGACCAACCTGGCCGAGGCGGTCCAGACGGCTGAGCGCATCCGGCGGGCGGTGGAGAGCCACGAGTTCATGGCCAGCCGGGGTAAGGGCCTCAAGGTCACCGTCAGCCAGGGGGTGACCTCCTACCCCTCCGAGGGCATCAAGAGCCGCTCCGACATCGTGGCCAAGGCGGATGCGGCCCTCTACGAGGCCAAGGAATCGGGGCGTAACCGCGTTTTCTTCAGGGAATGAGATATAATCTCCCCGTGAATCCCCGGCGCCGGCTCCGGTCCGAAGCGTAAAAGGGAAAGGGCGGCGCGCAGCCCGACCTCAGGAGCCAGCGGACGTTTCTCGGGAAACCCGGAACGGGGATGGGCCCGAGATCTGATTGCCACGAAGGGAGCGCCAGGGATCGATCAACACCGCGCCGGCAAGATGAGAGGAGACGTTTTTCATGGGCGGGGATAGGGAAGAGCCCGGGACGGGCGGTGCCGCTGAAAGCGAGGTGATCCGGGAAGGCGGGGAGGCTCGCACCCCCCTGGGGAGCATCCGCATCAGCGACGACTACCTGGCCGAGCTGGCCGGTTTCACCTGCACCCAGTGCTACGGGGTGGTGGGCATGGCTTCCCAGAGCCTGCAGGACGGGGTGGCTCAGCTGCTGGGGAGGGACAGCGTCAAGCGGGGGGTCAAGGTGAAGAGGAAGGGTGGCCGCTTGACCTTCCACCTCTACGTGATCGTGGAGGCGGGCATCAACATCACTGAGGTGGCTCGCAATCTCATCGAACAGGTCGAGTACAATGTGAAGAAGGCCTGTGGCCTGGAAGTGGAGGAAGTGCAGGTACATATCCAAGGCGTCAGAGCCCACTAGCCCCCCGCGGAAGGGGTATCCCGGCCCCGGCCGGGAAGGGCGGGCGTCCCGGATCTGCGGTGAAGGGGAGTGCGTTTACTTTGTCCGATCCCATAAGGGCAGATGACCTTCCCTTCCTGGTGGAAAAGGCCCTGGAGGCCCTGGAGATCCACCGGGAGGAGATAAACTCCCTCAATGTCTTTCCAGTGCCCGACGGGGACACCGGCACCAACATGTTCCTCACCGTCCAGGCGGTGATGGAGGAGATCAGGAAGGTGGGCCCGGCGGACATGGCCGGCGTGTGCCGGGCCATCTCCCGGGGCTCGCTGATGGGCGCCCGCGGCAACTCCGGGGTGGTCCTCTCCCAGATACTCAAGGGCTTCTGCGAGGTCCTCCAGGAGCACCGGGAGGTGGGGGTCGGGGAGATGGCCCGGGCCCTCGCCCGCGGATCCGAGGTGGCCTACCGGGCGGTCATGCGCCCGGTGGAAGGGACCATCCTCACAGTGGTGCGGGAGGCCGCGGAGGAGGGGGAGAAACTGGCCGCAGAGGCCCCCTCCCTGCAGGAATGGTTGAGAGGAGTGATCGCCCGGGCCCGGCAGGCCCTGGAGCTCACGCCGGAACTCCTGCCGGTGCTGAAGGAGGCCGGGGTGGTGGATGCCGGCGGCCGTGGACTAGTGGTCTTCCTGGAGGGCTTCCTGGCCGGCCTGAGCGGGGAGGAACTGGAGAGGGGCGCACGGGTCGAAGCGGTCCTGGCAGCGCAAGAAGTCCCCACTGCCGAAGAAGAGGGGCGCTACGAGATCCAGTTCGTCCTCAGGTGCAGGGACTTTTGCGCCCACGAGTTCCGGGAGAAGCTCGGCTCCCTGGGCACCTCGGTCCTGGTAGTGGGAGGGGACCGCACCTGGCGCGTCCATGTACACACGGACGAACTGGGAAAAGTCATCGAGGAGGCCAGCCGCATCGGTCGGCTCACCCAGGTGGAGGTGACCGACCTGCGGGAGCAGGTGGAAGAGCGTTCCCGTTCCCGGGAAGGACAAGAGCGTCAGGTGGGGCTGGTGGCGGTGGCGGTGGGCGAGGGCATCAAGCAGGTGTTGAAGAGCATGGGGGTTGACATCATCGTCAACGGCGGCCAGAGCATGAACCCCTCCACCGCGGAGATGCTCATGGCCATCGAGGAGCTCCCCCAGCGGGAGGTCTTGGTCATACCCAACAATAAGAACATCATCCCCGCCGCGCAGCAGACCCGCGAACTGACCGAGAAGGTGGTGGGGGTGGTCCCGGCCAGGGCCATCACCGAGGGCTTCGCTTCCCTGGTCGCCTTCGACCCGCGGGGAGGTTGGGAAGAGAACCTTCAGAACATGACCCGCGCCTGCGAGGGGGTGCGCACCGGGGCGGTGACCCGGGCGGTCCGCGACTCCCGGTCGGAGGTGGGCAAGGTCCGCAAGGGGGATTACATAGGTCTCTACGGCGGCAGGATCGTGTCCGCGGGCAAGGAGCTGGGCCGCACCACCATCGACCTGATCCAGGCGATGGTGGACGGGGACACCGAGATAATAACCTTCATCGTGGGCGAGGAGGCCGACCCGGAGAGCCGCGAGGCCGTCCTGGCCGCGCTGCGGGAAACCGGCCTGGAGGTCGAGGTGATCGAAGGGGGACAGCCGGTCTACCATTACATCGTCGGGGCGGAGTGAGGCGGACCGGTGTTTTCCACATGGCAGAGGTTGAAGGCAAAGGCTCGAGGCAGGAGAAAAACTACCAGGCCCTGCAGCATCCCGTGAGCGAGGTCAAGGGCATCGGGTCGGCCGTCCAGCGCCAGCTTTCCACCTTGGGCATCGAGACGGTGGAGGACCTCATCTACCACTTCCCGCGGCGCTACCTCGACCGCAGCCAGGTGGTCCCCATCCGCGACCTGCGCACCGGCGAAGAGGTCACCGTGGTGGGCAGGGTGCGCCAAGTCAGCGAGCGTAAGACGGCGCACCGACGCTCCTTGGTCCAAGTGAGCATCTACGACGGGACCGCCTACTTGGTAGGGGTGTGGTTCAACCAGCCTTACCTTGCCGAGCGCTTCCAAGAGGGCATGGAAGTCGCTTTCTCCGGCAAAGCCCAGTTCCGGTTCAACCAGCTCCAGATGGTCAACCCCGCCTTCGACATCATCGGAGACCCCGAGGAAGTGGGCGTGGAGACCGTCCATACCGGACGGGTCATACCATTGCACCCGGCCGGGCAGAAGGTCTCCGCGGCTATGCTGCGCCGCCTGATCAAGCGGGCCCTGGACCAGTTCGGCGACCTTCCCGATCCCCTCCCGCCCTCCCTGGTGTCCCGCTACCGCCTGCCTTCCCATTCCCGATCCCTGCGAGAGATCCACTTCCCTACTGGGTTAGAGCAGCTCAAGCTGGCCCGCAGGCGCATGATCTACGAGGAGCTGTTCATCCTGCAGACGGGCTTGGCCATCCGCCGCCACCGGGTGCGCGCGGACTCGCAGAGCCACCCCCACTCCGAGCCGGGGCCGCTGATCCAGGGGTTTTTGTCATCGCTGCCCTTCCGCCTGACCGGGGCGCAGCGCCGCGCCTTCCAGGAGATAGCGGCGGATATGCGCCGGCCCCATCCCATGAACCGGCTGCTGCAGGGGGAGGTGGGATCGGGCAAGACTTTGGTGGCCCTGCTGGCCCTGCTCTTGACGGTGGAGAACGGGATGCAGGGAGCCCTCATGGTCCCCACCGAGGTGCTGGCCGAACAGCATTTCCGCAACCTCACCGAGCTGTGCGGCGGGATGAAGAAGCCCCGCTTCGCCCTCCTCACCTCCTCCACCCCGGAGGCGGAACGCCGTCGCATCCTCGGGGAGACGGCCGGAGGGGAGCTGGACGTGCTGGTGGGCACCCACGCCCTCATCCAGCGCGAGGTAAACTTCCGCCGCCTGGGGCTGGTCATCATCGACGAGCAGCACCGCTTCGGGGTGCGCCAGAGGGTCCTGCTCCAGGAGAAGGGTGAGCATCCCCATTACCTCATCATGACCGCAACCCCCATCCCCCGCACCCTTTCCCTGACCCTCTATGGGGACTTGGAGGTGTCCTTGCTGGACGAGATGCCCGAGGGACGGGCGCCGGTGGAGACCCTGGTCTTCACCCCGCGGGAGCGGGAGAAGGCCTACGAGCTGGCCCAGCGGGAGATGGACCGGGGGCACCAGGTCTTCGTGGTCTGCCCCCTGGTGGAGAGGTCTCCCAACCTGGAAGCGAAGGCGGCCCAAAGCGAGTTCGAGGCCCTGCGCCGCGCCTTCCCGGAGCGGGGCATTGGCCTGCTGCACGGCCAGATGAAAAAGGCGGAGAAGGACCGGGTGATGGAGGACTTCCGGCAGGGACGGACGGACATGCTCGTCTCCACCACGGTCATCGAAGTGGGCATAGACGTTCCCAACGCCACCGTGATGATGGTGGAGAACGCCGACCGCTTCGGCCTCTCCCAGCTGCATCAGTTACGAGGCAGGGTAGGAAGGGGCGGCCACAGTTCATACTGCCTGCTCATCAGCGACGCCGAGGGAGAGGAAGCCTGCCGCCGCATGGAGGCCATGCGGGAGATCTCCGATGGTTTCCGGCTGGCCGAGGTGGACCTGGAGCTGCGGGGCGAGGGTTCCCTCTTCTCGGAGAGGCAGTCGGGCCTGCCGGACCTGCGCCTGGCCCGGCTGCGACGGGATTTCCCTCTACTGCAGAGGGCGCGCGAGGATGCCTTTCGGTTGGTGGAGGGCGATCCCCAACTCCAGGGCGAGGAGAACCGTCAGCTCCTGCAGGAGGTGCGGCGCCGTTTCAGTCCTCACCTGGACTGGTTGTTCTACACCTGAGCGGCCGCGGTGCGCCCTTCACCACATCCTGGATGGAAGGCGATATCTCTTCCGACAGTCGAGGATATGTGCATGGCGCCCGGACTGCGCCTGCCTTCCGCGGCCCGCTGATCCTCCGGGTATGTTCTCCGTCAAGCACTTCCCTATAATCGGTGCATGAGGATAATCGGCGGGGAGGACGCGGGGCGCCGCCTGAAAGGCTTCCGCGGGCGGGACATCCGCCCCACTTCCGACCGGGTCAGGGAAGCCGTCTTCTCGATCCTGGGGGAGCGGGTGCGGGGAGCCCGGGTTCTGGACCTCTTCGCGGGGACCGGGGCCCTGGGCCTGGAAGCCCTCAGCCGCGGCGCGCGCGAGGCGGTTTTTGTGGACAGCTCTCCCCTCGCCGCAGCCCTGATCCGGCAGAACCTGGAGCGGCTGGGCCGCCTGGAGCAGGCCCGCGTCATCCGCCGCCCCGCTCATCTGGCCTTGCGAAGCGACCTGGAGGGATCCTTTCATTTGATTTTTATCGATCCCCCTTATAGAATGGGGATGAAATATTTACAGGGTATTTATTTGAGCATCCTGGAGGGGGGCCTGCTGGAGCCAGGGGGCCTGGTGGTGGTGGAAGGTCGCGCTTCCGGTGATACTCTCCCGCCGGTCGCTCAGATGGTCCGCGAGGCCAGGAAAGTTTACGGCGAAACCGCGGTGGATTTCCTTCGGAGGGAAGCAGGCATAGAGAAAGAGGGGGAATGGCCGAGAGGGACTGCAGGGTAGCGATATGTCCGGGCACCTTCGACCCAGTCACCAGCGGGCACCTCGACATCATCGGGCGCGCCTGCCGTTTCTTCGACCGTTTTTACGTGGCGGTGGCCGTCAATCCCTACAAGAACCCCCTGTTCACCCTGGAGGAGCGGATCGACCTGCTGAAGAAGTCCGTGAGCGACCTGCCCAACGTGGAGGTGGTTTCCTTCGACTGCCTGCTGGTGGACCTGGCCGAGCGGCTGGGCGCCAACGCCATCGTCAAGGGACTACGGGCCATCAGCGACTTCGAGTACGAGTTCCAGATGGCCCAGATAAACAGCCGGATGGACAGCCGCATGGAGACCTTCTTCGTCATGTCCAGCACCGAGTATTCCTTCCTCAGCTCCAGCGCCGTCCGCGAGCTGGGCATTTACGGAGGTGACATCCGCGGGCTGGTGCCTCCACAGATCGAAGGGGACCTCAAAGAGCTCTTCAGGCAGAAATTCGGCAGGGTTGGGAAAGGAGCGTAAGTAAAGATGGACGTATTCGAGAGGCTTGACCGCATAGAGGACTTCATCGTCTCCAGCAAGCACGTCCCCTTTTCCTCCTCGGTCATGGTGAACGAAACCGAGCTCTTTGAGCTGCTGGACGAGCTGCGAAGCGCCCTGCCGGAGGAGCTGAAGCAGGCCCGCTGGATGGTCAAGGAGAAGCAGGAGCTGATGGAGGAGGCCCGCAAGGAGGCGGAGCGCATCCGGGAGGAGGCGCAACAGGAACGTCAGCAGCTCATAGCGGAGACCGAGATAATCAAGCAGGCCCAGGCCGATGCTGAACGCATCATCGAGGAGGCCAACGCCAGGGCGCGCCAGATCCGCCTGGAAGCCGAGGACTACGCCGACGAACGCCTGGCCAACCTCGAGGTCACCTGCTACAAGCTCATCGAGGTGATCAAGCGGGCGCGGGAGCGGCTACAGGGACCGGTCGAGGAGGGAGAGAAGAAGGAGTTCGACCTGGACTGATCGGGGGCCTTGCTCGGGCCCTCTCTTTTTCCTTAGCCCCTGACTAGGATCGAGGAGGCCGGCCGCAAAGGCCGGCCCTTCCTTGTCGCCCTCTGGGCTTTTATCCCATTTATCAGCACTGCTACGCACACCTATTGAACGTTCTTCCGCATCCTGTATAAGAAAGATAGGCGGGGGCGAACCAGCCCCCTTTTACGGAACTCACCTAAAGGGTTGGCCTGGAGGGGCCCGGGAATGGGCCGCCCCACAACCGACCACCCTGCGGCCGGACCCTCGCGGTTGTTATGCGTCCGTCCATGGATTAACTTAGGGTGTGCAGCGGCATAACCATCCGGATCATAGGAGCGGAGGACGAGGTGGAAAGGGGACTGGACAGCTCCCAGCTCAGGGTGAACGTGTCCGGCATCATGCGGCGCCCCTTCGCCCGCTCCCGCCTGCGCGCCGGCCTTCTTTTATGCCGGGGCGAGAGGGGCATGGTGGAGGACGCCGCCGGTTCGCCGGTCCTCCTGGACCTGGAGCTGGAGAGCGCCCCGGACGGGGTGAGGGTCCGCGGCAGCATCACCGGCCTCCTCCCGGCTACCTGTACCCGCTGCGCGGCACCCTTCCAGTGGCGGCTGGAGTTGGATGTGGACGAGTTCTTCTGCCGTTCCACCCTGCCCCTGCTCACGCCGCAGGGCCCCCGGGAGTCGGAGATCCCTGCGGAGGACGTCTATCTGCTGGACGGGGACACCATCGACCTCAATGACATGGTCAACGACCTGATCCTCCTTTCCCTCCCCATACGCATGCTCTGCCGAAAGGACTGCCGGGGGATCTGCCCCCGCTGCGGGGCCGACCTAAATCAGGGAGATTGCGACTGCCGCTCGGACGAGGTGGACCCCCGCCTGGAAGTCCTGCGCCGCTGGCTTGACCGGGAGGGAGAGCAGTAACTATACTTGACCTCTGGTCTGTCCTGGAAACGAGGAGAGGGACATGGCGGTACCCAAGAGAAAGAAGTCTCGCTCGCGGGTGGCATCCCGCAAGGCGACATGGAAGGCGGGCAAAGTCCCCGCCAGGTCCGAGTGCCCGCAGTGCCACTCACCTAAGCTGCCCCACCGCGCCTGCCCCAACTGCGGCACCTACGCGGGGCGGGAAGTCATCTCGGTGGATTAATTCCCGGCAGATGGTCGCAAGCCGCAACGCGCATCGGGAGATCCGCCTGGTGCTGGACGCCATGGGTGGCGACCTGGCTCCCGCGGAGATGGTGGCGGGAGCGGCCGTGGCCCGGGAGGAGCTGGGTCTGACGGTGATCCTGGCCGGAGACCCCGAGGCCATCGGGGAGGAGGTCCGGCAGCGCGGCCTGGATCCCTTCGAGGTCGTGGAGGCGCGGGAGGTCGTCGGCATGGCCGACAAGGGCGCCTGGTCGGTTAAGGAGCGCCCCGACTCCTCACTCATGCGTGGGGCGGAATACGTGAAGGGGGGCGGCGCCGACGCCCTGGTCTCCGCGGGCAACACCGGAGCGGTGATGGCTTCCGCCTTCGTCTCCTGGGGGCGCATCCGGGGGATAAAGCGGCCGGCGGTGGCAGCGGTTCTGCCGCCTCTCTCCGCTCCCAAGATACTCATCGACGCCGGGGCCAATGCCGACTGCCGCCCCGAGTTCCTAGCCCAGTTCGCCCGCATGGGTTCCGTCTATCATCGCCTGCTCACCGGGAAAGAGGAGCCGGCGGTCGGCCTGCTGAACATCGGGAGCGAGGAGGGGAAGGGGAACGAGCTGGCCCGGGCGGCCCACGAGATCCTGCGGCAAGACACCTCCATCCGTTTCGCCGGCAACATGGAGGGAAGGGACATCGCCTCCCCCAATTTCGACGTCATCGTCACCGACGGATTCACCGGGAACGTGGCTCTGAAGACCATCGAGGGCACCGCCGCCTTCATCACCAGCCTGCTGGCGCAGTCGCTGGGACGCCTGGACCGGGAGAAACTCCTCCCTGTCCTGCCGGCCTTGAACGAGGTCAGACAGCAGCTCGATTACGAAGAGACCGGCGGGGCTCTGCTCCTGGGCGTGAGGGGCGTATGCGTCATCGCCCACGGGAGCTCCCGCGCCCGGGCCATCCGCAATGCCCTTAAGGTGGCGGCGGACGCGGTCCGGGAGGGGCTGGTGGAGCGCATCGAAGAGTTCGCCCGGGGGGGATGAGGCGTCTTGCGGGATATCCAGGACGTCCTGGGCTTCCGTTTCCGGGACCGGCGTCTCCTGGAGGAGGCCCTCACCCACCGCTCCTTTGCCCATGCCCGGGGGGGTGGCGGGACCCGCTCCAACGAGCGCCTGGAGTTCCTGGGGGACGCCGTGCTGGAGCTGGCGGTTAGCGACCTCCTCTTCCGGGAAGAGAGGCTGGCCGGCGAGGGCGACCTCTCCCGCGCCCGCGCCTGGCTGGTCAACGACCGGGCCCTGGCGGAGGTCGCTGCGGGGCTGGGCCTGGGTCCCTACCTCCGCCTGAGCGCCTCGGCGGACCGCGACGGGGCCCGGGAGAGGGAGTCGGTTCTCTCCGACGTCCTGGAAGCCCTCATCGGGGCGGCTTACCTCGATCAGGGATGGGAAGCGGCCCGCGAGCTGGTGAAGCGCTTGCTGGGACAGGGGCTGGAGAAGGCCATGCGGGAAGCTCCCCTTTCCGACTACAAGACCATGTTGCAGGAGTGGTCGGTGAGGGAGAGGGGGATACTCCCCGCTTACCGTTGTTGGGGAGAGGGGCCCGATCACTGCCGGACCTTTCACGCCGAGGTGATGCTGGGCGAGGAGAAGGTGGGGACGGGAACCGGCCGCAGCAAGAAGGAGGCGGAGCAAGGTGCGGCACGGGAGGCATGCCGCAGGTTCTTCATACCAGAAGAAAAGGGAAAGGGGGAATGCATGATGGCTGCGAGGATAGGGGTGGTCACCGACAGCACCGCTTACCTGAGCGAGAGCTTCGTGCGCGACAACGACATCAAGGTGGTGCCGCTCAAGGTGATCTTCGGAGACGAGGTATACCGGGAGGGGGTGGACATCAGCCACGAGGAGTTCTTCCGCAAGCTGAAGGAATACCCGGGCTTTCCCACCACCTCCCAGCCCAGCGTGGGTGAGTTCGCCGAGGCCTACCGGGAGATGGGTCAGCGCTGCCAGCAGATCCTCTCCCTGCACATCTCCGCGGGGATAAGCGGCACGGTGGAGTCAGCCCGCAGCGCCGCTGCCGAATTCAAGGATTTGCGCATCGAGGTGGTGGACTCGCGCTTCACCTCCATCGGCATGTGGATGCTGCTCGACGCGGTGATGGAGGACATCCGGTCAGGGGCCGACCTCGACGCGGTATTGCCGAAGCTACAGGAGATAATCGGCAAGATGCGCATCTACTTCGCCGTGGACACCTTGGAATATCTGCACAAAGGGGGGCGAATCGGCGGAGCACAGGCCTTCCTGGGCAGCGTGCTCAAGGTGAAGCCGATACTCTCCATAAACGGCACCATCGACGCCGAGGAGAAGGCGCGGGGCACCCAGAAAGCGGTGGCCCGCATAGTGGAGATGGCCGCCGAGCAGCTAAGGGGCCGCAAGGCGGCCTTGGGAATAACCCATGTCTTCGACCCCGAGGCGGGGGAGTCCCTCCGGCGTAGGGCCCTGGAGTCCATCGACTGCGATCCCTCCCGGGTCATCGTCAACGAGACCGGTCCGGTGATCGGAGCCCATACCGGACCGGGCACCGTGGGCCTGGCCTTCTATCCCCTGTGAGCGGTCATCCCCACCTTATCCCGGGCGCCGGAACGGCGGGGCACCGGGACCGCCCATGCGGCATGGCTTGCGCCCGGCAATCTCCCGACCCCGAGGAGGTGGGCCACTGAAAGGAACGGGAAAGGACAAGGGGAAGAACACAGCGGCCGATGCCGGCCGCCTCACCGTCGCCGCAGCTTCCGCGCTGGCCGTCCTCTCGGTGATGCTCCTCCTGCTCTCCCCCCTCCCGCCGGCGGCTGAAAAGTTTGGGGAGTCTGGTGGCCCCTCCACCCAGGAAGTCCTCGAGGACCTTGCCTCCCTGGAGCCCGGCAACCGTCCGGTCATAGAGCTGAGGGGCGACTCCTCCCCCCAGCGGCTGGATACCTCCACCCTGCGCGGGATCGATGGGGCGGCCCGGCCCGCCTCTTTCTTCGCGGAAGCCCGGGTCGGCTGGGAGTTCTGCTACGACATCCGGGGTTTGCCGGTGGAAGCCTTCGACCTGGAGCTGAGCATGGTGGAGTTCGAGGAGCGGGCGCCGGGCCAGAGGGTCTTCAGTGTTTACGCCAACGGCGTCCCCCTGCCCGAATTCACCTCCATCGACCTGGCAGCGGATGTGGGAGTCCGCCGGGTCTGGCAGGCGGTCTCCATCGGCGTCCCCGCACCCGGGGGGAAGGTGGAGATCACTTTGAGGGGGGAGAGCGGCCCGGCGCTTTTCACCCACGCCCGTTTCCTGCACGAGGGCCGGGCCTTCCTCGCCTTCGACGGCCGGGAGAGCCGCTACTGGGTATCCGAGGCCATGCCCCTGCGCTTCGCCAACGGGGAGGGGCAGGACGTCTACGAGGTCGTCTTGGGCAGGATGGGCTCCCGCTTCTCCGTCAACCCCGTCCCCCAGCTCTTGGGCTGGCGACAGTCCCCCCTGGGGACCTGGACGGACGACCTGGTCGAGCAGGTGCTGGCCTTCCGGGGAAGCGGCGGTGAAGTCCGCTGCCTCCCTTTCACTGACCGATACCCGGTCTTTTCACGCATGGAACAGCGGCTGCGCCCTTGCGGGGTCGATTATTCCTGCAGCGACCCCGCCCTACCCTTTGGGGCAAGGATCTCGCTGCAGGCGCCCTTCTACCCGGAAGACCAGCTGGTGAGTTCGCTACCCGCCTTCTACCTGGAGATCGAGGTGGAGAACCCCTCCGCCGAAACAGTTGAGGGCGAGTTCCTCTTCGCCCGGCCGCACCGAACCATCCCCCAGAGCGGAGGGTTCCGGCCTCTGCGGGGCTCCTTCCCCGGTTACGCCTTCCGCGAGGAATACGGTTTCAGCGATTCCAGCGACCCGGGAGAGGGGACGCGGGAACGCTGGTACTCCTTCGAGGAGGCGGTGGCGGTGGAGGAGGGAGGCGATATCGCCTGGCATTTCCAGGAACCCCGGGACTCCTCCTGGATCTGGCCCAGCCCCACCGGATACCCGCCGTCCTATCCCTGCGGCACCTTCAGCTGGCACCCCCGCGGCTTCAGCGGCTTCTCCTGGGGGTTCCGGCTGGAGCCGGGGGGTCGCGCCTCCCTGCGGGTGGCCCTGGCCTGCCACCGCGGCGAGGGCATTATGGAGGTGGGGGAGAAGGACGGCTACCGCTTCATCTACAACCATCCCGCGGGGCTGGGGCTGGACTCGGTGGACGAGGCGGTGGACCTGGCTCTGGGCCCGCCCCGTCGCTACATCCAGGAGAGGTCCTCCTTCTTCGACAGCATCCTGGAGGAACCCCATTGCTCGCTGCTCTCGCCTGGGGGACGCCGCCTGGCCGCCGTCGCCCTGCAGAGCTACATCATCAACTCATGGTGGGTCTTCGGGGAGGAAGGCGACGAGTGGTACGGCGCTTGGGAGGGACCCCCTTTCTACTTCCTCTCCACCATCGACGTGGAATACAACAGTGCCTGGTTCTACCTCTCCTTTTGGCCGGACCTGCTGTCCCGGCAGCTGCGCCAGTGGATCCGCTTCGAGATGCGGGACGAAGTGGGGATGCACCTGCCGCACGACATCGGCACGGACAACCGCATCATCGGCATGACCTATCCCATCTTCGGCATGGAAGCGGAGGAGAACGCCGACTTCCTTTTACTGCTCTACGCGTACTGGAAGCAGACCGGCGACACCGGGCCACTGCGGGAGATGCTCCCCCACGCCGTTTCCTATGCCTGGTACCTCATGGAGTGCGACACCGACGGCGACGGGCTGCCCGACATCAAGTGCGACAACAGCATCGACCAGGCGGGCCTCTACTTCATCAGCAGCCGCAACCAGACCTACCTGGGGGTGAAGGGGGCGGCTGCGCTGCGGGCCGCCATGGAGATGTACGAACATGAGCACGGCGCCGGGGGCGAGTTCGCCGCCGCCTGTGCCGAGCGCCTGGCCCTCGTCAACCGCACCTTGCGGGAGAGGATGTGGCGGGGAGACCACTTCGCGGTGAGCACCGACGGGCGCAACCAGCCCCGGGAACGCGATGCCCATTCAATCTACTCGGCCAACGGCCTGCTCTGGCTGCTGGCGTCGTCTTCCGACTGCGGGTTGGATGCGGACAACCTCGAGCGCATGCGCGCCGACCTGGCCTCCGCCGACCTGGCCACTCGCCGGGAATTCGGCTGCGTGCACACCGACGGGGGGGATGTCAACCAGTGGGTCTCCCAGAACCTCTGGAGAGACGCTTTGGGGTTCTACCTCGAGGTGCCGGGTTGGCCGGAGGGCCAGGAGGGACGCCTCGACGACTACTGGAGACTGGAGCGCTGGTGGGCCTCCAACATGAACGGCTCCTTCTACGACAGCGTCTATTACCTACCCCCTCCCCCCTGGGAGGGTCCCCGGCGAGGCGCCATCTTTTGCACCCGCTACCTGGACCAGACCCTCGGCTACTACAGCCGCGGCGCGGTTACCTTCGGGCTGATCGCGGCCATGGGGCGCCTGCAGGTGGACCGGGTTTCGGGGAGCGTTTCCGCCTCTCCCCCCCTGCCGCCGGCCCGGGTGCCCGTGTTCGCCTGCGCTGACTGGGGGGCGGAGGACCCCGGCTCTCGCTTACCCGTTCTCGTCTTCGGGCCGGAAGGAGAGCTGCAGGAAGTGGTGAACCCCCATCTGCTGCCCGAGAGGGGGCCGTAAGGAGAAAGAACGGGGTGAACGGCGGTCCGGGGTGGCTCTCAGGTCCCTGGACCTCTCAGCCCCTCCATCATCCCGCGGAGACCGCCCCATGACGCAGGGCCTCCCGCAGCAGGGCCGACCTGCCCCCTTCCCGATAGGCCTCCTTCAATCGGGCGGTGAGGGCATGAGCCCTCCTCTGCGGTTCCGGCAGGCGGAAACCCCTCCCGCAGGCGAGCACCGCCTCTATGGAGCTCCGCAGGTCGATGAGGTGACCAACCGAAACGAAGACCGGCTTCACCCCGGTGCGGGTGCGCAGAACCGCCCCCACCGTCTCCCCGTCCAGCAGCAGGGGAGTCCAGTCCCCTCTCTTTCCCCCCGGCTCCCGGTACTCGCCCACCAGACGCGACTTCGCGCACCCCAGGGCCGGCACTCTTAGGGCCACCCCCAGGTGGGAGGCCAATCCGAAACGGCGGGGGTGGGCCACTCCCTGGCCGTCCACCATCACCAGGCCGATGCCCCCTTCCAGGGACCGCAAGGCCGGCAGGAGCGCCGGCAGTTCCCGGAAGGACAGCAGACCGGGCACGTAGGGGAAGGAGACCTCGATAACGCTGACCCTCTCCTCCAGCAGCTCCAGGCCTGGCCAGGAGAAGCTCAGGGCCGCCCCCACCGCCAGCCCTTCCTCCCGGAGGTAGGATACATCGGTTCCGGTCACCCGCCCCACATCCTCTAAGGAAAGAGGCAGGTCCGCCCTGACCAGGGCCGCCAGCCCTTCCTGCAGGCGGCGCGCCTCCGCAACGGATGAGGGCAGGGCCGTCCCTTCCCCCGCGGAAGAGGCGTCCCCTTGCCTGTTGCCGGGATGGATCCCGCCTTCACTCCGCCTCCGTGCTATCATGTCTTAATCATCCCCCAGCGGAAGGAAGGGAGCAAATGCCGGAGCGCGAGGGTGAAAGCGGGAAGATGGGGTTGCTGGACCGCTTCTTCCGAAGGGTCTACGACCTGCTGGCCCCCGCTTACGACCGTCTGTGGTCCCGGCCCTCCATGCGCGAGGGCCTGGTGGAGATGCTCTCCCTGCAGCCGGGCCAACGGGTCCTGGAAACGGGGGTGGGGACCGGCATCAATCTGCCCCTCCTCTCCCTCCGCCTCGGCCCCCATGGCTACATCAGCGGAATAGATATAAGCCCGCGCATGCTGGAGAGGGCGCGGCGTCGGGCGAAATCGCTGCCCACGCCGGTGGAACTGCGTATGGGCAACGCCTCCCGCCTCCCTTATCCCGACGCTCATTTCGACGCGGTCCTGCATTTCGGCGGGATCAATTTCTTCTCCGACCGACCCTCGGCCGTGAGGGAGATGCTCAGGGTCACCCGCCCGGGGGGCCGCATCCTGGTGGCAGATGAGACCCTGGCTCCCGCTGGGCCCCTGCTCCGGCCCCTCTCCTGCCTCCTCACCCTGCTGCTGCCCCGCCTCCGCCCTCCCCTCCACCTCTTCCCTCCCGGATCCGGGCGCCTGACCCTCTCCTACTCCCCGCGAGGGCTTTTCTACATCATCCTCCTGGAGAAAGGGGCCTGAGAGCAGCGCCGGGCCCGTCAACGGCCCTCCGATGACCCCGGTCCACGCATGGCCCGTTTTAGTGTTCTTGATCCCTCTATGGACACGGGATCCCAACCACTAGCAGCTCAGAGGGAGACCCGGCAGGCGGGCGCCTGGTCCCCTTCCGCCCCCCGCCCCCGCACCCGGTCCAGGAAGCCCAGCAGGGTGTTGGCTGTCAGGTTGGAGAGGAACATGGCCTTGTGGGCAGCCAGCACGCAGGCACGCTCCCGCGGGCTCAAGACCGAGCGGAACTCCCCGTCCAGCTCTTCCGGCACCTCACCGCCGTTCTCCATGAAAGAGCGCACCCAGGAGAGGGCCACCCACTCCCGGTGAGGAAGCTCCGCGGGGTCCAGGGCAACCAGGGCCCTCAGTTCCTTCTCGTCGAGGCCTGCCGCACGGGCAAACCGGCTGTGGGCCCAGCTTCACCAGGGACATTCGTTGGCCCAGGCGGTCACCAACATGATCCGTTCGCGGAAGGCGGGGTCCAGGGAACGGAGAAGGTACACGGAGGCCAGGGGGCCAGCCAGCAAGGCCATCTCCCAAAGGTGGTGGAGGAGATGGCCGGGGCCCCGCCAGGTCCTCCTCCCGCCCGGGATCTGTTGCGGCGGCAGGTCACAAGGGTGCAGGGTGACCCGCGCTTCCCAACCGATGCCTTTGATCGCCAGCGCTCCCGCCAGCAAACCACCCGCTCCCAGTGCCAGCAGGCCCGCCTTCTTCGAGCCCATGCCCATTACCTCCTCTTCGCCTGTTCATCCCAGCGCATAATCCACGGTTGAAGGATCGGGATCGCTCCAGCTCACCTGGGGCTTCCTTCCCTCGGTGAACTGGTAGATGGCCTGAAGGTGACCCGCCAGCAGATGGCGGTTATAAGGGTTGTCGACCCTGACCGTCCAGCGTCCGTTCGCGACCCGATGCTCCACCGGGTTCCCCAGTCCCCTCACAGCCAGCTCTTCCAAGAGCGATTCGCGCAGCTCCCCGGTATCCACCCTTTCGCCTTCCCTCGAGGAAGCCAGGAACTCCTCGCTCAGGTTCCGCAAGGAAACGAGGCGCTGGGCCTCGATGATGAGGGGATAGACGTCGTCCCCCAGTTCCCTGGCCAGCTCGCGGATGACCACGTTGGGAGTGTACATGTCCACGAAGACCATCCGCACCCCCCGGCGGCGATCGTAGATGATGCCCTCGTCCTCCCGCCACTCCAGGCCTTGCAGCAGCTCGGGGGTCCCGCAGCCGGGACAGCGCTGGAACTCGCGCTTTCCCGGCTTTAAGGGATCCAGGCTGAAGTCCATCCTCTCCGCTATCTCTGGCTTACGTTCCGCCGGCTCGATGTGGATGACCCTCTCTCCATCCGATTCTTTCCAGCGGTAGTCGAAGGGTTTCCTCTCGATGCACTCGAAGGAACCGCAGATGACCGCGGCCATGAGCTCGACGTCAAAGGGGTTGCGCACGATGGCCTCCCCGTAGCGTCCCGGACGGTAGGCGAGGGCCTTCGCGTACCCCATGCCGGTTCCCACGGCCACGCGGCAGAAGACGAAGGGCATGATGCGCTTGGCGCCGGGGAGATGCTTGACCAGTTTCCCCGGGCCGATGAGGTTGGCATCGATCACCCGCACCGCAGCAAGGCGCTCCGCCTCAAAGAAAAGGTGCTTGATGGAGACCCCCAGGCCCCTCTCGATGTCCTCCATCATGCGGGTCATGCTCTCCGCCTCCAGCAGCAGGATGCGGAAGCGGGGGTTGACCCGGATGCTGAGGGTGCCGTTATTGTTCCAGCGGATCAGTCGGGCATAGACTGCGCTGAAACCGCACTTGCGGCATTTCCTGATCTTCAAGGCGCCCCTCCTTTCCTTCCAGATGGGGTTATTTTTCTCCCCCAGGACGCGGCCCTTCCGCCCACCATCATCCGCCATATCTGGTTCGAATATCGTTCAAGCCGACCCGCCGGTTTAGAAAAGGCCCTTGCTGCCGCCACCCCCGACCCGCACTCGTCCTCCCGCAACGTCGCCCCCCTTCTCGCTCTCCGGGCATCGAAGACTTCAGCGGATGCGCTCGCCCCGCTCAGACGTGGAAATGCTCCACCCGCTTCCCCTCGCTCCCCCTCATCCGTTCCACCCACAGGAAGGGATGCAGGATCTCCTCGTAAGTGGGCAGGTTCTCCTCCCTTTTCCAGGCCAGATTGAGGAAGCCCAGGCCCTCTTCCTCGCTGACCTCGCGGCAGAACAACTCTCCCGTCTGGTACTGCTGGAACTTGAGGTCGAACCCGAGGACGCGCTCCACGAAGCGCTCCGCGCCGCTGCGGGATTCCCTCCTCCTCCGGAAGGACTCCTTCATCTCCCGGTAGGTGCGGAGGATGCGGCTCCCCACCCCGTCCATAACGTGGTTGCTGTATCCCTCCACCAGGGACATGAAGGCCTGGATGCGCCCCAGTATCTCCCGCTGCTCCGGCGTGTGGA
>Ga0209162_1000221_pt1 | contig 63481 bp, 53 predicted proteins | sample YNPNPMetaG_FD_187121 | JGI IMG/M metagenome (GOLD analysis project Ga0209162, IMG submission 187121) | Anoxygenic and chlorotrophic microbial mat microbial communities from Yellowstone National Park, USA - YNP NP MetaG (SPAdes) (version 2) ...
GAAAGCCGCCCCCCACCCCGCGCACCCGGACCCGGCCGCGGCCGGGCGTCCGCTTCGCTCCGCGGCGAACAAAGGGCGCAGACCTTGCCGCAACCTCAACTTCTCTCTGCACGTCCCGCCCCGCGCGGGCGTCTATCCGTGCAGAGGCTGAACTGCGTCCATGCCCCAGTACGCCCTCAAATACGCCGACGCCCGCGGCGAGATCCGCCAGGAGGTCGTCGAGGCGTCCAGCGAGCAGGAACTGCGCGACCGCATGGCGCAACAGGGCTTTCTCGTCTATTCGGTCCGGCCGCGGGTAGGGATCAGCCTCACCCAGCCGGCCGGCAAGCGCCGCAAGCTGGACCTTGAGAAGTTCCTCATCTTCAACCAGCAATTCATCACGCTGTTCCGCGCCGGCCTGCCCATCCTGAAATGCCTGGACCTGCTGGCCGACCGTCTCACCGATTCGCGCCTGAGCCCGGTCATCTCGGAAATCCGCGACGACGTGAAGAAAGGCTCGCTGCTCAGCGAGGCCTTCCAGCGGCAGCAGATGTTCCCGCCGATTTACGTCACCTCGATCATGGCCGGCGAGCGCAGCGGCGCTCTCGGCGAGGTGCTCGAACGGTACCTCGCCTACCAGCGGCTGGCGCTTGCCGTGCGCAAGAAGATCCTGCTGTCGCTGATCTACCCGAGCGTGCTGGTGCTGCTGGTCATCGGGCTGATTGTCTTCCTGGTGACGTTCGTCGTGCCGCGGTTCGCCGAGCTGTATTCGACGACCAACGCCGAGCTGCCCGCGCCGACGCGGATTCTGATCTCGGTCGGGCTGGCGGCCGAGCAGTTCATTGTCATCGGCGCGCTCGCTCTCGTTGCGGCGATCATCGGCGGCCGCTACTGGCTGCGCACGGACGCGGGCCGCGCGATGGCGGACCGCATCAAGGTGCGCACGCCGGTGCTCGGCGAGATCTGGCTCAAGTACCAGGTGGCGCAACTGGCGCGCCTGCTGGCGACGCTGCTTTCCGGCGGGATCCCGCTCGTGCAGGGCATGGAAACGGCGTCGCAATCGGTCAACAGCCCGCTGTTGCGCTCGGCGCTGGCAGAGGCGCAGAAGCGGGTGAAGGAGGGCCAGTCGCTTTCGGGCGCGCTGGCCTCGACGGGGCTGTTTCCGGCGCTCGCCATCGACATGATCGAGGTGGGCGAGAGCACGGGCGCGCTGCCGCAGATGCTGAACAGCGTGGCCGAGTTCTACGAAGATGACGTCAACACGCGCATGCAGGCCGCGCTGTCGCTCATCGAGCCGGCCATCATGATCTTCATGGGCCTGTTCGTCGCCTTCGTGCTGGTCTCGCTCTACCTGCCGATCTTCTCGCTGGCCGACGCCATGAAATAGGAGCTGCGCCATGGCTGCCAATGGAGTGAAACCGACCGGTCCGGAACAGGAAATGGAGCAGGCGAGGCGGCTCGCCGAGCGCTACCGCTGCGAGTTCGTCGACCTGAAGACGGCCAAGATCGACAGCGAGCTGTTCAAGTCGATCCCCGTCGACCTGATGTTCCGCTACAACTTCGTGCCCCTGGCCGCCTCGAACGGCGAGCTGGAGATCGCGCTGGCCGACCCGCGCCATCTGAACCTGATCGACGAGCTCTCCATCCTGCTGCGCAAGAAGCTGCGGGTGAAAGTGGCCGCGCTGAGCCAGATCGCCGACCTGCTGAAGAAGACCGAACAGTCGCAGCGCGTGCTCGAGGAGATCACCGAAGGCTTCGCGCTCGACGTGGTCGGCGAAGAGGAGAACGCCGACGAGACGCTGTCCATCGAAAAGCTCACCGCGCAGGACGCCGACATCGCGCCGGTGATCAAGCTGGTGGACACGACCATTTTCAACGCGCTCGAGCGGCGGGCCTCGGACATCCATATCGAGACGCGCGACACCGAGGTCGCCATCAAGTACCGCATCGACGGCGTGCTGCATTACGCCATGCCGCCCATCGCCAAGGACTGGCACTCGATGATCATCTCCCGCATCAAGGTGATGAGCGAGCTGGACATCGCCGAGCGGCGCATTCCGCAGGACGGCCGCTTCCGCGTGCGCTACAAGAACCGCCTCATCGACTTCCGCGTCTCCATCATGCCCACCATCCACGGCGAGGACGCGGTGCTGCGCGTGCTCGACAAGGAATCGATGAGCGAGAAGTTCGCGCGGCTCACGCTCGACGTGGTCGGCTTCGGCGAGCGCGACCTGGCGCGCTTCCGCCGTTACATCAAGGAGCCGTACGGCATGGTGCTGGTCACCGGGCCCACCGGCTCGGGCAAGACCACCACGCTGTATGCGGCGCTGAGCGAGATCAAGAACGACGAGGACAAGATCATCACCATCGAGGACCCGGTCGAGTACCAGATCAAGGGCATCACGCAGATCCCCGTGAACGAGAAAAAGGGGCTGACGTTTGCGCGCGGCCTGCGCTCCATCCTGCGCCACGACCCCGACAAGATCATGGTGGGCGAAATTCGCGACCAGGAGACGGCGCAGATCGCCATCAACGCCGCGCTCACCGGCCACCTGGTGTTCACCACCGTGCACGCCAACAACGTGCTCGACGTCATCGGGCGCTTCCTCAACATGGGCGTCGAGCCGTACAACTTCGTCTCCGCGCTCAACTGCATCCTCGCGCAGCGGCTGGTGCGCGTCATCTGCGAACATTGCAAGAAGCAGGTCCGCTACGACGATGCCTTCCTTGTGGAAAGCGGGCTGAACCCGGACGAGTGGCGCGACGTGCCGATGTGGGAGGGCGCCGGCTGCTTCGAGTGCGGCGGCACCGGCTTCCGCGGCCGGACCGCCATCCACGAGCTGCTCGACCTGAGCGAGCGCATCCGCGAGCTGATCCTCGAGAAGCGCCCGGCGACGGAAATCAAGCGCGCGGCGAAGGAGGAGGGCATGACGTTCCTGCGCGAGTCCGCGCTCGAAAAGGTCCGCGCGGGCGTCACCACGCTGCGCGAGATCAACAAGGTGACGTTCATCGAGGGCTGAATGAGCTGGCTGCACCGCCTCAAACTGCTGGTCGCCGATCCCCCGCCGGAGATCGTTTTCGAGGTCTCGGCGCAGGGCATCGCGTGGGCGCGCGTCAGGGAACCGCGCGCCGAATGGGCGCCGCTGGCGCCGGGCGTGGTGGAAGTGTCGCCGCTCGAAAGCAACATCCGCCAGCCGGAAGCCTTCGCCGCCGCCGTGCAGGCCGTGGCGGGCAACGGCGAGGCGCGCGGGCGCCGCCGCCGCGCGGCGCTGATCCTGCCCGACTACTGCGCGCGGGTCACCGTGCTCGACTTCGACTCTTTCCCGGCTGCGCCCGAAGAGCAGCAGCAACTGGTGCGGTTCCGCGTGAAGCGCGTGGTTCCCTTCGATATCGACAACGCCGTGGTCGCCTGCCACCCGCAGCCGCGTCAGGACGGCACGAAGCGCGTCGACGTGGTCACGGCGGTGGTCAACATGGAGGTCGCCTCGCATTACGAGACGCCGTTCCGCGGCGCGGGGCTGCACTGCGGCTTCGTCACCCTGTCCGCGCTGGCGGCGCTGGCGCTGGAGCCGGCGCAGGATCTTTCCGGCGCCAACCCGCGCGTCTTCGTCAAGCTCAGCGGCGATGCGCTGGCCGTGAGCCTGATTGATGGCAACGCGCTGCGCCTGTTCCGGTGCGTCCAGATCGGCGGCGAGGCGCTTGAGGAGGCGACGGCGGTGCTGGCCACCACGCTCGCCTACGCCGAGGACGAGCTGGGCGCCCGCGTCCAGGCGATGGAAGTCTGCGGGCCGGGGCAGGACTGGATGGGACGCTGGCGCGAGGAGTTCGGCGTGCCGGTTTGCGGCGTCCGCTCGCGTTTCGGCCAGCCGGCGCAGGTCAACGCAGGCCTGTACGGATATCTGGAATCGCTGGAGGTGGCATGAGTCCGCCGCGCGTGCTCATCCCTTTGAATCTTGCGAGCGAGCCGTTCCGCAAGGACCGGCCCGTGCTGGTGGCTTCCGCCGCCACCGCGGTGCTGATGCTGGCCGTGCTGGCGCTGCTCGTCAACATCATTCTTGTCGAGCGCGAGGCGGCGGCGGAGAGCCGCGCGCAGCTGGCCGCGGTCGAGCAGCAGCTGCGCGCTGCCGCGGCCGAGCAGGCGCAGGTGGAAGCGCGGCTGCGCGAGCCTGAAAACGCCGAGGTGCTCAATCGCAGCGTGTTGTTCAACGCGCTGATCCTCCGCAAGAGCATCAGCTGGACGATGCTGTTCTCGGATCTCGAACATGTGATGCCCGGCAACGTGCGCCTCATCACCGTGCGCCCGTATCTGAGCGGGGACAACGCCGTGCAGCTCGACATGGTGGTGGGCGCGCAGTCGCCCGAGCCGGTCATCGAGCTGCTCCGGCGGCTGGAGAGCTCGCCCACCTTCGGCGCCACGTCGCTGCTGAGCTCGTCGCCGCCTACGCAGAACGAGCCCCTGTACCGCTATCGCGTGAGCGTAAGCTATGCCCAGAAATTCTGACACGCAGTGGAAGGCCTGGATGCGCGAGCCGCGCCATGTGGTGCGGCTGGCGCTCGGCGTGCTGCTCGCGGCCAACCTCGCGGCGGCCTGGTTCGTCTTCCACACGCCCGGCGGCACGGTGGAGGAGCTGGAGCAGGAACTGGCCGCGAAGCGCCGCCAGCTGATCGCGCGGCAGCAGGCGGTCGCGCGGCTCAAGGCGCAGGCCGAAAAGGCGATGGCGGCGCGCGAGGAGAGCGAGCGGTTCCTGCGCGAGTATTTCCTGCCGCGCCGGCACGCCTATTCGCTGCTCGAAGTCGAGCTGGCCAACGCCGCGCGGCGCGCGGGCGTGCGCCCGCGGGAGCGCACCATCAGCTTCGAGCCGATTGAAGGCAGCGACACGCTGGGCACGCTGGTCATCAACGCCAACTTCGAAGGCACCTACGCCGACCTGATCGAGCTGCTGTATTCGATCGACCGCTCGAAGCGGCTGCTGATTCTCGAGCAGCTCCAGGCGGCGCCGCAGCAGGCCGGCGCGACGCTTGCCATGACGCTCAAGCTGAACGCCTTCATTCGCATGGAAGGCCCGCAGGAAGCCGAAGAGCCGGAACTGCTCACCGCCGCCCCGGCAGCAGCCGTCCCCGCTGCGCCTGCGCCGCCCGCGCCTGCCCAGCCCAAACCCGCGGCCGCGCCGGCCGCCGCGGCAACGCCTCCCGCTGCGCAGCCGGCCGTGGCAAGCGAACCCCGCTCCGGCCCCGCGCCCGTGCCGCCCAGGAGCCGCTTCTTCAACCGCCGCCGCCCGCAGGGCGGGGAGGAGGAGCAATGAACCGGCCGCGGCTCGAGCTGAAACTGGGCGCCGAACCGAAGAAGGTGGCCGTGCTTGTGGCGCTGCTCGCCATTGCAGCCTGGTTTTTTTACCAGAACTATTTCGCCGGCCAGCCGCAAACCGCCGGGCGGCCGCGTCCCCGGCCCGTGTCTGCGACCCCTGCGCCCGGCGCGCCTGCCAAACAGGCCGGAGCCGCGCGGCCGGCCCAGGGCAAGAGGGAGTTCCGCCCATCGCTCGTCCCGCCAAAGGACCTCGACAGGACGCAGGTGGATCCGACGCTGCGGCTGGACCTGCTGGCGCGGCTCGAAAGAGTCCGTTTTGAAGGCGCCGGGCGGAATCTTTTCGAGTTCGGCCCGGTGGAGCCGCCCAAGCCGAAATTGCCGGAGCCGAACATCGTCGTGAAGAACCAGCCGAAGATGATCGGCCCGGAGCCGCCGCCTCCGCCCGCGCCCCCTCCGGTGAAGCCGCCCCCGCCGCCCATCCCGCTGAAATTTTACGGCCTCGCCCTGCCTTTGCGCGGCAACGACAAGCGCGTATTCTGTTTGCAGGGAGATGAAATCCTGACCCCTTCGGAAGGCGACCTGGTCCAGAACCGCTACCGGATCGTCCGCATCACGCCGGTGTCGGTGCTCGTCGAGGACACGCAGTACAAACACCAGCAGCAGATCCCCATCGATCAGCCGCCGCCTCCGGGAGGATGATCCCGATGACCCGCATCAGCAACCGGCGAAGAAGCAGCCAAGGCGGCTACGCCCTGCTGTTCGTGTTCGCCATGGCGGCGGCGGCGCTCGTCATGCTGTACCTGGAAATGCCGCGCGTCGCCTTCGAGCACCAGCGGGACAAGGAGGCGTTGCTGGTCGAGCGCGGCGAGGAGTATGTCCGCGCCATTCAGCTCTACGTCCAGAAGTTCAACAAGTACCCGCAATCGCTGGAAGAGCTGGAAACCACCAACAACATCCGGTTCCTGCGGAAACGTTTCCGCGATCCGATCACCGGCGAAGAGGAGTGGCGGCTGATCCACATCGATGCCGCCGGCCAGTTCGTCGACTCTCTCGTCTACAAGCGGCAGGAGCAGAAGCGCGAGAGCGCGCCGCACGTGTTGCAATCCAGCATTCAGGGCATCGGGGTCTCCGCGCAGGCCATCGCGCCCGACGGCCAGGCGCAGGCGCAGAATCCGGCGCTGCGCCGCACCGCCAGCGACCGTATCATTCCCGGAATGCCCGGCCAGGGCGGCGGTGAAGCGCGGGTGCAAGGCGAGGATGGGCAGCCGCAGGAGGAAAACGCCCCGCCGCCCCCGGAGGCGCAGGCGCCGCCGCAGCCCGGCATGCAGACGCCGATTCGCGGCGAGCCGGGCAGCCCCGGGGCCGCGCCCGGACAGAATCCGTTCCGCATGCCTGGCAACGTGCCGCCCGCCCAGCCCGGAATGCCGGGGCAGCAGCGGCCGGACGGGCAGGCGCCGCCTTCCATCGGGCAGCCTGCCATCGGCTATGGCGGCGGCATCGGATCGGTTTCGGCTTCGCGGCCTCCTTCGCCGGGCGTTTCCGGCGGACTCGCGCCCGGCATGGCGCCGCCGCACTCGTTGCAGACAGGCATGACCGGCCCGGCGCCCGGCATGGGGCCGGGAGGTGCACAGCGCCCTGGCGCCCCCAATGAGGCCCTCCAGGCCATTCAGCGCATCCTGACGCGCCAGCCAGCCCAGGGCGGAGCGCCTGCGGGCGGAATGGCCATCGGCGGCGGCATTGCGGGGGTCGCGTCCAAAGCCGACATGGAAGGCATTCGCGTATACAACGAACGCACCAATTACAAGGAGTGGGAGTTCCTTTTCGACTTCCGCAAGGCGATGCAGGCCGCCGGCATCGGGGCAGGGCAGCCAGGCATGCAGCCCGGGATGCCCGGGCAGGGCCAGCAACGGCAATCGAGTCCGTTTGACACGCCGGGGCGGCCCTCTTCCGGCGGCTTCAGCTTTGGCGGTTCGAGCTCTGCCGGCGGCCGTGGCAGCTTCGGCGGCGGCATCGGCTTCGGCCAGCCCCGGCCGGCCCCGCCTCCCCGCCCGTGACCCGGCCGGCCCTGCGAGGTGCGGGCTTCGCCGCGAGGCCATGCCTGGCTCCGAAAAAGTCCCGTCACGCCACCTGAGGCCGCCGCGCCGGACAACCGCGCAATCAGGTCATCGTTGCGGCGAAGGGCGCGGCCTCGCGCCTTTCAGAACTCGCACAGTTCCTCGACCCAGGCTGCCGAGCCCTCGCGCAGCCAGCCGTCGAGTTGCGCCACCTCCTTCAGCTGTTGCCCGCGGGGCCGCGGCACCGCGACATAGGCGCAGCGGAGCTCCGGCAGCGCGGTCATGTCGCCCCAGAGCTTTTCGTACTGGCTGACCGGGTAGATATCCTCCTGCCCCTTGCCCCAACGCTTCTTCACGTCTTTCAGCGTGACGTAGGCGGGCATGCGCGCGGCCAGCGCGCGCACGGCGGCCCGCGTTTTCTCCGCGTCGGCCAGATCGGCGCGATTCAGGCCGAACACGTCGAGGAGCGCGTCCACGCTGATCCACATCGTGTTCGTGTTGTAATACGAGAGCTCGAATTCCAGCCGCTCTTCGGGCAAGGCCAGCCCCTCGACCAGGCGGAGCTTGCCGTCGATGCGCGCCAGGCCGCCGCCGCGGTCCTCCATTTCGCGCGGGATCACTTCGCACGTCATTGCGGCGCCGCTGTCGATGTGCAGGCCAAGCAGCGCGGGGTCCGGCCACGCGCCCAGCGTGTCGATGTTGTGCAGCAGCAGATAGCGCAGCCCGGGACGCTCCTCGAGCAGCCGCCGCAGCACGCCGTTCAGGAAGAGATTGGGGATCTCGTACCAGTGGCCGACCGGATGCACGCACTGCTCGGGCAGGTTGTCCGTGTAGTCGGCGCCTTCGCCCGATTGCACCGCCCACTGGATGAGCGCCGCGCGGGCGCTCTCGCGCACCTTCTGCTTCTGCTCGTCGAGCACCTGTTGCGGCATCTCCTCCCAGGCGAAGCGCAGGTCGCGCGCCATGGGGATCATGCGCAACCCGATGGAGCGGCCCGGCGACAGCAGCACGGGGCCCTGGTAGCCGTAGAAACGCTCGCGGCGGAGCCATGCCTCCACCGGCGCGTGCGTCATGAAGCTGGTGGTGAAAATATGCGGGAGGGCGGCGCCGAAACGGCCGGCGGATTTCCGGCTTTTCGCCAGATGAATTTCGATGAAATTCCTCCAACGGCCGCGCATTTTGACGAACGGATTGAGCGCCTTGACGACGCCCGCGCCCCGCGTCCAGCGCGTCCCCATGCCGCCGGCGAGCGTGACGATGGCCAGCGAGCCGGAAGCCAGCGCCTCCTCGCCGAGCCGCTGAAGCCGCGCCGGGAGCCCCGCGCGCGCATCCGCGACGTCGCCTTCGCGCGCGTCTTCCACGCGCGTGGTCACCGGCAGGCGGTTTTGCGCCAGCCCGATCCGTCCGCTGCGCAAATCCGCCCGGATTTTCTCGTGCTGTACGGGGTCGAAGCCGTTGGCCGCCAGCAATTCCTCGAGCGCCTTGCGGCTGGCCGCCGCCCCGGCCTCCGATTCCGGCAGCAGCCGCTCGAACAGCGCGCCGGCCATGCCGCCCCATTCCCGCCGCGTGCGGCAGATGGCGGCGAAGACCTCAAGCTCGCGCCGCTCGCCCGGGGTGAGGGCGCGCGCCTCCCGCCGCAGCAGCACAGGCGCGCGCAGCGTGTAATAGCCTGGCGGCATCAGGGCGTCCTCGCCGCGCAGCAGCTCGGCCCAGGCGCCCTTCTCGTTGATGGAAAAATCGTAGATCACCGGGTCCATGGCGAAGGGCACGCCGCGCTCCAGTTCGCGTTTCGTTTCAAGCAGAATCTCGCCGAGCGTGTCCCTTCCCGAAGCCGCCGCGCCGGGGTCGAGCAGGAAGCCCATGCCGCCGCCCGCCATCCCGCCCAGCATCCAGAAGCCCCAGAAGCGCTCGCCGAAGGCGCGGCGCGCCCGCGCGATCAGCAGATCGGTGTAATGGTTGCCGGCCCAGGGGATGATGGTCTGGATCGGCCCGTCGAAGTTGCGCTGCGTGCACGCGCCGACGCCGCGGATGTCGCCGCGCTTCAGGCAGTCGATGATTTCGTCGAGGATTGCCCCCGCCTCGAGCCGCGCGCGCCACTCGGCATCCAGCCGCAGCAGGTACTTCTCGGTCACCATCTCGAGGATGGGGCCGACATCCTGCGCCATGCCGCCGTGCACGAGGATGAGGCTCTGCTGCAATTTCTGCCGCGTCTCCGCGGTGATCTCGTCGAGCGGGAAGACGCGGTGCCGCGGCAGCAGGCAGCCGCGGCTGACGCCGAACTCCACGTCGCCCTCCTGCGCGCGCACGCCTTCGATCAGCTTCATGCCCGGCCACACGCCGCCGGAGTCCTGCCAGCCGCCGCCGCTGCCGCCAAGCCATTCGCCGAGGATGGCGCGCGCCGCCACCGTGCGCCGCTCTTCCTCCTCGAGCCCGCCCGCCAGCCGACGCACCTGGCCGGTGGCGCGCATGCAGGCGGTAATCAGGCACGCGAGCAGGCTCGTCGACACCGCCAGGCGCGAACCTTTCGGAATGTCGTTCACGCGGCTCGCCAGCTCGATGCCGAGGCCGCGCCGCCCGGTGAGCCGTTCGAGCAGTCCTTCCAGGCCGAGTCCGCTGCCTTCCATTCCCGGCGGCACCAACCCGGAGGCGATCACCGCGGCCTTGAGCAGGCCCAGGTAGTCGCGGGCGAAATCGAAGATCTCCGCCACGGTGCGGATCTCGGCCACGGCGCCGAGATCGACGCTCGCCAGCCGCAGAACGGGCTGGTCAATCACGCGGAAGGAGGCTTCCACCGGCGGGCGCGGCTCGCCCGCGCCGCGGACCGAAAGGTTGATGGAAGTGTTGAAGACGCGCGCTCCCTCCGGGTAGTCCATGCCGAGGAAGAAAATGTCGCTCCAGGCGCTGTGCGAGAAGTCCATGCGCACGGGCGTGGACTCGCGCAGCACGGGAAACAGCCCGGACTGCGGATCGCGCTCGAGCAGCTCGCGGCGCAGCCGCAGCGGGTCGTCGAAGGGATGGCCGGCGCGGAACATCCACTGGTTGCCGCGGGTGCTGCGGACGCTGCGCCGCACCTGGTCGGCCAGCGTCTGGAAGCCCAGGCCGCGGAAGGCGGCGGCCAGCGCGCTGGAAAGCGCCGCGCTGGGCCCGTGCTCCTGTTGCGCCGCGAGAAACTCGCGGATCGCCTCCTCGAACCGCCGCTCGAGCAGGTGCAGATAGCCGCGGAACGGGATGCGGCCTTCCGCGCGAACGCCCTCGCGGAACGGCAGGTGGAAGCGGTGGATCGCATAAAGGAAGAACAGCGCCCGCACGCGCTCATACAGGTTCTCCGACCGGTGCCGGAAGCTTTCCAGTTCGGCGCATTCTTCCAGCAGCTCCCGGGCGGACATGCCGGCGCACAAGGCGTCGAGCGGCTGGTTGCGGATCTCTTCGCGCTCCGCAAGAATCACCGGCACAAGACGGCTCATGCGCGTCCTCCTGCGCTTTCCGGCTGCAAGGCGAGCAGCTCCACCAGCCCCTTGAGGATCTCCGCGCGGTCGGTGCCCGCCAGCGCGAGGGCCAGTTGCGCATACAACAGGCCGTAGCGCGCGCCCAGGTCATAGCGGCGGTCTTCCATCTCGAGCGCCAGGTAGCGCTCCTTCTGCGCGAGCCGCGCGAGCGCCGCCGAAACCGAGCACGGCCCCGCGGCCTCCCGCAGCAGCTCCTCGAGCAGATCCATCACCAGCGACGTGAACACATGCATGCCGAAGAAGCAGAGATACTGCCCGGCGCGCAGGCCCGGCACGAAAAGCTTCTGTTCGGCTTCGGTGGGCGTGGGCTTTTCGAGCACGGCGTCGATCTTGTACAGACCCGCCTTGCCGGCCACGCGCTGCCCGCCGACGGCGCCGAACTGCGTGAGCTGGCCTTCCCGCGTCGCCTGCACGGCGGAGACCGAGCAGTTTTCCTGCTGCGCCGCGGCCACCAGGCGCGCGGCGCAGCCCGAGCCGTCGCGGCTCACATACAGGTGGTCCCCCACCATGTGGAGAAACGGCTCGCCGGCGGTGAACTCGCGGGCGCACCACAGCGCGTGGGCGTATCCTCGCGGCTCGGGCTGTTCGAGGAACTGCACGCGGGCGGCATGCTCGCCGGCCACGGCGGCGTAGCTTTCCGCGTCGCCGGGGCAGACGACGACCCCGATCTCCTCCATGCCGGCCTGCGCCGCCTCCTCGAGCAGGATGGCCAGCACGCTACGCTCGACGCCGTCCCGGTCGATCAGCATCTGGAGCGGCAGCCGGCGCTGCGAGGGGGCGGCCGCTGTGAGAACGCACTTCTTGACCCGCATACACCTTGTGTACCATCAGAACGATGGCCGCGCCCAGGACCAACGCCATGCGGCTGCTCGACAGCCTGGGCATCCCATACGAAGTGCGGACCTACGAGGTCGACCCGGAAGACCTTTCGGCAGAAAGCGTGGCCCGCAAAATCGGGTTTCCCGTCGAGCAGACCTTCAAGACCCTGGTGGCGCGCGGCGACGTGAACGGGGTTTGTCTCGCCGTGCTGCCCGGCAATGCGGAGCTCGACCTGAAGGCCCTGGCGCGGGCCTCCGGCGACCGGCGGGCCGAGGTCGTGCCGCTCAGGGAGGTCCAGCCGCTCACCGGATACGTGCGCGGCGGCGTGACGGCGCTCGCGTGCAGGAAGCCGTATCCGGTGTTTCTCGACGAGTTCGCGCAACTCTACGACCGGATCTCCGTGTCCGCGGGCGCGCGCGGGATCCAGATCCTGCTGCGGCCCGAAGACTATGTCCGCGCCACCGGGGCGCGCTACGCTCCCATCGCCAAGGACAAACAGTCCGGCCCGCCGCGGTGAGTCTGCTTACAGGATGCCCAGGTGGCCGGCGAGCAGCCGCGCCAGGCGCGCGATCAGCAGCAGCCCGGCGTTGTCTTCCGTGTAGTCCACCTTCTTCATGCCGTCAACGGTGATGGCCATGGCGGCCTTGCCTTTCGGCGTGGTCACGATGCCCACGTCGGAGCGGAGCGCGTCGAGGGCGCCGCTCTTGCTGGCCACCTTGTATTCGGCCAGCTTCCTGCCGATGCCGTCCTTGTACTGCTGCCGCTCGAGAATCGCCAGCATCTCGCGCGAATCCTCCGGCGAGACTGCCTTGCCCTGGTCGAGCAGCGCGAGCAGTTCCACCATCTCGCGCGAAGTCGAGACGCCAAGGCCGAAGCGCCTGTTTTCCTCGAGCAGGCCCGCCTTGCTCCAGCCGGCCGGCGCTTTCAGGTCCGCGCCGTCGCCGCGGACCTTGCGCAGCGCTCGCGTCTGCTTGAGGCCAAGCGTGTCGAGGAACTCGTTGACGGCGTCCGCGGTGATGCGGTCCAGCACCAGATTGGTGGCGGTGTTGTCGCTGACGACGATCATCAGCCGCACGAGATCCCGCAGCGGCAGCTTCACGCCCGGGGAGAGTTCCCGCAGCACGCCCGACCCGGAAACCTTGTCCTCTTCCCGCAGTTCGATCCACTCCTCCCAGCGCGCCTTGCCTGCGCGAACCCTTTCGAACACGGCGGCCATGATCGGCAGCTTGATGGTGCTTGCCGTGCGAACGCGCTCGTTTTCGCGATACCCCAGCGCGGCGCCCGTGCCCAGGTTGCGGGCGTAGAAGAAGACTTCGCCGTCAAAGGATTCGACTTCGCGCCGGACTGCATCCGGCAGGCCCGGCTGCGTCACCGCGGCGGCCGGGAGCGTGAGAAACGTCCTGCGATCCATGGCTTTCCTGCCATGATGCCATGACTTCGCGCGGAAGGCCGCCCGGTGCGGCTCGCAGGGGGCGCGCGGCCCGCGCCTACTTCTTCCGGGCCGGCGTGGCGGAGCTCTCGGCGAGCAGCCGGTCCAGGATGCGGAACAGGCCGTCGCCGTCAAAAATGTTTTTGAGCGATTCGTCGTAGACGAAATCTTCGCGGATGATCCCTTTGGCGTCCACCACAAGCAGCGTGGGCAACTTGATGGTGGGGTTCTGCGGCGAGATGTTCAGCATGGCGGCCACCGCCTGGCCGAAGTCGAACAGGATCGGGTAGGTGACGCGGTTGCGGGCGACGAAGGCGGCCACGGTCTGCTGGTTGTCGGGCGGGTTGACCACGGCGAGGATGTGGATGCGGTCGCCGTAGCGGGTCTTGACCCGCTCAAGCGTCTTCGAGAACGGCCCGCAATGGGGACAATCCGTCTTCATGATGTCGATCAGCAGCACCTTGCCGCGGTAATCGAGCACGTCGTGGTACTTGCCCTGGGAGTCCGGCAGAGTGAAGCTGGCCACGCGGCGGCCGGCGAGGGGGCCGGCGGAAGCGGCCGCGGCGGCAAACAGAATCAGAAAAACAGCGATTTGTTTTTTCATGGCGCGTCCTTTCAGGCCCGGGATTCCGCCGCCGCGCCGGCCAGCGCGGCCAGGCTTTCCTCGAACGGCGGGCGGGCGACGCCCCTTTCCGTGATGATGGCGGAGATGTAGCGGGCGGGGGTGACGTCGAACGCCGGGTTTTCGACCGCCGTGCCCTCGGGCGCCACCGGCACGCCGAACACGTGCGTCACCTCGGCGGCCGGGCGCTGCTCGATCGGAATGGCGTCGCCCGAGGCAAGGCTGAGATCGAGCGTCGAAACCGGCGCGGCGACATAAAACGGCACGTTGTTTTCGCGCGCGAGCACGGCGACGGAATAGGTGCCGATCTTGTTGGCCGTGTCGCCGTTGCGGGCGATGCGGTCCGCCCCGACGATGACGCAGCCGATGCGGCCGGACTTGAGGAAGTGGCCCGCCATGTTGTCGGTGATGAGCGTCACCGGGATGCCGTCCTGTTGCAGCTCCCACACGGTGAGCCGGGCGCCCTGCAGGAAGGGCCGCGTCTCGTCGGCGAACACATGCACGCGCTTGCCCGCCTCGACGGCGGCGCGCACCACCCCGAGCGCCGTGCCGTAGCCCGCGGTGGCCAGCGCGCCCGCGTTGCAGTGGGTCAGGACGGACTTGCCGTCCTCGACCAGCGGCGCGCCGTTGGCGCCGATGGCGCGGTTGATGGCGATGTCTTCTTCACAGATGCGGACCGCCTCGTCGGCGAAAGCCTGGCGGAGGCGCTCCGGCGGCGCGCCGCGCAATGACTCGTAGAGCCGCTTCATGCGGTCGATCGCCCAGAACAGATTCACCGCCGTGGGGCGCGTTGCCGCCAGCGTGGCGCAGATCGCCGGGAACTCCTCGTCGAGCCGCTCCGGCGGCGTGTTCCTCACGCCGAGCGCAATGCCCATGGCGGCGGCGACGCCGATGGCGGGCGCGCCGCGCACGACCATCGAGCGGATGGCCTCGGCCACTTCGATATGCGTCTTGCAGGTGACGAAAGCCACCGTGCGCGGCAGTTTCGTCTGGTCGATCATCACGACGCCCGCGGGCGTCCATTTCACCGTTTCCACCATGGCCGAACTTCCATTGAAGCACGCAGGCGGCGGCGCGCGCCCGCTACATCAGCAGCTCGCGCCGCTGCGCCACATAGCCGACGAAGAACGTGAGGTTGTAGGTCGCGTGGACGATGGTGGAGGCGGCGGTGGAGCCGGTGCGGTGGCGCGTGTAGCCGAAGACGAACGACGCCAGAAACAGCAGCAGCATGTGCTGCCAGTTCCAGCTGTATTGCGGGCCGTGCAGCAGCGCGAACGGGGCGCTGGCTACCGTGATGCCAAGCCAGACGCCGAACGTGCGCACGGCCAGCGGCTGAAAGAATCCCCGGAAGATCAGCTCCTCGGCCAACGGCCCGAGCGTGACCGCGAAGGAGCCGACCAGCAGCACCGACCAGCGGTCCCGCAGCAGGCGCGCCACGGCGTTGTCGATCACCGGCGTGTGGAGCAGCTCGCCGAGGACGCCGACAAAAATGACCAGCGCCGGGCCGAGCACGGCCGTCGTCAGCATGTTCGGCCACGGGAAGCGCCAGCCGAGCGATTCCCAGAAAGGCGCATGGTAGCGCTGCCGCAGAATGAGCCACAGCGCCCCGAACCAGAACGCGTAGGCGGCGAACTGCATGGCCAGGGCGCGCGCCGCCTCGCCCGGCATGCGCGGCAGCAGCAGCAAAAAGCCGTGGGTGAGAACCAGAGCCAGCGAAAAGCAGGGAATGGCGAGCGCCGCCAGCAGCAACGCGTCGGTCCAGTTCCAGAACGGCTCCTGACGCGGGCGGGGATGCGCAAGAGCGTCTGCGTTCATGAGTCCGCCTCGACAAGCAGCGCCGCCAGCAGCGGGACGAGAATCTCGTGGTGCCCGGTGATGGCGTAGCCCGCGCCGCCGGCGCGCGCGTGCGGGCGCTCGACGACGTTGAGGCGCGGGCGGTAGTGCTGAATGAAATCGAAATTGGCCGTGGTGAAGCCGGCCAGCGGGTAGCCCAGGTTGCGCACCACCGAGACAGCCTTGAGAAAGACCTCCGGCAGCAGCACGGCCGAGCCGATGTTCAGGTACACGCCGCCGTCGTCCAGCCGCCGCACCAGCGAGCAGAACAGCCGGAAATCGTGGTGCGAGGCGGCGCCGATGGCCGCGCCCGAGGCGGCCGGGTGCGTGTGCGGCGTGTCCGTGCCCACAGCCACGTGCACGGTGACGGGGATTGCGCGCCGCCAGGCCTGCAACAGCAGCGAGTATGGCCCGTGGGGGGCGGCCAGGCGGTCCAGCGCCGCCCCGAGCGCCTCGCCGAGCCCGATGCCGGCGGCCTGCGCCGCCACGGCGGCCTCGTTCATCAGGCGGCCGGTTTCCTCTGCCGATCCGAAGCGCCCGTCGGGCAGCACGGCCTCGACGTCCTCGCTGGTGGCGCCGGCCAGCGCAATCTCGAAGTCGTGAATGGAGGTGGCGCCGTTCATGGCGATCCCTGTGACGAAGCCCCGGTCCATCAGGTCGACGAGCACGGGCGCGAGGCCACACTTCACCACGTGGCCCCCGAGCCCCCACAGAATGGCCTTCCCGCGCCGGCGGGCCTCGACGATGGCCGCCACGACGGCGCGGAGCGAATCGGCGGCGAGCAGATGCGGCAGCCCCGCCAGCCACTGGCTGAGCGGCGCGCCCGCGCGGTGCGGCCGCGCCATGTGCTCGAGGCGCACCTTGCCGCCCCGATCGGCCAGCGGAATAGTGGAGAGCGCCGAAAAATCCAGGGGTGAGTCCGGGTACTTGCTCAAGGCGGCTCCTATCCAGCTTTGCCGTTTTTCAGCACTTTTTCAAGCGCGCGCGCCGTGTGGCTCCGGCGGAAGCGGAGGATCTGCTCGGGCGGCCCCGCGGCCACCACCGTGCCGCCGCGCTCGCCGCCTTCGGGGCCGAGGTCGATGATCCAGTCGGCCGACTTGATCACGTCCAGCTGGTGCTCGATGATGAGCACGGTGTTGCCCAGGTCGACGAGCTGGTTGAGCACGTCGAGCAGCTTGCGGATGTCCTCGAAGTGCAGCCCGGTGGTGGGCTCGTCCAGGATGTAGAGCGTTTTGCCGGTCTGCCGCCGCGAAAGTTCGCGGGCGAGCTTGATCCGCTGCGCCTCTCCGCCGGACAGCGTCGTCGAGGACTGGCCCAGGTGGAGATAGCCGAGGCCGACATCGACCAGCGTCTGAAGCTTTGCCTGGATCTGCGGGATGTTCTTCAGCAGCTCGAGCGCATCCTCCACGGTCATCTCCAGCAGGTCGGCGATGGAGACGCCGTTGAACCTCACAGCGAGCGTTTCCGAGTTGTAGCGCCGGCCGCGGCAAACGTCGCAGGGGACGTAGACGTCGGGCAGGAAGTTCATCTCGATGCGCTTCACGCCGTCGCCCTGGCAGGCCTCGCACCGGCCGCCCTTGACGTTGAAGGAGAACCGCCCCGGCTTGTAGCCGCGCTCGCGCGATTCGGGCAGCATCGCGTACAGTTCGCGGATCGGCGTGAAAACGCCGGTGTAGGTGGCCGGGTTCGAACGCGGGGACCGGCCGATCGGCGTCTGGTCGATCTCAATGACCTTGTCGATGTGTTCGAGCCCTTCGATCGAGTCGTGCTCGCCCGGCGGCGTGAGCGCGTTGTAAAGATGCTGCGCGAGCGCGCGGTACAGGATGTCGTGAACCAGCGTCGACTTGCCGCTCCCGCTGACGCCGGTGACGCAGATCATCATGCCGAGCGGGAACTCGACGTCGATCCCCTTGAGGTTGTGGTGGCGCGCGCCGCGCACGACGAGCTTGAGCCCGTTGCCCGGCCTGCGGCACGGCGGCAGGGGGATGACGCGCCGGCGCGCCAGGTAGGCGCCGGTGAGCGACTGCGGGCAGGCGGCGATCTCGGCGGGCGTCCCCGAGGCGATCACCTCGCCGCCGAGCCGGCCCGCGCCGGGGCCGAGGTCGATGACGTGGTCGGCGCGCTCGATGGTCTCTTCGTCGTGCTCGACGACGACGACCGTGTTGCCCAGATCGCGCAGCCGCACGAGCGTGCCCAGCAGGCGCGAGTTGTCGCGCGGATGCAGCCCGATCGAGGGCTCGTCCAGCACGTACAGCACGCCGCGCAGGCGCGAGCCGATCTGCGTGGCCAGGCGGATGCGCTGCGACTCGCCGCCGGACAGCGTCGCCGCAGAGCGGTCCAGCGACAGATAGTCGAGCCCCACCTCGCAGAGAAAGGCGAGGCGGTTGCGGACCTCCTCGACAATTCTGCCGGCGATCTGCGCCTCGCGCGGCGAGAGCTCCCACGAGCGGATCAGCTCCAGGGCGCGCGATACGGGCAACGCGGTGAAATCGGCGATGGAAAGGCCTTTCAGCCTGACGGCGAGGCTCGACGGCCGCAGGCGCCGGCCGCGGCAGGAGGGACACTCGGCCGGGGACATGAAGTCGGCCAGGTATTCGCGGTAAGCCTCGGTCGCGTCGTCCCAGGCGCGCTGCAACAGCGCCAGAATGCCGGGCAGCGCGCCGGAGCCGTAGAGCAGCGCCTGCCGGTGCTTTTCCGGGAGCTCCTCGAACGGGCGGTCGAGGTTGATCCGCAACTGGCGGGCCAGCGTCTGGAGGGCGTGCTGCAACATCACCGATGTCCCGCCGGGGCCGAGGCCGCCGTCAAACAGCGGCCGCGACGGGTCGGCAATCACCTTCAGCGGGTCGAACGACCAGGTCGCGCCGAGGCCGTGGCAGGCCTCGCAGGCGCCGTAGGGGCTGTTGAACGAAAAGGAGCGCGGCTCCAGCTCCGGCACGCTCGCGCCGCATTCGGGGCACGCCATCCTGAGCGAGTAGAGCCGTTCGGCGCCGCCCACGTGGGCCACGATGACGAGGCCGTTGGCCAGGCGCGTTGCGGTCTCGATGGAGGCTTCGAGCCGTTTCGCAGAGTCGGGCTTCAGCGGCAGGCGGTCGACGACGACCTCGATGGTGTGGTTGCGCCGCCGGTCGAGGCGGATGTCTTCATCCAGAGACCGCAGCTCGCCGTCGATGCGGGCGCGGACGAAGCCCGCGCGGGCGAACTTTTCCAGCTCCTTTTTGAACTCGCCCTTGCGCCCGCGGACGATGGGGGCGAGCACCATGACGCGCTCGCCGGCGGGCAGCGCCATCACCTGTTCGACAATCTGCTGCGTGGTTTGCCGCGTGATGGGAATGCCGCAGTCCGGGCAGTGCGGCGTGCCGAGGGAGGACCACAACAGGCGCAGATAGTCGTAGATTTCAGTGATCGTGCCGACGGTGGAGCGGGGGCTGCGGCTGGTGGTCTTCTGCTCGATGGAGATGGCGGGCGAGAGGCCGTCGATGGAGTCCACGTCGGGCCGCTCGAGCTGGTCAAGAAACTGGCGCGCGTAGGGGCTGAGCGTTTCGACGTAGCGGCGCTGGCCCTCGGCGTAGATCGTGTCGAAGGCCAGCGAGCTCTTGCCGGAGCCGGAAAGGCCGGTGATGACGGTGAAGGAATTCCGGGGAATGGCGACGCTGATGTTCTTCAGGTTGTGCACCCGCGCGCCGTGCACCCAGATGCGGTCGATCATCGAAATTCCATTGTCCCGCAACGGCCTCAGGCGGAAGCGGAGGCAACGGCCATGCGGCGGATGACGGCCTCGGCCAGCAGGTCGAAAATCTGGCGCGTCTCCTCCAGGTCGATGCAGGCGTCGGTGATCGACTGCCCGTAGACGAGCGGCTGGCCGGGGACGAGGTCCTGGCGGCCGGCGACGAGGAAGGACTCGAGCATGACGCCGAAGATGCCCGTCTGGCCGGCGGCGATCTGCATGGCAAGGTTGCGGGCGACGGCCGCCTGAAGGCGGTAGTTCTTGAGCGAATTGGCGTGCGAGCAGTCCACCATGACGCGGTCCGGCAGCTTGGCGCCCCGCAGGCTGAGCAGCACGGTTTCAATGGACTGCTCGTCGAAGTTCGGCAGCTTGCCGCCGCGAAGGATCACATGACAGTCGCGGTTGCCCTTCGTGCAGACGATGGCCGAGTGTCCCGCCTTGGTCACGGAGAGGAAGTGGTGGGAGATGCGGGCGGCGCGGACGGCGTCGATGGCGATCTTGAAGTTGCCGTCGGTGCCGTTCTTGAAGCCAACGGGGCAGGACAGGCCGCTGGCCAGCTCGCGGTGGACCTGGCTTTCGGTGGTGCGCGCGCCGATGGCCCCGTAGGAGATGAGGTCGCCGATGTACTGCGGCGTGATCATGTCCAGGAACTCGGTGGCGCAGGGCATGCCCATTTCGGTCAGCCGCAGCAGCAGGCCGCGGGCGCGGCGGAGCCCCTCGTTGATCTGGAAGCTGCCGTCGAGGAAGGGGTCGTTGATGAGGCCTTTCCAGCCCACCGTTGTGCGGGGTTTCTCGAAATAGACCCGCATGATGACGAACAGCGCGTCCTTGTACTGGCCCGCAAGCTCAAGCAGCCGGCCGGCGTAGTCTTCGGCGGCGGCGACGTCGTGGATCGAGCAGGGGCCGGCGACGACGACAAGGCGGAGGTCGCGCCCGTAAAGGAGGTTGTGAACGGTCTGCCGCGCCTCGTAAATGAGGCGGGCGCCCTCCTCATGGAGGGGAAACTGGTCGAGCAGCGCCTGCGGCGTGATCAGCTCGTAGATCTGCTGGATGCGAACGTCGTCGGTACGGTACGGCATGGGTTCAGGACCCGGGCGGCCCGTTACTCCCGGCGCCGGGGGGCTTGTTCCGGAAGCGGGCCGCTTCTTCTTTCATTTTCGCCTCGGCCCAACGGAGAAGGCGCCGGAGCGGCGGGAAAAAATCCGAAAGCAGAACCAGCCCGGGGATCATGAACGCCCACCCCGGCATGACCGGCAGGAGCCATCCGATAATGCCCAGAATACACAATCCGATGCCGGCCAGCAGCTTGAGAAGCCGTCTCACGGGGTAAATTCCAGTGTAGCAGCGCGCTGCCGCCGGCCGTCACGGCGCCATTGACCGCTGGTGCGGCGCGGGGATAGAATCGCAGCATTGCAACCGTTTGCAGGAGACGAATCTTATGAAAAGACAAACCTTCGGCGTGATCGTCGGCAACCGCGGGTTCTTTCCCGACCACCTGGCGAAGACGGGCCGGGAAGAGATGATTCAGGTGCTCGAAAAGCTCGGCTACGGCGTCGTGGTTTTGTCGCCGGAGGAGACCAAGTACGGGGCGGTGGAGACGCGCGCTGACGCGAAGAAGTGCGCCGAGCTGTTTGACCGCCACCGGCATGAAATCGACGGGGTGATCGTCACGCTGCCCAATTTCGGCGACGAGCGCGGCGTGGCGGAGGCGTTGCGCGGCTCCGGGCTGCGCGTGCCGGTGCTGGTGCAGGCGACGCCGGACCGGGCCTCGAACATGACCATCGCCGACCGCCGCGACAGCTTCTGCGGCAAGATGAGCGTGTGCAACAACCTGAAGCAGTTCGGCATCCCCTACTCGCTGACGCGGCTGCACACGGTCGCGCCGTCGTCGCCGGAGTTCGCGCAGGATGTCGAATGGTTCGCCGCCGTGTGCCGCGTGGTGAACGGGCTGCGCAAGTGCCGCGTGGGCGCCATCGGCGCGCGTCCGGCGGCGTTCAATACGGTCCGCTACAGCGAGAAGCTGCTCGAGGCGGCGGGCATCGATGTCGACACGATCGACCTGTCGGAAATCTTCGGCCGCATCGGAAGGCTGAAAGACGGCGACGAGGCGGTGCAGGCCAAGCTCGCCGAGATCAGGAGCTATGTGACAACGGAGGGCATCGACGCCGCGGCCCTGCTGAAGATGGCGAAGCTCGGCACGGTGATCGACCGCTGGATGGCGGACAACGACATCACGGTGACGGCGGTGCAGTGCTGGACGTCGATGGAAGAATACTTCGGCGTGGTCCCGTGCACGGTGATGAGCATGCTGTCCAACAAGCTGCTGCCGAGCGCGTGCGAGGTGGACGTGCCGGGCGTGGTTTCGATGTACGCCCTGGCGCTGGCCTCGGGCACGCCCAGCGCGCTGCTCGACTGGAACAACAACTACGGCGAGGACCCCGACAAGGCGGTCTGCTTCCACTGCTCGAACCTGCCGAAGCACTTCTTCGAGTCGGCGCGGATGGACTACCAGGAAATCATCGCCGGCACGGTGGGCAAGCTGAACACGTTCGGCACCGTGGTGGGGCGCGTGAAGGCCGGCCCGATGACGTTCCTCCGGCTTTCCACCGTGGACACGGAAGGCAAGCTGAAGGCCTACGTCGGCGAAGGCGAGTTCACCAGCGACCCGCTGGAGACCTTCGGCGGCGCGGGCGTGGTGCGCATCCCCAACCTGCAAGGGCTGCTGCACTACATCTGCGAGAACGGCTTCGAGCACCACGTGGCGGCGAACCTGTCGCGGACGGCCGCGGCGGTCTACGAGGCCGGGCGCAAGTATCTCGGCTGGGAGATGTACTGGCACAAGGGCTGAGCGCGGCTCAGCCTGCGGAAGAAAACTGCTCCACCAGCTTTTCGGCGTGGCGGAGCGCTTCCGGCGTGAGCTTCTGCCCGGAAAGCATGCGGGCGATTTCGCGGATGCGCTCCTTCCTGCCGAGCAGCTCGACGCCGGCGGCGGTGCGGCCGCCGGCCTCGCTTTTCGTGACCAGGTAGTGGTGCTCGGCGAAGCCGGCGATCTGGGCCAGGTGCGTGACGCAGAGCACCTGGTGATGGCGCGCCAGCTCGCGCAGGCGCCGTCCGATCATCTCGCCCGCGGCGCCGCCGACGCCGGCGTCGACCTCGTCGAAGACCAGCGTGCGCGCAGCGCCCTTCTGCGCCGGCGCCATGCAGGTCTTGATCGCCAGGGCGACGCGCGACAGCTCGCCGCCGCTGGCGACGCGGTCCAGCGGGCGCGGCTCTTCGCCGGCGTTGGCCGACAACAGGAACTGCACCGCGTCCATGCCGTCCTCGCCCGCATCGCACGGCTCGACCGCAATGCGGAAGACCGCGCCCGGCATGGCCAGCCCGGCCAGCTCCGCGGCGACCATCTTCGACAGCCGCCGCGCCGCGCGCAGGCGCTCCTCGCGCAGGCGGAGCGACAGCTCGCGGTAGCGCGTCTCCTGTTGCGCGATCTCCTGCTCGAGCTGCGCCCGGCGCTCGCCCGCGCTCTCCAGCGCGGCGAGGCGCGAGCTGACATCGTCGAGAAACGCGAGGATCTCCTCCACCGTCGAGCCGTACTTGCGCTTGAGCCGCTCGATCAGCGCGAGGCGCGACTCCACTTCTTCCAGCCGCCGCGGGTCGGCTTCGAGATTGCCGAGGTAGTGGCGCAGCTCGTGCGACGCCTCCTGGATGGCGATCTGCGCGGGGCGCAGGATTTCGACGAGCGGGGCGAGCTGCGCGTCGATGCGCGCCGCCTCTTCGAGCCGCCGCAGCGCCTGGCCCACGGAGGCGGAGGCGCTGGCCTCGGATTCCTCGAGCAGCGCGTAGGCGGCCGAGACGGCCTCGCTGAGCCGGGCGACATTGCGCAGCACGCGGCGCTCGTTTTCGAGCCGCGCGTCTTCGCCCGGCTGCAAGGCGGCGGCGGCGATCTCGTTGCGCTGCATCGACCACAGGTCGGCCAGCCGCGCGCGCTCCTGCTCGGCGCGCTCCAGCCCGGCCAGCTCGCCGAGGGCGCCGCGCCAGGCGCGCCAGGCTTCGCGCACCTGCTCGAGCAGCGGGCCTGCGCCGGCGGCTTCGTCGAGCATCTCCCGCTGCGCCTCCGCGGAGAACAGCTTCTGCTGGTCGTGCTGCCCGTGGATGTCGCCGAGGAACGGGGCGATCTCGCGGAGGAACGCGGCGGTGACGGGCCGCGAGCCGGCCCAGGCGCGGGATTTGCCGGAGGCGGTGATTTCGCGCTCGAGAATCAGCTCGCCGTCCTCGGCTTCGATGCCGGCTTCTTCGAGCAGCGCGCGGAGGCGCGGGTCGGCGGGCAGCTCGAAGATGCCGCTCACCAGCGCGCGCTCCTCGCCGGTGCGGATCATGTCGGCCGAGGCGCGCCCGCCGAACAGCAGGCCGAGGGCGCCGACGACGAGGCTCTTGCCGCTGCCGGTCTCGCCGGTGAGCGCATTGAACCCGGGATGCAGGCGCAGCCGCAGGCGCTCCACCACGGCGAGGTTTTCCACCGCCAGTTCCACCAGCATTCAGCACAAGTATAAAATTCCCGGCGCTGCGCGGTGGCCGGGCGCGGAAAAACATTTCCATGAAGAAATGATCTGTCTTGCCGCGCGGCGCGCTTCGCTATGATGGACAGGTAGAGCCAAACAGGGAGCGTGCATCTTGTTCCAGACGTTGCCCGCGGCCCTGCTCCAGCAGCACTCGCTGTGGGAGCTGGTGCTGGCGGCTTCCCCCATCGCGAAGGTCGTTCTTCTGCTCTTGCTGGCCGCCTCGCTGATGAGCTGGGCGGTGATTTTCGCCAAGTGGTCGCAATTCCGCAACTGCGGCGCGGCCAACGCCGCGTTCCTGCGCGCGTTCCGCAAGGCGCCGGCGCTGGACGCCGTGGCGGTGGCGCTGGAGCAGTTCCGCGCCTCGCCGCTGACAGGCGTGTTCGACTTCGGCTTTCAGGAGGTGGCGCGGCAGCTGAAGTCGCGCGGGCGGATCGTGAACAAGAACGCGCTCGAGCGCGCATTGCAGCTCGGCATCAGCGAGGAGGTGGCGCGGCTGGAGCGGCGCATGAGCTGGCTGGCGACCACCGCCACGGTGTCGCCGTTCGTCGGGCTGTTCGGCACGGTGCTCGGCATCATCGACGCTTTCCAGGGGCTGGGCACGGCGGGCAGCGCCAGCCTGCGGGCGGTGGCCCCGGGCATCAGCGAGGCGCTGGTCGCAACGGCGGCCGGCCTGGCGGCGGCCATTCCCGCGGCGGTGGCCTACAACGCGTTCGGCCATTCGATCAAGGAATTCGCGGCGCGCATGGATGACTTCGCGCTCGAGTTCATGAACCTGGTTGAACGGCAGTACGAGGAGTAAGCGCATGGGCATCGGCGTGAACGGCGCGGGCGGCGGGCGCGGCGGCAGCTACCGCCGGCGCAGCGTGGCGGCGCTGTCGGAGATCAACGTGGTGCCTCTGGTGGACGTGGTGCTCGTCCTGCTCATCATCTTCATGCTCACCGCGCACGTGATGGAGTTCGGGCTGGAAGTGCAGGTGCCGAAGGTGAAGCAGGTGCGCGACAGCGCCGAAGAGCTGCCCGTGGTGACGCTGACGAAGAACGGCGAGCTGTTCCTGAACGAGAGTCCGGTCAACATCCACCGGCTCGGAGAGGAGTTCGGGCGCCGCTTCCCCGGGGCGAAGGCCGTCTACGTGCGCGCCGACGCGCAGACGATCTGGGACCCGATCGCGCAGGTCATCAGCGTGCTCGGCGAGCGCGGGCTCGATGTGCGCGTGGTGACGCAGCCGGAAGATTCGGGCCGGTGAAGCGGAAAGCCATGCAGCTGCGCCCGTGGCACGCGTCCGGGGACAAAGGGGTTGCCGCCGCGCCCCGCGGCGGCGGGTCCGTCCGGTGCGGTCGGGACGTGCCGTTTTATGATGCAAGCATGAGGCAGAATCGCGTGGTTCCGGGTTTCTTCCTGCTGCCGGCAGCAGCGGTGGCGTTGTTCCTGACGGCGCATGTGATGAAGCCAAGGCCGGGAGCGCAGGCGCCGCAAGCAAAGCAGGCGTTCGAAAGTGTCGAACAGCTGCCGGTGGTGACGCTTGCCAACAACGGCGAGCTGTTCCTCAACGGCAGTCCGGTGAGAGTTCACACGCTGGGCGAGGAATTGCAGCGGCGCTTCCCCCGTGCGAAAGCGGTGTATGTGCGTGCCGACAGCCGTTCGCACTGGGTCCCGGTTGCGCAGGTCATCCGCGCGCTCGGCGAACGGGGCCTCGACGTGCGCGTGGCCGCGCAGCCCGCGAATGCGGGAGGATGAAGACGGGGCCCCATGGAGCTGCGCCATGTCGATGTGCTGGAGGAGCGGGACGAGCTGCGTCGCCCGCTGCTGGCCTCGCTGGCGCTCCATGCGGCCGTTTTCGGATTGATCGCCGCCACGAGCCTGGCGGGCATCGGACGGCGGCAGCCGTGGGGCGACCCGAACTCGCTTGGCGGCGGCGCCTACAGCGTGAGTCCGGTGAGAAACATTCCCATCGCCGGCCGCAGCGGGCCTGTCAACCGGCTGGCATCGGACACGCAGTCGCAGATCCCCACGCCGCCGAAAGCGGAGCCAAAGAAGGCGGCGAAGCCGCCTGAGCCGGACGCCATTGCGCTGAAGAGCCGCAAGGCGCAGCGCGCCGAGCGCGCCCCGCGCGCCGATGTGGCGCGGCGGGACGCGCGGGAGTTCGGCGAAAACCAGGTCTTCAGCCGGGCCGGGCAGGCGGCCGCCAGCCCGATGTACGCCGTGGCGCCGGGTTCGGGCGGCGTGGGCATCGGCAGCGGGGCGCCGTTCGGGGCGCGCTGCGGCGGCTATGCGGCCATCCTTCGCGACCGCGTCGCGCAGCGCTGGCGCACCGAGCAGGTGGACCCGCGCATCCGCACGCTGCCGCCGGCGGTCGTCGTGTTCGAGCTGCACCGCAACGGGCAGGTGCGCAACGTGCGGCTGGTGCAGTCGAGCGGCAACGTGGCGCTCGATTACTCGGCCCAGCGCGCTATCTTGGAGGCGAGCCCGTTCGAGCCGATCCCGCCGGGCTGCGAGGGCAACCCGGCGATCGTGGAATTCTGGTTTGAGCTGAAACGATGAAACAGAACCGTGCCATTTTGCTTTTTCTGTTGCTGCTGGCGGCGGCCGTGGCGGCGTTCACCCAGGCGCAGAGCGACATCATCATCCGCCTGACCGGCGGGGCGCGCAAAGCGGTCGCGCTGCCGGATTTCCGCGGCGCGGGCGCATCGGCGCAATTCGCCGACCTGTTCAACCGCACGGTGTTCGAGGACGTGGAGCGTTCCGGCGTGTTCACCATGGCGCCGAAGAGCTTCTATCCGCTCAACCCGCCGCAAACGGACCGCGACCTGCGGACGCCGGCGGGCGCGCAAAAAGACTGCGGCGGGCGCTGCCTGCCGGACTGGGCGGGCGCGCCCGTCAACGCCGACTATCTGGGCTTCGGCTACCTGGCCGAGCAGGGCGGCCAGCTGGTGGCATTCGGGAATTTCTTCAATACCCGGGCCGCGGACCCTGCGGGGGCGCGGGTGTTCACGAAGCTCTATACGGGCGAGCTGAGCGAGGCCGGCGCGCGCAAGATCGCGCACGAGTACGCGGCCGACATCCTGGCGCAGTTCGGCGTGCCCTCGCTGGTCGGGACGAAGATTTATTTCGTGAGCGACCGGCAGGGCAAAGGCACGAAAGAAATCTGGGTGATGGATTTCGACGGGTCCAACCAGCGCCGCATCACGCACTTCAACTCGATCAGCACCATGCCCTCGGTTTCGCCCGACGGGCGCCGGCTGGCGTTCACGACATACGCGAAGGGCCAGCCGCAGATCATGATGTATTCGACCGAGACGGGCCGCTTCATCCCGTTCCGGAATTCCGCAGCGCCCACCAACGCGCAGGCATCTTTCACGCCCGACGGCCGGCACGTGCTCTACGCCTCGTCGGTGAGCGGCTACATGCAGATCTACATCGCGGATCTCGACGGGAGCAACCTGCGGCGGCTGACCAACACGCGCGCGATCGAGGCCGAGCCGAAGGTGAACCCGAAGACCGGGTCGGACATCGTGTTCGTCAGCGGGCGGGGCGGCCTGCAACAGATATATAAAATGAATATGGACGGCGCGGACGTCGAGCGGCTGACCAACGGCGAGGGCGAGGCCAGCAACCCGGCCTGGCATCCCGAAGGCAGGCACATCGCGTTCGCCTGGACGCGAGGCTACGCTCCCGGCAACTGGAACCTGTTTGTCATGGATGTGGCCTCGAAAGAGACCGTGCAACTTACTTTCGGCCAGGGAAGGAACGAGAACCCGAGCTGGGCGCCGGACGGGCGCCACTTGGCCTTCTGTTCCAACCGCACCGGTTCCTACCAGATCTTCACCATGCTGGCGGACGGCACGGGCGTCAGGCAACTGACGACCGAAGGGAACAACTGGATGCCGGTCTGGTCGAAGTGAGGCGCGACGAGGGAAGAAGAAAGACGGACTCGTGACGGACCAAAAAAGAAAGGGAGGCAGATCGCCCATCATGAAGCGCATGTTGAAACCACGGCACGTCGCCATCGGCCTGTTGAGCCTCTTGCTGTTGTTCTTCGCGGCAGGTTGCAAGAAGAAGCAGCCGGCGCCGCCGCCACCACCACCCCCTCCGCCGCCAGCCAAGGAGGCGCCAAAGCCCGCCGCAGCAGTGATCCGGTCTTTCGTGGCGGAGCCTTCGACGATCACGCGCGGTCAGACTTCGACGCTGCGCTGGAACGTCGAGAACGCCGGCGAGGTGGTGATCGACCAGGGCATCGGCAGCGTTCCGGCGCGCGGCGAAAGGCGCGTTTCCCCGGTTGAGACGACCACCTACCGCATGACGGCGCGCAGCGGGGGCGGCGACGCCGTGGCCGCCGTGACGGTGACCGTGACCACGCCTCCCCCGCCGCCGCCTCCGCCGCCCAAGGCCAAGGCGAGCCTGTCGGAGCGGATCGCCAAGGAGGTGCAGGACATCTTCTTCGACTACGACAAGAGCGAGATCCGCGAGGACGCGCGCGCCACGTTGCAGCGCGACGTGGAGGCGCTGAAGGCGATCCTCAAAGATTTCCCGTCGGCCTCGATCCTGATCGAGGGCCACTGCGACGAGCGCGGCTCGGCCGAATACAACCTCGGCCTCGGCGACCGGCGCGCCAATGCGGCCAAGGAATTCCTGGTGCAGCTCGGCCTGCCCGCCGACCGGCTGAAGACGATCTCCTACGGCAAGGAGCGTCCCTTCTGCACCGAGTCGAACGAGTCGTGCTGGCAGTTGAACCGCCGCGCCCACTTTGTCGGCGTGGAGTAAGCCATCCGGCGGCGGAAGCGGCTTTCGCGGGCCGCTTCCGCCACATATCCGCCCGGGAGGAAAACCGATGCGAATTTTCCTGATCGCGACAGCCGCGCTTCTCGTCTGGCCCTCGGCCGGCGTGGCGCAACGGCGGGATGCGCTGGTGGAGCTGGGGCGGGACCTCGCCCTGTTGCAGGAAGAGGTCCGCCTGATGAACAAGACGCAGAACGAGCGGCTGGCGCAGATGGAAGAGATGCTCAAGTCGATGCAGGAGCAGATCGCCGCGGCCAACCGTTCGCTGGCGGTGCTCGACAGCGGCCTGAAGAAGCGGCTCGAGGAGTCCATGGTCAAGCCGCTTTCGGGCGTGACGGGCAAGGTGGACACGCTCAGCCAGGACTTCGGCTACATCCGCGAGACCCTGGCCGAGATCAACAGCCGGCTGGGCAAGCTGGACCAGCGGATCGCCGACCTTGAGAACACGGTGCGGATGATGCAGGCCCCGCCTGCGCCGCCGCAGGCGGAGCCTTCCGGCCCGCCGCCCGGCGTCTCCGCCAAAAGCCTTTATGATTCGGCCCTGCGCGACAAAATGGGGGGCAATTTCGACCTCGCGCTCAAGGAATTCACCGACTATCTGGCGTGGTTCGGCGATACCGAAATGGCCCCGAATGCGCAGTATTACATCGGCGAAATTCTTTACAACCAGCAGCGCTACGAAGAAGCGCTGGGGGCTTTCGACAAGGTGCTCGAGGCCTGGCCGAAGAACCCGAAGACGAACGACGCCCGGCTGATGAAGGCCCGCTCCCTTTTGCAGCTCGGCCGCCGCGCCGAGGCCGAGCAGGAGTTCCGGGCGCTGATCAAGGCGGCGCCCAACAGCGACGCGGCGAAGCGGGCGCGCGGCGAGCTGCAACGGCTCGGTGGCGCCCCGTCGCGGAGGCGCTAGCCGCCCCCCGGCACCCGCGCGGATCCGGCCCCTGGCCAAGGAGGTTTCGCCATGACAGAGCAGGCTGCCGCTTGTCCTGCGCCTTCCACCTACGACGAGCTTGCCGGGGCGCTGTCGCTGTGGCTGTTGCGCCCCGCGCTCACGGAAGACGCGTTGCTCGCCGCCTGCCGCGAGGCGGCGCAGATGCGGCTGGGCTCGGTGCTGGTTTTCCCCGAGGATGTCGAGGCGGCCTCGCGCGCCCTCGAGGGCGCGGGCGTCGCGGTGGCCTCGACTGCGGGCCATCCCCACGGCGCCTCGGCGACGGCGGTGAAGCTGTACGAGGGGCGGGACCTGCTGCGCCGCGGCGTGCGCGAGATCGTGTTCGTGCTCAGCACCGCAAAGCTCGTGCGGCGGGAGTTTCAGCACGTCGAGACGGAACTGATGCAAATCGGACGGTCCTGCCTCGAGCACGGCGCGCGCCTGCACGCCGTGGTCGAATCCGGCTACCTCTCCGAGGACCTGCGCGTCATCGCGACGAAAATCTGCAAGCGCTGCGACGCGGCCGTCCTGTCCGTTTCCGGCGGGCTGCCGCCGGAGCCGGACTGGCCCGTGGCGCTCGGGCAATTTCGCCGCATTGCGCGCGAGGAGCTGGAACTGGGCCTGATGCGGCAGGAAGCGTCGCTCGACGAAATTCTGGACGCGTGGAGTCACGGGGCGCGGCGGTTTGCCTGCGGCAATGCGGCGGCGGTGGCCGCCGCGTGGAAGGCGCGGTTGGAGGCGCAGGCCGAAAGCGGGGAGGGCGCGGGTTGAGACATGGGCGGATGTGAGATGATAACGTCTTCCCCGAAAGGCGAGCCGCCGGACCAGACATGATCTCACGCGCCCCGCTGCCCAAGATCTGCATCGCTCTCGGACTCCCCGACCCGGGCAAGCTGCTCGAGCACGCCCGCCACGAGGCCGAGGCAGGCGAACGTTTCCTCGAATTCCGCCTCGATTATCTGCCGCGGCCTGAAGACGGTTTGCCCGTGATCCGGAAATTCCTCGAGCAGTATCCGGATGCGACCCTGCTGGCCACATGCCGCCGCCACCAGAATCACGGCCGTTTCAACGGCAGCGTCGAGGAGCAGTTCCGCATTCTCGCCGCCGCGGTGGACGCGGGGGCGCGGGCGGTGGACGTGGAGATCGAGAGCGCGGAGATCCCGCTGGCGCCCCTGCATCTGCTGGAGGGCAAGGCGCACGTCATCGTCAGCTACCACAACTACGAGGGCACGCCGGCGCTGGATCCGGTGATGAAGCGCATGCTGAAGGTGCCCGCGGCGGCCTACAAGGTGGTCACCACGGCGCGGAAGCCATCGGACAACCTGCGCGTCCTTTCCCTTGCACGGAGCTACCCGAAGACGCCGCTGATCCTGCTGGCGATGACGGAAATGGGTTTTCCGACGCGCGTCCTGTGCACGGTCTTCGGCGGTGTGTACACATATGCCGCGCCCTCCTCGACGGAAGGCACGGCGGCGGGGCAGGTGACGGCGCGCGTTTTGCGCCACCTGTACCGCGTCGACAAGGCGTGGAATTCGCCGAAATTCTTCGGCGTGATTGCCGACCCGGTGAGGCACAGCATATCGCCTGCGGTCCACAACCGCGCACTCCAGGCCAGGCGCGTGCAGGCCCTGTATCTGCCTTTCCTGGTGACGCCGTTGCAGCTGAAAGACTTCTTCCTGCTGGCCGAGCAGCTGCCGCTGGCAGGCTTCAGCGTGACGATCCCGCACAAGCATCGCATCATGCGTTACCTGGATGCGATCGACCCGCTGACGAAAAGGATTGGCGCGGTCAACACCGTCTATCGCAAGGCGGGCCGCTGGCGGGGCACCAATACCGACGTCGACGGCATCCGGGTGCCGCTGGAAAAGCGGGTGCGGCTGGCGAAGTCGAGCGTGCTCATCGTGGGCAACGGCGGCACGGCGCGCTCGGCGGCGTTCACGCTGAAGGACGCAGGCGCGCGGCTCGCCATCACCGGCCGGAACATCGACCGGGTGCGCGCGCTGGCCAAGCTTGTCGATGCCGAGCCATTGACGCCGGAGCAGGCCGAGGCGCGGTTTTTCGACATCCTGATCCATGCAACGCCGCTCGGCATGTGGCCGAACACCGATGACTGCTTCTTCCGGGGCGCGATCCCCGCTGCGCTCGTCTTCGACCTGGTTTACACTCCCATGGAGACGGTGCTGTTGCGCCGCGCGGCGTCGGAAGGAAAGACGGTGATTCACGGTCTGGAGATGTTTCTCGAGCAGGCGGCGAAGCAGTTCGAGATTTTCACCGGCCTGTCCGCGCCCCGGGCGGCGATGGAACGCGCGGCGCTGGAGGCGCTGCGCGAGCAGGAAGCGCAGTTGCACGCGCACGCCGGCAGGCAGGGAGGTTCGCTGTGAAGCGCCCGGAGCGAATCACGCGGCGGGCGCTGGCGGCGTCGCTGGCCGCCGCCGGACTTTCCGCCGGCGCGGCGCAGGCTCCCCGGGGCGCGAGGGCCGAGGCTCAAGCGGGCCGGCTTCGCCGCGCCGCTGCGTTGATCCGGGAACCGGCTGTGACAAAAAACATTTCTCCCTCGTTCCGGTTTATTCCCTGAACGGCCATGGCCTTCTCCGCCCCCCTGCCCGAACTGGCGAGCCTCGCCGGGCTGAACGGAGCGCTCCGCTCGGGCCGGTTGAAAGCGCGCGTGCTGGTGAGGGCGGCCGCCGAACCTCTGAAAGAAGAGGCGCGGCCCGGCGGCCCCGTGCGCGAAGTGCTCGAGGAAGAGGCGATGCGGGCGGCGCGCGACGTCGAGCGCGAACTGGGGCGCGGCCGCACGCGGGGACTGCTGCAAGGGGCCCCTTTCGGGGTGAGCGAGATGCTGGCCGTGGCGGGCCGCCGGCCGTCGTGGGACGCCGAGGCGGCCGACGCGCGCGGCGCCGAGGACTCCGCCCCGGTGGCTCGCCTGCGCTCAGCCAAAGCGCTGCCGCTGGCCGTCACGGTTTGCCCGCCGTTGGGTGGCGTCGCCCACGGATTCCTGGCCTCGGAATCGGCCGCTGCCTCGGTGGTGGCACGGGGGCTGCTGCCCTTCGCGTTGGCGGCGGATTTCAACGGCAATGTGATTCGCGCGGCGCTCGAACAGGGCTGCTGCGCGCTGCGGCCGACGTTCGGCACGGTGAGCGGCTATGGCGTGGCGCCGCTCGGCTGGACGCTGGCCACGGCCGCAGTGCTGGCGCGCAGCGCGGAAGATTGCGGCATCGTGCTCGACCAGATCAGCGGAAGCGAAAGCCGCAGCCCGCACTCGCCGGGGCGCGCGTTTCGCTACGCGCCGCAGCATGCGCGCGCGCCCGCGCAGCTGCGCGTCGCCCTGGTGCAGGCCGATGAGGCGCTCAAGGCGTCTCTCGCCAGGCTCGGGGTGGGCATGGCGGACTTTTCCGGGCCGGGACTCCCCGCCCTGGCAGTACTGGAAGTCATTCTCGCCGCGGAGGCGGGCGAAGCATTCGCCAGGGAGCTGGAAACAACTCCCCGGGGGCGCGAGTATCTGAACGAAGCCGCCGGCCTGCACGCGTTCGATTACTTGCGCGCCATGCGGCTGCGCCGGCAGATCCAGGCATGGCTTGCGGAGGCGGCCGGGCGAGCAGACGTCATTGTGGTTCCTTGGGATCCCTCACGGCACTCGCAGAACCGGCTGGCGGCGGAGGAGGGCATCGCGTGTCCGGAATGCACCGTGCTTGCCGCAGCCATTCTGGCGGGCGCCCCTTTGTTTGCCATGCGCGCCGCCGCCGGGGGCGCCTGGTTCGCACTGGCGCGCCCGCAAGCCGAGAACACGCTGTTGCGTTTCGCGTCCACACTGAGAGCTGCTGCTGGCGGGGACGGCGGCGACGCCGTCTAGCGGTTCTAGTCCTGTCGCGTGAGAAAAACAGGATGCGAATGTCACTAGATAGGCGAAGATAGAGCTTGGCGCGATTGACAAACGCATGACAAACCCTGCTCCTCCACGGCGGTATGTGCGCAACCGGATCATCGGCAGCCGCAGCCACCCGAAGATGATGTTTGGCGGGGCCTTTGAAGCAGCGCTGGATCGCCGCATTTCCGAACACGGCAACAAGCGGTTCGCCCTCTGCGTGGCCGGCCTGAACCGGTTTCGCCGGATCAATCACCTGTTGGGTTTCGGCGGCGGCGACATGGCAATGCAGGAGGTGGCGCGCCGGATATTGGAATTTGCCGGCGCGGAAGGGCTGGCTGCGCATCTTGGCGGCGACGAGTTCGCCCTGGTGATCGAGTCCGGAACGCGCAAGGGCATTGCGGAGGCGGCATCGCGGCTGCTGGCGCGCCTGAATCAGCCGCTTGTGGTTCAGGGACACGAGTTTCACATGACGGCGAGCCTCGGACTGGCGATGTACCCGGCCTGCGGGACTGACGGCGTGACGCTGCTGCGGCGCGCGGCGGCGGCGATGATGCGCGGCAAGCAGCGCAGCGGGAATGCGATCGAGTGGAGCCCGGCGGTGGAGGCGGGTTCGCCGCAGGAGCGATTCCGGCTGGAGAATGCCCTGCACCGCGCGATCGAGCGGCAGGAGCTGAGCCTGCGGTACCAGCCCGAAGTGGATCGCGAAGGGCGCGTGCGCGCCGTGGAGGCGCTGCTCGTGTGGGACTCGGCCGACCTGGGCCATGTGGACACGGAGACGTTCATCCGGCTGGCGGAAGAGACCGGCATCATCACCGCGATCGGCGAGTGGGTGCTGCGGGAGGCCTGCCGGCAGGCCAGCGAGTGGCAGAAAAGCGGGTGGCGCACGCCCAGAGTGGCTGTGAATGTCTCACCGCAGCAGTTCGCCTCGCCCCATTTCGTCGATATGGTGCGGCAGGTCCTCGAGGAGACCGGCATTCGCGGCGAGCTGCTGGAGCTGGAAGTCACCGAGAGCTGCATTCTGGCCGATATCGAGCAATCGGCACGGCGCATGGCGGAACTGCGGAAGCTGGGCGTGCGGATGGCGATTGACGATTTCGGGGTCGGCTACTCCCCGCTGGCGTATTTGCACCGGCTGCCGCTCGACAAGATCAAGGTGGACCGTTCCTTCGTGCGGCAGATCGCACAGCCTGGCGGGACGCTGCCGGTAGTGCACACGATCACGGTGCTGGCGCACCACCGGGGCTTGCAGGTGGTGGCCGAAGGCGTGGAGACGGCGGAGGAATTCGAACTCGTCCACGCGGCGCGGTGCGACCTGGTGCAAGGCTTCTATGTCGGCATGCCCCTTGGGGCAGCGGAGATCACGTCGCTGCTCGCCGACCAGAAGGCCTTCGCGCGGTACGCAGTGGCCTCAACCGACTGGCATTACTAGTCCCGTGCGCAGGGGAGGCGGTCTGCCCGACCACCCCGGCCCCGCCCGCGCAGCCACGGCCGCAAGCAGAAAATACCCGGCATCCGCGGCGAAAATCGGCTACATTTTATGAAGCGGCGCGCGCGAAGCGCTGCGGTTTGCGCACGGCGGAACTGCATATGGATATTCCAAGGCAAGGGGTTGCCCGAAAGAAGCTCTTGCGTCTGATTCTTGCGGCGGCGGTTTTGGGGGTGGCGGTGTTGGCCGCGGCGTGGCGGCTGAGCCGGGAAAAGCCCGCGGCGCCGGTAGTGGATCGCAGCAGCTTGTGGATCGACACAGCGAGGATGGCGCCGTTGGTGCGGCAGGTGCGCGGGCTGGGCTCGCTCGTGCCGGAAGAGGTGTTGTGGATTCCTGCGCCGCACGAGGGCCGCGTGGAAAAGATCCTGCTGCGCCCCGGCGCGGCCGTCAAGCCGGATACCGTGATCCTCGTGCTCTCCAACCCCGAGCTTGAGCTCGCCGCCGAGGACCTGCGCTGGCAGTTGCGCGCTGCCGAAGCCAATCTGAGGGACTTGCGGGTGAAGCTCGAATCGGCCCAGCTCGACTTGCGATCCGCGGTCGCCCGGGTGGAGAGCGAATACGTCCAGGCGCAGCTGAAGGCGGACAACGACGCGGCGCTGGGGCGCGAGGGGCTGGCGCCGGAACTCAATGTGAAGCTGTCCCGCGCCGTGGCGGAGGAGGCCCGCAAACGGCTGGAGATCGAGCGCAAGCGGCTGGAAATCAGCACGGCAAGCGCCGAGGCGCAACTCGCCGCGCAACGCGTGCTGATCGAGAAGCTGCGCGCCGCGCTCGATCTCAAGCGGAAGCAGGTGGAGGGCCTGAAAGTGAAGGCGGGCACATCGGGGGTGCTTCAACAGCTGCCGGTGGAAGTCGGGCAGCAGGTTTCGCCTGGCACGATTCTGGCCAAGGTGGCGCAGCCGGACCGGCTCAAGGCGCAAGTCCGCATTCCGGAAGTCCAGGCCAAAGATGTTGCCGTCGGGCAGGCGGCGGTAGTGGACACGCGCAACGGAACCACCCCGGGCCGGGTGGCGCGGATCGACCCGGCCGCGACGGCCGGCAATGTGCTGGTCGACATCCGGTTGGAGGGTGCGCTGCCGCCGGGCGCGCGGCCGGACCTGAATGTGGAGGCGGTGATTGAAATCGAGCGCCTCGCCAATGCGCTTCAGATTCAACGGCCGGCCTTCGCGCAGCCGAATTCGCGAATTTCGCTGTTCCGGCTTTCCCCCGACGGCGGCGAAGCCGTCCGGGTGGCGGTGCGCACAGGGCGCGCGTCGGTGCAGACGATCGAAATTGTGGAAGGTCTGCGGCCTGGCGACAAAGTGATTCTGAGCGATTTGTCTCAATATGAAAATGCAGACCGGTTGCTTGTTCGCTGACAAACGGTGATATTATGGTCGAAACTGCGGTTTGCATTCTTCGGATTCGGAGGCCCTGAGCCATGGAAAACGGCCCGCTCATCCGCTTGCAAGGGATTTCCAAGGTCTTCCTCACCGACGAAGTGGAAACTCACGCGCTCGAAGGCGTCGACCTGGAAATCCAGAGCGGGGAGTTCGTGTCCATCGCCGGGCCCTCCGGATGCGGCAAGTCCACTCTTTTGGCGATCCTCGGTTTGCTGGAATCGCCCACATCGGGGCAATATCTGCTGAAGGGGCAGCCCGTGCACCGGCTGGGCGCGGCGGAGCGGGCGCGGATCCGGAATCGCGAAATCGGTTTCATTTTTCAGGCGTTCAATCTGATTGGCGATCTGACTGTTCTGGAAAATGTGGAGCTGCCGCTGGCCTACCGCGGCCTGCCTTCCGGCCAGCGGCGGAAAATGGCGCTGGAAGCGCTGGAGCGCGTGGGGATGGCCCACCGGCTCAAGCATTACCCCTCGCAGCTTTCCGGCGGACAGCAGCAGCGCGTGGCGGTGGCGCGCGCGCTGGCCGGCAAGCCTTCCATTCTGCTGGCGGACGAGCCCACCGGGAACCTGGACTCGGCCAACAGCGAGTCGGTGATGGACCTGCTTTCCGAGCTGCACAAGTCCGGGTCCACCATTTGCATGGTGACGCACGACCCGCGGTATGCGCAGCGCGCCAGCCGGACCATCCATCTTTTCGACGGCAGAGTGGTTCCTTCCAGTCAGGCCGCGGCCATTTAGAACATCCCGCCCGGAAATTCCGCCGTCCTTGCGCCGGCTGCAGGAATTGTCCCGCGGACAGGTGCATCCGGCGGAAAAGTGGGTTAGCATATCGGAAACGGGATCTGCGATGTTTTCCGGCCTGCTTCAGGATGTGCGCTACGGCTTCCGCCAGTTGGTCAAATACCCGCTTTTCAGCGCGGTGGCCGTGGTGTTGCTGGCTCTCGGCATCGGCGCCAACGCGGCCATTTTCAGCCTTGTGGACACCGTTTTGCTCCAGCCGTTGCCATATCCGGATGCGGACCGTCTGTTTTTCATCCGCGTGAAGGACCTGAAAGAGAGCGGCTCGCCTTCCTTGCCCAACATGTTTGAGTATGTAGCGCTCGAGAAAGGGATTCCGAGCGCGGAGGCGGTCGGCGCGATTCTCGGCCAGCCCTTCAACCTGAAATGGAACGGGCGCGCCTCGCTGGTGCTGGGCGGTTTTGCAAGCCCCGGTTATTTCCGCGCCCTGGGAGTGAAGCTGGTCGCAGGGCGGGAGTTTTTCCCCGAGGAATACCAGTCGGGCAAGAACCAGGCCGTCTACTTTACCGAGAAATTCTGGAAACAGCATTTCGGGGGCGACATGTCCGTGCTGGGGCGCACGCTGGAGCTCGAAAAGGAAACGCACGTGGTGGCCGGCATTCTGCCCTCCTTGCCCGGCGAGTTCCTGATGCCCGACGCCGTGGTGCCGCTGCCGGTGACGCGGGAAATGCTGGAGGCTCACGACCGCCGGTCGATGGTGGTGGCGGTGCGGCTGAAGCCGGGCCGGACGAAGGAACAGGCGGAGGAGGAAATCCGGGCCTTGTACCGCCGCCTGGCCGAGGAAGCGCCGCAGAGCAGCCGCGGCAAGGAAGGGTATCTGGAAACGCCTGCCCGCTTCTGGCAGGGCAATGCGCACAGGCCGCTGACAGTGCTGGCCCTGGCTGTGGCGCTGGTGCTGCTGCTGGCGTGCGCGAATCTGGGCGGGCTGCTTCTGGCGCGGGCCTCGGCGCGGCTGCGCGAAGTGGCGATCCGGGCGGCGCTCGGTGCGTCGCAATTCCGGATTTTCCGCCAGATGATGATCGAGAGTCTTCTGCTGTCGCTGGCGGGCGGCGCGGCCGGCATCGGCGTTGCCGCTCTGGGAATCCGCTTTCTGCGGAACTGGCCGCGGCTGCGGCTGCCTCGGATCGAGCAGGCGGAACTGAACGCGCACACGCTTCTGTTTGCGCTGGCGGTTTCCGTGGCGGCGGGGCTGTTGTTCGGCACGGCCCCGGCCTGGAGCGCGATGCGGGTGCGGATTGCGCCCGCGCTGAATGAGGAATCGCGCGGCGCTTCCGGCGGGACGGGCCGAAGCTGGCTGCGCTCGTTGCTGGTGGCGACGGAGGTGGCCATCTGCGCCGTCCTGCTGGTGGCCAGCGGCCTTCTCTGGCGCACCTATCAGCGGCTGTCATCCTCCGACATGGGCTTCCGGGGGGACAACGTGCTGCTGATGCGGATCATGATGCCGACTGCCGCATACCCGAACGACGAAGCCAGAGCCGCGGTGCAGCGGCGGATTCTCGAGGGCGTGCGGGCGTTGCCGGGGGTCGCGCAGGCATCGATCACCGCTTATCCGCCGCTGGCGAATCCCCGCTGGCTGTGCCGCTTCCGGATTCCCGGCCATGAGTCGTCGGCGGAGATGCAGTTGGCCGCCTACAACACGATTTCGCCCGGGTATCTCGAAACAATTTCCGCCCGGATTCTGGAGGGCCGGGATTTCCGCGAGAGCGACACCCTCGATGCGCCGCGCGTGCTGCTGATTTCGGAAACGTTCCGGAGGCAATATTTCCCGAACGAAAATCCACTCGGCAGGCGGATTGAACTCGAGGTGATGGGCGTGCGGGCCGAAGGCGAGGTCGTGGGTGTCGTCAACGACATCGCCTTCGACCGCCCGGATAACATCCGGCGGCCGGTGATCTACGAATCCTTCACGCAGCGGCCGTGGGCCTTTCCGATTTTTGCGGTCAAAACATCCATGCCGCCGAGACAGTTGACGACGGCAATCACAAAGACCATTGCGGAGCTGGCGCCGGACATTGCCACCAACCAGGTTTATGAGCTGCGGGATTGGGTGCAGCGGGCCACGGGCCAGCAGGCGGCTGCCCTGCTGCTGTTCGGCGTGTTCGCCGCCGTGGCGCTCCTGCTTTCGGCGGTGGGGCTTTACGGGGTGCTGGCGCTGGCAGTCACGCAACGGAAGCGGGAGATCGGCATCCGCATGGCTCTCGGCGCCACGCCCGCCGCTATCCGGGCCATGGTGCTGCGCTACGGTTTGTTGCTGGCCGGCGCAGGCGTGCTGGCCGGACTTGTGGCAGCGCCGGTTGCCGGCATGACGCTCGAGCGCATGATCTACGGGGTGAAGGCGTTCGACCCGGCCATTTACCTTGGAGTCGCGGCGGTGCTCGCGCTGCTGAGCGTGGCTGCGGCGGCCGCGCCGGCATTCCGCGCGGCGGGCATCGATGCGGCGGAGGCGTTGCGCGAATAGCGCCGCTCAGCCGCCCTGCGCACGGCGCTTCGCCTCGCGCGCCTCTTTCATGATCGGGCCGTAGACGCTCTTGTCGAACGGCGGGCAGCCGGTGGGGAACTGGCCGAGCTCGTTGTTCTTCTGCCGCATCAGGAAGGTGCAGAATGTGAGCGTCTTGCACACGCGGCTCTCGTCCAGTTCGCCCTTTTCGATCACGTCGCGGGCGAAGTCCGGGTAGGCAAGCGCGCCGCGGCCGATGCCCACGAAGCGGATTCTGCCGTCCTCGATGTTGGCGGCGCCGGCGTGAATGAAATACTTTTGCAGCCAGCTGTAGCCCGTGCCGACCATGGGCAGCTGCGGGAAGGCGAGCTGCAACTCGCCCGCGACGCGGAAATGGCGGTCAACGCCGAGCAGCGGATGCTCGGGTTGCTCGTAGTTGCCCTCGTCGGGCTTTTCGAACGGCCGCCCGATATGCGGGTTGTAGTAGGGGCTGCCCAGGGAGACATTCAGCAGCTCAAGGCCCAGGTCGAGGAACCAGGCCACGGCCTGTTTCACTTCCGTCAGGTCCGGCTCCAGCGGGTTCATCGGGTCCACGCCCCATCCCCACGGGTACGGCACAGGGTACGGGAGCGGCTTGCCGACGCCGGTCTCCTCGTCGCGGACGAAGGGGACGCCGTCGAAACAGCCCAGCCGCATGCAGAGCCGGATGCGGCGGCCGTATTTCGCGCGGATCTTGCCAAGAACGTTTCTGATAAATCTTGTTCGGTTCTCGAGCGGCCCGCCGTAGCGGCCTTCGCGCGTCTTCGCCCCGAGCAGTTCGCTGAGCAGGTAGCCGTGCGTGGCCTTGATGTCGACGGCGGTGAAGCCGGCGCGGAGGGCGAGCCCCGCCGCCTCGACATAGACGTCCTCCAGCCGCTCGAGTTCGTCGTCGCTGATGACGGGATAGTCCGGGGGCGTGCCGGTCTTCTGGTCGATGAGCGGGTTGTGGTACGCGATGACGCGCACCGGGTGCGAATACCGGCCGGAATGCGTCAGCTGCACCGGGATGAGCAGGTCGTCCGCCGAGCCCCACTCCTCGCGGTGCACCCGGCGCATCATCTCGACGAGGCGCGCGAAGTCATCCGCGGTCTTTTCGTTGAGCCACAGCTGCCGCGTGTTGGCCCGGCCGTCCTCGCGCACGGCGGTGGCCTCGAACCAGACGAGCTTGGCGCCGCCGCGGGCGAAGCGCTCGTAGCGGCGCCAGGTGAGCTCGCCGGGGCGCCCGTCGAGGGTGCCGTCGCAGCCCTCCATGGGATGGATCGCCATGGAATTGCCCGCGGTGAGATCGCCGACGCCCACCTGGCGCCGCAGCAGCTCCTGCACGCGCGGCTTCTCATGCACGAAGCGGACATGCGTGGCGCCGAGCTCGCGGGCTGCCGCTTCCAGTTCTTCCAGGGAACGGTATGTGAAGTGGCGCATGGGGCTAACCGACTCGGTTCTTCTCGCCCAGATGCTTCGTGTTGGGCAGCAGTGCGATCGCCGCAGCGCCGGTCATGGCGATGGCGAGCACCACCATCAGCGCACGGTCGTAACTGCCCAGCATGGTTCTCAGGTGCGAGACGATATACGGAAACCAGGTCTGCCCGATCGTGTCGGCGGGCAGGATCACCGACATCGCCTTGGGCAGCGTGTTCACGCCGAATGCTTCCGCAGCCATCAGCGGGATCAGCATATAGTCGGCGCCCATGCCGAAACCGAACAGAACCGCAAACACGTACAGCCAGGCTTCCTGCCCGGGACGCACGTGAAGCAGCAGCGGGATGGTGGCGGCCACGATGAAATAGGTGATGAACATCACCCATTTCTTGGTGAACCGGTCCGCCAGATAGCCCATGCCAAGGCGGCCGGCGATCGACGACCACAGGATCAGGATCGAGGCCGTGCGCCAGGCGCCGTCGACGTGCGGCCCCGGCCGGAAGCCCTGGTCGAGGAAGACGAATTTCATGTGGAAATTCACCGCCCCGATGCTCCCGATGGAACACACGCTGCCCACCAGCAGCAGCCAGAAGGCGGGCTTCGAGAGGAGCCAGCGGAAGCTCTGCGGCCGGATCGCCTGCTCGGCGGGCGGCTCCGGGTCGCCATCCGGGTTCTGGCCCATCTCGCGGGGATGGTCTTTCATGACGAAGATGACCAGCGGCCAGGCGAGAAACAGCATCAGGCCGAGAATCACCAGGGCCATGTGGTAGCCGAACCATTCGGTGAGCGGTTTGGCCAGAAAGCTGCCGAGAGAGCCGATGACGCCCACGCCCACGTAAACAACCGCCATCGCCTTGCCGCGGTTGCGCCTGTACCAGTTGGAGACGATGAATTGATGCGGCGGCGGGCCGGAGAGGAAATAGCCGATTGTGTACACGACCCACAGCAGATAGTAGACGCCGAGCACTCCCGGCATAAGGCCGAAGCCCGCCAGCGCGCAAAACGTCAGGAACGTGCCCACCAGAATCAGCTTGCGCGGGCTGAAGCGGTGGATCAGCAGCGGCCCCGTCCAGATGGTCAGCGCGACCGCCAGCGGGAAGCCCAGCGTGATCTGCTCGCGGCTCCAGCCGAAATCGCGGTTGAAATAGTCGTAGAAGAACGAAATGTTGTAGTAGGGCAGCCCCGTGGACAGGCCGAAGGTGATGAATGCGGCGAATACGATCCACGGGCCGTAGAATTTTCTGCTGCTCATGCTGAAAGGATCTCCGTGGCGGCGGCCGAAGCCGTGCGCATAATTGAAATGTCAGTTATATCACAACGTCCGCAGGTGGAACCCCCCGTCGGCGTTGAGCACCGTGCCCGTGCCGTAATCCAGCAGGCCGTCGGCGATGGCCCGCACCTGCCGGGCGACATCCTCCGGCGTGCCCAGCCGCCCCTGCGGAAGCAGCCCGGACCGCGCCTTTTCCTCGTACACATGCCGGACCTTTTCGATCATGTCCGTCTGGATGATGCCGGGCCGGACCTCAAACACGAGCACGTTGTGGGGCGCCAGCCGCGCCGCCCACAGCTGCACCGCCATGCTGAGGCCCGCTTTCGAGATGCAGTATTCGCCGCGATTCAGCGAGGCCGTGTAGGCCGAGATCGACGTGATGAACACGATGCGCCCGAAGCCCTGCGAGACCATCCACCGCGCGGCGAGCTGCGCGAGGAAGTACGGGCCCTTCAGGTTGGTGTCGAGCACCTCGTCAAAAATCTCCTCGCTGGCCTCGAGGATATCGGCGCGCTCGCGCGGCGCGATGCCGGCGTTGTTGACCAGCAGATCCAGGCGGCCGTAACGGTTTCTCGCGTGTTCGATGAGCGCGAGGCGGTCGGCGGCGGACGAGACATCGCACTGCACGATATCGGCGCCGCATTCGGCCGCCAGGCTTTCGGCGGCGTCGCGCCGCCCGCGGTAGGTGGCGATGACGCGGTGCGTTTTCGACAGCTCGAGGGCGATGCCGCGGCCGATGCCGCGCGAGGCGCCGGTCACAATCGCAACAGGTCTCTCGTTCTGCATACAGCTCCTTTTCCGGTGCGGCCCGTTCAGCCCGCCTTCACCACCCGCATCAGCCCGGCGGCCACCTCGCGGCCGCGGGCGTAAGCCTCTTCGTAAGCCCGCTTGCGCTCCTCGCGGGTCAAGCCGTAGCCGAGGCGGTAAAAGCGGTCGAGCGCGACCCCGACGACATATGTGCCCGCGTAAGCGACGGCCGCCTTGGGGATGATTCCGCCGCCGAACGGGATCTTGCTGACCAGCTCCCGCGCGCCGGCGCGCCAGCCCCAGGCGCCGGCGATGATGGAGCCGATTTCGCGGCGCTGCTGGCGGAAGCCGATGTCTCGGTCGCTGGCGGCGGCCAGCAGGAACGCCATGCGGATCTGGTTGGCGGTGATCACGGCGGTGTCGGAAGCGAACTCGCCGATCAGCCAAGGCAGCTGTCCGAGCCCCGGCACGATGTTGGGCAGCGAGGTCAGAATGCTGAACCACGCGTTTTCTTTCGCCACCTGGTGGATGGTCTGGCGGGCGTACTCGTCGCGCACGGGCGCAAACAGGCGGGACAGCGCCAGCGCTTCCTCGGACCGCGCGGAGACAAACTGCTCGGCGAACTGCCGCAGCCGCCGGGGATCGAAGTAAAAAAGATCCACGCCCTCGTCCCAGCCCTCCGGCGCGGGAGAGCCTTTCTCGGCAAAGATGAAGTGGAACTTGCCCTCGGCGTCGGGGTCGCAGGCCCGGACCAGGGTCTCGGCGGCCTCCATCCGCTTCTCGCGGCTCAGTCCGGCAGGGGCGAGAAAGTCCTCCAGGGCGGCGTATGAGGCGGACGAAGCGGCGACGACCAGGATTCGGTAGCGCTTTGCGGCCAGGGCGCGGATCCCGTCGGGATCGACTTTGCGCAATGCGCCGCGCACCTGTTCAAGGAATCGCATGCAGAAGTCGCCTCACTCGGTTCCGATCCGGTCGGGCCGCGCGGCGCCGAGCGCGCGCAGCACAACCCGCGGATTCTGCTGCCATTCTACGCCAAGGCCGACGCGCTCGACTTCGACGCCGGGGCGGAAGAAGCCGAGGAGGGTTTCCGTGCACGGGTGGAACTCCAGCGCAGGCGCGGCAAGCACCAGCCGCGGCGGCTCGCTGCCGACGGCCAGGCCGCGGAAATAGCCGCGGCGCGAGAACTCGCCGCAGCCGGCATGCCGCGCGATGCGCACCCAATACTCGAGCGCCTGCAACGGCAGCCCCGGGTCCGCCGCGGCCTTGACCTCGATCAGCGTGAGGCGCCCGTCGCGACGCAGCGCGAGCAGGTCCATGATGCCCCGGTCGACCCCCTCGACGGCAGCCACCTGGCTGTATACGGGCGCCGGCAACAGCATCGGGTCGATCCGCTCCAGATGCCCGCGCAGGATGGATTCAAGCCACGCCTCCGGGCGCGCCAGACGCCACGGGTGCCGTGGCTCCGGGCCAGGCGAGCAGCGCACACGGGCCAGCTCACGGGCGAGGCGGCGCACCGGCTCAAGGCGGCGCGCCTTGCGGCGGGGCGGGATCCCGTACAGGAGTTCGCCGCGGCGGCAGCGCGCGAACTCGAGCCCGTGGATGCGGAGGCTCCACTGTTCCGGGGCGGTGGCGATCATTTCCACGTTCTCCTCGAGGCCCAGCTCGTGCGTCCATTGCGCGGCCTCTCCGGCGGCGGGGGAGGGCGGGTCGATCCACGGCGCCAGCTCGCCCACCCGGTTTCCGGCATCGGCGAGGTCGGCCCGCTCTTCGACGCCGTCGTCGTCGAAGACGAACAGCGTCGCATCCACCTCGAGCCAGGGCAGGCAAAGCACGGCGGAGCTCTCGGCGCCCCGCGGCAGAAACAGCGCCAGCGTACGCGACTCAACGCCGTCGCGGCGTTGCAGGTAATCGAGCCACAGCAGGGCCTGCGTCAGCGCCTGCGCGGCGTGGGCGCGGCCGGCTGCGATGGCCGCGCAGCGGCGCCGGCCGAGCGTCAGCAGCGCGCGCGGGCAGCCGGGCGACAGAGTGTTCTCCAGATCCAGGCCGGCGCTGAGTTCGCGCAGTTGCCAGCCGGGGAATTGCCGCGCCAGCCAGCGCCGCAGCGCTTCCATCAGCATCGCGCGGGAGCCGCGTTGCAGGGCGGGGGCGGAGGCCGGTTCGGCGCGGTCGGCCAGCGTGAGCTCGCCGCGGCGGCCGCCGAATCGCTCCACTGCGAGCACCAGACTGCCGCGGCGTTTCCCGAGGACCGCGACCGCGCGGCGCGCGAGGCTGCGGTGTTCATCCCACGCCTCCAGCAGCACGTACGGGCCGCGCACGGTGCAGGAGAACCCCGCGCCGGGTACAAGCGCAAAAGGAGCCTCTCCGGGTTCTAGCAGGACAGGATCGCGGCACGAGGCGAGAAAAGCTTCCACCTCCGCGCGCAGGTCCGCAGCGGGATCCGCGCGGCGTGCCCGGGGAAGGCCGGCCACCGCCCCCCATTATAATGGCAGGCAGTGGCTTCCGGTCTCGCTCACCGCCTGGAAGAAGTCGAGCGGCGCATCGCCGCCGCGTGCAAGCGCGCGGGCCGGCGGCGCGAGGAAATCACGCTGGTGGCGGTGACCAAAACATTTCCTGCGGAAATGATTTTGGAGGGATACGAGCTGGGGCTGCGGGATTTCGGCGAAAACTACGTGCAGGAATTCGAACAAAAAGCCCCCCGCGTGCGCCATCTCGCCGGGGCGCGGTTCCATCTGATCGGCCACCTGCAATCGAACAAGAGCCGCCGCGCGGGCGAGCTGTTCGACATCATCCAGACGGTCGATTCGGCGAAGCTCGCCCGGCGGCTGGATGCTTTGGGCCGCCCGCTCGACGTCATGATCGAAGTGAAGCTCTCGCCGGAGGAGACGAAGGCCGGATGCCCGCCGGAGGAGCTGCCGGCGCTGGTGGAGGCCATCCGCGCGCTGCCGAACCTGCGGCTCCTCGGCCTGATGACCATGCCGCCCTGGTCCGAGGACGCCGAATTTTCCCGGCCGTATTTCCGGCGCCTGCGGGAGCTGGCGCAGCTGCACGGGTTGGTGGGGCTCTCCATGGGCATGTCGCACGATCTTGAGGTGGCTGTGGAAGAGGGCGCGACGCTCGTGCGCGTGGGCACGGCGCTGTTCGGCGAGCGGCGGCAGGACCGCTGAGCCATGTGGCGCCGCGCGATAGGCTTGCTGGCCGCGGCGGGCGGCCTGGTTTGCGCCCAGCCGGTCGTCCAGCTTCATGTGCGCATCCCGATGCGCGACGGCGTGCGGCTGTGCACGAACGTTTTCCGCCCGGCTTTGCAGGGGCGCTACCCGGCCGTGCTGCACCGTACGCCGTACCGCAAGGCCTCGCAGATTTCGGCCGGGCTGCGGATATTTCTGGAGCGCGGCTACGCGGTGGTCACGCAGGACGTGCGCGGCCGCTACGACAGCGAGGGCGAGTTCCGCCAGGTGGTGCAGGAGGAGCAGGACGCCGCCGACACGATCGCATGGATCACGCGGCAGGCCTGGTCCGACGGCAAGGTGGCGATGTTCGGCGGCTCGTATGTGGGCATCGTGCAATGGCGCGCGGCGCTCAGCGGACACCCGGCCCTGAAGGCCATCGCCCCGGCCGTCTCCGGCGGCGACGAGTATTTCGACCGCTATTACAGCCGCGGCGGCGCGTTCCGGCTGGCGCACCGTCTGCGCTGGATCGCCGAAAACTTCAAGCCGCCGAACCGGCCGGTGGCGGATTTCCAGAAGATGATCACGTTCCTGCCGGTCGGCCGGGCGGACCGGCTGGTAGCCGGACGCACGCTCGAATTCTTTCAGGAGGCGATGTCGCATCCCTCCTACGATGCCTACTGGCGGGCCCGCAGCACGCTGCTTCGCGCTGACCGCGTGCGTGCGGCGGCGCTGATCGAAGCCGGCTGGTACGACCCGTTTCTTCTCTCCGACATCGCGATGTGGAAGGCGCTCCGCGCCCGCGGCCACCCGGCCCGCCTCGTCATCGGCCCGTGGGGCCACAATCTCAACCCGGATATGCCGGAAGCCGACTTCGGCCCCTCGGCCGCGCTGCCTTTGCGGCGGATGGAGATTGATTGGTTCGACGCCTGGCTGCGGCAGTCCGTGCCGCCGGCCCCGAGCGCCGTGCTGTACTTCCTGATGGGCGCAAACGAGTGGCGCGAGACCCCCGTATGGCCGCCCGAAGACACCGAGTCCCGGGCGGTTTTCCTCGACTCCGGCGGACAGGCCAATTCGCTTCACGGCGACGGACGCCTGCTGTGGAAGACGCCCGCCGAGGCCGCTGCGGACCGCTATGACTATGACCCGAGGAAAGCTGTGCCGACACGCGGCGGCGCCAACTGCTGCAACTTTCAGGTGATGCCCTGGGGGCCGCTCGACCAGCGCCCGGTCGAAGGCCGGCCGGACGTGCTGGTCTATACGTCGGAACCGCTGCGGGAGCCGCTGGAGATCACCGGGCCGGTCAGCGCCCTGCTGCATGTTTCGTCGAGCGCGCCGGACACCGACTTCACGGCGAAGCTGGTGGATGTGTCGCCGGACGGCCGCGCCCGCATTCTCGCCGACGGCCTGACGCGGCTGCGCTACCGCCAGGGAGTGGAGCGGGCCGTGATTTACCGGCCCGGCACGGTGGTCGAAGTGGAAGTGGACCTTGGCTCGACGGCATTCCTGTTCGCGCGCGGCCATGCGGTCCGCCTCGAGGTCTCCAGCAGCAACTTTCCCAGGTTCGACCGCAACCTGAACACCGGCCGCTTGCAGGCATGGGAGACACAGATGCGCGTGGCGCGGCAGACGGTCCACCACGGGCCGGAACGGCCCTCGCGCCTCGTGCTGCCGGTGGTGCGCCGCGCGGCGAAGCCCGCCGGAGGGCGTTTGTTACCATAAGAAAATACAATGCTCCCCGATCATCTCGAAGAAGGCCTGACCTTTGACGACGTGCTGCTGAAACCGGCGCGCAGCAACGTGCTGCCGTCGGACGTGGACACGCGGACCCTGGCCACGCGGAATGTTCCGCTCAACATTCCCATCCTCAGCGCGGCCATGGACACGGTGACGGAAAGCCATCTGGCGATCGAGCTGGCCCGCCAGGGCGGACTCGGCATCATCCACAAGAACATGTCCATCGAGCGGCAGGCGGAGGAAGTGGACCGCGTGAAGCGCTCGGAAAGCGGCATGATTGTGGACCCGGTCACGGTAGACCCCGACCAGAAGATTTACGAAGCGCTGGAAATCATGGCCCGCTACCGCATCTCGGGCCTCCCCGTGGTGAAGGAAGGCAAGCTCGTCGGCATTCTCACCAACCGCGACCTGCGTTTCGAGACGAATTTCGACCAGCCCATCCGCAACGTGATGACGAAGGAGCCGCTTTACACGGTTCCGGTCGGCACGACGCTCGAGCAGGCGGTTGAAGAGCTGCACAAGCACCGGGTGGAGAAGCTGCTCGTCGTTGACGAGAACTTCACGCTCAAGGGTCTGATTACGGTCAAGGACATCCAGAAGAAGCGCAAATACCCCAACGCGGCCAAGGACCCGCAGGGGCGGCTGCGCGTCGGCGCCGCGATCGGCGCCACGGGCGACTTCCTGGAACGCGCGCAGGAGCTGGTGAAGAAGAAAGTGGACGTGCTGGTGATCGACACCGCGCACGGCCACAGCGAACGCGTGTTGCAGGCGGTGGTGGCGATCAAGCGCGCGCTGCCGGAGGTGGACCTGGTGGCGGGCAACGTGGCCACTTACGAAGCGGCGCGGGACCTGATCGCGCTGGGCGTCGACGGCATCAAGGTGGGCATCGGCCCGGGCAGCATCTGCACCACGCGCGTGGTCACCGGCGCAGGCGTGCCGCAGATCACCGCCATCGCCGAGTGCGCGCGGGCCTGCCGCGGCACCGGCGTGCCGCTGATCGCCGACGGCGGCATCAAGTTCTCCGGCGACATCACCAAGGCCATCGCCGCCGGCGCCGATTCGGTCATGATCGGCAGCCTGTTCGCCGGCACCGACGAGAGCCCGGGCGAGCTGATCCTCTATCAGGGGCGGTCGTTCAAGGCTTACCGCGGCATGGGTTCGCTCGGCGCCATGGCGCAGGGGTCGAGCGACCGTTACTCGCAGGAGGGCGGCTCCAAGCTGGTTCCCGAGGGGATCGAAGGCCGCGTGCCTTCTAAGGGGCCTCTGGCGGACCTCGTCTTCCAGCTGGTGGGCGGCCTGCGGTCCGGCATGGGCTATTGCGGCTGCGCGACGATCCCCGAGCTTCAGGAGCGCGCCCAGTTCCTGCGCGTGACCATCGCCGGCCTGAAAGAGAGCCACGTCCACGACGTGATCATCATGAAAGAAGCGCCGAATTACCGGCTGGAGCCGTAGCCCCGGCTTTGCGCCGGCAGGCGGCGCCGGTTCTGCGTCTTTCCTGAATGCGGAGGTGGATATGCTGAATTTCGAGTACTGGAATCCGACGAAAATTCTTTTCGGCAAAGGGCAAATCGCCTCGATTTCCCGGGAAATTCCCGCCGGGACGAAGGTCCTCATGACGTACGGCGGCGGCTCGATCCGCGCCAACGGCGTCTACGACCAGGTCAAGGCGGCGCTCGGGCATTGCACCGTTGTCGAATTCGGCGGCATCCAGCCCAACCCGGAATACCGCACGCTGATGGAGGCGGTGAAGCTGGCCCGGGCGGAAAAGGCCGGGTTCCTTCTCGCCGTGGGAGGCGGTTCGGTGCTCGACGGCACCAAGTTCATCGCCGCCGCCATCCCGTTCGAAGGCGAGCCGTGGGACATCGTGCAGAAGCATGCCGAAGTGAAGTCCGCCGTGCCGCTCGGCAGCGTGCTCACGCTGCCGGCCACCGGCTCGGAAGCCAACCCCTTCGCCGTCATCAGCCGCTCGGAGACCGGCGAAAAGCTGGCTTTCTCCTCGCCGCACGTGTATCCGAAGTTCTCGGTTCTCGACCCGGAAACCACCTTCTCGCTGCCGCCGCGGCAGATCGCTAACGGCATCGTGGACGCCTACGTCCACACGCTGGAGCAGTACCTCACCTTCCCCGCTCATGCGGAACTCAACGACCGCTTCGCCGAGTCCATTCTCCAGACGCTCGTCGAAATCGGCCCGAAAACGCTGGCCAATCCGATGGATTACGATGCGCGCGCCACGTTCGTCTGGACCGCCACGATGGCGCTCAACGGGCTCATCGGCTGCGGCGTGCCGCAGGACTGGGCGACGCACATGATCGGCCACGAGCTCACCGCCCTTTACGGCATCGATCATGCGCGGACGCTCGCCGTCGTGGCGCCGCACTTGTATCGGGTGCTGCGCCGCGACAAGGCGGCCAAGCTCCTGCAATACGGCGAGCGCGTCTGGGGCATCCGCGAAGGCGCGGAAGAAGAGCGCATCGAAGCCGCCATCCGCCGCACCGAGGAGTTTTTCGAGTCGCTCGGCGTGCCCACGCGGCTGTCCCGCTACGAGGGCGTGCGGCCGGAGACGCCCCGCGAAGTGGCCGAACGCCTGAAGCAGCGCGGCATGGGGAAGCTCGGCGAGCGCGGCGCCGTCGTTCCGGCGGTCGTCGAGGAGATCCTCTCGCGCAGCCTGGCCGCGTAAGGCCGGGACTATTTGACATTTCCTTCAAATAGTGCCAGACTCGAAGTGTATGCACGCAGCGGCGAGGCAGCGCTTTGCCCGGCGGGCCGCGGCGCTGAAAGCGCTGGCGCATCCGGTGCGCCTGCTGCTTCTCGAGGAGCTCGAGCGCGGCGAGCGCTGCGTGTGCGACCTGCACGAGCTTGCCGGCGGGGACTTCTCGACGGTAAGCAAGCACCTCGCGCTGTTGCGGCGCGCGGGATTCGTGCAATCGGAAAAGCGAGGCTTGCAGGTGTATTACCGGTTGCGCCCGGTTTGCCTGCGGCGCCTGCTCGCCTGCATCGACGATGTCTCGCCGGCTGCGGGCCCGCGCAGGAAAGAGGTCAGAAAATGAAAATCCAGATTCTCGGCTCGGGTTGCGCCAAGTGCAATCAGCTGCGGGAGAACGCGGAAGCCGCCGCCCGCGAGCTCGGCCTCGAATACGAGATTGAAAAGATCACCGACTTCAGGGAAATCGCCCGGATGGGGGCGCTGGTGACGCCCGCGCTCGCCGTCGACGGCAAGCTGAAGCTGGTCGGCAAGGTGGCGGGGCCGGAGGAAATCAAGCCGCTGCTGCGAGCGAGCTGAAAGGTCGGTTCATGCCGAGCGTCTTCACCCCGTACGAGGTCTTTGCGCGCTGGGCGGTCGAAAGGGTTTTCGGCCTCGATCCCGCCACGCGGCTGGGCTCGAGCCTCGAGTTCTTCTTCTACGACGTGCCCAAGGTGCTCACGCTCCTCGTGGCGGTGAGCTTCGTCGTCGGCACGCTCCAGACCTGGCTCCAGCCGGAGGCTGTGCGCCGCATTCTTGGGGGGAGGCGCCTCCTTTTCGGCAATATTGCGGCGGCGTTCATCGGTATTTTCACGCCTTTTTGCAGCTGTTCCGCGGTGCCGCTCTTCATCGGGTTTCTGAAGGGCGGCGTCCCGCTCGGCGTGACGTTCTCCTATCTGATCTCTGCGCCGATGGTCAACGAGGTGGCCGTTGCGCTGCTCTGGGGCCTGTTCGGGTGGAAGATCGCGCTGACCTACATCGGCTTCGGCATTGCGCTGGCGATAGCCGGGGGCGTGGTGATCGGGCTGCTCAGGCTGGAGAAGTGGGTGGAGCCGTTTGTCTGGGAAGTGCCCGCCGGGGCAGGCGAGCCGGAGTCGATGCCGCTGCGGGCGCGGCTGCGGGAAGGGTGGCGCTCGACGCGGGAGATCGTCGGCAAGGTTTGGCCTTATATTGTGGGCGGCATCGCGGCCGGGGCCTTCATTCACGGCTATGTGCCCAGTGATCTCGTGATGCGCTGGGCGGGGCCGGAGAATCCTTTCGCCGTGCCGGTGGCGGTGATCCTCGGCGTTCCCTTGTATGCCAATATCGCCGGCGTGCTGCCGATCACGGAGGCGCTGGCGGGCAAAGGCATGCCGCTCGGCACGGTGCTCGCATTCACCATGGCGGTCACGGCGTTGTCTGCGCCGGAGATGATCATCCTGCGCAACGTGCTGCGGCCGCCGCTGCTGGCTGTCTTCATCGGCGTGATGACTGCGGGCATCATCGCCGTCGGCTACCTGTTCAACTTCGTGCTTTGATGGCGAAGGTTGCCTGGAGCGCCCGGCGGGGATAGAGTGGCGTTAGCAGCGGCCGGCCTGCGGGGCCGTGCATCACCGGGCGGCGGCAGGTCCGGAAGACGGGCCGGGTTGTCCTGATTGTTTCCCGGCAGGAGTCATGAAATGAACGGAAAATCCGCATGGCGGGCGGGCGCAGCGGCGCTGGCTCTTGTTCTTTTGGCGGCGTCCGCCGGGACGGGCGCGCAACCGGGCGCGGCACAGCAGCCGCCGGCGCCCGCGATCACCGTGGACGTCGACGAGGTGGTGGTGGATTTCATCGTCCGCGACCGCCGCGGGCGCCTTGTGAAGGACCTCAAGCCCGGGGAGATCGAGATTCTCGAAGACGGCCAGCCCCAGCAACTGCGGTCCCTTCGCCTCATCGAAGGCCCTGCGGCGGTGCTGGAAAACCAGCAGAGGGTGACGCTGGACCCGCTGCGGCAATTGCGCCTGGTGAGCCTTGTCTTCGAGCGGCTCGGTCCGGAGGCGATGCGGCTGAGCCGGGACGCGGCCAATCACCTCGTGGCGAAGGAGACGGATCCGAACGTTTACTTCGCCGTGTTCCGGGTGGATCCCGCGTTGCGGATCCTGCAAGGGTTCACGCGCGACAGGAAGTTGCTCCGCGAAGCGATCGAGCGCGCCACCAGCGGCGTCGCCACCAATGTGCGGCAGGAACGCGACGAGCGGCAGGCGGCCGCCCGCCAGGTTCGGGCCGCCGATGCCGCGCGCGCCGAACAGCAGCCCGCCCCCGGCCAGGCGCCCGACGGGGCCAATTACGCCGAGCAGGCCATGGCCCGGGCGCTGCGCAACATGGAGGTCTTTCTCGAGCAGGCCACGCGCGAGCAGCAGGGGTCGCTGTCGCTCACCTCGCTGCTGGCCCTGGTCAAAGGCCAGCAGGGCCTGGCCGGGCGCAAGACGGCCATCTACTTCACCGAATGGTTCGTGGTGGACGAGGCGCAGGACCAGATGTACCGGACCCTGGTGGGCGAGGCGAACCGGACCAATTTCAGCTTCTACACGGTCGACGCGAAGGGCCTGACCACATGGTCCCAGAGCGCGCCGAGCGCGGACACGCTTCAGTCGGTCAACCAGTTGCCTTCCGGCCTTGAGAACACCGCCACGCGGACCCGGGAAACCAGCGAGGGCATGAAGCGCACGGACCGGCAGGTGGCTTCGACGCGCAACAGCCCGCTGGCCTGGCTGCAAAACCTGGCCGCGTCCACGGGCGGGTTCGTGGTGGCGGAAACCAACGACTTCCGCCGCCCCATGGAGCGTATCGTCGAGGATATCTACGCCTATTACGAAGCCACCTACAAGCCGCAAAACCGGAATTTCGACGGGAAATACCGCGAGCTGGCGGTGCGAGTGAAGAGGGAAAACACGAGGGCGCAGTCGCGCATCGGCTACTTTGCCCTTCCACCCGAGTTTCGCGAGGTGCTGTTTCCGTGGGAGGTGCCGGTGCTGAAGGCCCTTGCGCTTCCGAAGCTGCCGCGCGATGTGGAATTTCGCTCGGCGGCGTTCCGGTTCGGCGGCCAGGGCGGGCTGGTGAAGGGCGTGGTGGCGGTGGAGGTGCCGCTGAAAAACCTGGAGGCGCGGCGGGACGAGGCGAAGAAGACCTTCGCCTTGCACTTTTCCGTCCTGGGCCTGATCAAGAACTCGCAGGGCCAGGTGGTCCGGAAGTTCCAGCGGGATTTTCCGCTGGTGCGGGAGCTGGACAAACTGGAGAATTACCGGGCCGGGAATTTCACGTTCGCCGAGCCTTTCGAACTGGCCGCGGGCCGTTACACGCTGGAGACGGCGGTCATGGACTGGTTGGCGGAAAAGACGGGCGCGAAACGGGCGGCGCTGGTCTTGCAGGCGCCCGGCGGCCCGTGGCTGTCCTCCCTTGCGCTGATCCGGCGAGTGGAGCCGGCCGAAGGGCCCGATGACGGCTCCAACCCGCTGCGGTTCGAAAAAGGCCGGGTGGTGCCGGACCTTGAGGGGCGGATCCCGGCCGGGCCCAATGCCCAGATCGCGATCTACTGTGTCATTCATGTGCCGCCGGGAGGCGAAAAGCCCTCGCTGGTCATGGAATTCAGCCGGGACGGGCAGGTGCTCGGGCAAGGCGAGGCCCCCCTGCCGGCGCCCGACCGCAACGGCAGAATCCCCTACATCGCCCAGGTTCCGGCCGCCGGATGGCCGGCAGGCCAGTACGAGGTCCGCGCCGTCCTCATGGCCGGCGGCAAGGCGGCCGCGGAAGAGAGGCTCGGGTTCGTGATTGAATAAGAGACCCGCAGGGTGGAAACTGAAAGTAGCAGGAACCAAAGTGAGCTCGGCAGTGTCTCAAACAACAAGGGCGCCGCAAGCGGCGGCGCCGGGAAGGCCGACGGGAGGCAGCCATGCCGCCGGTTGACAGAGAGTTCGGGCCGGCCGAAGAGGCCGCCGCGGCGCACTGGCCCGGGTTCGGAGACGAGGAGCAGCTCCTCGAACGGCTCCGCGCCGGAGACGACGCGGCCTACGAGGCTCTGCTCGAACGTTTCCAGGAGCCCGTCTATCAACTGGTTTGCCGGCTCATCAACGATCCGGGCGAGGCCGGCGACGTCGTGCAGGACGTCTTCCTGAAAGTCTTCCGGGGCGTCGGCAGCTTCCGCGGCCAGAGCTCTTTGAAGACATGGATTTACCGGATCGCCGTCAACGAGGCCCACAACCGGAGGCGCTGGTTCAGCCGGCACCGCAAGCCGGAAGTGGACCTGGGCGGCGAGGAGGAGGGTCCCGACCGGCTCGAACGGCTCAGCGACCGGGGCAAAACCCCCTACGACTGGACGCTGAACAACGAGATGCGGACAGCGATCGAAGAGGCGCTGGAAGGGATCAATCCGGTGTTCCGCTCGGCGGTGGTCCTGAGGGACCTCGAAGAGCTGAGCTACGAGGAGATTGCCGATATTTTGGATGTTTCGATCGGCACGGTGAAGTCCAGAATCCTGCGGGGGCGCGAGGCGCTGCGCAGGGCGCTGATAGAGAGGTTGGAGCCTGCGCGGGGGTTGTCGTTCCTGCCGCAGACGGCATCTGACTGAGGGCTGGATCGTGATGATGGACTGCCAACAGGTGAAGTTGACGCTATCCGCGTTCCAGGACGGCCGCGTGCTGGACAGCGAGCGGCGCGACATCGAGCAGCATCTGGCCGCCTGCGATGCCTGCGCCGAGCGGTATGCGCAACTGGAGCTGGTTCGGCAATCGGTGCGGGGCCTGCCCCGCCGGCCGGTGCCTGTGCATGTCATTTTTGCGTTGCGCTCGCTCGCTTCGAAAGAGGCGGCGCGGCGGCGCTACTATGCCGGCCTGTGCGGCGCCTTGCGCGCGGCCGGGGAGCGGGCCTCCCTGTGGGTGAACAACCTGATGCGCCCGGTGGCGCTGCCCGCGGCCGGGGGCCTGGTTTCGGCCGTGTTCCTGTTCACGCTGGTGCTGACGAATTTCCAGGGCATCGTGCGCAACCACCCCGATGACGTGCCCCTGGCTGTGGTCACGGCCCCGACGGTGCGCAGCGTCCTGTTCGACCTTTCCGACGATTCCGAAGTGACGCTGGACGTCTTCGTGGACGAACAGGGCCGGGTGCTCGATTTCACGATCCCGGAGAGCTTCGGCGCCGGGGCGAGCCACGAGATGCGGCGCCGCCTGGCAGCGACGCTGCTGATGACGTCCTTCAACCCGGCCACCGCCTTCGGCCAGCCGGTGAGCGGCTGGGTGCGGGTCAAGTTCCGCGGCCGAAGCGAAATCGACGTCCGGGGCTGAACGGCGCGCGCGTGGGACGGCCGCTCGGACAGCATTTCCTGTTTCAGGAGTCGATTCTCGAAAAAATCGCCGCTGCCGCATGCGGCGAACGCTCGGCTCGTGTCATCGAAATCGGCTGCGGCCCCGGCACGCTGACGCGCCGCCTGCTGGAACGGGCCGATGAGCTCATCGGCATCGAAACCGATCCGGGGCTCGCGGCGGAGCTGCGGCGGCAGTTCGGCGCGGAGCCCCGCTTCCGCCTGATCGAGGCCGACGTGCTTGAGGTCGATTTCCGCCCGTGGGCCCCGGCGGTGGTCTGCGGCAACATTCCCTACTACATCACCGGACCGATTCTGAAGAAAACGCTTGAGCTGGGGCCTCTGCTTGAAAGGGCCGTGTTCCTGGTCCAGCGCGAAGTGGCCGACCGGCTGGCCGCGCAGCCGGGCAGCCGCGACTACGGCTACCTGAGCGTGGCCGCGCAGGCGCTTTGCGAGGTGGAGCGCCTCTTTCAGGTGAAGCCGGGCGCGTTCCGCCCGCCGCCCAAAGTGGACAGCGCGGTTGTGCGCCTTGTGCCGCGCGCCGAGCCGCGCGTCGAAGACTACGGCGCATTCCTCGCTTTCGCCGCCCGCTGCTTCCGGCACAAGCGCAAGACGCTGCGCAACAACCTGGGCTGCGACGACATCCCCTTCGCCTCGTACCGCGCCGAGCAGCTCGCCATCGAGCAGCTGGAGCTGGCCCGCCAGGAATGGGCGGGAAAGCGGGCATGAGATACTGAAAGTTTCATGGTCAGAGTTCGGTTCGCACCCTCGCCGACGGGCTACCTGCACATCGGCAGCGCCAGGACGTTCATCTTCAACTGGCTGTTCGCCCGGCACAACAAGGGCACGATGATCCTTCGCATCGACGACACCGACGTCGAGCGCAACACGGAAGAGTCGCTCGCCTCCATCTTCGAGGGCTTGCGCTGGCTCGATCTGGGCTGGGACGAGGAATACCGCCAGAGCGAGCGCTTTCCCCTTTACCAGGAGGCCGCCCGCGCGCTGCTTGACAAAGGCGCCGCCTACCGCGACTTCACTCCGCCCGAGGCCAAGGCTGCCGCAGAGGAAGGCGAGGCGAAGGCCGGCTGGATCTGCAATCCGGAGATGCGGGCGCTGTCGCGGGAGGAATCCGACCGCCGCGCCGCCGCCGGCGAGCCGTTCGTGCTCCGCTTCCGCGTGCCGCGCGAGCCGGAGCGCGTGGTGACGTTCCGCGACCGCGTCTACGGCGAGCAGTCGAAGTCCACCGCCGACATCGAGGACTTCGCGCTGCTGCGCTCCAGCGGCGCGCCCACCTATCATCACGCCTCCTGCGTCGATGACGCCGATCTGCGCATCACCCACATCATCCGCGGGCAGGACCACCTCACCAACACCTTCAAGCACGTGCTCCTGTTCGAGGCGCTCGGCGCGCCGATGCCCGAGTTCGCCCACCTCCCGCTGCTGATCGCCCCCGACGGCGCCAAGCTCAGCAAGCGCCGCCACGGTCCGGTGGTTTCCGTGCTCACCTACCGCGATGGTGGCTTCCTGCCGCACGCCTATGTGAACTTCCTGTGCCTGCTCGGCTGGAACCCGAAGGACGACCGCGAAAAGATGTCGCTCGAGGAGCTCGTCGAGGCCTTCACGCTCGAAGGCGTGAACCGGTCCAACGCGGTGGTCAACTTCACCGAGGAGGACCCGATCGATCCGAAGGCGCTGTGGCTGAACGCGCAGCACATCTACTCGCTTCCGGTCGAGAGGCTGGCGGAACTGCTCGAGCCGGTGTGGGCCAGGGCGGGTTACGAAGTCACGCGGGAGAAGGCGCTGCGGGTGACGCCGCTGATCCAGGAGCGGATCAGGACGCTCAACGACGCCGTGGCCGTGGCCGATTTCTTCTTCCTGAAGGAGCTGGCGCCGTACGACCCGGCGGAGCTGATCCCGCAGAAGGGGGACCGCGCCATGGCCCTGCGCGCGCTCGAAAAGGCGCTGGAAGCGCTGGCCGATGGCGACTTCACCCACGCGGCCATCGAAGAGCGCCTTCGCGCGGCCGCGGCCGGGCTCGGGCTGAAGCCGGGCCAGATGTTCCAGCCGATCCGCGTGGCGGTGTGCGGGCGAAAGAACGCGCCGCCGCTGTTCGAGACGCTGGAAGTGGTGGGAAGGGAAACGTGTCTGGAACGGATCGCCAGGGCGATCCGCCTTTTGCAGCAAGAGTCGTAACAAGCCATGCCAGAAGAAAAGCCTGATGGCGGCGCCGCCCCGGAAGAGGCGCGCCCGTCGAATTTCATCCGCGACATCATTCTGCGGGACATCGAAACCGGCCGTTACGGAGGCCGCGTCCACACGCGCTTTCCGCCGGAGCCGAACGGCTACCTGCACATCGGACACGCCAAGAGCATCTGCCTGAACTTCGGGCTGGCGCGCGAGTTCAACGGCAAGTGCAACCTGCGCTTCGACGACACCAACCCCTGCAAGGAGGAGGTGGAATACGTCGAAGCCATCCAGCAGGACGTGCGCTGGCTGGGCTTCGAATGGGACGGGCTGTACTACGCCTCCGACTACTTCGAACAGTTGTACGAGTGGGCGAAGGTGCTGATCCGCAAAGGCAAGGCCTATGTATGCGACCTCAGCCCGGAAGAGGTGCGGCAGTACCGCGGCACGCTCACCGAGCCCGGCAAGGAAAGCCCTTACCGGAACCGCACCGTCGAGGAGAACCTCGAGCTGTTCGAGCGCATGCGCAACGGCGAGTTCCCCGACGGCTCGCGCACGCTGCGCGCCAAGATCGACATGGCGTCGCCCAACCTCAACATGCGCGACCCGGTGATGTACCGCATCCTCCACGCCACCCATCACCGCACCGGCGACAAGTGGTGCATCTACCCGACCTACGATTACGCGCACGGGCAATCGGACTCGATCGAGGGCATCACCCATTCCATCTGCACGCTCGAGTTCGAAGACCACCGCCCGCTTTATGAATGGTTCCTGCGCGAGCTGGAGATCTACGCGCCGCAGCAGATCGAATTCGACCGCCTCAACCTCACCTACACCGTGCTCAGCAAGCGCCGCCTGCTGCGGCTGGTGGAAATGGGCTTCGTCCGCGGCTGGGACGATCCCCGCATGCCCACCCTGAGCGGCATGCGCCGCCGCGGCTACACGCCCGAAGCGATCCGTACCTTTTGCAGCCGCATCGGCGTGTCGAAGACGAACGGCGTGGTGGAGCTCGGCTTCCTCGAACACTGCCTGCGCGAGGACCTGAACAGGCGCGCCCCGCGCGTCATGGCGGTGCTGCGCCCGGTGAAGCTCGTCATCGAGAACTACCCCGAAGGCCAGGTGGAGCAAATGGAGGCGGTGAACAACCCGGAAGACCCTTCTGCGGGCACGCGGCCGGTGCCGTTCTCGCGCGAGCTGTGGATCGAGCAGGACGACTTCCGCGAGACGCCCCCCAAAGGCTACTTCCGCCTGTATCCGGGCAACGAGGTGCGCCTCCGCTACGGCTATGTGATCAAGTGCACCGGCTGCGTGAAGGACGAGCAGGGCCGCGTCACCGAGGTGCGCTGCACCTACGACCCGGCCACGCGCGGCGGCAACACCCCGGACGGGCGCAGGATCAAGGCCACCATCCATTGGGTGAGCGTGCCGCACGCCTTCGACGCCGAAGTGCGCCTGTACGACAATCTCTTCCTGAAGCCCGACCCCGACGACACGGAGCCGGGCAAGGACTGGACGTCGAACCTCAACCCGAACTCCCTCGAAGTGCTGGAAGGCTGCAAGATGGAGCCGTCGCTGAAATCCGCAAAGCCGGGCGACCGGTTTCAGTTCGAACGGCTCGGCTACTTCTGCGTGGACCCTGACACCACGGCGGAGCGGATGGTGTTCAACCGCACCGTCGGGCTGCGGGACACGTGGGCCAAGGTGGAGAAAAAACTGAATCCGGAGAAGGCATGATCGTCGTTGGACTGGGCGGACTGCTCAGAGACGCCGCCTGTGCGGTGTTGAAGGATGGCGAACTCGCCGCTGCGATCGAGCAGCAAAAGGCGGCGCCGCGCCACGTGCGGGGCGGCCTGCCGCTGGAGGCGATCCGCATGGCGCTTGAGGCGGCGGGCGTCCGCGCCGAAGACGTCGAGACCGTGGCGCTGGCGCGCCCGCTCGGCGAAGGGCACCACGCCCGTCATATGCACCTTGAGCTGCGGCGCGAATTCCCCAGGGCGCGGGTGGTGAGCGTGGACCATCACCGCGCCCATGCGGCTTCGGCCTACTATGCGTCGCCGTTCGAGCAGGCCACCGTGGTGGCGGTGGACAACGCCGGCGACTTCCGCTGCGGCTCCCGCTGGCGCGCCGAAGGCAACGATCTCCGGCTGGAGGCGGAGCTGTCCTTCCCGGACTCGCTTGGCGATCTCTACAGCCGCGTCACCGAGCTGCTCGGCTTCCGCCCGTCCATGGATGAGCACAAGGTGCAGTGGATGTCGGCCTCCGGCGAGCCGCGCTTCGCCCATGTCTTCCGGGAAATCCTGCGGCGCGAAGGGGCGGGCTTCCGCGCCGACCAGAGCTGGTTTGACATGGACCGCCGCGAGGCCGGCGGCTTCGGCGCCCGGTTCTACGAAGCGCTCGGGCTCGCCGACGGGGCCGAAATCCCGGAGTCGATGAAAGCCGACCTGGCGGCCAGCATCCAGGCGGCCATCGAACAGATGGTGATGGAATTCGCGGGCGAGGGCGGCAACCTGTGCCTGGCCGGCGGCCTGGGGCTCAACGCGCTGCTGGTGGCCGCGCTCGAGCGCAGCGGGCGCTGGGACAACGTCTTCGTCCAGCCCGCGGCGGGCAACAGCGGCACCGCCATCGGCGCGGCGTATCACGCCTGGCACCACACGCACGGGCAGGCGCGCCGTCAGCCGATGCGGACCCTCTGCCTCGGGCCGGAGTATACGGCCGAACAAATCAAGAGGGTGCTCGAAAACTGCAAGCTGCGTTTCCGCTACCTGCCGACCCGCGAGGAGCTGCTCGAGGCGGCCGTGGATCAGTTGTCGCAGGACAAGATCGTGGCCTGGATGCAGGGCCGGATGGAGTTCGGCCCGCGCGCGCTCGGCAACCGCTCGATTCTGGCCTCGCCGCTCGATCCCTACTCGACGGAAAACCTCAACGTGTACATCAAGCACCGCGAGGGATTCCGCAAGTTCGCCGCCTCGGTGCCCGAAGAGGCGGCTGGAGAGTATTTCGAGGCAGGCCCGAATGCGCGCTTCCTTGCCACCGTGGGGCGCGTCCGGGACAAACACCGGAAAACGTTTGAAGCCGCGCTGCTCGGTCCCGGATGGGTGCGTGTGCATATTGTGAGCCGCGAGGAGAACCCGCTGTTCCACAGTCTGCTGCTCGCATGGGGCCGCAAGACCGGCCTTCCGGTGCTGTATAACACGAGCTTCAACCTGTTCGGCGATCCGCTGGTGTGCACGCCGCGCGATGCGGTGCGGAGTTTCTGGTCCTCCGGCATCGACGCGATGGTCGTTGGCCACTTCCTGCTGGAGAAGTGACCGGCGCGAGTCGCCGGGCGTCGCGCGCGGTTGCGGCGCGGATTGCTCGCCCGGCGCTTCCCGGCACGAGCTTCAACCCTTTCGGCGATCCGCCGGTGTGCACGCCCCGCGATGCGGTGCGGAGTTTCTGGTCCTCCGGCATCGACGCGATGGTCATTGGCCACTTCCTGCCGGAGAAGTGACCGGCGCGAGTCACGGGGCGTCGCGCGCGGTTGCGGCGCGGATTGCTCGCCCGGCGCTTCCCGGCACGAGCTTCAACCCTTTCGGCGATCCGCCGGTGTGCACGCCGCGCGATGCAGTGCGGAGTTTCTGGTCCTCCGGCATCGACGCGATGGTCGTTGGCCACTTCCTGCCGGAGAAGTGACCGGCGCGTCGATGAAGCTGCCTTTTGCGGCGGCGCAGGGATCCTTTTAAGCCAAGGGGGCGCAAGGCCGGCTTCCCTGCCTTTGCAAAAAGAGCTTCCATCTTTTCGGCGATCCACCCGTGTGCATCGCGCGGCATGCGGTGCGGAGTTTCTGTTTTCCTCAGGCGCCCACGCAGTGGCCTTGTGTCGGTCATGCCGGAGGCGGGACCGGCGCCAATGAAGGAAGGAATGTTACCCGACGGGGAGCGACTGCGCCATAGAAACAGAGTCCTTCGCAGGCGGAATACGCCAGCGGGATTCGAGTCTCCGCACCAGAGGTTCAATTCGCCATGCCTTTACGGCCTGCTTCCGTTCTTGTGTCCGCAATTCTTTCTCTCGCCACGGCTGTGGCGCAGCCGCCGCAGGCGCCCGCCGTCCCGCAGGTGCAGTCTCCGGAGCTGCTGGAAGGCAACAAGGTGGCTTTCCGCATCTACGCCCCCAAAGCTTCCGAGGTCTTGTTGATCGGGACGGACATCCCCGGCAATCAGAAGGGGACGCCGCTCGCCAAGGCCGGGAATGGCGTTTGGGAGGCGGTGTTGGGCCCCATCGAGCCCGGTTCTTACCGCTACCATTTCCGGGTGGATGGCGTACCGGTGCTCGACCCGCGCAATCCTGCCACCAGCGAATCGAACAACAACTCCTGGAGCCTGGTTCACCTGCCCGGCGCAGCGTTCATGGACACGGGCGACGTGCCGCACGGCGCGGTGGCCGAGGTGACCTACTACTCCACCGTGCTGAAACGATTCCGCCGGATGCACGTTTACACGCCGCCGGGCTATGAGCGGGGCGGCGGGAAATATCCTGTGTTCTATCTGCTGCACGGAGCCGGCGACTCGGACGACTCCTGGAGCACGGTCGGCCGCGCGGGCTTCATCCTGGACAATCTGATCGCGGCGAAGAAGGCCAAGCCGATGATCGTGGTGATGCCGGCCGGTCATACCAGCCGTGCGCCGCGGCCGCCGGGCGCGCTTGCCGCCGACGAGTTCGCTGGGGAATTCATGAAGGACATCGTGCCCTGCGTCGAATCCCGCTACCGCGTCCTTGCCGATCCTGCCCACCGTGCCATCGCCGGGCTTTCCATGGGCGGCGCGCAAACGCTGAACATCGTTTTTGGCAATCCCGGCCGCTTCGCCTGGGTGGGCGTGTACAGTTCGGGCATTTTCGGCATCGTGCCGCGGCCCGGCGCGCCGGCGCCGCAAGGCCCTCCGTGGCAAGAGCGCTACAAGGCGGCGCTTGAGGACGCCAAGGCGCGCCAGGCGCTGAAACTGTTCTGGTTCGCCACGGGCAAGGAGGATTTCCTTCTGGAAACGACCCGCGCCACCGTGGAGCTGTTCCGCAAGCACGGCTTCCGGGTCGAATACCAGGAAACCGAGGGCGCCCACACATGGATCGTGTGGCGGAAGTATCTGAACGAGTTCGCGCCGCGGCTGTTCTGATTTGTTGCAGAGGGGACTTCGCCGGAGTCCCGGGCCGAGCCGACTTGCCCGTGCGCCGGGAGGCGGCTGCCGGCCTGCCAGCGGAGCAGGGCGAAGCCCTGCGCAAGCGAGCGGTCACACCGTGGAGGACCAGCAGGACCGGGACAGCCTGAATTGAGCCCTTGGATTATCTGCCAAGGGGACGGAGCTGACTGCTGTCTTCGCGATTTCGCATCCCACGACGACAATTT
>Ga0209162_1000223_pt1 | contig 63170 bp, 51 predicted proteins | sample YNPNPMetaG_FD_187121 | JGI IMG/M metagenome (GOLD analysis project Ga0209162, IMG submission 187121) | Anoxygenic and chlorotrophic microbial mat microbial communities from Yellowstone National Park, USA - YNP NP MetaG (SPAdes) (version 2) ...
GAGAGGCAAGAGGCGAGAGGGGCAAGAGGCAAGAGGCGAGAGGGGCAAGAGGTGAGAGGCGAGAGGGCGGCAGGGCGACGTAGGGGCGCAGCGGCGCTGCGCCCGTAACGGCAGCGGGGGCCGTGGCGAGGGGATGAGGCGCGAGGGGTTGAAGGTTGAACGTTGCACGTTGAACGTGGGACGACAACGTGGAGAGGCGCAGCGGCGCTGCGCCCGTAACGGCAGCGGGGGCCGTGGCGAGGGGTTGAAGGTTGGAAGGTTGAACGTTGAACGTGGGACGACAACGTGGAGAGGCGCAGCAGCGCTGCGGCCGTACTGGCAGCGGGGGCCGTGGCGATGAATCAGAGCAAGACGAATCCGCCTCGCACAGCGGCGCCAGTGCAGCATCTGCAGGGCGGGATCCCGCGCCGCTGAAGCGCGCCACGATGGGACCACAGAACCCGCAGACGCTCAACGGCTATGCCGCTGTCCTGAACAATCCGCTACGGTATGTCGATCCGACGGGACATTAGACCTTTTTCTCTGGCTTAAGGCGCCTGCGACGATTCGAACGGCGCGCAGTTTGTCCGGAACAGCGATCATGGCGTACAATACACGCACGCAAACGCAAGCCAACCTGTGCATCTGTGCAATACGAGACACGTATGGATACGGCAATTTTCCTGCCCCTTGACGAAAGCCAGGTGATCACGCTGGCGCATCAATTAACGCCAGCCGGGAAACGAGCGCTGCTGCGGACGCTGCTCCTCGATCTTGACGAACTCGACCGCCTGGTGGAGTATGGCAATCAACGCATCCGTCAGTTAGCCACACAACGTGGACTGGACTGGGAGACGCTCTCTGAAGACGAGTGTATGCGCCTCGTCGACGATCTGAAGCACGACGACGTCCGTGGCTGAGAAAGTCGTCTTCGATGCCAACATTCGATTGGCTGCCGTGCTGTGGCGCAGCGCCGCCTACAAATGCTGGCTGGCGGCGCATCGCGCAGCTCTGGTATACTATCTCTGAGTATGTTCGCTGGGAGGTCATCCATGGCGACCACCGTTGAAGCCGTGTTCGATGGGCAGGTGTTGCGGCTTGATCGACCATTAGCGCTTGCGCCCAACACGCGCGTGCGCATCACTATCGAGGTGATGGAGCCAACCGCTGCACCTGAAACGTCCTTTCTGCGCGCCGCCCGATCGCTGCAGCTCGACGCGCCCGCCGATTTTGCTACGAACGTCGATGCTTATTTATATGGTGCACCCGCCGATGCTGCCGCATGAGGCGTTCCTGGATACCGCCTTCGCCCTGGCATTGGCCAATCCGAAGGATCTGCTGCACCAACGGGCGATCCGGCTGGCTGATCAGTTGGACGCTGAACAGACGCGCATGGTCACTACGCGCGCCGTCCTGTTGGAAATTGGCAATGTGCTGGCGAAAGAACGCTACCGCGCTGCGGGGGCGCAGCTGTTGACATTGTTGGAAGCGGATTCACACGTTGACATCGTTGCGCTCACCGATGATCTCTATGCCCGTGCGTTCCAACTCTATATCCAGCGGTCGGACAAAGAATGGGGGTTGACCGATTGTGTCTCCTTCGTCGTCATGCGCGATCGTGGACTGACCGCCGCCCTCACGGCGGACCGGCACTTCCAACAAGCTGGCTATCGCGCCCTACTTGCGGAAGATATGCCATAAACCGGGCAGGCGCACATCGCATCCTGATCCAGACACAAAGCAACAGCGACCTGATAGCCCCTGCACGACGCAGTGGCGTAGCCAGCGGCGGCGCCGGGCGGCGGCGCGCCAACCACGCCGCACGAGCTTAACCGCTCCGCCTCTGCGCAGCACGCCCTGCTGCGCTGCACCGACCCCGCGGGGCATTGGATCGAGCGCGGTTGCTCGTGCATGCATCGCCGACGATATCTGGGACATTCCCCGGAACGGGCTGACGTGGGACAATGGACTGGCGCTGGCGGCGGACGTGGGCGGGCTGCTCCTGATAAACGACGCTGCGGATGCCGAAGCCGTTCCATAAACTGAGCGTGATCAACCAACCGACCTGTGTCGTGGACAGGTCACAGGCGCTCTGGTCGAGGGAGGCGCCGACGATTGCGAAGATCGGCGCAAGGAGCCAGACCACAAAGAAATGCAGCGTTGGATCGTGCAGGCGCCGCATGTTGGTTTCACCCCAGGCAGGCTGACATGACGCGAAGAGACACGCTCCGCAATAGTCCCGCCAGTGCAGCGCACTACGCGAATAGAGCGGCAACCGACAAGGTCCATCCAGGAACAACATCACTGCCGTCGAGCGTATCCTGCTCGCGCAAGACCACAATCTGCGCGCGCGAACGGTAAACTGTGACGCTGCGCGTTCGTGGATTAACCACAACGACCATCCGTGTGCCAGCATCCAGCCAATCGGTCACTTTTGCATCAACCTCAGTATAGAGATCGTTGGGGGAAACCACTTCCACAACCAGGTCTGGCGCACCGGGCCAATATCCTTCGGGTTCGGCGGACGGGTCAAGCCGCTCCTGGCGAATGAAGGCAACATCAGCCGCCCGTACTGTGTCAGGATCGGTTGCCAGTAAGAAGCCGGTTTCAGCAGCGCACACCACCCCCAACCTTTGCGCACGAACGTGGTGATCAAGGGAAGCGGCGATGTTCATGATCAGCCGTCCGTGGCGGAATCCGGCGGGTGACATACGGCGCAATGCTCCCTGCACAAGCTCATACCGAAAGCCATCGTCAGGCATGCGGAGCAGTTCGTTCGCAGTGATCAGTTGATGAACAACCGTCATAGCAGCCACCGCTCCTTCAGGAAGGTTTTCGTCCTTGATTGAACGTATCAAACGGGCGTGGAATAGCGCACATATCGAAGTGGACTTTGGCCATGCTGATATTCTAGCACATCTTGAATCCGGGTCTCTTGCCGTGATGAAGGCGAACCACGCCTGACATTTGCGGCAATTCAAGAGCGACGTCCTGCCGTTCGAATGTCGGGAATGAATACTTATAGCAGTTCTCACAGAGGTTGAACCTGGCGAACGGGGTTGAACACTCCCGGAATCGCACTCCCCACGAGGCGACCGAAATGAATTTCGGTCTACACTCCACCGGCAGCGAGGGCCTCGCGCGACACGACGGATAGGAATAATGGTCAATGTATCTGAGAACTGCTATAATCGGCTGCCTGCCCCGAAGCGCCGCGATAAGCGACAGGCGCGACACCCATCAGGCGCTTGAACGCTTTGCTGAATGCCGCTTCGGAGCAATAGCCGACGCGGGCGGCAATGTCACCGAATCTTATCCACTTGCCCCGCAGGTCAGCCCATGCTAGAATAATGACAACGGTTAAGATTCATACTTATAAAGGAGCATGACGATCAGAGACGATCAGATGACCTCCAATGGCGGGCGTCGCCTCTACGAAACTCGCCCGCCGCGTGAACGCGCTTTTCTCGTCGGTGTCGAACTGACCGGCGGCCGAAGCGCATGGAAGGCTGAAGACTCGCTTCAGGAACTCGCTCTGCTGGCTGATACCGCCGGTCTCGAAGTGGTGGGCAGCACGTACCAGCGCCTCAAGCAACCCTTCCCACGTTATTTCATTGGTCCTGGCAAGATCGAGGAAATTGCAGCGCTGCGCGATACGTTGCAGTACGATCTGGTGGTGTTCGACGATGAACTGACTCCCGCACAGGCGCGCAATATCGAGGACGCCCTGCAGGTACGGGTGCTGGATCGAACGGGTCTGATCCTGGATATCTTTGCGCGTCACGCGCAGACCCACGAAGGGCGCGTCCAGGTCGAACTGGCGCAGTACCGCTACCTGTTGCCGCGTCTGAGACGCCAGTGGACGCACCTGGAGCGACAGGCCGGCGGTGGCGGAAGTTCCGCTGGCGGCGTGGTTGGTCTGCGCGGTCCGGGCGAGACGCAGCTCGAAGTCGACCGGCGCCTGATTGCGCGCCGCATCCAGTGGCTTGAACAGCAGATCGCGGAAGTTCACCGGCACCGCGAAGTGTATCGCGAACGTCGTCGTCAGAGCGGCATCCCGGTGATCGCTATCGTCGGGTATACCAACGCCGGGAAATCCACATTGCTCAACGCACTGTCGGGAGCACATGTGCGTGCCGAAGACCGCCTGTTCGCCACCCTCGACCCGACGACCCGGCAGGTGACGCTCCCCGGCGGGCAGCCAGCGTTGCTGACCGATACCGTCGGTTTCATTCAGAAACTCCCGACGCAACTGGTTGCTGCGTTCCGCGCCACCCTCGAAGAGATCCGCGAGGCGGATGTGCTTCTGCACGTACTTGACATAACTCATCCAAATGCGGCGCAGCAGACGCAGACCGTGCTCGATACGCTGCGCGATCTCCACGTCGAGGATCGCCCGATCATCACTGTGCTCAACAAAGTTGATCTCATGGCGGGCATGGACGAGGCTGAGACAGAAAGAGTCGCCGAGACGCTGGGCATGCCGGACGACTATGTGGCAGTATCGGCGCGTAAAGGTTGGGGGCTTGATACGTTACTCAGCCGGATCGAGCAGACGCTGAGTGAACGGATGATGCCGCTGACGGCGTTCATTCCGTACCGGCGCAATGATCTGGTGTCACTCTGGCATATGCGCGGCGTGATCGATGAGGAGCGGTACGAAGCCGAAGGGACGCTGATCGCCGGTCGTCTCCCGGTCGAACTGTTGCGCTGGTTCGAGCCGTTCTCGAAGCCGGTTTTTGCTGCATAGCCGATGAATCCATTACCAGCGTTCACCGCTTTTGGCATGGCAGCGTTGCTTGCTCCTGTCGCACTGACGCCGCTCCGCGAGCGTCTGGCGCCCGCCGATCTGCCAGGCGTTCAGCATTTCGTGCGCGTCGGCGAGTATGATCTGCACTCCACCGACGAAGGACCGCGCGATGCTCCGGTTGTGCTCCTCGTCCACGGTTTTGCCGCGTGGGCTTTTGCGTGGCGTGCGCAGCGATCAGCGCTCATCGCTGCCGGGCGACGGGTCGTAACTATCGATATGATCGGCTACGGCGCTTCGTCGCGCCCGGCAGCCCCGGTCTACTCAACGCACGATCAGGCGCTCCTGATCCTCCAGGCGCTCGATATGCTGGGCATCGCCACCTTCGATGTCGTCGGGCATTCGTTCGGGGGACGGGTGGCCTTCCAGATTGCGCTTCTGGCGCCAGAGCGGGTACGCACCATTGTTGCGATCTGCCCGGAAGCGTTTACGGTCGGGCGTCCGCCGATTGCGACCCTGGCGCAGTTGCCGTTGATCGGTCTGGCGCTGTCGTACTACATCCTGGCGCCGTCGCTGGTCGGAGTCGGGTTGCGGTCGCTCTCGAAGCGCGACGACTGGCTGACCGACGAAGTGATCGCGGGGTATGCCGCGCCCCTGTATGTGCGGGGCACTGCGGCAGCGCAGGTCTGGCAGGCGCGTTCGCCGAAGGATGGTCCGCTGCCCGTTCCTGCCAATCTGTCGTCGATCCGTCCGCCGACACTGCTGTTGTGGGGCGATGGCGATACGGTCTTTCCTGTGGACGAGGGGCGACGCCTGGAACGCATTCTTCCCGATGCCCGTTTGATCGTCTATGAACGCACCGGGCATTTGCCCTACGAGGAACGTCCTGCCGACGTGAATGAGGCGATTGTCGGGTTTTTGACGCGGGAGAACCGGGAACCGGGGAGGAAATAACACAAGACGTCCGTCGATTTCTTGCTCCGCATTGGGCGTGGGGCTCCTCATAACAATTGAGCATTACAGCAGTTCTCTGATACGTTGACCATTGTCTGGGTCTGCCATGTTGCGCGCGGCACCCGCTTTCAGCGGAGTGTAGACCGAAATTTATTTCGGTCATCGTGTGAGGCGTGCCATTCCCAGGAGTGTTCAGCCTTGTTCAATAGGTTCAACCTTTGTGAGAACTGCTATCGCCTTCCGCGTGCGGGGAGCCTGAAGCAAAGCCCGCCTGCGCGTAACGCGAACTCCAACGGTGACCCTATCGACCATCGGCTATGGCTATGGCTATGGCTATCGGCTATCGGCTATCGGCTACGATCAGCCCTCGGCTCTCCAGGGCGAAGCTCACCTGCGCGGGCTATGGCGGAGTAATGACCCAACAGCCATTATGTGGCTGGCTCCGACGCCCGGTTCGCCGCGCTGTCCGGGGGCATTGTGGATTGCCGGGGTTTCCGCGCGCGGATATGGAGGAAATAAGCCACAATTTGGGCGTCTTGTATGTTGGGGCAGGCAAGGACTAAGGCGTCGCCTGGATACGGCTCCTCTACACGCTCGATCACAAAGCCGACGTCGATCAGCAGATTCAACCACTGGCTTACCGTCCGGGTGAACCGCGGAATCTTGAACTGCGGCAACCCCTGCGTCGCCTGCGGCGGCGCCGCCCCGAAGATCCACTCGGAAATCTCGCCGTCAAGCGAGTGAAAGTAGTTACCGACCTCGATTGCATACGTGCGGCCGTGCTCGTCCCGGAGATTCCGGCGGTGTGGGGTATCGAAGCACGGATGGGAAATAGAGAACTGCAGGAAACCACCGGGTCGCAGCACCCGATAGGCTTCAGCAAGCACACGCCCGGTTTCCGGGATGTCCATAAAACTCATGAATCCGGTGGCAAAATCAAAGGCAGCCTCAGCAAACGGCAGATTCACTGCACTGGCGACGCGATAATCGATGCCCAACGGTTCGTCTTCTTCCGTTTGCTTTGCGTAGTCAATAAAAACCTGCGCGATGTCGATAGCCGTCATTCGAGCGCCACGTTTGGCCAGCAGCCTGGTATTATGACCTTCGCCACACCCGATGTCCAGCCCTGCAAGCCCATTCACATCCGGCAGTATGGCAAAGAAAGCCGGTGTATTGAGGTAGTCCCGATAGATGTCGTAGCCGGCTCTGGCGAGTTTCGTCCAGGCATCGGCATTGGCATTCCAAAAACGGCCTACTTCTTCGTGATCCATCCTCTATTTATTCCTCTCTTGCCCGGCAATCTTGTCCGGTGAATGGCTCGCGTTTCGCCCGCTGCGCAGCGAGCGAAGCGGTTGGTTGAAGATGCGACGTATACTACAACCACCCGCCGTCACGAAGCAAGCCCATTAATTACAGCATTTCTCAGATACATTGACCATTATTCCTATCCGCCGTGTCGCGCGAGGCGCCCGCTGCCAGCTGAGTGTAGACCGAAATTCATTTCGGTCGCTTTGTGGGGAGTACGATTCCAGGAGTGTTCAACCCCGTCCGCCAGGTTCAACCTCTGTGAGAACTGCTATAATGTCCCGTGCGAGGTTGCGCTGTGCGTCTCCACCGCCCACTCCGTCGCACGACGTCGTACAGCAACACACCGGCGGCCACCCCGACATTCAACGAATCCTGCCCTGGCGCCATCGGGATGCGCACGAGCGACGAACAGGCAGCAAGCGTTGCTTCGGTCAAACCCTCGGTTTCATTGCCGACGACGATTGCCAGCGGGATCGGCAGATCGACATCGTACAGTTCACGCTCGACGTTTCCGCTTGCACCGACCACATGGATGCCACGCCGATGCATGGCGACGATCCAGGACGGAAGATCGTTGCATGCATAGATCGGGATGCGTCCCACGGCGCCACGTGCGGCGCGCACACATTCACGGTGCAACGGATCGGCGCCGCCGGCAACCACCACCGCTTCAGCGCCGGCTGCATCGGCAGTGCGCAGCGTCATGCCCAGATTTTCCGGGTTGCTGATCTGCTCGGCGACCAGGATCACAGCCTGTTTGCCGGGACGATATGCTATAACATCGCGCACCTGTCCCCAGATAGCAGTCACAATGACGGGAATGGGGCGCGCAGGCGTAATCAATCCCATCAATCCGTCGGAAATACGGTAGGTGGCGACGCCCTGTTCGGCTGCCCGTTGAAGAAGCGCGGCGCCTTCCGGATCGCGCAGCAGTCCAGCAGTGTAGAACATATCTTCCACCGGCAGATCGTCGAGGGCGCGGGATGCAAGCAGGAGACCATCGGCAAGAAACTGCCCGCGCGCGCGCCGCCCTGCCGCGTTGCCGAGGTCACGCAAACGCGCGACGATCGGATCCTTTGCGCTGCTGAGCGTTCGCCCGACAGAGGCGGGCGGCAGGGCGGCGCGCGCCGTAGGCGGACCACGGAACAACGTATCGTCGTCGATGTTCGGAAGCACACCACTGCCCCGCCGAACTCCCGCAAAGAGGTGAATATCCTGGTACATCAGCGGCTGGCGTGGCGTTACTGTGCGCCCGTCAAAAAGCTCGGCGAGCGTCGGCAGTGTCCACTCACCGACCATCAGAAAAAGGATGACTTCACCGCGTGGCGCAGCGAGGAGGAGATCGCGGAGCGCCCGTTCGTGCGCGGCAACAACCAGTGCGCGCGTCGAAGCGGCGCACTGCATCTCCGGCTGATGCACCAGCATCCCGTCAATTGTGTTCCAACCAGAGACGACCACACGGGTTGCGGCGGGGTCTGCGCTGAACAGATCGGCGATCAGGGCATCGCAATCCACGCCGGTTTCCTGGCGGAGCAGTGTTGCCAGCAGCGATCTGGCGGTATGATGATCTGTGAGCGGAATAGCCACAAGCGCACGGGTATGTGGACTGGTGTCATAGCGCCTGATCCCAGAGTGACAGGGCAGCCACGTGCGCAGGCATGTGTCTCAGTCCATCCTGATGTATCATACCATAAGAAACCGGGAGCGGGGTCGAACGCCTTACGAGTCTTGAGGAATAACAGCAGTTCTCAGATCCATAGACCGTCGTCCAGGTCTGCCGTGTCACGCGAGACGCCCCGTTTTCGGCAGAGCGTAGACCGAAATTCATTTCGGTCACCGTGTTGGTAGCGCGATTCTGGGAGTGTTCAACCCTGTCCACTTGGTTCAGCCTTTGTGAGAACCGCTATAAATTTTCAATCTCCATCATTTCGGTCGCCGCGTGGGGAGCGTGATAGTAATTGCGGTCGTCCGAGGAGGTTCAACGTCTGTGAGAACTGCTACAAATCCGTATAGCCCGCGCAGGCGGGCTTCGCCCTGGAGAGCCGGGGGCTTGAGCCCGACGGTAAGAGGCGCATACGAGGGGCGCAGCAGCGCTGCGCCCGTACAGGGGGCGCGGGGGCGCAGCGCATCTGATGGTCTTTGAAGAAATAATCCGCTCTCGCCCGCGCAGGCGGGCTTCGCCCTGGAGAGCCGGGGGCTTGAGCCCGACGGTAAGAGGCGCATACGAGGGGCGCAGCAGCGCTGCGCCCGTACAGGGGGCGCGGGGGCGCAGCGCATCTGATGGTCTTTGAAGAAATAATCCGCTCTCGCCCGCGCAGGCGGGCTTCGCCCTGGAGAGCCGGGGGCTTGAGCCCGACGGTAAGAGGCGCATACGAGGGGCGCAGCAGCGCTGCGCCCGTACAGGGGGCGCGGGGGTGCAGCGCATCTGATGGTCTTTGAAGAAATAATCCGCTCTCGCCCGCGCAGGCGGGCTTCGCCCCGCATAGCCGAGGGGTTTCACCCCGACGGCATATGCAGCCCACGCCAGCGGGCTTCGCCTCGCATAGCCGAGGGGTTCACCCCAACAGCACGCTCGCCTATCGGCTGTCAGCTGTCGGCTATCGGCTATCGGCTGTCGGCTATCGGCTATCAGTTATCGGCTATCGGCTATTCCTCAGCCCCACGGCAAGAGGCGAATGTATCTCAGGCGACGCGGCGCGGGCGCATCGGACGGGTGACGATCCGTGCCGCGCGTGCAAGACCACGACGGGCGCGCAACCCGGCGACAGCTGCGTAGTGCCCCGCAGTCCAGGCGCGTCCACCGGCGCGCACCTCGCCACGGATGATCGCCTGGCGGAGATCATCGGCGCCTGTGCCGGGGAAGAGGGTATAACCAAGCCCTACGGTCGAAAAGTGGTGAGCATCGCTGCCGCCGCAGGCGGGCAGTCCAAGTGCAGCGGTCACAAGCGAAGCGCGCGCGTTCATTCCGGGGAACGGCAGGCTGGCGTTGAAGACCTCCACCCCATCGATGCGCCAGGCGGGATGCTCACCCCCACAATGACGGATCAGTGCATCGCCAAACGACGAGACCAGCCAGTCGAACGGGTGCGCGACAATGCAGAGCGCACCCTGTTCATGTGCAGCGGCGATGGTCTCTGGTGCGGGTCGCCCCGGAGGAAGCGCGCGTTCGAGAAACAACACCAGCAGATGACCATCAGCAGTGGACACTTCTTCGCCGACAATGACCTCGACGTTAAAGCCGCGTGCCATGCGACGCGCTTCGAGCGCACCGTCGATGGTGTCGTGATCGGTAATCGCAACGACGTGCAATCCGATATGGTCGGCATATTCGAGAACCTGTGCGACAGAACTATGACCATCGCTGTGGCGAGTATGAACGTGAATATCGGCCCTGCTCCACGTGGTCATGATACGGCTCTCCTGAGCGACAACAGACGCGGACGCCAGCGCAGTGCGCGTCGATAATACTCCATCAGTTCATCGAGAACCCGTGGCCAGGATCGTTGTTCGGCGGCGACGCGCCCTGCCTGACCCCAGGCGATCCGCAGGGTGGGGTTCATCACCAGTCTGCTGACGGCGCTTCGCAGGCTGTACGCTGAACCAGGGTCAAAGAATATCCCGGTCTCCTCGTGACGCACCAGATCGATCACGCCGCCAGCATGGGCGGCAACAACCGGCAAACCTGACGCCATTGCTTCCTGAACGACCTGTCCAAACGTTTCGGTGTCGGAAGGGAACACAAAAATATCTGCACTCGCATATGCGACTGCCAGGTCGTGACCATTAAGAAAGCCGGTGAACGTCACCGGCATCCCGGCAAACCGCCGCTCGAGCGACGGTCGCGCCGGACCGTCGCCGATCAGCACCAGGCGTACCCCGTCCATACCGCGCAATGCATCCGCCAGCAGATCGAGCCGTTTTTCAGCTGCCAGACGACCGACATAGAGAAGCACGCGCTCGTCAGCCTGCGCTCCGATCGCGGTGCGCCACTCGTCACGACGATGTGACGGATGAAAGCGAACTGTATCGACGCCCCGACCCCAGAGGCGGAGGCGACGGAAGCCGCGTCGGCGAAGATCCGCCAGAATGGTGGATGATGGGCAGAGGGTCAGGGTGCAGGCATTGTGGATCCAGCGCAGGTACGAATATGCCGCCTCACGGAGCGCTCCAAGCCCATAATGAACACTGTACGCCGGAAGATCGGTGTGATAGGTGGCAATGGCTGGCGTCCGCAATTGTCGTGCCGCGAAGCGCGCAGCTGGTCCGAGCACCATCAACCCGGCGAGATGGATCAGATCGGGACGAAACTGCCGCAACGCAGGGACAATGCCCGGCTGTGGCGGAGTAAAGCGGATGTCGGGATAGAGGGGAAAAGGAATGCCACGCAGCGGGATGATCTGTGCGCCAGCGTACTGCTCAGGCGATTCCTGCGGGGCGAAGAGCAACATCTCGTGCCCCTTGCTCTGGGCATATTCCAGCAAGCGACACAGCGTTGTGACGATGCCGTTGACATTGGGCAGGAATGTCTCCGTGATCAGTGCTATCCGCATCACTGCACTCCCCGCATCTGCACGTCCTGCACCGCCGATCTGTCAGGGGTGCATACCATCCGACAGCATACCGTGTCTGGATTGCGTTTCGACTATGGGGGTGTTAACGGGAGGCTAAGAGGAGGCAAAGAATTGGAGAACTGAGAACCAGGAACCGGGGCGCCTTCGTCTCACACCAGGCGCTGATGAGTCAGAGGTATCCTGTGCCACTCGCAACAAGCCTTCGACGCAGAACGTTGAAGGTTCAACGTTCCAGTAAGCGCCGCACAGCATGCCGACCGATAAAAAAGAGCACGACCAGTGCGATCAGCGCCAGCGCGGTATACCACGACAGCAGACGACCCTGCATCAGTTCACTGCCGATCGCGGTGTACGCCAGCATTCCCGGAATAATGCCGATCGCATTGGCGAGCGTATACGAGAGGAGCGGCATCCGCGTGATGCCTGCCAGGTAGCCGATGAAATCGAGCGAGATAATCGGCGTCATTCTGGCGATCAGGACGATCCAGAACCCACGGGATGAGCTGACCTCTACGAGGCGCTGCCACAGGTGAGTTGTTTTCCAGCGATGCGCTGCCGCAGCACCCAGCCAGCGCCCCAGGGCATACGTTGCCAGACCGCCCGCCATGCCGCCGACCCAGGAGAGCAGCGTTCCTTTCCAGATGCCATAGATCGCACCATTGGCAGCGGCGATCAGCGAACCGGGAAGTGGCGCCAGCACGGATTGCAGCACCATGAGCAGCACACTGACCAGCGGTGTCCACAACCCGAATTCACGCAGGATTGCAGCCGCTTCGTCCGGTGATGCTGCGCTGAAGACGTGCCGGACTGCATCGCTCTGTCCGATCACGATGATCAGAAACGCCAGCACGAGTACACCGGCGAGGATGAACACCCGGCGTATTGGATCAGGCGGAGTATTCATCGGCGCGTCGCGCGCCAGTAACCCCAATCGTGGCGCAGAAGGCGTTGCGGCAGAGGCATGCGCATCCCGAGTGCAATCAGTGCGCAGCGTGTGGTGCTGTGCAACAGTTTGCGCACCGCGCCACGTTGCAGGCGACGGTCGTCGAGAGAATGGACGGCCAGGTCGGGGGCGAACACAACGCGATACCCGCGATGAGCGAGGCGCAGAAACAGTTCACTGTCTTCGTTGACCGGGAGATCGCAGCGAAAACCGCCAACTGAGGTCAGCACATCGCGTCGAACAGCCATGTTCGACCCCGAAGCCGCCGGAAAACCAAGATGGTGCATCAGGCGTTGCCCGCCGGTAAAGATGCAGCTGTACCACCCATATGCCGCAGTCGCATATTTGGGTCCATAGATGGCATCCGCGTCGGTATAGCGCGTGAAGCGGTCGAAATAACCAGGTGCAAAGCGGACATCGGCATCACTGAAGATCAACCAGTCGCCGTGCGCCGCAGATGCGCCGATCTCACGCGCCTCGGCGATGCCGGCAGAGGCGCGAATAATCCGGGTGTTCTGCGGTCGCAGGCGTTCGATGATGGCAGGGGTATCGTCGTCACTGGCATCAACGACGATCAACTCGACCGATCCGGGAAGCGCGGCAAGAAAAGCGCCGATCAACGCTGCTTCGTTTTTCGTCGGAACAATGATACTCAGCACGCCAGACACGACAGCATCTCCTGGCAGGTGATAGTTGAGGGTCAACTTCACCTGCAACGTTCAACCTTATTATTTACAGCAGTTCTCAGATACATTGATCTTTGTCCGGCTCTGCCGTGTCGCGCGAGGCGCCCGTTTTCGGCAGAGCGTAGACCGAAATTCATTTCGGTCACCGTGTGGGGAGCGCGATACTGGGAGTGTTCAACCTTTTCCAATTGGTTCAACCTCTGTGGGAACTGCTATAACCACCTTAATCAGCCTGGATAAAGATCGTGTTAAGGTCAGGTTATATTTTGTCGTAGCAGGTCACGAATTTCGGTCAGAAGTTTCTCTTCGGCGGACGGTGCTGGCGGAGCAGGAGGCGGTTCATTTCTCCTTGTGAATTCCGAGAGTTTGTTGATTGGCACAACGACGAGGAAGTAGAGCGCAGCAGAGATGAGCAGAAAATTGACAATGGTCGTGATGAATGCGCCGAGTCGTACCGCACCGAACACCAGAACGTCGGAAAAATCCGGCTGACCGACCAGGGTTGCGACAATTGCCATCAGAATATCGTTGACCAGCGAGTTGACGACCGCGCTAAACGCCGTACCGATGACCACCCCGACTGCCAGATCGATGACATTCCCGCGCATGACGAACGTTTTGAAACCCTCGAACACAGACTGCCTCCTTATCGTTGTCCATTGTTACACTGCACCGCACTGACAAGGCGATGCACGCATGCGAGACGCCTGTATGGAAAGACAGAACGTTGGTGAGTCTTCTCAATTGTACTGTAAAGAGCGCGACAGGTTGCTGTCCCAGGTCTGAAGCGGTATATGAATCGAAGGTTGCGCCAGCCTGGAAACGGCGGTATAGTAGTGTGTCTGTTACACAAAATCGCAGTACTTTACTCATTCCACATACGTGATATGTCATTTTCTGGAACTATTCTGGTCGTCGATGATCACGAGCATGTGCGAAACGCACTCGTGCGGCAACTCGAGCTTGCCGGACACACCGTGATTGCCCGTTCTGATGGCATTCAGGCGCTCGAAGCGGTGCAGCAGTACACGTTCGATCTGATACTGCTCGACATTCTGATGCCCGGTATGAACGGCGACAGGGTGCTTGCAGCGCTCAAATCGGATGCTGCGCTCCGCCATATTCCGGTGATTGTTATTTCCGGCGACCAGGATCTCGACCTGGTTGCGCGCTGCATCGAACTGGGCGCTGCCGATTATCTGGGCAAGCCGTTCAATAAGACGATCCTCCACGCGCGTGTCAATGCCTGCCTGGAGCAGAAACGTCTGCGTGACGCCGAGCAGGCGTATCTGCGTATGCGACTGTATCTGCTGAGCGCTGCCGCAGATCATCCGGCAATCACCGATAATCCAGACATTCAAGAGGCATTACATCATCCTGATAATCTGGCAACCGTTGATCAAACCATACAGGCGATGCTCAACCGTCTCGATGTCGAGCAGCGCGAGCGACGGCGCGCCGAAGCCGAGTTGCGTCATCTCAACCTCGCGCTCGAACAACGGGTTGCTGAGCGCACCATGCTGGCGGAGCAGCGCGCCGAGGCGCTGAAACGTTCTGAGGAAGCGCTCCGCCAGCAGACGAATCTCCTGCGCGCAATTCTCGACAGTATGGGTGATGCAGTGGTTGTCACCGATACCGATGGGCATTTGATCCACCATAACCCGGCAGCAGTTCAGATCCTCGGTGATCGTCTGGCGAGTCTGCTCCCCGGATCGTCCGATGCACCGGTGGCACAGTCGCCTGATGGACATTCCTGGTTGACGCCGCATGACCTCCCGTTTGCACGCGCCTTGCGCGGCGAGTCGGTCGATGCGGCGGAGGTGCGCTTGCCTGCAACCGACGGTCATCCGGAGCAATGGTTGAGCATCACGGCGCGCCCGCTCCGTGATGCGGGCGGTTTGAGCGGGAGCGTCGCCATTGTGCGGGATGTCACCGAGGCAAAGCGCGCTGAAGAGGCGTTGCGCGCCAGTGAGGAACGGTACGCGCTCGCGGCTCAGGGGGCAAATGACGGGTTGTGGGACTGGGACCTCGTCAGCGGCAAGATCTATTTCGCACCACGCTGGAAAGCGATGCTGGGGTATGATGATGCCGACATCGGCACATCACCCGATGAGTGGTTCCGTCGGTTGCATCCCGATGATCGCGAGCGGGTCGAATGGCGTCTGCTGGCGCACACCCGTCGTCTGATTACATCGTTTGAACTGGAATACCGCATTCTGCATCGTGACGGCAACTACCGCTGGATGCTCTGTCGCGGCATGGCCGTGTGGAATGAGCATGGTCGGGCGACGCGCATGGTCGGTTCGCAGACCGATATAACCGGTCGCAAACAGGCGGAGGAGCAGCTGGCGTATGGCGCGCTTCACGATGCGCTGACGGGGTTGCCGAATCGAACCCTCTTTATGGACCGCCTGAGCCTGGCGCTCAAACGAGCACAGCGCGAAAAGCATCTGTTCGCAGTGCTGTTCCTCGATCTTGATCGCTTCAAAACCATCAACGACAGCCTGGGGCATGCTGCGGGTGATGAGTTGCTGATCGCCGTCGCGCGGCGGCTTGAAAGCGTCCTGCGTCCCGGTGATACGGTTGCCCGGCTGGGCGGCGATGAGTTTGCCGTGATGCTTGATCAGTTGAATGCACCGGAAGAAGCAGAGTGGATCGTGGAACGCATTCATCAGGTGTTGCAGGCGCCGTTGAGCGTTCGTGGTCATACCGTCTACACCACCGCCAGCATTGGTCTGGCGCTCGGCAATGAAGGGTATGAGCGCCCGGAAGAGCTGGCGCGCGATGCTGATACGGCGATGTATCAGGCAAAAATGCAACGACGCGCGCGCCACGTTGTTTTCGATCCCGATATGCGACGAAAAGCGGTCAGTCATTTTCAACTTGAGAACGATCTACGGAGCGCTATCGAGCGCAATGAGTTGCGTGTCCACTATCAACCGATCGTCGCCCTCAATGGTCGAAGGGTGGTCGCCTTTGAAGCGCTGGCGCGCTGGCAGCATCCGCAGCACGGCTTGATCGCTCCTGATCAATTTATCCCGCTGTCCGAAGAGATCGGGTTGATCAATACGATCGGTCATTGGGTGCTGCGCGACGTCTGTCGTCAGGTGCGCGAATGGCGCAGTCGCCGACCGCGCCATTTCGATATGTGGGTGAATGTCAACCTTTCGGCGCACCAGCTGGCTCAATTCGACCTGGTGGCACAGATTGCGCACGCGATTGCCGATGCCGGGATACCTCCGAATGCGATCAAGATCGAGTTGACTGAAAACACATTTGTTACGCACAGGGAGATTGCTATCGTCCAGTTGAACGAACTGCGTTCGCTGGGGGTCGGTGTGTGCATCGATGATTTTGGCGCCGGCTACTCATCACTCGGCTATTTGAGTCAATTCCCGGTCGATACGTTGAAGATCGACCGGGTATTCATCGCCCGGCTCGGTATGATGCGTGAACATTACGAGATCGTCAAGGCGATCATCACACTGGCGCATTCGCTGGGGATGACGGTGGTCGCCGAAGGGGTCGAAACCGAAGAACAGGCAACTATGCTATCCGCCTTGCGCTGCGAGTATGCCCAGGGATGGCTGTTTGGACGGGCGCTCCTGGCGGATCAGGTCGAAGCGTTCCTGGATTCACGTTCGCCGTTGTAGAATACGTCGCGTATGCCTCATGCTTCTTCCTCACGACGCACGATTGGCGTCATGTTGGCAATCGTGCACCAACCGTTCTGGCTGGGAACTGTCGATGGCGCGCAGCAGCGCGATGTGGACCTCTTCTGTTTCGTTGGGGGGGTCATTTCGACCGCCAAACAACCATTGATCAGATCGCCGCTGGCGCATGTATTACCGGCGCGTGCGTTCTTCGATCTGGCGAAAGGACCACGCATCGATGGGTTGATTAGCTGGGGCGGCAGTCGGGCGGGGTTTGGCGTGAATCTCAACGAGACCGAGATGGAAGAGTTTATCGCCCCGTATCGACACCTGCCGATCATCAACTATGAGGGGATTATCAAAGGCATCCCTGCTGTTCTGACGGACACCTACCGCGGGATGTGCGACCTGATTGCGCATATGATCGAGGTGCATCGGCGTCGCCGCATCGCGATCATTCGCGGTCCTGCCCGGCATCTGGAGAGCGAAGAACGTTTTCGGGCGTATCAGGACACGCTGCGGCGGTATGGCATTCCTTTCGATCCTGCGCTCGTCGTGCATGCGTCCAATTGGGGAAAAACGGTCGGCGTTCAAGCGGTACACACCCTGATCCGGGAACGAGGTCGCCGTCCTGTCACAGACGTTGATGCCATCATCGGCTCTGAGATCGACTATGCAGCCGGCGCGCTGCAAACCCTGGAGGAGTATGGCGTTCGCGTTCCGGACGACGTTGCGGTAGCCGGGTTCAATGATCACCTGGATGCGCAGACGTTGAATGTGCCGATCACGGTTATGGCGAAGCCGTTCTATGAGGCGGGCGTAGCAGCAGTCCACGCACTCCTGGATCTGATTGAGGGGAAGGTGGTTCCTGATCGGATCGACGTTCCGTCTCGCCTCATCGTTCGACGATCCTGTGGATGTTGGTCGCTCGATCCGGTTGCACCCCATCTCATCCCCGGCGCCGCCGTCGATAGTGTTGCGCCAGGGTCACCACTGTCTGATCAAGAGACGCGCCTGATTGAACAGATCGGTCGCGTCAGGGAATCGGCGCGGGGTGGTGTATCGCGTGTGTCCTGGATTGATGCGCTGATCAGGGGGATGCGATCAACCGACCGCATCCAGAATAATCGTGAGCGTGATCGCTTCTGGCGTCTGTTCGAGACCGAACTGGCAAGCACGCGCGATCCTCTGGAACTGGACCGCTGGTACGATGTTCTTTCGGAATTGTTCTTTCTTGTTACTTCTGCGCTGAAACATACCGATCAATTGTCGCAGACGAATCGCCTGTTTCTTCAGCGTGTTCATCTGGCGCTCATGCAGGAACGGGAACGCGCACGCATTGAACGACGCGCCAGAACTGTCGAAAATACCCATACGTTGCTTGAAATCAGTCACGCAATGATGCTTACGCGGAGTATTGAGCAACTTTTTGAGATTCTCGTGTATCGACTGCCGGAACTCGGCATCACGGATTGTAACCTGGTGCTTTTTGATGGCTTCTACGACATTGCCAGGGAACCAGAGGTTCCTGAATGGGCGCGGGTGGTGCTGGCGATGCGTGATGGAAAGCGGCTATCGTTGCCGCCGGAGGGCATACGATTTCCAGGTCGCCAGATACTTCCCGATGCCTTGCTGGAAGAGCCGCAGAGCCGGGCTTTGATCGTCAATCCACTCTTTTTTGGTGTGTGTTACTTTGGGTATATTGCGGCACGGATTGGAACACGCGACGGTAAGGCATATCTGATGCTCGCACAGCAGGTAAGCAGCGCCTTGCAATCGGTTTTTCTCTGGCGCGATTATCACGAATCCGAGTATGCGCGTCGCGAAAGCGAAGCGCGCATGCATACGCTGATTGAGCATATACCGGTTGCGCTGTGGGCGAAGGATCGCACCGGGCGCTACATCATGCAGAACTCTGTGATGCGCACGCTCGTTAAGGATCGTGATCAGGACGATGGTTCAGGCGTTGATCACGTGATCGTGCAGTGGAAAACCTGCGAAGCATGGGCGTTTGAGGGCAAGACGGTTTCATTCGAGCATACGGTATTCGTCCAGCAGCAGGTGCGACTCTTCCGTCACATTATGGCGCCGGTCCGTGTGGATGGTCAGGTAACGGCTATTCTGGGTTTAATGTTCGATATTACCGAACAGCGCGCCATCGAGGAGTCGTTGCGCTCCGCCAAAGAAGCAGCAGAAGAAGCACGACGCACTGCCGAAGCCGCAAATCGTGCCAAGAGCATCTTCCTCTCGAATATAAGTCATGAGCTTCGCACACCACTTAATAGCATTCTTGGGTATACTCAAATTTTACAGGCTGACCAGATGATCAATGACTACCAGAGGAAAGGTTTGCATATTATTCAGGCGAGCGGTGAGCATTTACTGAGCCTTATCAACGATCTCCTCGATCTTGCGAAGGTTGAGGCTGGAAAGATGCAATTTCAAGCGACCATCTTCGATATCTATGCTATGATAACGGAAATATGCGACATGATAGAGGAGCGAGCGTCGATCAAAAATCTGATGTTTCTACGCGAGATTTCTGGTATTCCGCGTATGGTTCTGGGGGATGAGCGACGTCTGCGTCAGGTGTTGGTCAATCTGCTGAGCAATGCGGTCAAATTTACGCGACAGGGGTCGGTTGCGCTGCGTGTTATGGATTCACCCGATGCACAAACGCGAATTCGTTTTCAGGTTTCGGATACCGGCGCCGGAATAGCGCCAGAACATCTGGAGATCATTTTCAAACCGTTCGAGCAACTGGGGGCGCAGACCGGAGAGCAGGGCACAGGGCTGGGACTGGCGATTTCACGTGAACTGGTGACGCTCATGGGGGGCGCGCTCCAGGTGCAGAGTGAACCTGGACGCGGCAGCGTTTTCTGGTTTGATATTCCGCTCCCGGTAGCGGATTGCGAACCCTTCCCCGCTGCACAATCCAGGGGACGCGTCATTGGTGTGGATGGTCGATTCCCTAAAGTCCTGGTCGTCGATGATCACGCTGATAATCGCATCATTGTGCGGGACATGCTGCAACCGCTGGGTTTCATTGTAGCAGAGGCGTGCGATGGGCTTGAAGGGCTGGCACAGATTGAAGCATTCAAACCGGACGTGGTCATTCTCGACCTGGTGATGCCAGCGTTGAATGGATTGGATATGATCCGCAGGATCCGCCAGATGACCGCTCACGATCATCTTGTGGTGATCGTCAGTTCTGCCAGTGCGTATCCTGACGACCGTATTCAGAGCCTGAACGCGGGTGCACAGGCATTCATTCCGAAACCGATCAACCGCTCATTGTTGATCGAGACGCTTCAGCGCCATATCTCCTGGATTGAGTGGCGTTGCGATAAACCGTCGCTCGATGTTCAACCTGATCATCCCGATGCCCTGCCGCCGGAAACGACCCTTAGCGTCCTGAGCGACCTGGCGCAGATTGGTGATGTCGATGCGCTGTACGATGCAATCGATAGACTGAAACAGGACATGCCGCAGGTTGTGTCGTTTATCGGAAAAGTGCAGTATTTCCTCGATACGTTTCAGATCGGTCAGTTGCAAACCTTTCTGGAACAGATGAGATCCCGGCGATGAATACACCATCAGATACGATCCTTGTCGTTGACGACACCCCCGCCAATCTCGCAATCTTATTCACAGGTCTGCGCAACGCCGGGTACAAAGTGCTGATCAACGAGCGCGGCGATATTGCACTGCAAACTGCAGCGTATGCGCTCCCCGATTTGATCATTCTTGATGTCATGATGCCGGGGATCGATGGTTTTGAAACCTGTCGTCGTCTCAAAGAGGATCCGCGCACCCGCGATATTCCCGTGATCCTGATGACGGCGCTGACCGATCCGATTGATGAGGTGACCGGGTTGCGCGCAGGAGCGGTCGACTACATCACCAAGCCGATCCACGTGGAGGTTGTGCTGGCGCGCATCAGCACGCACCTGACGCTCCGCAAACTGTATCGCGATCTGGAGCGCAAACACGCCGCCCTGAAAGAAGCGCTGGCAACAATCAAAACATTGAGCGGCATTATTCCGATCTGTGCGTGGTGCGGCAATAAAATACGGGATGAGGGTGGCGAGTGGATGAGTGTGGCAACATATCTGGAAACCCACGCCGAAGTCACGTTCAGCCATACGATCTGCCCGGACTGCTACGAGCGCATAACCGGCGAAGCGCCGTAGCCGACACGCCGGGCGAAGAGTCGCAGCAGCGCGCATATCACGTCGCCTTCGTTGCAGAAAAACAGAACGACAGGCATGGACGCCTGTCGTTCTCATCTGGTGGAGCAGAGGGGGATCGAACCCCTGACCTCAACACTGCCAGCGTTGCGCTCTCCCAACTGAGCTACTGCCCCGTGCTCTGGTGGAGGTGAGGGGGCTCGAACCCCTGACCTCGACAGTGCGATTGTCGCGCTCTCCCAGCTGAGCTACACCCCCACAGCGAGTGCTAGTATAGCACGCGGAAGAACGCATGTCAAACCGGCTGACACGATTGTACTATGGAACCAGGGTTGCTTTCATAGTACAATCCGCACAGAGTCGCCAATGTTTGTGCCACGAGGTCGATCATGCGTCATATTGTAGCCATGCGTCTGTGTGTGTTTCTGCTGCTGATGCTGACGAGCATATCCGGTGCACCCGCACCAACTACTGCTGCACCACAGACATTCACCGTCACCAGGACAGTCGATACTGCCGATGGCGTCTGCGGCGCCGATTGTTCGCTCCGCGAGGCGATCAGCGCCGCCAATGCCAATCCAGGCGCGGATACGATCATTGTGCCTGCCGGTACGTATACATTGACAATCACCACGACGCTGGAAGACGATAATGCCGACGGCGATCTCGATATCCGTGACAGCCTGACATTGATCGGCGCTGGCGCTGCGACCACGACGATCATTGCCGCTGAAGGTGATCGGGTTTTCCATCTCCTTGCCACTGCCACGGTGACGATCACGGGAGTAACGTTGCGCGGCAAGGGTGAGACGCCTGACAGCGGCGGCGTTCTTCTGGTGACACCCGGCACGAACCTCGTCCTGCGCGATAGTGTGGTGCGTGATGGACGGGCGGTGCGAGGCGGCGGCATCGAGGTGCGTGGTGATGGGGTCAGTCCAGCCAGCGCCGGTGCAACGATCGAGGGGGTGACCTTTACTGCGAACCGCGCTGCGAGTCTGGGGGGCGCGCTCAGTGTTTTCAACGGCGGCAGTGTGCTTTTGACAAATGTGACGATCACCGGCAACAGCGCTGGCAATAGTGGCGGCGGCATCAGCGTGTCGCTCGACCAGGCGATCATCAATCCGCCGAAAAGTGCAGCGACGCTCAATAATGTCACCATTGTGCGCAACACCGCCGATGATGATCGCAACGACATTGGCGAAGGGGGCGGCGTTTCGGTGCGCGTCGATGAGCAGGTGATCAATCAACTCCGCCTGCGCAACACGATTATCTCCGATAACGCCGATCTCAGTCCGACGCCAGCGCGGGTGAATCCCGACTGCTTCAATGTGCTCGAATCGCTGGGGTACAATCTGATCCATCGCAGTACAGGCTGCACAATTCTGGGTACGCAGACCGGGAATGTGATCGGGAGCAGCGCGCAGCCGGGCGCGCTGCTCGATAACGGCGGTCCAACGCCGACGGTTGCGTTGCTCAGCGGCAGTCCAGCGATCGATGCTGGCGACCCGGCGATTGGAAGCTCGTGCGCTGCAACCGATCAGCGTGGCGTTGCGCGCCCCATCGATGGTGATGGCAGTGGTCTGGCAGTCTGCGATATGGGCGCTTACGAAGCGCCTGTACCCGGTGATGCCGATCTCTCGGTCATACTGACGGCTCAGCCAGACCCGGTGGCGCCCGGCGGTACGCTGACATACTCGGTCGTTGTTCTCAATGCAGGACCGGCAGCAGCCGGGAATGTGCAGGTGGAGTTCACGCCGCCGCCTGGTTCGACCAGCATTCAGACCGGCGGATTGGGATGGGTCTGTTCTTCTGGTGGAACGTTCACATGCGGGCGCGGTGCGCTGGCAGTGGGCAGTGCTGCACCGGCACTGACAGTGACGCTCACAGTTCCACCTGGTGGCGGATGGATCACTGCCACGGCGGTTGTTTCGTCATCGCAACGTGATCCGGTGATAACAAACAACACCGGCGTGCTCCGCACGTTTCGCGGCAGACCGTCTGTCTGGATTCCCCTGCTGATGCGGTAGTCCAATGGTATAATACCGTCGCCGATGAGCCTTTGAGTGCACAGCATATGGTCAAAACCTGGCGCGATTACAACTTTCCGCTTTTGCTCTCTGTGCTGATCCTGCTCGGTTTTGGCGCGGCAATGGTGTATAGCGCCACCCTGCGCGACCCGCTGACCCAGGGTTACTTTTCGCGCCACCTGGTCAATCTCCTGGTTGGGTGCGCGGCGATGGCACTGCTTACCACGATTGACTACCATGCCTTCGAAGCCTGGATTGTGCCATTCTATCTCGGCGCGGTGGCGCTGCTGGGGCTGGTGCTGGTTGTCGGTCAGGTCAGTTCCGGCGCCCAAAGCTGGATCGACCTCGGCATTCGCACCTTCCAACCTTCCGAACCGGCAAAACTGCTGGTCATTCTTGCACTGGCGGCGTACTGGTCGCACAATGAACGGCAACCCCATGTCTGGCGTGTCGTGATCGGCAGCCTGATCCTGGTCGGCATTCCGACGGCGCTGGTCTTTCTCCAGCCCGATTTTGGCACGGCGATGGTCTTTGGCGCGATCTGGACGGCGATAGCGCTGGCGGCTGGCGTGCGTCTGTGGCAGTTCGGCGTTCTGTTCATCGCTGCGGTTCCGGCTGTGATCTACGGTTGGACGCATATCTTGCAGCCGTACCAGCGCGCGCGCTTCCTGATCTTTCTCGATCCGCTCAAATATGACCCGGAACTCAAACATGGCGCCTGGAACATTATGCAGTCATTGACTGCCATTGGTTCCGGTGGATTGACCGGACGCGGATGGACGCACGGATTGCTCAGTCAGGGCAACTATCTGCCGGTGCAGTACTCAGACTTTATTTTCGCTATCACGGGCGAAGAGTTAGGCTTTCTTGGCGCCGCCCTGCTGCTGGTGTTCCTGGGGATTACCATCTGGCAGGCGCTGTCCGTCTCCGTCATTGCGCGTGACACGTTTGGGCGCCTGATCGCGGTGGGGATTGCTGCAATGTTGTTGTGCCATGTGCTGGTCAATGTGGGCATGAATATGAGCATTATGCCGGTGACCGGCATCCCGCTGCCGTTCATCTCCTACGGCGGCAGTTTTACCATGACATCGCTGGCGGCAATTGGGTTGCTTCAGAGTATCGCGCTGCGCCGACGACGGATCACGTTCTAGCGCGGTGTGCCGTGCCGACAGGATGAAGGCGCCTGTTGCCGGGATTTCTGGTCTGCGCTCCTGCAACAATCTATTAATTTTTTGCGTCTCACTTCCAAGAAGACAAATACGCTGGTCGCGTAGCGACCCCTGAAAGGTTCGAAAGAGCGATGCAATCTCGTCTGATGCGCAGTCGCCGCGATAAGGTGATAGCCGGTGTGTGCGGCGGTTTGGGGGAGTATTTCAATATCGACCCGGTGGTCGTTCGCCTGATTTTTGTCCTGGCGACGCTTACCAGTGGTATTGGTTTTGTTCTGTACCCTGTACTATGGCTCATTATGCCGAAGGCGCCCTCCGGCATGCCCCCCACTTTCCCTGATACTGCTCAGCACATGGGAAACTCCGGCGCCGTGTTCACTCGTCGGGCGTCTGAGGCGCAGTATGCCCGTCAGGCAGGGTATGGCGAAACAGCGGCATATTCCTCCTCGCGCGGAACCGCGTTCGCCGATGCGCCAGCAGAACCGCCGAACACCGGGCAGACCATCGATCTGCGGCTGGATCCCTCGATGGCGCCGTTATCGCCACAATCCGCGCCGGCGCCGGTACACCGTCGCCGTCGTCTGAACTGGGCTGGCATCGTCCTGATCGGACTCGGACTGATCTTCCTGGCGGAGCAGTTCGGTATCGATACCGACATCGTCTTTCCGCTGTTGATGATTGTTGTGGGGGGAGTGCTGATCTTTCGGAACCGCTAGCGCATGGCTACGATGCGGTGCGCTGCAACATCGGCGGTTCGGGAAGCACATCAGCGCTGCGCACACCCGGAAGACTGATGCTGAAGGTGGCGCCCCGTCCAGGGATGCTTGACACGCTGATCGTCCCGCCATAACGTTCGATGATGGCACGGCTGACACTCAATCCCAGACCGCTTCCTCCTTTGCGGGTCGTCACGAATGGCTGGAAGATGGCGTTCTGGTGTGCCGGTGCGATGCCAACCCCGGTATCGCTGATTTCAACAATGGCGCGTTCATTGACGCTGTAGGTGCGCACGGTTAGCGTACCGCCCTCCGGCATGGCAGCTACCCCGTTCAGAATGAGATTGACCAGCACTTCGCGCAGATCCGCAGGATGCCCGCGCACAGGTGGAACAGGTGTCAGTGCGATTTTGACCGTCACGGAATGGCGGGCGCCCCACCAGGGTTGGGTCAGGCGGAGGGCATCGTGAACGAGTTCTGTCAGCAACACCGGCGCTATCGTTGTTTCTGGCATGGAGGAAGTATTGCGTGCGCTGAGAAGGCGCCGCAACAGATGATGTCCATCTCGGGCAGCCTGCTCAATGGTTCTCAGATCATTCTGAAGTTCAGGGGGCGCTGCCTGCTGGAGCAACTGAGCGTGCCCCATCACTGATGCAAAAAGATTGCCAATATCGTGAGCAGCGCCAGCTGCAAGGGTGACGCGCAGTTGCATCTCTTCGATCTGGCGCAATCGCTCGGTTGTTGTGGGCAGTTGCATCTCGTGCTGCTCAGGCGCAACCTGATGACGGCGGGCGATCAGCCAGAGACCTGCAACCGGCGCGATCTGCTCCGCGATCACCAGGATATCCTGAGAGATTTCCTCATAAGGCCGTGATACGATCAGTTGCCCCTGATTCTGCCCGGCGACGGTCACCGGAACGATCCTGGTTTTGTAGTTATGCTGGTTCAGCCAGGCAACGAAGGACATAACACAATGGAACGCGGGTGGAGGCGGCAGATCATGTTCGCCGCAGGTGATGAGCAAGTGCTCTGCTGAATCGGCAACGACAAAGAGATCGATCCGGACATTGGGAAACAGCGAAGTTGCCGCTTTGTGGAGTGCTGCCGCGAGACCTGCGGTATCGGTTGCATCGGCGATCTGGTGCAGCATCGCCAGCACGCGAGCAGATGAGGGATCATCGGTTTGGAGAGCAATGCCACTGTTCATAACATGTTGTTGTGAAGGTGTGATACGGCGAACGTGAACGATGCTCCGGATTGGCGCCATGGAACCGATGATGATGTCGATGGGTTGAAGGGACGTCTCATATCCAGGGCGCCTTGCTAGAATCCATCAACTTCGGCAGCAAGTTCGCCCAAAAATTCCCCCACCGTTCGCGCCCGGGCGCGAATAGCGGCCAGTGTAGCCCGGTCATGCGCATCAAGGGTGACATGGTAGTGCGGGTGCGCGTTGGCGACATCGAACGGGTCGTGCAAGAGGCGCTCCGCAAGCGCCGGGTCGGCAGCAGCCAGCAATGCCAGGCGGGTCAGAGCGGGGCGTGTGCTGTGTCCTATAAGATTTTTTCGCGTCTCGGCATGAGAAGCGCTATGACAGGCAAGCATTGACGATTCCCTTTCCAGTGCGGCGGTACGACTGAACAACAACCACATTACGACGCCACCTGCAATCAGGATGTCGCCGGGGCTGATGATCAGGGTGAATGTGCCAGTTGAGATGACCATCCAGTCTGAAAGCAACCAGAGCGGCGAGTGATGAACAACGACATCCTTCGATCCTTCCACCAGAACGCCCGGATCGAAATGATACCCCAATTCAGCAAGAATGTCGGCGCGAACTGGCATCGCGCCGCCGTGCCACGTCATCGCCAGTGCATTGAACGCCGCGCCGACAGCGACCATTGGCACACCAGCGATCCGGTAGTTGCAGAGACACCAGAGGGTCATTGCCACAACCGATACGACCAACATTTCGCTGATGCGAATGCCAAGCACATGGCCGATCTGCGGCACGGCGGCGATTGCCAGCAAAAGATTGTAACGGGGCCACTCTGGCGCTCGCCAGAATGCAATCCATGCTCCCACGAGCGCACAGGCCAGATAGACGGCGAACAACGCCATGACACTGACTACTTCACAATGGTCGTCGACGGTCCACGAATAGGCGGAGGCGCAAGAGGCGCCATCGCCGCGGCTGCAATTGTGCCAACCAGAAGTGCTGCTGCAAGCGCCCGCAGGATCTTCGACCGCATGGTGGAGTACCTCCTTACGAATAATCGCATCCGGATATCAATCTGGCTGGATTGCATGCTGGAACTGTAGCCAGGATAACGTGCCCGGTTGACTCGCCGTTGACGGTTGACTGACTCCTGTGGTTAATTTCGTGTAAACTTTCTGTCGTGCTGGACATGTGCGAAGATGTGTCGTATGATTGCGCCCTATGAGACACGCTGGCTTCCGTTTCCTGCTGCCGTATATGGCGCCGTATCGGTGGCATCTGGTTCTGGGAACGTTCTATGCGTTGATCGGCGCCGCCTCGAGCGCATTCAGTCCAGCGCTGCTTGGACGCGCAATCGATGACTTGCTGGCTGGCATTCGCCTTGAATCACTGGCCGGGTATGCTGCCGGTCTGGTAGTGTTGGCGACACTGCTGGCGATCTTCCGTTACCTGTTGCGTATGCTGACGGGCCATATTGCGGCAGGCATTACATACCGTATGAATCAGGACTTGTTTGATCGGGTCCTGGTGTTCGATCAGGCAACGCTTCAGAGTTATGGGGTTGGTGAGCTGCTCTCGCGATCCTCGAATGATTTTATCTATATCTGGCGCTTCTACAGTGCAGGCTTTCAGATGTCGATGCACGCGCTGTTCTTGCTGGCGATCGGCACAACCCTCATGGCGCTGACCAGTCCGACGCTGGCTGTCCTGGTGGTTGCGCTGCTGTTCATCAGCCTGGGTGCACAGGTGGTGTTGGGACGCGTGCTGGAACGTTCTTTCGACCGTGTGCAACAACAGATGGCGCGCCTGTCGGCATTTGTGCAGGAACACGTAAGCGCTATGCGTATGCTGGCAGCGTATACGCAGGAGGGTGCGATGACCGCAGCGTTTCAACGCGCAAATGAAGCCTATACGCGGAGTAATCTCGATTTCGTGCTGCGATCGGCTGCAATTGCACCTTTACCTGGATTGGTCATCCGCCTGGCGGCTGCACTGGTACTGGGCATTGGCGGCGCACTGGTGGTTGGAAACCAGATCTCGCTCGGGCAATATGTTCAGTTCATTGTCTATCTGGGGTTGCTCAGCGCCGCTGCACAACAACTCAGCCAGGCGTATGAACGCCTGCAACAGGGGAGCGCAGCAGCCGGGCGGATTGGCGAAGTGCTGCGTCGTCGCCCGCGTATCGTTGATGCCCTGGATGCGATGGCACATATGCCATCCGGCGATATCTGCTTCGAGCATGTCGGGGTGCGCGCCGCCGGTGATGGGCGCTGGATCGTGCGCGATATCAATCTGCGCGTGCCAGCAGGAACCTCTCTCGGTATTGTTGGATCAACAGGAGCGGGCAAAAGTACACTTTTGAGCTTCATGGGGCGATTGCGTGACCCTGATGAAGGTCAAATCACGATTGGCGGGGTCGATATCCGCAGGATACGGCTGGAAACCTTGCGTCGTCATGTGGTGTATGTTCCACAGGAACCAATGCTCTTCAGTATGACGCTGCGCGATAACATCACCCTTGGTTTGACGCGCGTTCCCGATGAACTGATCCATCGCGCCGTCCATGCCGCGCGCCTGACGAACGATCTGGCGCAACTCCCCCAGGGATTGGCAACGGTGGTCGGTGAACGCGGTACAACCCTCTCCGGCGGGCAGAAGCAACGCACCGCGATTGCGCGTGCGCTGGTGCGCGATCCTGCGATCCTGTTGCTCGATGATACGCTCTCGAGTGTCGATACGCGGACCGCATCCGAGATCATGACTGAGCTCGCCGCCGCGCGCGCCGGTCGCACGGTGCTCATCGTCAGCCAGCGGATGGCAGCGGTGCGTGATGCCGATCAGATCATCGTGATCCATGACGGGCGTATCGTTGAGCAGGGTCATCATCAGGCGTTGCTGGCGCTCAATGGACGTTACGCAGCAATGTACCGGCGTGAGTTGCGCCAGGCGGAAGAGGAGGATGCAGACGCATGACGGACGACCGGCACAGACAGGGGACAGGCAGTCAGGATGCCGCGCTTGTTGCGCTGCTTGCGAGTACGATGGCGCCCCACTGGCGCCCGTTGCTCATAGCGCTACTCATCCTGCTTGTAACAGCCGGGTTGAACGCCGTTCCGCCAGCGCTCATGCAGCAGGCGATCGATGGACCAATCGCGCGGGGCGATAGTGCCGGCATCTGGCCCATTGCGGCGCTCTACGGCGGTGTGGCGGCAGTGATGTTTGCGTTGCAGTACGTCTACACGTTCTTTCTCCAGCAGGCGGGGCAGCGTGCACTGGCAGATCTGCGCACGCGATTGTTCGATCACATCGTGCGCCAGGACCAGGCGTTCTTCGGGCGCACCCCGACCGGCGAGGTGGTGACGCGCCTGACAAGTGACGTGGATACCATCAATGCGCTCTTGTCGAGCAGCGCAGTGACGATCCTTGTCGAGAGCGTCACACTGCTGGTTGTCGTCGGGGTTATGCTCGCTATCAACTGGCGTCTGGCAATCCTGGCGCTGGCAGTGTTGCCGGTGCTGGCGCTGGTGACTCGCTTTTTCCGGCGTCGTATTCGTCGTTCTTCAACCGGTGAGCGCACCGCGCTGGCGCGCGTGAGTGCGTTCCTCAGCGAACGGATCGCCGGCATGGCGCTGATTCAATTGTTTGGCGCGCAGCCGGCGAGCGCAGCTGAGTTTGACGGGTACAACAAAGCGTATCGTGGTGCGCTCCTGACGCTGCGACGGCAGAGCGCGCTCTTTCTGGCATCGCAGGAGATCCTCTCATCGGTAGGATTGGCGCTCCTGCTGTACGGTGGTGGTCAGGGAGTACTGGCGGGATGGGCGACGCTTGGCACGCTGGTGGCGTTTGTTCAGTATACTGAGCGCGCATTTCAGCCAGTCCTGCGCCTGGGTGAGCAGTACAACGCTGTACAGATCGCATTGGGTGCTGCAGAACGCATCTATGCAATGCTACATACTGCCCCGGCGATCGTTTCGCCGCCCGACCCGATTGTGCTGCCCCGCGTGCACGGCGCCATCGAGCTGCGGAATGTGAGTTTTTCGTATGTGCCCGAAGAACCGGTGCTGCGCGACGTATCGCTCGTGATACCTGCCGGTCAGAATGTTGCTGTCGTTGGTGCAACCGGCGCCGGAAAATCAAGCCTGGTCGCGCTTCTGGCACGTTTCTACGATCCGCAACAGGGGCAGGTGTTACTCGACGGTATTGATATCCGCCGTCTGGAACTCAGTGCATTACGCCGCGCGGTTGCCGTCGTCCCGCAGGACCCGGTGTGTCTTTCGGGTACAATTGCGCATAATATCCGACTGTTTCGCCACGACATCAGTGATGCGGATGTGCGCCGTGCAGCAGAACTGGCAAATGCGGCACACTTCATCGAACGCCTTCCTGACGGGTATGAGTTCGAAGTGCTGCCAGATGGCGCCAATCTATCGGTTGGTCAGCGGCAACTGCTGGCGCTGGCGCGGGCGCTGGCGCTAAGCCCGGATGGGGTGCTGGTGCTCGACGAGGCGACATCCAGCATTGATAGCGCTACTGAAATGCTCATCCAGGAGGCGCTGGAGCGCATCCTGCGCACCCGTACCAGTGTGGTGATCGCCCATCGCCTGTCAACCATTCGCAATGCCGATCGTATCATCGTCATGCACCGTGGGCGCATTGTTGAGGATGGCGATCATGAGGCGTTGCTGGCGCGCGGCGGATTCTATGCCCGGTTGCACCGTCATCAATTTGCTGCAACGTCCTGAATGCAGGTTCATATGCGGCAACATCAGGTCAATTGCCGGTATAGTGCAGTGGTTGCCGGTTCTGGTGAGGCGCCGAGCGCGCGTAACGATCCTTTCAGGTGCTCAAATGTAGAGGTAACCAGGGTGCGGTTGCCATATCGTGCTGCAAGGCGCATCAGTCGGGCGGCGGTATGCTCGCGGCATCCATCGATCTGAAGCACGTGCTGATAGTAGAACATCGCCTGCTGCGGCGAGTTCTGTTCGATGGAGTGAGCATACTGTTCAACAACCTCAAGGTAGCGTTGCTGCAGGTGCGCCCGACGCGCCTCGACCCAAAGCGCAGCGCTTGCGGGGGCGCCAGGCAGAAACTCACCGCCGTAGAGCGTCATTGCGCGTTGGATGGATTCGGGGCTGGAAGGCGTTTCAAGAACGCGTTCCAGTTCACGCACATCGTATTCAATCGCGTCCCAACCGCTGCGGATCGCCACAGCACCTTCGCGCGCCGAAGCGGCGAGTCCGGTTTGCAGGCGTAACCGACGCAGCGCCTGATGCAGCGCTGGCATCGAAATGACATCGTCGCCCCAAACTGACTCCCACAGCCGCTCGACCGCCAGACCTTGTGGACCGGCATCAAGGAGGCGCACCAGCAGCGTGCGGTGCAACTGCGAAAGATCGACCGGTTTCCCATCGACCAGACACGCGAATCCGCCGAGTGTCGTTATTCGCCAGCGTACAGAAGATGGAGATGCTGTGCGAGACAGCGCAATCGCGCGACCGGCGCGCGGATCGTATGGTGCAGCGGCTTCGAAGAGGGGACGATGCATCGACGCAAAGCGGCGCCACAGGGTTTCGGGCAGCGTGGCCGCGCGCGCCGTGAACTGTTCCCACAGCGATACCGTCGCCTGCCAGCCTGATCGGGCGAAGGCGAGTTCGGCGCGCAATAGCGCCATATACGTGCGCTCATCCTCGCTGAGATACTCCTCATATGTGGTTATTTCGGTCAGTAAATCGGCGAGAGACGCACATTCCGGGCGCTGGCATTGCAACGCGAGTGCCGCACGCGCCAATGCCAGTCGTCCGCGCACCTCCGGTTGCAGCGGTGTCACGATGGAGGCTGCCATGTCGTGCCATGCCTGTGCAAGCGTCAGGTTGTCGGCAAGTATGGCAGCCCAGAGCGCTCCCGCTGCGGATGCTTCCACACTGCTGGCAATATCGAGACGGGTTGCCAGGGCGTGCGCTGTGGTAAAACGCTGAATCGCCTGTTCAAAATCGCCTTCGCGCAGATCGAGTTCTGCCAGACTGCAAAGCAGAACCGTTTCTTCACGTCGTAACTCTGTCTGCCGGGCGATCTCCAATCCCAGATCGAGTGTTGTGCGAGCTTCGGCAAACCGCCCTTCCTCCATTGCCATCACTCCCATATTGTTGAGGGTCAGCGCGCGTCTTCCCTGGTTACCGGAAGACTGCCAGCAGGCATCAGCGCGTTTCAGATAGCGAATGGCGGATGGACGATCACCCTGCGCGGCATATGCCCAGCCGAGGTTGTCATAAATATCCGCCAGTGCGGCTGGGTTATCGACGGTGTCGATCAGGGTTGAGACAAGCGTATGCGCACGTTCGAGTTCGGCGATGGCGGCGGCGACTTCTCCTGCCATAATATGCGCGCGGGCAGCCGCGACATGGTATTCCAGGCGCAATCGATTGTCGAGGCTGTTGACATCGACGAATCTGAGTGCATGCTGAGCGCGGGCGTAGTCACCCTGGAGCACCTGCAACTCGGCAGAGAGGATCTGCGCCTCGGCACGGATAGAAGCATCCCCGATCGCCCCGGCGAGGTGAAGCGCCAGATATGCACGTTCCCAGAGCGCCAGGTCGCTGTAGACGCGCGCTTCTGCCAGCAGCAGATCGGGCGGGATCGACTGTTTGCGTGCCGCGCGTGTTGCTGGCGGGAATCCTCCGCTGGCTGTGCGCTGATCATTTGTCCTGCGCGCGCGGTGCAGGCGTTCAAAGCAGGTCAGCAGGGTTGTCTGGCGCGAACACTGCCGCAGGCGCGGCACGGAGGAACGGATCAGATCGATGGCGTGCTGATCGTCACCGGCTGCCAGATAGCAGTCAAGCGCACGCTCGATATCATCTTCAGCAGCATACAGGTCACCGGCGGAACGCAGCAACTCCCGGTATCGCTGCGGGTCGCGCGCCAGGCGTGAGCGCAGATAATCGCGAAACAGGCTATGGTACGAGAGCCATCCGGCGCGGCTGGAGACGAATAACCCACGCCGCCTGATCTCATCGAGGTATTCTGCCGAGTTATCGGCAGAACGCAGCATATCGCAGCGCTGTGGCGACAGGTCTTGCAGCACGCTGCTATCTTCGAGGAAGCGTTGCAGATCCGCTGGCAACGGCGCCAGAATCTGCTCGGCAAAGTAGGCGTATACCTGACTGGTATTGGCTTCGATGACCGCCTCGTGAGGTGTGGGAACGTGCATCAGGTGTCGATCAACAACCTGCTGACCTGTCATCCCGTCTTTGTGCGCAACCGGTTGATCCAGCGAGAGGACAATGCCCGTAACCCAACCGCCAACTGATGCGGTCAACTGTTCCGCTGCTTCGTCGGAGAGGATCAACCCGCTCGTTATGCCGGCAAGACGCTGCGTGTCGTTGCGATGGAACTGCAACACGCTATAATCGAATACTGCAGCGCGCTGCTGTGCGACCATGCGTACCATGCCATGCAATACCGGCAGGGTACGCGAAGCGAGCACCAGATGACAGTGGGAGGCGTATTCCGCGATCGAAGCGAGCAGCGCAAAGACGAGCGATACCCCCGGAATGGATTGCGACTGGTCATCGTCAAGTACATGGACGTCATCGAGGATCAGCGCAAAATGTTCAGGCGCATCCGCAAATGCAAGCGCTACCTGGTGGGTCATCTCCGCCAGCCCTTGCGGGGTCGCTTCGGCGAGCCGCGCTGCGATACCTGGCGCTCCTGGGACAAAATCGGCAACGCTGTGGAGCAGGTAGTCGAGGAAGACGTGCGGATCGCGATCAGCGCTATCGAGGGTGTACCAGGCAACCGGCATCGTGCGCTGCGCAACCCACTGCGCCAGCGCCGTCGTTTTTCCCCAGCCAGCGGGCGCAGCCAGCGCAACGACGCGCTTGCTCCGAATGGCACGGTCAAGTTGCGCGAGAACGTTCGGTCGTTCGATCAGCGGTCGCGCCGAAGTTGGAACAACGAGCTTCTGCTGAAATCGCAGCGTCATGGCTTCGCTCCCTCACCGGGAATGACGATGTTCACGCATGGTGATCGTAGAAGGTCAAAGCATAGTTGTCAATCTCATCGTAACTGTTTTTTGACAGGCTCCTGCATTCCGTAACCAGGATGTCATTTTTGTCATCCTGTGTTCGCATCGGGTATGTTGCTCGCGATTCAAACACGAAAGGTAGGCGGATGAACCATCCTTTGCAATCTTCTCCTGCGCTGGCGCCGTTCGATGCCCGCAGCCGTTCGTTTGCCGTCTTTGCCGGCACGACCGGCGTCTTGTTGATCCACGGTTTTGGTGGTGATCCCACCGAAGTGTTGCCACTGGCTGCCGCACTGATCCACGATGGTTACAGCGTTTATGCACCACTGCTTCCTGGTCACGGAACGCTCCCCGATGCTCTGGCTGGCGTTCAATGGCAACAGTGGGCAGAAGCGGCTGCCCACGGGTTCGCAGCATTGCGTCGGCGTTGTGACGATGTTGTGGTTGTGGGATTCTCGATGGGCGGTCTGCTCGCGCTCATCCTGGCGGCGCATCTGCCGGTTGCACGCCTGGCAGTACTGGCGCCAGCGCTCCGGTTGCGTGGTCAACTGCTGGTCAATCTGAGCAGTATCGCCAGACACGTCATTTCGTGGTACTATCCTCTTGCTGGCGCTGATTTCAGGGATCCGGAGTTGCGTGCTCTGCTGCGCAACCGCGTACCGGATGCAAATCTTGATGATCCGCTCGTCTGTGAACAGTTGCGTCGCATGGTGCGGGTGCCGCTGGAGGCAGTGCATCAGTTGACCCTGGTTCAGCGCTCTGTGTGGCGTCTTCTGCCTCGCGTCACCGCGCCGATCCTGGTTGTGCAGGGGCGTCATGATCAGACCGTCGATCCACGTTCCGCCGAACAGGTTTTACAGCGTATCGGATCGACCGATTGTCAACTGATCTGGATGGAAGGGTATGGGCATCAGTTGCTTGTTGGTGATGGCGGTGAACATACGGTTCGTACTATCATGGCATGGATTCAGGACGATAATGCCGGGAGGCGTGCGTGAGTCTCCCGGAGACCGGGGAAAGCGCCCATGTTTGTCGATTACAGTCATCTGATCCGTCACAATCCGCCACGATTGCACTACGGCGTTGCCGTGGTCGATATTGATGACGATGGCGTGTGTGAACTGTTCGTTGCCGGATTCGATGGCGCCAACCGGGTGCTCCGCTGGGATGGCGCTGGTTTCGTCGATATTGCTGATGACACCCTTGCCGATGCGCAGCGTCAGGCGATCGGAGTTGCTGCCGGCGATATTGATGGCGACGGTCGGGAAGAGATTTATGTGCTCAATACCGATACGTTTGCCGGACGCAAGCGCTTCGGTGATCGCTTGTTCGACTATCAGGAAACCGGTTGGGTCGATCTGTTCGAATTGCCGCAGAACCAGGAGGCGCTCAATCTGACCGCCGGTCGTTCAGTCGCGGTCGTTGATCGGCTTGGCGCCGGGCGCTATGGCTTCTTTGTTGCGAATTATGGCGGTCCGTTTCGCCTGTACGAACTGGATCGTTTCGGTGAAGTCCAGGACATGGCGAGCGCGGCGGGCATCAGTTTCACAACCGGCGGACGTGGCGTGATTGCGCTGCCGCTGGTGACACCACGGATGGACATTTTCACGGTGAATGAGAATGGTCCCAACTTTCTCTTTGCCAACCGCGGCGATGGTACGTTCGAAGAGATCGCCCGCCGCGCCGGTCTGCCCGATCCGCACGAACATGGGCGCGGGGTCGCTGCCGGCGACTTCGATGACGATGGTCGGTTCGATCTGGTGTATGGCAACTGGGAAGGCCCGCATCGCCTGTTTCTGCAAAAGTGGGATGGTTTGTTCGTCGATGTTGCGCCACCAGACCTGGCTGAGCCATCGCGGGTCCGAACGGTGATTGCCGCCGACTTCGATAACGATGGCGAGTTGGAAATCTTTTTCAATAATATCGGCGAACCGAACCGTCTGTTTGCTCGACGGAACGGGGGATGGGCGAAGATCGATCCGGGTGATGCGCTCGAAGCGGGAGGTCTGGGCACCGGCGCTGCGGTCGGAGACTTCGATGGTGATGGTCGACTCGAACTGCTGGTGAGTCACGGCGAGGCCGATCTCCAGCCACTCAGTCTGTACCGCACCGTGCCAAACGATCACGCATGGTTGCGGGTAGTGCCGCTGACCCGCGCTGGCGCACCGGCACGCGGCGCAGTTGTGGTTCTGGATGCTGGTGGCAGGCGGCAACTGCGCGCCATTGATGCCGGCAGCGGCTATCTCTGCCAGATGGAAGCAGTGGCGCATTTTGGATTGGGTGGTGTGCGTGACGTCGATCACATCGAGGTGCGCTGGCCCGACGGCGCCACTGTAACGATTCCATCGCCTGCGCCGAACCAGGTGCTGCGTGTGCCGCATCCGTAGAAACGGCGGATGACGCCAGGATTACGCGATTGTATCAATGCTGCGCGCCAGTCCGACGATCAGGCGCACACTGTTGTCGAGGTGCGCTGCGTCGAGCCTGGACATATCATCGTTTCGTTCGTTCCGGTATGGAATGCGTCCATACCGATCAAGGCTTGCGATCCCCAGGGTGCGCAGCCTTCGACGACGCAACACGCCAGCAAGAGTGATTCCACGATATGCGCAGGGACGTGCGGCTGCCTGACCGTTATCGACCACACGCGCCGCCAGGCGCAGTAACAGTGAGTCCGCCAGTCGCGGATGCAACGCTCCTTCCGCTGCCAGATAGCAGAGTTCACCACTGCCAATGCCATCGAGACCGACAAACAGGGTCTGCTGCGGTTCAAACGGATACCGACGCAGCAGATCGTTGATGCCGGCGGCGCCGCTGGCTGCACCGACTCCGACCATCCACAACTCTGTATGCTGGAGGTCACGCAGGTGGGCTGCAGCGCATATCAGAGTCGCCAGCGCCCCGGCATAACTGACTGCGCCCGGTGTCGCCGGAGCGCGTTGCACAACCAGCGTGGCGATCCCCTGAACCAGAAGGGCGACCGCTGGCGCCGCCTGAGCATACCAGAGCCAGAGGCGCACCTCAAAGGAGAAGGGAGCAGCGGCGGCAATACCAAGCGCCAGGAGCAGTGTCGCTGCGATAGTGCGCCCGATACGTCCGGTCAAACCGGAACCGAGCGCCAGCACCCAACGCCCAACTGCTGGCGGTGAACAGAGTGGCGCCAGTACCACCAGACGCCAGCGCATAACGCCCTCGGCAGCGCGCGTAGCGATGATGTTCTGGCTGAGTATGCGCCGGTTCAGGAACGCAGTATCGTACCACAGCGTCAGGAATGTCGCCCCACAACATGCGGCAAAGACAAGAATCGCCACCAGAGGCGTCCAGTAAAAACCGATAACCCCGGCGATTGCCAGCACCCCATAAACAATGCCATCGTAGTCTGGAGGATGCGACGCATGGTACGACTCGGCGGAGAGGCGTAACCCCGACTGGCGGAGACGTGCATCGAGGAAAGCTGCCGTCTTCGCCTCGCCAATCGATCCCGGAGGACGTGGACCGATCGTTTCCACAATCTGCGCAGCGATCGCAAAGGGCGAATCGACGGAACGCCCGGTGGATTGACTCTCCGTTGCGCGGATCATGTCAGGTGCGGTCACGATCGAGTCTCGCTTCATCAATGATGCCACGGTACACAAGAGGTACCTGCCGGGTGTGGGACTATCGGCTCATTGCAGAATCGTCCCGCATGTGCCATGATGTGGATGAAACGAGTGAACCTCTGGCGTTCCAGCATTCAACGTATACAGGAGGTGCACCCAATGTTGCGCAGCTTCTTCTACAAGGACTGACGCAGGGTGGACCTTTGAGGCGATATCGCCTCAAAGGTTCTTTCTTTATCTCAGGGAAGTTCTTCGCCGTACCGCCAGCGGTAGTAGTGCCGTCCGACATTGCCCATTTCGACCCGCCATCCGGCTGGATTGTCAGGCACATACGTAAGTGTTCTGCGCTCGAACAACTGGATCAGGACATCGCGCTCGACCCCGCCGATGCGCACTCGTGCCCAGAAGGGTTCACTGATCGGGTACCCTACAACAAACAACCAGTCGAACAAACGGTCATTGCGTAATCGCCCCTGTTCGTAGACCATCCCCCGCGCATTGAGGTAATCCCAGAAGACTGCCGGAATGTTGTGCCCTGACTCGGCGACGTAGTGCGCAAAGCGCGTCTCGCTGCGCACCGGACCGGCATAGTCGCCCACCTGCCCCTGGCGATCAATGGTCTGGCGTGGCGCCTGCCCGGTGCGATCCGGCGCCGCCTGCGTCATGACGGCGGCGAAACTGGCGTATAGTGGCGCATTGGGGTCGTCGGCGTCTCCGGCAACCGGAATGCCTGCCGGTTCGCGTTGTACGAATTCGTTCGCTCCGATCTGCATGCGCCCCGTCACCAGTTCCATTACCAGCAAACCGGAGGTGACAAACCAGGGATTGGAACGATCTCCGAACGGATCGTTCAGTTCCATACGTCCCTTATCGAAATACTGGACCTGTCGCAAGCCGCTTGCCGCCTGCTGATACTGCTCGGCGCGCGCCATCAAGCCACGCGGTCCCCAGAGCCAGCTGCGTTGTACCCTGCCGCTGGCCACGACCCGATCCGTGCGCTGCCAGAGCTGGTCGAACGCTCTATCGGCAAAACCGATCAGTGGTCCGTTGAGCAACGCGCGCGTTGATCCGTCTTCAGCGCCGTTGGGCGCATCACCGTCGAAGGCGCCCGGCGCCGGGGTTCCGGTCGGAGTCGGTGTGCGATCAGAGAATGGCGCCACCGTTGGTGTTGGCGATGCGGGAGAAGGCAGCACGGCGGGTTGCGGCGCGCGCCCGCACTCTTCATCCGGAACGCACAGTTGCAGGATCAGGTCGTAGCGTATGAACTGATTGCCGAGATCGCCGTTATTCTTGATCTGAACATAGTAGAACCCATCTACCGGCGGCACGAAGCGGATCTGCGAATCGAGCGATCCGGCAATATCGTCGCTGAAGTCGAGGAGACGACTGCCATCACGGTCAAACAGATACATCACCGTATCGGCGCCTGCCTGGGTTTGATTGTTGAAATCCGGCGTGTTACGGTAGGGGCGCGTGTCGGTGTAGATGTAGTAGACTTTGCCTGCTTTCCCGAAGAACCTGACCCAATCGGCGTCACCTGTCGGACAGAGCCGATGCCCTGGATGAATTTCATTTGGCAGGATCAGTTTCGCCTGCTCCGGCAAGCCATCATCTTCGTACAGATCGCGGCACACTTCACCGACCACCACAGGCGTCGGACCATAACTCTCCGAGCGGACGACAAAGACATAGGTGCGGTTGCCGCCGCCGATGCTCAGCGTATCACGCACACGAACGTAGTAGATGCCATCGCGCGGCGCGCGCCACGACTGAATGCGCGGCTTGATGTCCTTTGGGTCGGGGCGAGCCGGATCGCGGTTGAAGAAATCATCGTTGAACGCCAGACGTTGACCGTTCTCGTCATACAGTTCGAGCGACAGATCGAGACCGGCGTCCATCCGCTCGATATCGATCGTGTAGACCTTGCCGCCGACCCCGCCAAAGCGGAACCAGTCCTCATCACCAATGTCACAGATGCCATGGGTGACCGGCGAGTCGATCAGCACCAGACGCGCGCTGCCACGATCATTTCCTGGATCGCGCGTACCTTCCGGGCATACAGGTCCGGGTGTTGGCGTCGGTCCCGGCGTGCGCGTCGGCGTCGGCGACACTGTTGGCGACAGCGTGGGTGTGGCGGTTGCCCCGCCCACAGTAATGACAAACGTGCCAAAGGTGTTGGTGCTCACGTTGCGCACGCCAGACGTCGAGTTGTACGAACCGGCTGCCGTCACCAGCAGGTTGTTATAGGTTCCCGGTGTAGCAGTGCTACCGATGCTCAATTGCAGGGTAAACGTTGTGCTCGAACCGCCGGGCACATTATTTGCCAGTTGAATAGCACCTGGTGAACTCACCGTCACACCGGATGGAACATTCGCAGTCGTGATCGTGAACGACGTATTCGGACTGGTGGAGGTGGCGTCGTTGATATTGTTCGTAAGTTGAAACGTCAGGGTGATGATCGAACCAACATCACCCTGTGGCGGTGGTCCGATCTGGGTGAGTTGGATAACCTGTTGGGCGCGAACAATGGTGAGGGGCACACCAACCACAATCGCCAGAAGCGTTCCGAGCAGTGCCAGCGTCAGTGCCGGTTTATGCCGGGGCGTAGACCAATTGCTCACGAGAACGTATCTCCAACCATAATGGTCGTAACCTCTGCCATTATACCACCTTCGCCCGCCCGACTGGAGAGGTGCAGCGTCGCAGCGTCCTTCCGGGCGGGCAGGCGTCCGCTTCATTCAGCAGCGCATCAATGTGCAACCAACACGTGACTCTTCCGTCCAAGCAACCCGGCAAGCGCGGTCATCTGCGGCATCAATGCGGCAAAGTTTTCGCATGTGAGCGACTGTCCGCCGTCCGAGGTGGCGCGATCCGGATCGGGATGCACTTCGATCATAACGCCATCGGCGCCAGCAGCGAGCGATGCCAGCGCAAGCGGCGGCACCAGGTACCACTTGCCCGTACCGTGCGACGGATCGGCGATCACCGGCAGGTGACTGCGGCGTTTGGCGAGCGCCACAGCGTTCAGGTCCATCGTGTTGCGCGTCGCCGTCTCGAAGGTGCGAATGCCGCGTTCGCAGAGAATGACGTTCGGGTTGCCCTGTGCAATGATGTATTCGGCAGAGAGCAGCCATTCCTCGATCGTCGCCGACATCCCGCGTTTGAGCAGCACCGGTTTTCCGCTGCGACCGGCTTCTTCCAGCAACTGAAAGTTCTGCATATTGCGCGCCCCGATCTGGAGCACATCGGCGTAGCGTGCCACCAGTTCGACATCGGTCGGCGTCATCACTTCTGTCACGATGGGCAATCCTGTTTCGGCGCGCGCCAGTGCCAGCAGTCGTAACCCTTCCTCGCCCAAACCGCGGAAGGTGTAGGGGGAGGATCGCGGTTTGAAGGCGCCGCCGCGCAACATGTGAGCGCCCGCCTCGCGCACTGCGAACGCAGTCGCCATAATCTGCGCTTCGCTTTCAACTGCGCATGGTCCGGCAATCACCACGAACGAGCCTCCGCCGACGACAACATCGCCAATCTGGACGATGGTATCCTGGGGGTGGAACTCGCGCGCAGCCAGTTTGTACGGTCGGGTGATGCGCACTGCTTCCTGGACGCCTGGAAAGCGCTCGAGTTCTTCGCGTAACGTCGGTGGAATCGCGGCTCCGATGACGCCAACGATGTTCCGCTCCTCGCCACAGGTGACGCGCCCTTTGAGACCGTGATCCTGGATGCGCGCCAGGACTGCGTTCAACTCCTCTTCGGTTGCGGTGCTCCGCATGACGACGATCATGGACACATTCTCCTTTGCTAACGGCAACAGTTGTTCAATGAACGATGAACGATGTTCAGGCGGCAGCGCCAGGCGAAGGCGTGGCCGGGCGATGACGTCGAGTTCCAGCGTAGTCATGGCATGCTCCTTCCAGTGGCTTGTGCAGAATGGACCGGCATGTCTCAATTTCTTACCCTTACGTGCCGCGCTTATCCCATGGCTTGCGCCTCTCGAGAGGCGCACCCTGATGTCCGTAAAAAAACAGCGGAGGAAACTCCACCGCTGTTTCATTGCCCTGATGTCTCTGCCGGCGCCTGGATCGCGCTCCGATCGGGACGCAACGTATGTGCGCCACGGATGTACACATGAACGATCTCTTCCGCCCGCCGCGTGGTATTCCAGTGGATCAGCACGCGAATGCAGCGTGGCAGACTACCGGGAACCGCCATTTCGTGCGTACAGAGCAGCGCAGCGTCGAGCCAGCCGAGTTCACGCGCGGCAACCGCCGGGAATTCCGCAGTCAGGTCGGGCGTGGTGCTGAAGATGGCGCTGGCGATGTCCTCTGGACGCACGCCGTTTGCGGCGATGATGCGTTGCAACAGGTCGCGCGTCGCTTCAAGGATCGCCTCGCGCGTGTTTTCATCGCAGGTGGTTGCGCCGCGAATGCCACGACAGACGATCGTCATACGTTGCTCCCTGAAAAATCAAGAAGGCGTGGAGCCTGTTGCTCCACGCCTTCTGAGTTCCGGTATCCTAAACGTCATCCAACGCGAAGCAACCAGTCTCTTGGTGAGCCGGTAAAGTACCAGAACCAGAAGTAATAGGCGCTTCGCGGTCGCATAACCGGTGCTATCTCTTTCGTCTCAGGTGATGATAGTGCGACTATATCATACCCCGACGACGGTGTCAACTCTCACGATCCGGAACCCAGCAATTCTTCGGCTTCGATGATCGCCTGGGCAATATCTTTCATCTTGGCACGTTTATCGCGCGCACGTTGCCGCAGTCGTTCGTAGGCGTCGCGCTCGCTCAACCCCAGACGTTGCATCAAAATGCCTTTGGCGCGCTCGATCAATTTGCGCGCTTCGAGCGATTCTTCCAGTTCGTGCACCTGCGCTCGCAACGCCTGCAATTCGCGGAAACGCGCCAGCGCAATGTTGATTGCTGGTGACAGTTCTGCTTCGTTGACCGGTTTGACCAGATAGCCGAGCGCTCCAGCCTGCTCCGCTTTGCGGATGGTTTCTCGGTCGGTGTACGCAGTGAGCATCAGGATGGGAGTCGGGCGCTGCTGATTGATCCGCGCCGCGGCTTCCGTCCCTTCCATTTCCGGCATGCGAATATCCATGATGATCAGATCTGGTCCGAGACGCGCCGTAAGATCAATGGCTTCGGCGCCGGTGCGTGCGATGCCGATGACATCGTAGCCAAGCCCTTTCAGTTGCTCTTCGAGCGTGAGCGCGACCAGATCGTTGTCTTCAGCAATGAGAATGCGCGTAACTGCCATAGCATCCGCTCTTTCCACTCACGTGTGGAAATGACAATGATCGTTCCAATCATATCATACTGTGTTGCTTTGTAAACCCTGCTTAATAGCCAGATTCCCACAATGACGCCCCGATGGGGTTCACCGTGCTGCCATATGCGCCTGCTCCGACCGGCGTGCATACTCTTAATCGGGCGTTACGTCAAAGGATCGGACAGTCCGTATAGCGCCGATATGCTGTCGAGCGCTGCGGCGACGATCGCGGCAGTAATGGCGTGGTGACGTGGCGCGCTGCGCTGCGGGTGGACCCGGTTGCTCAACACGATGATGATCAGACGGTCGTGGGGGACAATAACCAGCGCCGGTCCGGTGAAGCCAGTGTGACCGTAACTGCTGCGGGGCGCCGGTCCCATGAAGTTTGGTCGATCAATCATCCATCCGAGACCGCACGCCTGCGTCAGCCCCGGCGTCTGATTGGTTATCGCCAGGGTCAGGGTCGTCGGGTTCAGGAGCGGCGTCGGGTAATGATCGCTCCCGGCAGGCAACCAGGCGCGGCAAAATGTCCAGAGATCACCGGCAGTGCTGAAGAGACCGGCATGCCCGGCGATGCCTCCGAGTGCATACGCGCTTTCATCGTGAACGACGCCGTGCACCAGGCAGCCACGCCATTCCCCATCAAACTCGGTTGGTGCAATATGCGCGATCAGCGCAGGATCGGGGCGGAAGCCAGTGCGTTGCAGTCCCAGGGGTCGGCAGACCAGTTCGTCGATGGCTCTGTCGAGCGGTTGACCATACACGGCAGTGATGATTTCACCCAGCAACAACGAATTGATGTTGGTGTAGGCGACGCTGCTGCCGGGCGGACGGGCGGGCAGCGCGTCGTAGACCGCCGCCAGCAACCCCTCGCGCCCCGCGTGACGGAGCGTCGAAAGGCGCAGGTCGAGTCCCGATGTGTGGGTCAGCAAATGCCAGACGGTAACGTCACGCGCACGAACGTGCGGCAGATACGCCTGAACCGGCGCTGCCAGATCGATCTTCCCCCCGTCATACAGACGCAGCGCCGCCGTCGCAGTAAACATTTTGGTTACCGATGCGATGTCGTAGATCGTTGCTGGCGTGACGGGATTGTTGCCAGGCGGGTCGTAGGTCATCGTTCCATACGCAGCAATGTGGAGAATCTGCGCATCACGCGCGATCAGGACAACTGCGCCAGGAAAGATGCGCTGGTCGATGGCGCCAGCGATAATGGCATCGATGGCTGGAACAGGCATGACGGTCGCCGGTTATTGGGCAGGAGCACAGGGCGGGCGTTCAGTCAACCATGGGTCGAACTGCACCAGATCGCCAGGAGCGTCGCCGCGCCCGTCGGCGTGCCTGTCCGGTTCGTAGGGACCTTCGGCAGCGCCCCACCAGTTGCCGCGCATATCGATTGCCACATCGCTGGTAGCGCCGCGCCCGATGCCGCGTTGCAGATAGATCGGAATGATCGGCGGCGTGTGCTTCTCGATGGCATTGTCGCGAATCGTCAACTGGGGCAGTCCTGGCGCCTGTGGCAGGGTGCTGCGCAGGCTCAATCCATTCGAACCGCCAATCAGTCCGTTGCACACAATCGATCCCTGCAACAGACCGTTGGTTTCCAGGGTGAGGTTAGGACCATCCTGCCCGACCAGCAGATTGCGCTGGACATCGAGAATGACCGTATCATTGGGGTTGAGATTGGTGATCCGGACATTGGGCGATCCGAAAGCCATACGGTTGCCGCCGATACGATTGCCGACCAGCGTTGCCGCGCCGCCGCTCTCATACACGATTTCGACGGCAGCGCCATAGGGCAGATCATTGCCGGTTATCTCGCTGTCACGCAGTTCGAAGCCTCTGCCCGACACTCGCACGTGACCGCCATTATCGACGATGCGGCTCGAACGGATCGTCAACCCGCCGCGGTCTGATGCGAGAATCGTTCCCCCTGCGCCGCCGCCGCGCACTTCCACGTGTTCCAGCACAATGTCGCTGCCAGGTCGCCCAAAGATGCCTTCCCAGCGCGGCAAACTTGCGCCGGTGAAGCGTACCGGACGATCCGCCTGCCCCAGGGCATACAGCCGACCATCGACGTACAGCGCAATGCCAGGGGGGATGCGCACCTCAACGCCTGGTTCAATAATCAGACCAGCGCCGGATGCCACCAGGGTATCGCGTCGTAGCGTGATCGGACTCTGGGCAAGCGTCCAGTAGGTTGTGGTTCGGATGATGTCGATCGGAACCGGAGTCGCAGTAGGTGGAGGACGGGTAGGGCGCGGCGCAGGCGGTTGGGTCGGCGGCAGAGGTTGGGTCGGCGCAGGCGGTTGAGTCGGCGGCAGGGGTTGGGTCTCGGCTGGTTGCGTCGGCGCAGGTGGTTCCGGCGTTGGTTGGACAACGGGTGGCGGTGCAAGCGTCGGCGCCTGTGCGAGTGGTGCGGTTGGAGCTACGCCTGCCCCTCCGGATGCGACCGTCGGTATCGGCAACTCCGGCGTGGGCGAGAATACGATCGCAGGCGTCGGTTCTGGCGTGGGTGAAAATGCCGTGACCGGCAGCGTTGCCGCCGGAGGCGGATACGGTTGCTGATCGGTTGACGGCAGGACGACATCGGTTGGCTGGATCGTCGGGATTGGAGTCTCCAGTTGCACCGGTTCCACGACAGCAGCAGACGCCTGCACTCTGGTCGCAACCGGAGTCAGGGCGCGCGCCAGTTCACTGCCGGAAGGCGGGAACAGCACAGCCAGCAGAATAGCGAAGGCAAGAAAGATGAGCGATGCCAGCAGGATCGCGGTATCACGCGAGAAGTGGAACGGTGGCATACGCAGTGGCGATTTGTTGGGTGGCGGGTCGACCGGATCCACAAGGCAGCCTCAAATGCATGAACTTCTACGGCATCTTACCACAGCGCCGCAGCCGGTGCAATGCGAACCAGACCATCATTTTACAGTACAATCGAGGGAGAGAAAGCTCCATCGACATCGACAGGAGGTTGGTGTGAACTGCTGGCACTGTGAACGACCGGCGCATGGCATATGCATCTTTTGTGGACGAGCGCTCTGCAAGGACTGTGCACGCGAGACGCCTCACATTGTTGCCGTCTATCGCGACGATCGCAACGTACCGCGTGCAATCGTCACAACGCGCACGCTCTACTGTGGCGTATGCGAACCGCGTGAAGACCCGATTGAACTGCCGGAACTGAAGTAAGCGTGCACCACAGTCAGGATGGCGGATTGATCGGCAGGCGCACAATCATGGTCGTTCCAACGCCGATCTCCGTCTCAAAGCGGATGTCGCCCCCGTGATCCTTCACGATGCCATACGACACCGACAGCCCCAGACCGGTGCCGGGTGTGTTGCTTGTACCGAGCGCACCCTTCGTCGTCACAAACGGCTCAAAAATCCGGTCGCGCACATGTTCGGGAATGCCTTCGCCGGTATCGCTAACGCCGAGTTCGACATACGCGCCACACTGCCGGAGCGACACCGTGATCGTTCCGCCATTCTGCCCGATAGCATCGCGAGCGTTCGTGATCAGATTCAGGAGCACCTGTGCAATCTGCCCGCTGTCGCACAAGATTGCCGGCGTCGGTTCGATGACGCGCTCCAGTGTGATATTGAGTTTCCGCAGATCGACCTCAACGAGGGTCAACGTTTCGGCAATCACATCAGTGAGGTGATGGATATCACGTCGATGTTCGCTGCGTCGCGCAAAGGTGAGCAACCCGCGTGTAATGCTTCGCCCTCGCTGGCATGCCTGCCGGATCACATCGAGCGCCTGATCCTTTTCGGCGCTATCGCTGGCGCTACGCCCGAGTTCGGCATAGCCAAGCATCCCGCCGAGCAGATTGTTGAACTCGTGCCCGATACCGGCGGCGAACGTTCCAACCGCCGCCAGTTTCGACGACTGGATCAGTTCAGCCTGTTTCTGGCGCAACTCGCTGAAGAGACGCGTGTTCTCAATTGCCACTGCCGCCTGACGGGCGAACGAGGCGAGAATGCGGCGATCTTCGATATCGAGACCACGCAAATGTTCGAATGCCAGACAAATCGCACCAGTCGCGCCATGATCGGTGGTCAGCGGGATGACCAGCAGCGTCGACCAGCGGATCGGATCGTCGGAATCGATCACCGGCGCCAGTTGCTGGGCGCGTTCGTCGGCGATCAGCACAATCTGACCACGCTGAATAATCTCATGGTAGCGTGTCCGGTCAACCTGAGCGGACTCAGGATGACGAACGGTTAATCCATGGACTGCCGGAACACGCAATCCATCCTGATCGTAGAGTGTGATCCAGCCAGCTTCGGCGTCGAGCAGCGCCGCGAGACGCTCGCAGAGCATGTGGAACTGGCGACGATCATCGAGGGTGGCGAGCATCGCCGTCGTCAGCGCCTGCAATCGCTCGAGGCGTTCTGTGCGGGCGCCAAGTTGTTCGCGCAGGCTGGTCAATTCGGCGTGTGTGCGATGTTGCTGCGTCTGGATGTGCGCCAGGATCTGGAGACACCCCAACAGCGCCAGTGCAAAAGGCAACACTGCGGTCGCCGAGTCGCGGAATTCGGCAAACAAGGCGCCGATCAGCGTCATAACGGGGATGTACCAGCGGAGCGATCCGATTGCATCGCGCCAGCGTATCTGCCATCGATCAGCGTCTATCGGATCAACGAGCATTTCCAGAACGTACCCGGAAACGACGAGCGCCGCCAGTGCCAACGACGACGCGAAAAGCGGCGCTGGCGGGACACCCAGAGCAATCAGCGCACTGCCGCTGACGATCAGCGAGCGAACGGTGGTCAGACGAATGATATGGCGCCACGAGAAGACCGGCATCAGGCAAAGACTGCCGATCAGCGCAGCGATTAACACAAGCGACCAGTCTGCCAGGAGCGTTGCACTTGCAAGCACAACCGGCGCCAGCGTCAGACGCCAGCCTCCCGGTCTATGCACTGCGAATCGATCACCCAGCAGCACCAGCAGCGCGATGGCAGCACCGATCACGAATGTTTCAGCCGACGGGCGTGGCGGTCGTGTTGCGAGTGCGACACTGTTGAGAACCAGAAGAACACCCAGCGCAGCAAGCGTCGGGCGATGCAATCCCTGGTCCGGCATCGGCAATCGAAAGATCGGGTTCTTGGACGAAGAATGGATGACTCGTTCAGGCGACATAGCGTCTCTGGATGGTGCGCGTCGCTTCCTGGCGAGCGCGGCGAAACAGTGCGGACCAGGACAGGACTTGACGTATACTGTCGGTATACCATACCAGGGGCACATGCGCAAGAAGTACTAAAGTCAGGGTTTTTGCACATGGAGACATCATTCAACGCAGCGGCGCTCGATTCCTATGCGATGCGCATCACCAATGGAGTTGCGATGCTGGGCGGCATCCTGATGCTCCCGGCGCTGTTTCTCTACCTCAGCGGTTTGCTGGTTGCTGGCGTCGCACTGACCGGGACAATTATCACCATAGCGATTGCGTTGACGCTTGCGGTGTGGTTGACCCTCAACTACGCCGTCCAGCCGGTCGCGTATGTTGTGACCGGTGATACGCTGGTTGTGCGGCGGCGTTGGGCGCGCGCACTGCGTATTCCGTTCAAGCAGATTATGGGAGTCTCATTCGCAGGCGCACTGGCGGATGTGCCGCGCTTCGGCTTGCGATGGTCGTTCAATGCTGGCGTGTTTGGGTATCACGGCCCGTTTCACCTCGATCCATACGGCAATGTCTTTTTTGCGGCGACGAACCGTGAGCGATTGGTTGCCGTGGCGCGCTACGACGCGCCCTCGCTGATCATCAGCCCGGCGCGTCCGCGCGAATTCGTCGAGACGTTCCGGGAGGCATTGCTCAAAAGCACACCGGTGGATCAGGAGGCAAAACCTGAACCTTTGCGGTAGCAATCACCGCATCCTTTTGCTGCATACCAGCGTACTACTCATTGACAACCTTCAAGATCGTGATAGAATACACACGTTCACCTGAAACAGTGAAAGGGTCCAGTATGAAGATGCAGAAGCCTGTATGGATGCTGATGGTTGCGCTGGTTGCCGCGTTCGCACTTGCTGCGTGCGGCGGCGGCGGTGGTGGCGGTGGCGGCGGCAGTGCAAGCACGACGATCGAGATCGCGTCTGATGGTGAAAATCTGGCGTATGATAAAAAAGAATTCACCGTTCCAACCGGTCAGACGATCACGCTGACGTTCAAGAACGTCTCAACGGCGCAGCAGCACAACATCGTCATTGTCAAAGGCGGCGAGGATGTGGCTGCCAAAGTCGATGAAGAAGCAATCAACGCTGGTCCGCCGAACTTTTTGCCTGCTGACAGCGCTGATATTATTGCGGCGACGAAGATGATCAGTCCTGGTGGCAGCGAGACGATCACCTTCACTGCTCCTGCTCCCGGTACGTATGTCTTCCTCTGCACCTACCCTGCACACTACGCTGGCGGTATGAAGGGTGTGATGACCGTCGCTCCGTGAGGCATTGCTCTGAACCAGATGTCGAGCGCACAGGCAGTCGCCTGTGCGCTCTGGTTTTGTCCGATATCGCTTTCCGCGTTGTTTTACCGCGTTTCGGTCACCTTGCGCAGGCCGTGCGGTCGATCCGGATCAAGCCCCCGCGCATATGTCAGGTGAAAGGCGAGCAACTGCCCGGCAATCACGGCAGTCATCGGCGCAAAACGCTCCTCGACACTGACCGGGAGCGGCGCTGGTCGATCGGCTGTTTCCAGAATGACAGATACGTCGCTGATCGCGGTCAGATGTGCGCCAAGGTTCCGCAGGCGCGACGCCAGCGCGGCAAGATCGTCGGCGACGGCGCCCTGCGTTGCTATCAGCACGATCGGAATACCTTCGTGCACCAGAGCGATCGGTCCATGCTGAAAGTCTGCCGCCGAGTACGGTTCCGCTACAACACGGGTCAGTTCCTTTAGTTTGAGCGCGATCTCCCACGCGGTTGCGTAATGATAGCCGCGCCCGATGGTAATAGCGGCGGTCGCGCCTGTCATCTCGCCAGCGATCTCACGCATGCGTTCATCAAGCGCAAGGGTCGCTTCCATTGCATCAGGGATCGTCGCCAGCGCTGCGAGACCGGCAGTGTCGTTTGCGAGGCTGAGGGTCAGCATCGCCAGCGCCGCCAGTTGCGCTGTGTACGTCTTGGTTGCGGCAATGCTTCGTTCGATCCCGGCATGGATTGGAACCACAAATTCGGCAGCCTGCGCCAGCGGTGACTCCGGATGATTGGTGATCGCTATTGTCGGCGCTCCACTGCGACGGGCATCGCTTATGACGGTGCAGATGTCGGGAGATGCCCCCGATTGCGAGATGCCGATGACCAGGGCGCCATCAAAACGCAGATGCGCCCCATAGCGCGTGTGGAGCGACGGGGTCGCCAGCGCAACCGGCATTCCCAGAGTCGCTCCGATGAGATACTGCGCGTAGCGCGCTGCATTGTCCGACGTTCCGCGTGCTGCAATGACTACATACCGACAGTCGCGGATGTGGAGCGCCTGCGCTAATCGGATCATCGGTTCCATTTCAGCATCGATGAGCCGACGCAGCGCTGCGGGTTGTTCGTAGATCTCCTCAAGAAGCGTTGATCTGGTCACGACGTATCTCCTTGTGATGGCACAATCATGCGGCGCTGATCGTGCCGCATTGCGGAGGGCGTGTCAAGGGCGCGCTTATTAAGAAGATTTTCATCCTGATATACCAGACTGTCATCACTTACTTCTCTTTGTCGTGTACGCTATAACCACGAACAACATCCCAGATCGGCAGTGTTGCCTGCTCTCTCTTCTACAGCGCCTCATACGTGGTTATAAAAGGTCTGTGGCGTCCACAGCACACAGCTGGAGTACAACTCCGGGCAGGCAATTTTGTCGTGATTGTTGTTGATACGTATTCTTATTTTGTAAACGCTTCTATGGACACCATTGCATCACCGGTGGAAACTATCTGGTCTACCAGGATGCACATGATACGGGGTGATCGGTCACGTCAGCCTGACGGTTCAATCGTCATCCCGGTCAATGCGCAATCCGACCTGGAGCGCGTGTGGGTGGTCATCAATGATCTCCTCGCCTACCACGGTCGGCACACCTTTGAGATCATTGTCATGGTCAACAATTACCCGGCGGATTCTCCCCCATCGCTTACCGCTTTTGAGCAGGCAGGAATACGGGTTGTCAGTCAGCCGGACGTGCGTCGGCCCGGCATTCGGGTGGCGGTGACTGCGCGTGTGCATGGTACACGGGTTGCGGCATCGCGGTTGACGATCCACTTCGATGCTGATTGCCGCGTGCCAGACCCAACGACGCTGCTGGACTGGTATGTGCAGCAGTTTGCTGCGGGTGCACGCGCAGCGTACACCCCGGTCAACTTTTGCGATCTGAACAACGACTCCGCAACGCAGGCGCGCGTCGTCATCCATCATCTGACGCGCTGGTTCAAGCGACAGGTGCTGGGGATCCCAACGATTCGCGGCAGTAATTTCGCTATTGATCGCGATCTGTTCATCGAGTTGTTCGATGCCGGGTATCTCCCCGCCGATTTCAGCATCGGTCCAGTCTTGCGGGCGCGCCGCATGCAGGTGGCGTATGGCAATGCGCCGCGCCTGGCAGTGCTTACGTCTGGACGATACTTCGAGCGCGGATGGCGCGAACTGGCGCGCTATCTGCTCTACCGGCTACGGTACAACCTGCGTATGTTGCGGGTGCGTGCCGGAATGGCCAATCCTGACGACTCGCAGGCAAACACGGATCGTCCGTATCGCATCTATCGGTCGGAAGGCTCTGGTTCCGGAGATTCAGCGATGAAAGAGAGACAGGCGCCATGAGTAGCTTACGTCGTCGCGTGATTGCATTGTTGCTCTGGTTGATCGCCAGTTTCAATATCGAACGCCTCGATCTGGGGAGCATCAATACGCTGGACCTCGAACCGGTCACGTATGTTGTTATTGCCGCAGTGGTATTCCTGCCGCTCTTTCACTTCTTCCAGCAACGTCCGGCTATGCTATCGGCAGGTCTGGGATGGGTCGCTCTCGGCGTTGGTCTTGCGCTCGATCCATCACCGAAATTTGGCGGTATTCACACCTACCTCACGATTATCGAGTTTCTCCTGGTTGCTGGCGCCGCCGTTTTAGCGCACCGCGTCGGCGCCGCACTTGCAGAGTTTCGCCAGGCAGTCGAAATTATCACCCTGCGGGACAGGAATGACCGTTTGTGCTCGATGAGCGAGGCGCAGGAGGATGTGCAAACACAGATGAGCGCCAGTCGCCGTATGCGTCGTCCGCTGAGCGTCCTCATTCTCGAAGCCGATGCACGTTCGCTGAATATGATGATCCATCGTTTCGTTCAGGAACTTCAGCGTGCGATGATGCAGCGGTACGTGCTGGCGGTGACTGCGCGCATGCTTGCCCGCCATCTGCGCCGCACCGACCTGATCATCGAGGACGGCAAGCCGGGTCGTCTGATCCTGGTGGCGCCCGAAACACCGGAAGGTAACGCCAGATTGCTGGGAGATCGCCTGGTGCATCTGGTGCAGGATCGCCTGGGGATCTCTGCTCGCTACGGCGTGGCGACATTCCCCGATCATTCGCTCACCTTCGAGGATTTGCTCGATGCGGCTGAGCGCCACCTCCGGCAGGCGCAACCACAGGAAGCCCATGCGCCGGAAGCGTTGGGCGTGCCGGAAGTGAATATGTAGGGCATGCAGAGAGGGAAGAAGGTCATTGAAGCTATCGTTGCGAGGACGCTATGGCTACCATCGTTAACCGTGGTCGACCGGCGTATTCACTTGAATGGATCGAGCGCTATCGTCCTGAGCGCCAGTGGTTGCGCGGACGGGCTTACCGGCGCGCCAAGCGCATTATGGATCTGACGCTATCGTTGCTGGCTATGCCCATCGTCCTGCCGTTGTTCGCCATTATTGCACTGGCGATCAAAATCGAATCGCCCGGCGGTCCGGTCATTTTCACCCAGAATCGCACCGGAAAGAGCGGACGTCGTTTCAAGATGTATAAGTTCCGCACCATGGTGCCGAACGCTGAGGAACTGAAAAAGCAACTCGCGCATTTGAACGAGTTGCAATGGCCCGACTTCAAGATCACGAACGATCCCCGCGTGACGCGCGTCGGCAAGTTTCTGCGCAAGACGAGTCTCGATGAGTTGCCCCAGATCATCAATGTGATCCGCGGCGATATGAGCCTGGTCGGTCCACGCCCCACATCGTTCGATGCAAGCACCTATCAACTCTGGCAAACAGCGCGCCTCGATGTCAAGCCGGGGTTGACCGGTTTGTGGCAGGTGTACGGGCGCGGCAATACCGAGTTCGATGAGCGCCTGCGCCTCGATATCCTGTATATCGAGCACCGTTGCCTGGGGCTGGATATCGAAATCCTGGTGCGAACAGTGCTGGCAGTCTTTCAAGGACGTGGAGCATACTGATGGTTGAAGCGACCCGGAGTGCATCTCCCCGACGACCGCGCACTGTTGCGTATACGATGTCGCGTTTCCCCAAGATTACCGAGACGTTCATCCTGATCGAGATGCTGGAACTCGAACGGCAGGGGGTGCAGGTCGAAATCTTTCCGCTCATCCGCGAGCGCGAGCCGGTGCAGCACGCCGATGCCCAACGGATGGTCGAGCGCGCGCATTTCTGTCGGTTGTTCTCGCGCCCGGCGCTGGACGCGCAGATCTACTGGTTGCTGCGTCGTCCCGGCGCCTATCTGCGCGCCTGGTGGCGCGCGGTGCGCGGCAATCTGGAATCGCCGAAGTTCCTGTTGCGTGCGCTGGTGGTTGTGCCCAAAGCCGCATATGCTGCGCGGCGCATGGTCGAACTTGACGTCGATCACCTGCACGCGCACTATGCAACCCACCCGGCGCTCCTGGCGTATGTGGTTCACCTCCTGACCGGTATTCCGTACAGTTTCACGGTGCATGCTCACGATCTCTACGTTGAGCGCCCGATGCTGGGAGAAAAGGTCGCTGCGGCCAGTTTCGTTGTGGCGATCTCCGAGTTCAATCGCCGGATGCTGATCGACCTGTACGGCACGACGGCTGAGGAGCGGGTCGTTGTGGTACATTGCGGCATCGACCCGACCCTCTTTCGTCCACGTGAGCGACGTGAGCCGGGTGAACTGTTTACGATCGCGTGCGTGGCCAGCCTGGCGGGGTACAAGGGGCAGCGCTACCTGATCGATGCCTGTAATATGCTGCATCAACGTGGCGTGCCCTTCCAATGCCTGCTGGTCGGCGAGGGTGAGGATCGTCCGCACCTCGAAGCACAGATTCGCCGTCTGGGTCTGACGGATCATGTCAGGCTGCTTGGCGCTCAACCACGTCATAAAGTGAGCGAACTGTTGCAGCAGGTCGATGCGCTGGCGCTACCGAGCGTCGTGATGCCCAACGGCAAGATGGAAGGCATTCCAATGGCGCTGATGGAAGCGCTTGCCGCCGAAATTCCGGTTGTGGCGACTGCCATCTCCGGCATTCCCGAACTGGTGCGCGACGGCGAAACCGGTCTGCTCGTTCCAGAACGCGACGCGGCGGCGCTTGCTGAAGCGCTGCTGCGCCTCTTTACTGATCGCGAGCTGGGACGACGCCTGGCTTCTGCAGGGCGCCAGCTGGTGCTGCGTGAATTCAACCTTGAACATAGTGTGGCTCAGTTGCGCACTCTTTTTGAACGTGACTGGCGGATGGATGGGCGGCAACCGAATCTTGTGCGAAATCGAGGCGTGAGCATATGACGACGCTATCGACCAGACCACTGCGTGTTTTGCATGTGCGTCCGCGCCTGGGGGTTGGAGGCGCAACCGAGTATCTCATCCGGCTGGCTGAAAGCCAGGCGGAAGCCGGGTATTTCGTGGCCGTCGCCTCCGGCGGCGGTGAGTGGAGCAGGCGCGTGGCGGCGTTTGCGCACCATTATGATCAGACGCCGCTCACTCCGTATATCGGTCCTGGCAAGCGGGCGCCGAATCTGCCGGCGCTGCTGGCAGCCGGGTTGAAACTGGCGCACATCATTCGTGCCGGGCGCATCGATATTGTGAATACCCACCACCGCTTTGCGGCGCTCGCCGCGAAACTGGCGTCACGCCTGACCAATGTGCCGGTTGTGACAACGCTCCAGGAAGTGCCGTGGAAGAATCGCCGCCTGACGCGCTTCGCCCTCGGTGTTCAGGCGATCACGATGAGCGCAATGATGAAACGTTTTGTCATAGAAACCTGTGGCGTGCCGTCTGACCGCGTCACCGTGATCCCGATTGGCATTAACATCCCGTCATCCCTTTCCGACGAGCGCCGTCGCCATCTGCTGGAAGACCTTGATCTCGACGGATCGGCGCCGATCATCGCCACTGTCGGGCGTCTGGTTGCGCGCAAAGGGCATATCCATCTGCTGCGGGCGCTTCCGGCGGTGGTGCGAGCGCACCCAACCCTTCAGGCAGTGCTGGTTGGCGACGGCGAAGAACGCGCCTCGCTCGAACAGGCGGCACGTGATCTGGGTGTGGCGCGTCATGTCACGTTCGCAGGAGCGCGCAGCGACGCAGTTGATATTATGGCGCTCGCCGACTTCACGGTACTCCCCTCGCTGGAGGAAGAATTCGGCATTGTTATCACCGAATCGTTCGCCTGTGCGAAGCCGGTGGTAGCAACAAACGTTGGCGGCATTCCCGAACATGTGCGCCCGATGGAGAATGGCATCCTTGTACCGCCGGGGGACAGTCGCGCGCTGGCGGAGCAGATCATCTTTCTGCTCGATCATCCCACACTGGTGCAGCAGTTGGGTCAGCAGGGGCGGCGCGCAGTCGAGCAGCACTATACGCGACAGCGCTTCTTCGAACGCACCGAAGCGGTCTACCACGCTGCGCTGCAACGCTGGTCGGAGGTGGTGCGATGAGTGGTCGATTGTTCTGGTTCTGTGTGGCAACCATTGCGTACACCTACGCGGGGTATCCAGCGCTGCTGACCGTTCTGGCGCGGTTGCGCCCGGCGCGCCCATTCCCGCCGTTCACCGACCTTCCCATGGTGACGCTGCTGATTGCGGCATACAACGAACAGAATGTTATCGCAGCGAAACTCGAAAACAGTCTGGCGCTCGACTATCCACGCGAGCGGTTACAGATCCTGGTTGCTGCCGATGGGTCGAATGATGCCACGCCGGAGATTGTCGCCAGATTTGCCGATCAGGGGGTCGAACTGAGTTACCGACCAGAGCGTGCAGGGAAGATGGCGGCTATTCTGCGCGCACTGCCACAGGCGCGCGGCGACATCGTTGTGCTGTCCGACGCGAACAACTTCTACAGTGCCAACGCCCTGCGTGCGCTGGTCGCGCCATTCGCCGATCCGCATGTCGGGGCCGTCAGCGGCGCCAAAGTCATCGCCAGAGGAGATGGCGCGCTGGGAGACTCGGAAGGGTTGTACTGGAAGTACGAGTCGTACATCAAGCGCCAGGAAACACGGCTTGGCAGTTGCACCGGCGCAGTCGGCGAGATCATGGCAGTGCGTCGTTCCTTGCTTGATCGCCCGATGCCGCCAGAAGCCAGATTGATGGCGGACGACCTGTTCCTTGCCATGCATGTGCTGAAGCAGGAGTACCGCGTCGTCTACGCTCCCGATGCGCGTTCGGTCGAGCGTGTCTCATCATCGACGCGCGATGAGCGTGAGCGACGCGCGCGCATCGTTGCCCAGCGGTTTGTCATGATGCGCTTCTCGCACAAGGTTTTGCCCTGGTCGAACCCGCTGCTCGTCTGGCAAATCGTATCGCACAAATACCTGCGTCCACTCGTGCCGCTGGCGATGATCGGCGCGTTGATCGCCAACCTTGCAGCGGTTGCCCGTCCGACTGCGCATGGCGGTCTGGTACGCCTGGCGCACCCTTTCAATGTGATCGTGCTGGCGCTTCAGGCGTTGTTCTACGCGCTGGCATGGCTGGGAGGGCGCAGCGAACCACGGGGGAGACTGGGCAAAGTGCTGTACATCCCCGCATTTCTGGTGAACGGCAATCGCGCCGCTTTGATCGGACTGTATCGTTTTCTGACCGGACGCCACACGTCGCTCTGGCGCCGCGTTCGACGGCGTGATGATGAGCGACAGGCATCCGCCGATGTCATGTATCAATCGAACGGGTAACAGAAGGAAGGGAGCGTCAACCCATGAGTTTGTCCACGTTCGTTCGCGTTTTGATCCGCAACTGGTGGCTGATCGTCCTGGCAACCGCATTGACTGTCGGAAGCACCGCAGTATTTGTGCTCTTGCAGAAGCCGGTCTACCAGGCATCGACGATCGTCGAGTTGAAGCCGAGCGTCGTTCTGGAAGACCCGAACCAGATCCTGAACACAATCAACGCCCTGACGCGGCGCAATGTCATCAACACGATTGCGCGCAAAGCGATGAGCATGTCAATGCACGAAGAGGTCGCACGCGAGCTGGGGGTGCCGGTCGAAGCGGTGCTGTCAGCGCGCGTGCAGACGATCACGCCGCCGGAGACCAACCTGATCGAAGTGCGCGCGCAGAGCGTCGATCCGGCTTTCGCGGCTAAGGTCGCCAATACCGTGGCACAGAAGATGCTCGGTCAGGATTATGAAAAAGTTATCTCGATGGAAGTGATCGACCCGGCTGTGCCGCCGACATCTCCAATTGCGCCACAGCCGATGCGTCTTTTGACGCTTGGGCTGATCTTTGGTCTGATTCTGGGGGTGGCGTTTGCCTTGATGGAGCATGCGCTTTCCGTACTGCGGTCAGGCATCGGTATTCTTGATGACAAGCCGCTGATCCTGCAACAACCGGCGCTCTCATCGGTTGAGGCGACTGTTCCAGCCCAGCACAACGCATCGTCTGAGAAATAACGCCGTCTCCCGGTTTCGTTCGCCGTGGTTTGACCGATCCGTCCGGCGGTGAGGCAGGTATCGACCGGACATGACGACATTATTGAGGGTCTTATGCAGTTGGAACGTATGCTCAGGCATCCAGTTCAGATAAGCGCCGAACTCTGGCGCCATGCCTGGGTGCAGATTGCAGTGGTTACGGCGGTCTCCGTCGCTACGGGGTTCGTGCTGTCGCGCGATGTACCGCTGTGGGTGCTGCTCGGCGGCGCGGGCGGGGTGATGTTCCTGGCGCTCTCATTCTTCAAGCCGGAGTACATTGCAGCTGCCTTGCTGGTGATCCACTGGGGCAACATTCACGACGTGCTGATCAAATATCACGGCATCCCGTCGCTGGTCAAGCCGATGGTCGCCATTCTGACGGTTGTGCTGCTGGCGCGACGATTTCTCACCGAACGTCCGCGAGGTCTGGTATCCGACCCGGTTATCTGGTGGATGCTGGCATACCTGGTGGCAGGGGCGATCGGTCTCTGGTTTGCGCGCAGCACCGATACAGTGATGAAGCAACTGATCGACACGGCAAAAGATTGTATCATCGCCGTGCTGATCTTCAACCTGCTGGCAACACGCATCGCATTCGAACGTGCAATCTGGGGGTTGCTGATTGTCGGCGCATCGCTGAGCGCGCTGACCGTCTACCAGGAAATCACCCGCACTTACGACAACAACTACTGGGGATTCGCACAATCGGCAGTGCGCCAGATTTCCACCACGATGGATGACCGCGCGCGTGCGTTTGGCACGGTCAATGATCCGAATTATTTCGGTCAGTTGCTGCTGGTGCTGGTGCCGCTGGCAGTATGGGCCATCCTCAACGGGCGCACCTGGCGTGGTAAGACGTCTGGCGTTGCCGCGCTCCTGTTGTTACTCTCCGCGATTGGACTTACGTTCTCGCGCGGCGCGTATCTGGGGACTGTGATCGTGCTGGTGGTCTATGCGATGTATCTGCGGCTCGATGCCCGCTATTTGCTGATCTTGCCGCTCATCGGGGCGCTCCTGTATGTCGCGCCGCCAGAGTTTCGCGCACGTTTCGGCACCCTGGAAGAAATTGTGCCCGGTATGACGAATGCGGGTGTGTATAACGATGGGTCGATCCAGGGGCGGTCGGTCAAGGCAGAAATCGCTCTTACCATGCTGGCTGATAACTTAATCTTCGGGGTTGGACGTGGAAATTACCGGTTCCATTACCGGGACTATATTCAGGAGATCGAAGGCGCTGGCTCGAATACCGAGCGTGATGCGCACAGCCTCTATCTGGAAGTCGCTGCTGAACAGGGCGTTGTCGGCTTTGCCGTCTTCGTCGGATTGATCCTGACTGTGTGGGGTCGGCTCCGTGTTGCAGAACGGCTCTTCGCGGCAACCGGCGAACGTCGCATGGCGGATCTCTCGGTAGCCGTGAAGGTCGGTTTTCTCGGATACCTGGTGACATCGCTCTTTCTGCACGGCGCCTATGGGTATATGTTCTGGTTGCAGGTCGGCATGGCAGTGGCGCTGGTCGTTATTGCACAGCGCGAAGCAGCCGAACGCTCGACTCAGCCGGTACAGGTGGCGCAACGATGAGCGCACTGCTTGCATCTGTGCGAAATGCACTCCCGTTTTTGCGACGCATCCGGCGCAAGGATGACTGGGCAATCGGTCTCTATAGCGGCAGCAGCCCACTGACGCTTGCGCCGATGCCTGATGTGCGCAACCCGGTGTTGACCGCTGCGCATGTATGCGATGTCCCGGCGCTGTTTGTCGCTGATCCGTTCCTGGTGCGCACAGAGGATCGCTGGTTGCTGTTCTTCGAGGTGCTGCACGCGACCCTGCGGCGTGGGCAGATCGGTCTGGCGACGAGTCGCAATGGAAAAGACTGGGAGTATTGCCAGATTGTGCTGCGCGAGCCATTTCATCTGTCGTACCCCCATGTGTTTGCATGGGACGGATCATTCTACATGACCCCTGAAACGGCAGCGTGCCGTCAGGTGCGGCTGTACCGTGCGGTCGAGTTTCCGCTGCGCTGGTCGCATGTGGCAACGCTGCTTGAAGGCGACGAGTACCTCGATCCGACGCCGTTTGTGTATCAGGGGCGCTGGTGGATGTTCGTCGGGACGGGCGTAAAGGATAACGGCGCCCTGCGCCTGTATCACGCAACGACGCCGTCTGGTCCCTGGACGGAGCATCCGTGCAGTCCAATCGTGCAGCATGATCCGCGCAGCGCGCGCCCGGCGGGACGGGTGGTGCGCGATGGAGAGCGGTTGGTGCGCTTTGCGCAGGATTGTTCGCAGCACTATGGTCAACGGGTTCTGGCATTCGAGATCACGGAATTAACTCCTGAACGCTATGCTGAGCGACCGTATGGTGCAGCATCCGTGCTTGCCCCGCAGCGCGCCGGCTGGAATGCTCGCGGAATGCACACCCTCGATCTTCATCATATGCAGAACGGAAACTGGCTTGCACTCGTCGACGGGTATCGCAAGCGGTTCTATGTGCGGCATTCGTAGTAGTGCGGCAGAACGGGCAGTGGAGCGTGAATGATTGCCGGGCAACGATATCAATCGACTGAGCAATGCTGGAGGAGGAGCGGTTCCGGTGCAAACAACGACATCACCTGCGGAGATCGGCACACGCGCCGTGCGCGGCACATTCTGGTCTTTTCTGTCTTTTCTGAGCACGAAAGCGCTCACCTTTATTACAACCATTATTCTGGCGCGGTTGCTTGCTCCGGCAGAGTTCGGCATTATCGCCTACTGCACGATTATTATCGGCTTTCTTGACCTGCTCAACAATTTTGGTGTTGGTCACGCGCTGATAGCTCGCCGTGACAGGCTCGACGTGGCGCAAAACGTAGCGTTTGTCATCAGCATCGGCAGCAGCATTGTGTTATATGCCGTCGCCTGGTTGATGGCACCGCTCATCGCCGATTTCTTCAATGAACCTCAGATTGTCCCGTTACTGCGAGTTCTCTCGATAGGTTTGCTGCTCGTCGGGATCGGAACTGTACCGATGGCGATGCTGCAGCGGGATCTGCGTTTCAAAGCATACCTTTTGCCGGGTATTGCGCGCAATGTCATCAAGGCATGTGTGGCGATTGGCATGGCATGGCAGGGGTTCGGCGTCTGGAGTCTGGTCGTTGCCGAACTGGTGAACAAGGTGCTTGAGGTTGTCATACCGTGGGCGATTGTGCGCTGGCGTCCAACTCGCACCTTTGATTGGGGCGTCCTTCACGAAATGCTGGGATTTGGCATCAATATTGTGGCTGTTGGCTTGATCGGCACGTTTATGGTCAATGTTGATTATATCATCGTCGGTCGGGTGCTCGGCGGCGCTGCACTGGGCATCTACACGATTGCTTATCGTGTTCCGGAGATGTTCATCCGCAGCACTGTCGATACAGTAATGATGGTGGCATTTCCGGTATTGTCGCGGTTACAGGCGGATAAGGATCAGCTCGCGACAGCATATTTCGGTTACCTGCGTTATCTCGCGTTATTTGCTTTTCCAGCAGCAGTTGGGATCGCACTGCTCGCACCGGCTTTTGTCACCACGTTTTATACCGAGGAGTGGCAACCAGCAATTGTACCGATGCAACTGATCGCCCTTGAAATTGGCATTGCGTCCGTTGCGTATGTTCCCGGCATTGTGTACAAGTCGATCAATCGACCTGATCTGCTGACGAAGCTAACCCTGATCAAACTGCCCTGGGTGGTAGCCACACTCTGGTTTGTATCACAATGGGGTATCAATGGCGTTGCAGCCGGTATGGTCGCGCTTTCTCTGGCTTCAACTGTACTGGACAGCATCGTTGTCCAGCGAATTCTCGGATTTCGCTTCATCGATATGATCCGGCTCCTGGCGCCGATTGTTGCGGCGACTGCGGTTATGGCACTGGCAGCCGCCGGAATTGCGGCACTGCTGCCGTTGAATTTCGTGGGATTAATTGTTACAGCAATCGTCGGCGGGGTCGTCTATAGTGGGGCACTGGCATTGTTCAGTCGCGACATGCTGAGAGAAGCAACAACCATGGTCCGTGCAGCCCTGGCACGCTCATAAGCGACTGGATGGCAGAGGCGTTCATTTTGAGATTCAACCGCTATGTCATCAGAAACTGACCGACTGCGCGTGAGCGCAGTTATCACAACGTACAATGCGGCACATTTCGTCGGGGAGGCTATCGAGAGCGTTCTGGCGCAGACACGGCTTCCAGACGAGATTGTGGTCATCGATGATGGATCGACCGATGATACTGCCCGAGTCGTAGCACGCTACGCCTCACATGGAGTGCGCTACGTCTATCAGCAAAACGGAGGACCTGGATCGGCGCGTAATCGCGGCATTCGGGAAACGAGCGGCGATCTGGTTGCATTCCTCGATGCTGATGATCTCTGGTTACCGCCAAAGACGGAGATGCAACTGGCATATGTCGCCACACACCCCGATGTCGCCCTGGTCAGCTGTGATCGCTGGGTGTGGAAGATCGAAAAGGAACGTCGCTATCTAGAACGCTTCGGTCCTCATTATAACCTCGATGCGCGTCGCGAGGTGATGGTGCGCAATATCGTCGGTAATCCATCACAGGTGATAGCGCGCCGGGATGCGCTGATTGCAGCGGGGGGCTTTGACACAACGATGCGTTGGGCAGAGGAATGGGATCTGTGGGTGCGGATTGCGGCGCGTGGTTCGCTCGGATTCGTGCATCAACCGCTCAGTGTGTACCGCTGGCACAGCGGCGGGTTGGCTCATGAGAACATGTGGCGTCGTTTGTCGGGACAACAGGCGATCGCATTTCGTGCGATCAGCGCCTTTCAACCGGTCTGGTGGCGTCCACTGCTGCTCTTGCGCGCCTGGACTGCTGTTGAGGTGATGCGCGCTACTTATGCGGTAGATTTTGATATGCCGCGCACGACACAAGTCTATCACGCGTTACGCGTCCTCATCTATCCGTTTGAGAATCCCCAGGAACAGGTGCGCGTGGCGCTCCGTGGATTGCTTGGCAAGAAATGGTATACCGCGCTGGTAAATCGAACGCCGCTTTCCCGATTGCGGTTGCGGGGTGCACAACCTGTAAATCCGGAACGGAGACAGATCTGATGAAGCGTCTGCGTATCCTGCATGTTATCGAAACCCTCTGGCTGGGCGGAGCGCAACGGTTGCTGCCAGGCTTGCTGAAGGGTCTCGATCCGCAACGGTTCGACAGTCACCTGGTCGCGCTGCATGACGGACCGTTACGGCAGGAGTTCGAGTCGGCGCGCATTCCGCTGACGGTGTTGGGTGCGCGTCACTTCT
>Ga0209162_1000226_pt1 | contig 62937 bp, 45 predicted proteins | sample YNPNPMetaG_FD_187121 | JGI IMG/M metagenome (GOLD analysis project Ga0209162, IMG submission 187121) | Anoxygenic and chlorotrophic microbial mat microbial communities from Yellowstone National Park, USA - YNP NP MetaG (SPAdes) (version 2) ...
AGCGTCATCGTCGGCCTGGTGGTGATCCTCATCCCCGTGGTGATCGGCATGTTCATCCGCCGGCGCAACGCCAACGTTGGCGCGCTGCTCGAATTGCTTGGCGGCATCCTGGGGGTGGTAATCATTCCTGTTCGTGTGTGGCACAGCCGCGCGGAGGGCTGATATGCACAAGGCACTATGTGTAATCGGTGTAACACTCGCGCTACTTCTGGCGTCCGGCCAGCCATCGAGCGTTCAGGCGCAACAGCAACCCTCAATTGCTGACATTCAATCCGCTCCTGATCGCTACATTGATCGAATTGTCACCCTCAGCGGCACGGTCGAGCAGTACGTTGATCGGAATGAATTCTTGCTCTTCGATGGAACCGGTCGCATCGTTGCGGACCCCGGCCCTCCATGGTTCCAACCGATCAATATTCCGGTTGGCACTCGTGTGACGGTCGTTGGACAGATTGACTGGATGGGACCACGCGGGCAGCGCACTGGTGTCGATCTGGACGCATGCAGCATTCTAACCCCCACCGAGACAATCAGTATCCGAGATTGCAATTTCAGTGGACCACCGCCATGGGCCGGCGGTCCAAAGCGTAACCGGCGCTGAACAGTTCGGTCGAGGCATGGGTAGGCCCCATCTCGACCCCATACACCTGCACCCCGAGGTCACGGCGGTCGTTCTGGCGCGGGTCCTCGCGGGCGGGGATCCAGGACGGCCCGGCCAGGCGCAGCAACAGAGCACCGGTGGGCGCCGGCGGCAGCCGCGCCGGATCGAGGCGCACCCGGTACCTGCCCGGCGCGTCGTTGACCGCGAAGCAGCCTAGTTCGACCGGCACGCCGGTCGTCATAGGCCACAGGCTGGTTTCGGGCAGGGCGCTGAGGCACACCCGCGCTGGCCCCAGATGCGCCGGGCGCTCACCGGCTCCCAGCTCCAGACCCACCTCGCTCGCGGCGGCCCCGGTGGGCCAGGGCAGACGCAGGATGGCGTCGCCGTTGGTCCAGACATAGGCGCGGCCCGCCGGGGTCGCTTCGGGTCGGTAAAAGCCGCTGACCTGGGCAGCGAAGGTGTCGGGGAGCAGGGGCGGCACGGGCGTGGCGACCGCGCCCGGCGCACCCGGCACGAGCCGGTAGATCGTGAAGGGCAGGGTCAGCCGCGAGACGTTACGCGGCTTCTGGTCGGTGAGTTGCTCGAACTCCGGCAGGTCGAGGGTGAAGGCGCCCGCCGGTTCCAGATCAAAGCCAGGCAGGGCGAAGCTGCCGCCCGAGGCGCTCAGCAGCAGGTAGACCTCGCGGCCCGCGGCGCGCCAGTGCCCGGCTTGCAGGGCCAGGTCGGCGGCGTAGTTGCCCGGCCGGGCGCTCTTCACCGCGAAGGCGTCCAGCCCGTAGGCGAAGCGCAGCGGCGTGGCCACCAGGTCGGGGATGTCGCGCGACTGGGCATGGATGGGGGCGCCGCCGCGCAGCAGCAGCACGTCGCTGCCGGGGCGAAACTGCCGCGCCAGGGTGTCCAGTTGCGCCAGGGCGCCGCGGTACTCGGTGTGGAAGAAGATCGGGCGGTTGGTGACCGCGAAGAAGGCCAGTTGGAGCGCGCCGAGCGCCACCGCCGCGCCGAGCATCCCTGCGCCGAGGAGGCGCGGCGCGGAACGCCAGCGCGTCGCGCCCGCAGCGGCCAGCGCGCCCAGGGCATAGGCCATCCCCAGGCTCAGGGCCGGATAGGTTATCGGCACGAAGCGGCGCAGAATGTAGATGTAGTGCTGCTCGCCGGTGCCGTAGGTTTGCCGCACATAGAAGAACGTGCCCAGCAGGCTGACGCTGAGGAAGAGCCACGAGGCGGCCGTGAGCCCGCGCCGCCACCACAGGGCATAGCCCGCGCAGCCCAGGGCTATGCCCAGGGGTGAGAGGTACCAGCCCACGCGCACGAAGTTCGCCAGCGGGATGCGGTACTTCTCGTTGATGATCTCCGGCTGCGAGGTGAACGTCGCCGGGTCGGCCATGAGCCGTTGCCACCAGGACATCCCGTTGTACTCGTCGTACCAGAGTTGCACCGGCAGGCGGATGGGCGCGCCCACATAGCCCTGGAGCCGCAGCCAGTTGAGGGTCTGGTTACTGAACGGCCCACGCCAGGGGCCGCGTTCCTCTGCCAGACGCGCGCGCACTTCGGCTGTGGCCTCCAGGTCGGGCCGTTGCTCCCAGACCTTGTTGCCCACCAGGACGACGCCGGCCATGGCGCGGGCCTCGTCAAGGCGCATGCGCCCCTCGCGCACATCGCGGGCCACCAGCTCGGGGTCGCGGGTGAGGGGGTCATTCCAGCCCCCGCGGGTATTGAAGAAGATGTCGGCGTCGAGGATCTGCGGGCGCACCAGGTAGGCGTACCCGGCCAGGAGCAGGATGGAGACCATGGTTGCCCGCAGGAGCGGCGCGCGGCGGCGCGTCAGGGCCTCCTCCAGGCGCCGCAGCAGGCCGGCGCGGGCGCGCAGGGCGAGCAGGGCTGCCACGCCGGCGCTCAGCAGGGCCAGTTCCAGCCCCAGGCGCGCCCCGGCCCCCAGGCTCAGCCCCCCGGGCAGGAACAGCGGGCGCGCCAGGGCGCTCCGCGGGCTGCTCAGAAACGTCTCGCGCACCTCGGGAGTAAGGAAGGGCAGGCTTGCCAGGGCCAGCAGGGCCGAATCGCGCAGGAGGCGCTCGTGGCCGGTGTCAAACACGTAGGCCCGGGCGATCAGCAGCGCGTGGAGCGCCGCGTGGCCGAGCATCAGGCCGAGGGCCAGGGAGAAGACGGTATGCCGGCGTTCCCAGCGCCGGCTGATCCACAGGTAGACCAGGTAGAGCAGCAACGGGCCGAGGAGAAAGAAATCCAGCCGCGCCAGGGCCACCTGCCCCACCGCCAGGCCCGCGAGCGCCGCGGCGCGCCGCCGCGTGGCGGCATCACTGGCCGGGTCGTGCATCACGGCGAAGAAGAACAGCCCGGCCCAGATCAAAAACTGCGCCACTGTCTCGGCGGTAGAATAGCGCGCAAACCAGACCTGCACGCCGTTGAGGGCCAGGAAGGCCATGGCCAGCCACCCGACCCAGGGACCGGCCAGGCGCCGCCCGAGCATGCCCACGCTCCACACCCCCAGCCAGCCCAGCAAGCCCACGGCGAACAGGCCCACCGCCGGGCCGCCGGCGGCGGAGAGCAGGGCGATCCAGGCGGGGAGCAGGTGCAGGCCCTGGGGCGTCACCCGGCCCTGGGGCAATTCGCCCTCATACACGAAGAACCCGGCGGCCCGCAGCCGCGTGGCGATGTAGCGCTCGCGCGGCTGTCCGATCGTATAGTTGGTGATCGCCTGGCGCGCCGGATTGGCGATCTGCGGGTCGGGATCGCCGGACCGTCGCCCCAGGTCGGCCAGCAGCGGATCGACCTGCACCAGCGCCCCGGTGCGGGCGATGGCAAAGCCGGTGTTGGCGTAGACCCCCGCGTCGCGCACGCCCAGCACCACCTCGAAGGGGCGCGCCACGAGCAGCAAGGCCAGCGCCAGGACCGCGGCGTAGACCAGGAATTGCCAGGGGGGGATGGAAGTTGCCGGGGCCGGGCGACGCCCGCCCAGGGCCACAAGGGCGCCGGCGGCGACGGTCAGGGTCAGGTGCAACCAGAGACTGAAGAGGCCCAGTTGGGCCAGGAGCAGCGCCAGCCAGCCGCTCCAGAGGGCGCTGGCAGCCACGCGCTCAAAGTGGCGCTCCAGAGGGTCGGCGGGAGCGCCGAAGCGCCGGCTGATGGCCCAACCGGGAAGGTAGAGCAACAGGGGCGCGCAGAGGGCAATCAGCAGTGGCGCTTCGGCAACCATCAGAGGGCGATTATACCAAATCCTGTTCACCGCGCCGCATGCCCCTCCCCAGGTACCTGTTCACTCCTGGGGTAACACCCGCGCCCGGGAGCGCGGACAGATCGCCCGCGGAGACGCGACTGAGGGCGGGACGCCTGCGCTCCCAGGAGACATGCGAACACGCACCTCCCCAACTCCGCAGTGCAACACGTCCCCGGGACTTGCCCTATCCCACCATCGAAGACGGACGTTGCTCACGCCCCGCTGTGGCGGGTTTTTCATTCCGCATCGCAATGCGGTATGTTATACTAACGGGAACCTGGGGGAACGAGGTTCCCCCATACCCCGGCCCGCAGGAAGATTTGGGCGGGCTACGCCCTCAAGCAGGAGGATGGGGAAACCGGGTTTCCCCATACCCCCACCCGGTGGGAGGGTTTGGGCGGGCTACGCCCTCAAGCAGGAGGATGGGGAAACCTGGTTTCCCCATACCCCCGCCCGCGGGAGGGCCTGGCCCTCAAGCAGGGTATGGGGAAACCAGGTTTCCCCATACCCCCATCCGGTGGGAGGGTTTGGGAGGGCGCAGCCCTCCCAGGAATTATGTTCATCCCGTCGGTGTGCGGCGCAGCCGCATGGGGGGTCTAACGGGAGTAAGGCGGCCGCCTTCCGGCGGGCAGGGAGTATGCGGGGAGGCTTCGCCTCCCCGCACCCCTCCACCCACCGTGTACGTCCTGGCATTAAGAACCGGGCCGGAGAGGTTATGCACTCAACCTTTGTCGAACATCTACGGCGAGTGGAAATGTTCAGCGGCTTGAGCGATGACGAATTGCTCCAGGTCGCGGCGATGTGCAGGGCGCAGCGCATGCCGGCGGGACAGGAGGTGTTTCACGAGGGCGACGAGGGCGACGAAATGATGGTAATCCTCGAGGGCTGCGTGCGCATCTCGATCACCACCCGCCTGCCCGAGGGCGTCACGGCGCCGAGCACGATCAACATGCTCTACAGCGGCCAGAGCTTCGGCGAAATGGTCCTGCTCGGCAGCGCCACCCGTTCGGCCACCGTCACCTGCGTTGACCCGTGCATCTTTCTGGTGATCCGCGAACGCGATTTCGCGGCCCTGTGCGAGCGCAACCCGCGCATCGGCTACCGGGTGATGCGGAATATCGCCTCCGACCTGGCCTACAAGCTGCGGGCCTCCAATCTGCTGCTGCGCGGGAACATTCGCTGGCAGCATAATGAGCTTGGGCGCCGGCCCTGAGGTGGGGACCCCGCCCTTCCCTTGCCCTCACCCGGTGGGAGGGTTTGGGAGGGCTACGCCCTCCCAAGAATAATCGTATGTGCCTCTCGTTGGTGTGCGGCGCAGGCGCATGGACGGCTGATAAAGAAAGGCGAAGCGCTTGGATCTTGTTATTACGTTGCTATCGTTAAACGTACCTACAATTCTCATCTTACTAGGTGGAGTGCTGGTATTTTCACTCTTTTTTGAGGAGGTCTTCGGGAATAAACTACGTGCCGGCGCTCAGCATAAAGCCGCACTAACCGGATCGTTCTTGATAGTCGCGGGAATAGGTTTAATCATAGCAGGAACGCTGGCTCAACCCTCCGACTCCGAAAAAGAATCGCCTAAGCCGGATGCGTCGCCAGTCTTCTATGTAGATGAGCAAAGCAACGTCTTTTTTTCCTTCGATAGTCTTAACAGTAGAGGAAGGCTTTTTGTTAAACGAGACGAAAACCTGGGAAGAGATTACACGTTTGAGTACACCCTTCCAGATCAGGAAGAGGGTTATGCGGGCTTCGTTTTTCAGTTCCACCCCCCATTGAACATAACAAAGTTCGGCTACCTGGAAGTAACGCTTGGCCTGGATGATCCGGAAGCAAATTGTGATGTATACTTAAAACAAGGAGAGACGGCCAATTATATAAGAATATGCGACAAATCTTTTATTAACGGCAATGAAATTGAAAGTTACATGGAAACATATAAATTAACGGTCAAAATACCCCTGCGCAAGAATTTTAAGGATGTCGACCATTCAAGAATAGAAGAGGTCGGTTTTGGCATGAACACATCTTTTACACGCGGCACTCATAGATTCACTCTCTATGACGTTAAACTCTTACAATAGCTCTACCTTGTTATGTGATGTCTCATCTAACGTGAACATAGGCTGCTGGAGCAGGGGTGTGGGGAAACCGGGTTTCCCCATCCCCCTGCGGGACGAGGGGATGGGGAAACCCGGTTTCCCCGTACCTCCGCCCGCGGGAGGGTTTGGGAGGGCGCAGCCCTCACGCAGGAGGATGGGGGAACCAGGTTCCCCCATCCCCCCACTCGACGGCAGGGTTTGGGAGGGCGCAGCTCTCACGCACGGGAATGGGGAAACCCGGTTTCCCCGTACCTCCGCCCGCGGGAGGGTTTGGGAGGGCGCAGCCCTCCCAAGAAGAACCTTTATTTCATCCCGTCGGTGTGCGGCGCAGGCGCATGGACGGCTAAGATGGGGAAGCCAGGCTTCCCCGCGCCCCTGCCTGACCCGGCTGTGATGACGAGGTTGCCCCGCATTCCTGAGGCTACGTTATGGTCTTTAAGAAATTAATCCGGTATGCCGGGCTGGCCGTGGGGCTAAAGCCCTCGGCTATGGCACATGCGAAGCCCGCCTGCGCGGGCTAGAGCGGATTATGTATTCACAGACCATAACGTCCTGAAGGTATCCACCTGTGTGAGGCATTTGCATGGATCGTCCCCTCCGCGATGAACTGGTCGCGCTGACCACGGATCTGGTGCGCTTCGAGTCGACCGCCGAGCGCCCCGATCAACTGGCGGCCTGTATGGACTATGTGGCCGCCTATCTTGCTGACGTGCCTGGCCTCTTTGTCGAACGCAGCGTATCACACGGTAAGCCGGCGCTTGTCGCCACCCTGCGGGAGACCCGCGCCCCCGCGCTGCTGTTCAACGGTCACCTCGATGTGGTCGTGGGCCGGCCCGAACAGTTCGTTCCCAAGGTGCGCGACGGGCGGATCTATGGCCGGGGCGCGCTGGATATGAAGGGCAGTTGCGCGGTGATGCTGCGCCTGCTGCGCGACCTGGCGACGCTCCCCGAGCGCCCCGATGCGGGCTTCCAGTTCGTCAGCGATGAGGAGATCGGCGGTGCCGCGGGCACGGGGCGCCTGCTCGCCGAAGGGTGGCGCTGCGACTTGATGCTCTGTCTTGAACCGACTGACCTGGGCATCCTCTACGCCCATAAGGGCTGTATGTGGGTGGAACTGGCCCTGCCCGGCCGTCCGGCGCACGGCTCGCATCCCTGGGAGGGCCATAATCCGATTGGCGACCTGGCACGCGGCCTGGCGGCCATCGAAGCGCGCTTTCCGCCACCCCCCGGCCCCGATGCGTGGCGCACCACCGTCACCCCGACCATGCTGCGGGCGGGCGCCGGTTCGCGCAATCAGGTGCCCGGCTGCGCCGCGGTCACGTTCGATATTCGCTTCACCACCGATGTGACGCCCGAAGACGTGCTCGCCGCGCTGAGGGAGTGTTTTCCGACCGCTACGCCAACGGTCATCGAGACCGGTCACGCGCTGTACACCGACCCGGAGCACCCCGGCGTGGCGCGGCTGGCGGATCAGCTCAAGCGACGCCTGGGCCGCCCGCCGCGCTTCTTTCGTGAGCATTACGCCACCGATGCGCGCTACTATACCGGCGCCGGCATTCCCGCGGTCTGTGTCGGGCCGGCCGGCGCGGGGCTCCATTCCGACGAAGAGTGGGTGAGCGTCGCCAGTCTGGTTGATCTCTACCAGGTGCTGCGCGCCTACGCGACGAGCTGAAATGGCGCGGTTATGCTCTATGCCCTGCAAACCGTGCCCGGTCTTGGCATGCTCGCCTGGCGCGAGGCCGAGCAGGCGTTGTCGGGCGGGTCCGCGCCAGCTCCGCCGCGCCTGGCGGGCATCAAGGCGGTGCCGGGACGCGACGACATCGTGCTGGTTGATTACCAGGGGGGGCCAAAACCCCTGCTCGGTCTACGCACCGTCGAAGATGTCTTCGTAGTGGCGGCGCGGGCCTTCCGCGTCGCCGCGGACGAACGCGGGCCACGGCAGATCTACGCCGCGGTGCGCTCCTCCGAGAGCGTCGGCCCGGCCCTCAACGCGTGGCGACGGGTGAGCGGTGCCCGCAAGGGCGGCGGCGCCTTCCGGGTGATCGCTCGCACCGTCGGGCGCCAGCAGTACCTGCGCCGCGATGTGGGTCGCGCCGTGGCCGATGCCGTGCGCGATGGCTGGCCCGGCCCCTGGCGCCTGGTTGACGAAGGCGAGGATCTGGAGGTCTGGGCCACGCTGGTGGATCAGGAACTGCTCTGCGCCCTGCGGCTCTCCGATGCCTCTATGCGCCAGCGGGGCAAGCTGCGCCACCTGCCCGCCTCGCTGCGCCCGGCTCTGGCCGCGGCCATGGTGGCCCTGACCCACCCCGCTCCCGACGACGTGTTCCTCGATCCGATGGCCGGCGCGGGCACGCTGCTGGTCGAACGGGCCGCCGCCGGTCCCTTCGCCGAGTTGCACGGCGGTGACATCAGCGACGAGGCGGTCAGCGCGATGCGCGCCAATCTGCGCGGAGTGGGAGGACGGGTCGTCACCAGTCGCTGGGACGCGCGGCGGCTGCCGCTGGAGGATCGCAGCGTGGACAAGGTGGCGGTCAATCTGCCCTTCGGCAAGCAGATCGGCGACCAGGCCGGGTTGCCCGAACTGTACCGCGACGCGCTGGCCGAGATCGCGCGCGTCCTGCGCCCCGGCGGGCGCCTGGTGATCCTGGCGGGCGACGCGCACCTGCTGGAGCAGGCGCGTAGCGGCGCGGCCCGCTCCCTGCGCCCCGGCCCGCGTCACCGGGTCGTTGTGCTCGGCCAGCCGGCGGTGATCTGTGAATATACGCGGGGGGATGGGGGGAAGTAACTATCATTTCGGATGGAGATCTGGGAGGGCTTATACCGATTCTCCTTGATGGCATCGCATTGGCTCAACTCCACACCTCCACAGCTCTACGGCTCTCCAAAGCCCTGTGTGGAGCTGTCGAGCTGTGGAGATGAGCAGGACCATGCGGGATTGCCAATTCCACCTGGTATTAGCCCTCCCACACCCCCCACCGGGTGAGGGTCTGGGGAACAGCCTCCTTCTCCGCCCCGCCAACGGTTCGGAACTCCATCACGCAAACACCACATACTGCCGCAAAAAAGCCTCGAGGGCCGTGTAGTAGCGTTCGATCGTCTCGGCGCGACGCCAGCCATGCCCTTCGCCGGGGAAAAGATGGTACACATGGGGCACGCCCCGGCGACGCAGGGCGGCAACGATGGCCTCGGCCTGATTGGGCGGCACCACCCGGTCCTCCTCGCCCTGGAAGATCGCCAGGGGCGCGGTGATCGTTTCGGCATGGAAGAGCGGCGAGCGCTCGCGGTAGCGCGCCGCGGCCTGGGGTAGCGGCCCTACCAGCCAGTCGGTGTAGTGGGCCTCGAACTTATGGGTCTCCGTGGCAAGGCTGAAGAGATCGGTCACACCGTAGAGACAGACCCCTGCCCGGAACACGCCGGGCGCCTGGCTCAGCGCCTCGAGCACGGTGTAGCCGCCGGAACTGCCGCCCATAATCACCATCCGCTCCGGATCGGCAATGCCTGCCGAGGCCAGGTAGCGCGCCCCGGCCACGGCATCGGCGACATCGAGCACCCCCCACTGTTCGCGCAGGGCCTGGGCATAGGCGCGCCCGTAACCGGTGCTGCCGCGGAAGTTCACCTCCAGCACAGCGTAACCCCGTGTCGCCAGAAACTGCACCTCGGCGCTGTAGCTCAGCACCGCCTGGCCGGTTGGCCCGCCGTGGACGCGCACAATCGCCGGGGGGCGCGGACCGGGCCCGTCCGGCGCGTAGCCCGGCGGCAGGTAGAGAATGCCATAAACCATGTCCGCGCCAGGGGCGGGCCAGGTGACCGGCAGCGCGCCGGCCAGTTGCGCCGCCGGGATCAGTTCGCCCGAACTGCGGCGCAGCACGCGCGTCTGCTGACCGTCGGCTACCACGATGCGCGGCGGGATCGCCGGCGCCGAGGCGATGCCCGCCACCGCATCGGCCGTGGCCGAAGCGGCCGGCTGCGCGAACCAGGTATAGTCTTCACCGTCGCTCAGGCTCTGCGCCGGACCGCCATCAACCGGTTGCACATAGACGCGCCGCTGCCCGCCCTCGTTACGCACATAGTAGAGCCGATGCCCTCCGCGCGACCAGGCCAGGGTGCGCATCCCCTGGGCCCAGGCGGGCTGGCCGTGCTCGGCAGCGCCGCTGGTGAGGCGGCGATGGCTCCCGGTCGCCAGGTCGTAGAGATAGATGTGCCACCAGCCATCGGCGTCGGAGACATAGGCCAGAAAGCGCCCATCGGGCGAGAAGGCAGGCTGGAAGATGCTCGTCGCCGGGCCGCCGGCAAGGTGTTTGACGCCACGGACAACCGGCGCCGGCCCTGAGGTGCAGTCGAGATCGGCCAGGTAGAGCAGACTGCCGTCCCAGGGCATCTGGGGGTGATCCCAGGCGACACAGGCAACCTGATCGCCAGAGGGATGCCAGACCGGCCACATATAGAAATCATGACCGGTTAAGAGGCGTTGGGGCCATTGCCGGCCCTGGGCATCAACCAGGGCGACGCAATCCTCATCCTCGTAGGTATGGACAAACAGCAGCCAGCGGCCATCGGGGGAGCAGGCCGGCGCGGCGGCGGCGCCGAAGGCCGGGGTGATCGGGCGCGGGCGGCCCCCGGCCAGGCTCTGGCGAAAGAGCCGCCCCGAACTGGCCTCGGCAAAAAAGACCGTGCCGCCACTGACACAAAACTCGCCGCCGCCGTAGCCAACCCGCCCACGCACGCTCAGATCACCGGGCGTCAACTCGCGGGGCGCGTCGGCGGAGGCGCTATCGGCGCACCACAGACTGCCGCGGCCATCGCGCGACTCCAGCCAGACAACGTGACGCCCGTCGCTATCCCACTGCACATCGTCGAAACGCAGCGCGGCGGCCATCGCGCGGGGCGTGAAGGGACTCGGCCAGAGGCCGAAAGGGGACGCGGGAGGCATAGACGATCGCTCCGCTTTCATCCCACAGGAATGTAAAAAGGTTGTTCCTGGGAGGGCTTCGCCCTCCCAGACCCTCCCACCGGGTGGGGGGTGGGGAAACCAGGTTTCCCCGGACCCTCTCTTCAGCGGCGCAACCAGAGGAAAGGCGCTACTGCGCTTACGACGCGGACCACCAGGCATAGTGCGCCCAGGGCTGCGCGGGATAGACCTTCTGCGGGCGAAGCGGATTGATATGCACCGGCACCACGGCGCCAATGCGCATCCAGCCAAGACCATCCTCCTCCACGATCCAGTCTACCCGCGCCTCATAGGGGCGACCATTGGGCGGCTGGACCCACAGCACCAGATTGAGTTCGGCGGCGCGCAGCAGGATCTGGCGCTTCAGATTGCCATGCTGGACAATGCGCAGCACCTCGGCGCGGGCAGGCACAGCTTTCGCCAGGTCGGCTTCCGCAGCCCGTTGCGCCTCACGAACCTCAGCTTCACGCCGGCGCACAAACGCATAGATCGGGAGCGTCAGCACCGCGGCGATGAGCGGGATGGCGCGAAAGGCCACCTGATCGGGGGCGACGGTGACCACCACGCCCTCGGCGGTCATACAGCGATAGTGGAGGCCCTGGATACGCGGACCGGGTTCGAGGGTGCCTGCGCAGACAAGCGGACCGGCGACCCGACCCAGATCGGGGAACACGGTGAGACTGAGGGTGCCGAGGACGAAGCCGAGGACCAGTGAGAGAAAGCAACGACCAACCATAGGACGGCTCCGCGAGTGGTAAGGCTGGTTGTAACGTTACACAAATCGTACCAGACCTGCATTACCAGTACAAGACCATTGCAGAGGGTGCGCAAAGCCGTACGGCGCCGGGAGCGCGGGTAGCTTGCCCACCGGGTCCTGAGCGGGTAAGCTGCCCGCGCTACCAGGTTGATCCAACGGTTATTCGCGCGAAGATTCGTGGGAGATGTACCGTTCGCAGCATTCTGCCCCCCTCCCAACCTCCCCCCGCTGGGGGGAGGAGCCGGGTTCCTTCTCGCGCTGGGGGAGAGTGAGGAAGGGAGCGGTTCGGCACGCGACGGGAGCCTGCCGCATAGCCCTGCTGAAACCATTGCTAACAAAAGCGTGTGGGAGGGCTGCGCCCTCCCACACCCTGCCCGGCTGCGAGGGGCACACTGCCTGACTCAGGCCGCCAGGCGGCAATACGACCCACGGTAGTAAATGAGGGGCACGGCGCCGTCCTCGGCGCGCCGCAGGGCCTCAACCCGCCCGATGACGATCAGGTGATCGCCGCCATCGAGCACCCGTTCGACCGCGCAGACCAGGGCGGCCATACTGTCCTCAAGCACGGGCGCGCCCGCCAGATCGGCGAAACGCGGATCGAGAGCGGCATCGGGGCGCCCGGCGAAATGGCGCGACAGCGCCTCCTGATCGGCGCGCAGGATATTTACGGCGAAACGCTGCGCTTCGGTGATCACCCGCGCCATGCGCGCCCGCCGGTCCACGCATACCAGGAGCAGCAGTGGCTCCAACGAGACAGAGGTCACCGCATTGGCGGTCATGCCGCGGGTTTCTTCGCCGGCGCGCGCGGTTATTACGGTAACCCCGGTGGCAAACAGGCCCATGGTGGTACGGTATTCGCGTTGGTCAACACCCATTGGCTTGCAAGACTCTCTCTTTCGATATTTCGTCCTTTCTTTATTATGCGACAGTTTTAGGATTTTGTCGCCTGTGCTTCCGTGACTATGGGGGAACCAGGTTCCCCCACACCCCCGCCCGCAGGGGCATGGGGAAACCGGGTTTCCCCATGCCCCCACCCGGTGGGAGGGTTTGGGAGGGCAAAGCCCTCCCGGGAACAACCGTATGTTCATCGCGGCATTGTGCGGCGGAGCCGCATGGAGGGCTGCGGTGACCATCGTGCGCAGGGTTCAGCCCCCTCCCAGCCTCCCCCCGCTGGGGGGAGGAGCCAGGTTCCCGTCCCCGGCGGGGGAGGGTCCGGGAGGAGGCCGGCGCCGTGCCCGCGGCGCCGTGGCGCGGGCGGGACGCCCGCGCTCCCAGGGCATGTGCATCGCGGCGTGGTGCGCCATGCGCATGACCGTCTCACGTGAACATAAGCTCTCGAAGAGGGGGCTGGGAAAACCGGCTTTCCCCAGCCCCCCGCCCCCGAAAGGATCGAGGGCCAGGCCCTCACGCGGGGGGATAGAAAAACCGGCTTTCCCCAGCCCCTCACCCGGTGGGAGGGTGTGGGGGAAACACACAGGCGAGGTCATAACACAGCCTGCGCTGCCGCAGGGTCAAAGCCCAGCCGCTCCGGCGCGCTGTAGAGGTGCATCCGGCGACCACGCACGTAGCCGCACAGCGTCATGCCCCATTCGCGAGCCAGGCGCACGGCAGGTTCGGTGGGGGAATTGCGCGAAGCTACCAGCGGAATGCCTAGACGGGCGGCTTTATGGATCATTTCGGTCGAAACGCGGCCGGTGATGAGCAACAGCCGCCCCGCCGTCGCAACGCCGTGGATCAGACACAGCCCGGCAAGCTTATCCACGGCATTATGACGACCCACATCATAGGCGCTCAGCAAGAGGGTCTGCCCATCGCTTAAAGCGGCAACGTGAAAGCCGCCCATAGCGTGGTAGAGGTCCGCCGTCTGGGCCAGCATCCGAGCCATCTGATCGTAGATCTGCGCCGGTGTCAGGCGCACACCGGCAGACAGCCGGTGGCGGGCCTGGACCCGCTCTGGGAAGGTTGCCGCGCCGATGCAGGCAGAGGGCAGGGGTGGCCGCCGGTGAAACGTGCCATCGCGACGTTTGAGCCAGATCGCCACACCGGTCTCGCCGTGCTGGCCCACGTTGAGTTCAACAACATCGTCCAGCGTCTCGATCACCCCCTCGGTGCGCAGGAACCCCAGCGCCAGGGCATCGAGATCGGTGGGCGTGCAGAGCAACGAGACCCACTTCTGACCATTGATGGTGAGGGGACAGACGGTTTCGCGAATGATCGGCTTGCGGCCGGGCAGCACCGCGCTATCGCCCACCTCGAGATAGGTCAGATCCTGTTCGGTCCAGGCAGCAATCATATGCTTCGATAGCCCGCGGAGATGGCCATCAGGTCCATGCCGACGGTCAGGACGCGCTCAGCGGGAAGATGGACCGGACGGGCCAGCTCGCGCAGGTCGATGGTCTTGAGATAGTGCCGGCAGCTATCGCAGGTGTACAAACGGTAGACCCCATCCTGGCTCGGCATATAGGCCAGGCGGCCCGGCGCGGTTTCACCACAGAAGGGGCAGGCCGCGCGCGGCGCCTGCCATTCGGCATCGCAGCGCGCGCAGAGGAGCTGTCGGGCGCCCCCGCCGGGCAAGAGCGCCGCCATATCGGCCGGACCGCCGCAGATCGGGCACCACGACCGGCGCCACAACTCCGCGCTCACCAGCGGTTGCCAGGCCCGCGTATAGGCGTTGAGGAAAGGATGGAGAGCCTGGTTGAGGGTACCATCCAACAACGTGGCCTCGGGGGCCGCCGCCCCGGCTGGCCGGCGAGCCGGGTGCGCCCTGTGCGCCAGATGCTCCATGACGGCCTGGCGCAGTTCATCGAGATTGCCGGACAGGTCGGCAAGGGAGCGCAACGCATCGGCTTCGGCGGGGCGATGGGCGGCGACTGCCGCGCAGATCCCGCTGAAGGTACGCGCCAGGTGGCGCCAATCCAGGGTAAAGGCCTCAGCGTTCAGGAGCGGCTCACCCTGGGCCAGGCATGCCTCCGCTGCGCCTGGGGACAGCGGCGGGGGCGGCGGCGGGGTCACCTGAGCGCGCACCTCCAGCAGCGCGATGTGCAACTCCAGGGTCTCGCGCAACTCGGGATGCTGCGGAAGCGCCTGACGCAGATACTCGATGGTCTGCATGGCGTCACTCATCTCTACACCGCCGGTAGACGCGCTCCTGCTCCTGTTCGGCCAGCCACTTCCCGTGGTGCTCGCGGGCAAACTCTTCGGTGACCGTGCCTTCGAACATGGCCGTGATCGACTCGCGCATCAGGGGATGCACGGCCACCAGATAGATGTGCAGGATGAAGAGCGCCACGGTGGCCATCATAGACAGATCGTGGATGATCACGCTGCCCACAAAGACCGCCGGCGAGACCACCCCTTTGCCGAACCACATGATCATGCCGCTGACGACAAACAGGATGAAGGTGATGATCTGGGTCAGCGCATTGAACTTCTGGCCGGCGTTGTACTTGCCCTGGGGCGGCATCCGGGCCGTATCGCCGCGGGTGTAGTAGCCCCAGGCCGCGCGCAGCCAGCCCAGATCGTCCGGCCCCCAGGTCAAGGCCTCGCGCAGGCTGTAGAAGAAGTCGCGTGGCGACCAGATCAGGTAGATCAGAGGCGCGGCCATGAACAGGATTGCAGCGGCGCGATGGGCCAGGCGGCTTGCCTCACCGGCCTCGCCCACCGCAAAGGGGCGCAGGGCGGGCATGTACAGGAACAGCCCGGTGCCCAGGAGAATGGTAAAGGCGATGAAATGCACCCAGTGGGCAATGCGCTCGCCGGCTGTGAACCGCATGACCAGCACCTGGCGCCGGTCCTTGCACGGTTTCGTTACGGTTGAGGTTGAGGTAGCCACGGCTCATGCCTCCCTTTCCTCAGTTGCCTCCGGCTCGACAGATTCGAGGTTGCTCAGGCGAGCGCGACGGGTCGCCAGCCAGTTGAAGGCCAGGCCGAGGGTTGTGGCGGCGACGGCAACGTAGCCCAGGGGCTGCACGACGTTCTGCCAGCTTGCGGCCAGGGTGGAATACTGCGGATTGGCCGGCAGCCCGTAGGCTTCGGGCGGCGCGGTGAGCACAAACAGCCGCCCCAGGCCCCCAAGTTCTCGTTCGCCATACACCTGGGCCTGGGCGTAGCCCCGGCTCTTCAACCACTCCACCCGGGCGTGGGCCTTCTCGAGCAACGCATCACGCTCACCCCACTCCAGCGCGCCGGGAGGACAGGTCTTGACACAGGCGGGGGTCAGGCCGTTCGTGGCGCGATCCTGGCAGAAGGTGCATTTGGAAGCCCTGGCAGCTCCTGTCAGCAGGTTGACCGTCTCCATGCGCGGCACCTGGAAGGGACATACCTGACTACAGTAACCACAGCCGTTGCAGGCCTCACGTTCGAGCGACACAAACCCCAGCGCGTGATGCTTGAGCGCACCGGTGGGGCACACGTCTACACAGGCCGCCTGGGTGCAGTGGACACAGCCCCAGGCCAGGAACAACCACTGGAACTGACCGTCGGCCTCGTACTCATGGAAGGTGACCCGCGCCCAGGTGTTTGGTTCCAGATCGGTGGGATTTTCGTAGGTGCCGGCCTGGACCGTCTCGCTGGCCGGAAGACCCCACCATTGTTTGCAGGCCACCTGGCAACTCTTGCATCCAATGCACCTGGATGCATCAAACAGCATGGCCAGTCTGCTCATGATCGGCCTCCTTATACAGGACGTACGCAGTAGCCTCCCGGCGGGGAGGTGTCGCCCCCCCCGCCCCCCTCCACCGCGTAACTCCCGTCCGTTAGAGCTTCCGCACATCGACCAGGAACGCCTTGTATTCAGGGATGTTCGTATTCCCATCCCCGACATGGGGCGTCAGATCATTGGCGCTGGCGCCCCGGGCAATGCCTTGCCACGCAAAGTGCCAGGGCATGCCGATGTGGTGAACCAGCCGGCCATCAATGGTGTAGGGTTTCCAGCGAGCCGTGACCATGGCGACGGCCCGGATGGCCCCCCGCGCGCTCACTACCTCGACCAGCTCGCCATTGCGAATGCCCCGTTCGGCCGCCAGGGCGTTGGAGATCTCGACGAACATGCCAGGCTGCGCTTCGGAGGGCCAGGGGAGATAGCGGGTCATCGCGCCGGACTGCCAGTGTTCGGTGAGGCGGAAGGTGGTGCAAACAATGGGGAAGCGATCCGGCGTTCCCACATTGTCGCCGATATCCAGACCACGGTCGGTATCGAACACCTTGACCACCGGATTGAACTGGGTCCGCGAGAGCGGATTGGCAACCGGCGACTCGAACGGCTCGTAATGTTCAGGCAACGGGCCTTCGTTCATCCCAGAAGGGGCAAACAGCCAGGCTTTCCCGTCGGGCTTCATGAGGAATGCATCGGTGCCGGATTGGGCGGCCAGCCCGGCAGCGGCGGGGTTGCCTTTCGCGTCCGGCGCTTTGGTCACGGCAAAGTCAGGCACGTCGTAGCCGGTCCATTTCTTCTGGGTCGCGTCCCACCAGATCAGCTTCTTCGCTTCGGACCACGGCGTGCCGTCTGGGCGGGCCGAGGCGCGGTTGTAGATGATGTGGCGATTAGCCGGCCATGTCCAGGCCCAGAAGGGATGGGTGCCAATACCGCCGGGATCGCTCTGCCCGCGGCGTCGGGCGGCAGGCATGATCACGCCGGTGCCATCATCGGCGGGCGCCCAGTAGCCGCTGTAGATCCAGGCCCCGCAGGCGATGGCTTCGGGATTGGCGGCGTTGGCGATGGTGGCGAACGAGGGGATGACCGCCCCGGCGGCCACCAGCACCTTATCCGCAGCGTCTTTCACGTCTTCGAGCGCATAGCCATTGATCTCGCGGGCCACCCGCTCGGCCTGCGGCGGATCGCCGTAATCCCACACCAGGTCGAGAATGGGCCGATCGCGGCCGGCAGTGCTCCCCTGGTAGGCGGCCTTGATCGCCCGCAGCAGCCGGTCGAGGATCCAGATATCCTCTCTGGCCTCGCCAGGGGGGTTGGCGACCTTGTTGCGCCACTGGATGACACGACCGCTGTTGACCACGCTTCCGGCCTTCTCCATCGCATCGGCAGCGGGCAGGAGAAACACCTCGGTCTTTATCGCAGCGCTGTCCACCCCCGGGGCGCGCCAGAACGAGGCCGTTTCGGTGTCGAACAATTCCATAACCACCAGCCAGTCGAGGTTCGCGAAAGCCTGGCGTTCAAAGCGAGCATTCGGCCCGCTGACGAAGGGGTTCTGCCCCATGACGAACATGCCCTTGATGGTTCCCCGATGCAGCGCCTCAAACATAGGTATGAACGAGTAGTCACCGGAGCGCTTGGGGATGTAATCATAGGCAAAGTCGTTCTGGCTGGTAGCAGCATCGCCGAACCAGGCCTTCATTAAGCTGTTGAAGAAGCGCGGTCCATTGGCCCAGAAACTGGTCTTGCTGTACCTGGCGATGAAGGTCTGATAATCCGGCTGCTTCAGGGTAGGCAGGCCAAGGTAGCCTGGCAGATCGTGGTAGAGCAAGCCCATGTCGGTTGACCCCTGAACGTTCGATTCGCCGCGCAGGGCATTGACCCCGCCGCCGGGAATGCCAATGTTGCCGAGCAGGAGCTGCAAAATGGCGTAGGCGCGGATATTCTGGGCGCCGACGGTATGTTGCGTCGTCCCCATGGCGTACAGAATGGTCCCCGCCTTGTCGGGAGCGCCGGTCGAGCAGTACAGGCGTGCCACTTCCAGGAAGCGATCGCGTGGCGTGCCGCAGATGCGTTCGACCATCTCAGGGGTGTAGCGCGCGAAGTGGCGCTTCAGGATAGAAAAGACGGTGTGGGGGTCCTCCAGCGAGGCGGCTTGTTTAGGGACGGTGGCTTCTTTTTCGACCTCGACCTCATTGCCGGAGGCGTCTCGCTGCTTGAGCTTGACCTTGACCTTCTCCGTCTGGTACTGCCAGGCTGTCGGATCGTAGGCGCGCGTCTGCGGATCATAGCCGACAAACAGCCCATCGAGTTCATCTGGCCCCTGGTAGTCGGGGTGGATGAGGGTCAGGGCATTGGTGTAGGCCTTGACGTACTCCTCGTTATACAGCCGGTTCTGGATGGCATAGTTAATCAACCCGCCGATGAAGGCGATATCGGTGCCGGAGCGGAAGGGCACGTAGAGATCGGCCTTAGCGGCTGAGCGGGTGAAGCGCGGGTCGGCGACGATGAGCCTGGCGCCACGCTCCTCGATGGCTCTGGTGATCCAGTGGAAGGAGATCGGGTGGTTCTCGGCAGGGTTACTCCCCATTACCAGGATGACGTCGCTGTTTTTGAGATCCACCCAGTGGTTCGTCATCGCGCCGCGGCCAAAGGTCGGCGCAAGAGCGCCCACGGTCGAGGAATGGCAGAGGCGCGCCTGATGCTCGAGATACACAATGCCGAGCGCTCGCGCGAACTTCGCGGCAAGGTAGCAGTCCTCGGTATTGTTGGCCGCGCCGCCTAGCCAGGCGATGCCCTCGGTGCGATTGACGGTCACCTCGCCGTCTTTCTCGCGGAAGGTAGCATCGCGCGTAGCCTTGACCCGTCTGGCAATCTCGGCGATGGCCCAGTCCCACGATTTTTCTTCCCAGGTCGTACTGTGCGGGGCGCGATAGAGCACGCGGCGGAGGCGTTTGGGATCGGTGGCGAGTTGGGTTATGGATTGGGCTTTCGAGCAGAGCGCACCGCGGTTGTGCACATTGTCCGGGTCGCCTTCGGTGTTGACAATGTGACCATGGATGTCGGTGGCTATCAGCACGCCGCAACCTACGCTACAATAGGGGCAAACGCTGGTCGCTTCCCCTACACGCTTGTGAAGGGGAAAGATGGTGGCCGTGGCGGCAGCGGCGGCGGCCGCGGCACTGCCAGTTGGCAACAAGAGACCTCCTGCCACCAGACCGGTTGCCTTCAGAAAGTCACGCCTCGTCACTCTCATTGTGGCTCCCTCCTCGCGCGGAGTCCGGGTTGTGCGCTGTGCTGGTGTGAATAACTCCTCTTCTATCCAGATGCCTCAACTATCCAGATGCCTCAACTCGATACGGCGGCGGTTGGGGTTGGAGAGGAGCATCGTCCTCCTCCACGCCCCGGGACAGCGAATGTCCACACAGCGCAGGCAGGTTAGCCGGCCTGCGCTGTTTCCATCTCATTGCGGGCGGGGTGCAACTCGGCCTCATCATCGGCCATCTTCCCCGACGATTCGCGCAGGAAGATCGCGCCCACCACGAAGGTCATCAGGGCAATGGCGATCGGCCAGATCAGACCGGTGTAGATATTGCCGGTCGCGGCGACCAGCGAGGCGCCGATCAGCGGCAGAAAGCCGCCGAAGTAGCCGTTGGCCACGTGGTAGGGCAACGACACCGAGGTGTAGCGAATGCGCGCCGGGAAGGCCTCGACCAGGAAGGCCGCGATCGGCCCGTACACCATGCCCACCCAGATCAGCAGCGTGAAGACCAGGATAGTCAGCATCACCGGGTTGGCGCTGGCGGCCACCGCGGGGGTCACCACCCTGTCGCCTTCCATCACCGCCGGGGTGATCGGGCCGGCGAAGTGGCTCATGGCGCGATAGGTCGGATAGAGGGCCAGCGCGCCCAGCAGGTTGCCGGCCAGCATGACCTTCTTGCGGCCAACGCGATCGGAGAGCCAGCCGAAGAAGATGAACAGCGGCAACCCGAAGGCCAGGGCCACGGCGACGATCACGTTGGCCTTGACAAACTCGACCTTGAGCGCCGATTGCAGGAAGTAGAGGGCGTAGAACTGGCCGACGTACCAGATCACCGCCTGGCCGGCAGCAGCACCGAACAGGACGACCAGGATGGTCTTCCACTGCGCCTTGCTGCCGAAGCTATCGCGGATGGGGCTCTTGCTCGTCTTGCCCTGGGCCTTGAGCTTCGCAAACAGCGGCGACTCGCTCATGCGCGTGCGGATGTACACCGACAGGCCCACCAGGAAGATCGAGAGCAGGAACGGAATGCGCCACCCCCACTCGTTGAAGGCTTCCCGCGACATCGAGAGCCGCACACCGACGATCACCGCCAGCGAGACGAACAGGCCGAGAGTGGCGGTGGTCTGGATGAAACTGGTGTAGTAGCCGCGCCGGTGGCTGGGGGAATGTTCGGCGACATAGACCGCCGCGCCGCCGTATTCGCCGCCCAGGGCCAGACCCTGGAGAATGCGAATGGTAAAGAGGATGATCGGCGCGAGCAGGCCGATCTGCTGATAGGTGGGCAACAGGCCGATCAGGGTAGTCGCGCCGCCCATGATCAGCAGGGTGACCAGGAAGGCGTATTTGCGGCCCACCAGATCGCCGATGCGCCCGAAGAAGAGCGCGCCAAACGGTCGCGCGGCAAAGCCGGCCCCGAAGGTGGCCAGGGTGGAGAGGAAGGCTGCGGTCGGGTTGGTTTCAGGGAAGAACTTGGTGGCGATGATCGCCGCGAGGCTGCCGAAGATGTAAAAGTCGTACCACTCGATCATCGTGCCAAGCGATGAGGCGATGATCACCTTCCAGATGTTGCTGGGCGATTCGACGGTCGCCGGCGCCGTATAGGCCTTTGCCACGGTGCGATCCTTTCGTTCAACGCATCTGCTGAGGAGAACCAGCGCCTTGCTCCGCTACGCGGGGTGAGGCGAGCAAACCAGAGGACATCCTGCATCCACGCTCCTCTCTGGTATGTCTTGAGCGATTTCCGGGGATGATCGCTTCAGCCCTCCATGCGGCTGCGCCGCACAGCGACGGGATGAAAAAGGTTCTTCCTGAGAGGGCTTCGCCCTCCCAAACCCTCCTGCAGGCGGGGATGTGTGGGGAAACCCGGTTTCCCCAGACCCCTGCTCCAACGTGTTGCACACCATCGCCAGCCGGAGCATGCTCCGGCAGGGTGTATGTATGATGGTCTTTGAGAAATGAATCCGGTATACCGGGCTGGCCGTGGGGCTGAAGCCCTCGGCTATGGAATGCGAAGCCCGCCTGCGCGGGCTATACCGGATTATTTATTCAAAGACCATCATACACGTACCATCCGGTGTGGTTGCTCCACCGGTGGATCGTTGCAACAGAGTTTAGAGAAGAGAGGGAAATCGTTAGCGGCATCCTACAGGAACCTACGCAAAATGGAATCATTGTTTTGTAAACCCGAAGTAAATCTTCCATAACTGTAGTGTTCGAGGATAGAAAGTTCGAACAGAAGAATAATTCCCCTGTCAACCGGTGGTGAAGCTTCCGCAACAATCGGGGTTGAGGAGGAGGCTGTGAGCGGACGCGAGGCACAGGCAAGACCCGTTTTGACGCGCTCTCTGGCCTGGGGTACGATAGAAACCATCTCGCTCGCGCCAACGGCGCGCCGTACAACCAGGGGGAGGCTCTATGTCCGACGAGCAACTGGTGCTCTCCGCCATCGATGGTCACGTGGCAACCCTGACCCTCAACCGCCCGAAGGCGCTCAACGCCCTCAGTCCGGAGCTGATTGACGCCCTTATCGCCGCCCTGGAGCAATGCGAGGCCGATGCCCAGATCCGCGCCGTGGTGCTGACCGGCGGGGCGCGCGCCTTCGCCGCAGGGGCCGATATCAAGGCCATGGCCGGGGCCTCGCCGATGGGCATGCTCACCAGTCGCGCCATTGAGCGCTGGGCGCGCATCGCCGCCTTTCGCAAGCCGCTGATCGCCGCGGTGAGCGGCTATGCCCTGGGCGGGGGCTGCGAACTGGCGATGATGTGCGATATGATCGTCGCCAGCGAGACGGCGCAGTTCGGCCAGCCGGAGATCAACCTGGGGATCATTCCAGGCGCAGGGGGCACCCAGCGCCTCACGCGCGCGATTGGCCCTTACCGCGCGATGGAGCTTATCCTCACCGGCGCGACGATCTCGGCCCAGGAGGCCTACCAGTTCGGGCTCGTCAACCGGCTGGCGCCGGTGGAGAGCTTTCTCCAGGAAGCCCAGCGCCTGGCCGCCCAGGTGGCCGAGAAGGCGCCCCTCGCGGCGCAACTGGCCAGGGAGGCCGTGCGGGCCGCCGCTGAGACGACGCTGCGCGAGGGTCTGGCGATTGAGTTGCGTAATTTCTACCTGCTCTTCGATACCGAGGATCAGAAGGAAGGGATGCGCGCCTTTATCGAGAAGCGCCCGCCGGCGTTCAAAGGCCGCTGAGGGGCATGGGTCGCGTTCCCATGTCTCCCGGGAGCGCAGGCAGCTTGCCCGCGGAGACGCGAGGCGGGCGGGACGCCCGCGCTCCCAGGCGCGTGGGTTACCCCAGGTGTGAACAGTTACGGGCATGGAGAAGCCGACGTTCCCCATGCCCCTGCCTGGGGCGTTGGCAGGTGGCCCCCCTGCCGGCAGGGACAGGTTGTGATCGGAATGATGCAGAAAGGGGCTTTCCTAATCATGGATACCACCGTCCTCTATGCCGTATCCAACGGCGTGGCGACGCTCACGTTGCATCGGCCCGAGGTGTTCAATGCGCTGAACGCGCAACTGCACGCCGATCTGCTGGCGGCCCTGCAACGGGCCGAGCGCGACCCGCAGGTACGGGCCGTGGTAATCACCGGCGCCGGCAAGGCGTTTTGCTCCGGCCAGGATCTGCGCGAGTTTCCGGCCGAAGGTGCCGCGGCGCTGATCGGCCAGCGTCTGCGCCAGAGCTACAACCCCCTGGTCACCAAACTACGCGCGCTGCCAAAACCGGTGATCGCGGCGATCAACGGCGTGGCCGCGGGCGCCGGCCTCAGTCTGGCCCTGGCCTGCGACCTGCGCCTGGCCGCCGAGGGGGCCCGCCTGGTGGTGGCCTTTGCCCGCATCGGCCTGATCCCCGATTGTGGCATGACCTACACCCTTCCCCGGCTGATCGGCCAGGCGCGCGCCTTTGAACTGGCGGCCCGCGGCGGCGAACTCGACGCCCCCACCGCGCTCCAGTGGGGCATGCTCAACCGCGTCGTGCCGGATGCCGACCTCGCCGAGGCGGCCCGCGAGCTGGCCACGGAACTGGCGCGGGGACCTGCGCTGGCCATAAGTCTGATCAAGCGCAGCCTCGAGTTCTCGCAGCACGCTACGCTCGAAGCGGCTCTCAACTACGAGGCCATGGCGCAAGAGGCCGCCAGCGCCCACCCGGACTTCGCCGAGGGAGTGGCGGCCTTCCGCGAGAAACGCCCGGCGCGTTTCAGTTAAGCCCGGTTCACCCATGACGTGACCATGGGGGAACCTGGTTCCCCCATCCCCCCCGCCCGCGGGAGGGCGCAGCCCTCTAGCAGGAGGATGGGGAAACCTGGTTTCCCCATATTCTCACCCAGTGGGAGGGTTTGGGAGGGCTTTGCCCTCAAGCAGGAGGATGGGGGAACCAGGTTCCCCCATACCCTTGCCCGCGGGAGGGTTTGGGAGGGCGAAGCCCGTGCGCAGGGGGTGTGGGGAAACCCGGTTTCCCCATCCCCCCACCCGGTGGGAGGGTTTGGGAGGGCCAGGCCCTCCCAAGGGAAACCCTTTTTTCACTTTGTTGTATGCGGCGCAGCCGCATTGCTACGGAACGAAACCAATGAACCAGCGTGTCCCTGAGCGCAGTGAGATCCCCATTGAATACACCTGGGATACCGCCAGCGTCTTTGCCAGCGATGACGATTGGACCGCGGCGGTGAACATGGTCGCCAGCCGGCTGGAAGAACTAGCCGTCTACCGCGGGCGCCTCGCCGACGACCCGGCAATCCTGGCCGACTACCTCGCCCTGGCCGAGGAGTTGCTCCGCACCACGGCCCGGATTGGCGTCTATGCCCGCATGTTCTACACCGTTAACACCGCTGACGCGGTGGCCCAGGCCCGCCTGGACCGGGCCACGGCGCTTAGCGCGCGGCTAGGAGCGGCCCTGGCCTTCGGCGAGCCGGAAATGCTCGCCATCGGGGCCGAACGGTTAGATGAATGGACGCGCCTGGAGCCGCGCCTGGCCCACTACGCTCACCACTTCGAGCGCCTTGCCCGCCGCGCCGCCCACGTACGCTCGGCGGACGTGGAGGAACTGCTGCGCCAGCTCGGTGAACCCTTCATGTCCGCCAGCGCCACCCATGGCATCCTCACCAACGCCGACCTGCGCTTCGCCCCGGCCCAGAACTCGCAGGGTGAAGCGTTCGAGATCGCCCAGAGCACCATCAACGCCTTGCTGACCCATCCTGACCGGCAGGTGCGCCGCAGCGCCTGGGAAAGCTACGCCGACGCCCACCTGGCGCTCAAACATACCCAGGCCAGTTGCCTGGCCACCGGGGTCAAGCAAAACGTCTTTGTCGCCCGGGCGCGGCGCTACGGCTCGGCGCTCGAAGCCGCCCTGGCGCCCAATGACATCCCGCTGGAGGTCTTTCACCATCTGATCGCCACCTTCCGGCAACACCTCCCCGTCTGGCATTGCTACTGGCGGCTGCGGCGTAAGGCCCTGGGCCTGGAGACGTTACAGGTCTACGACATCAAGGCGCCGCTGACCAGCGCCCCGCTCCGCGTGCCCTATGCTCAAGCCATCGAGTGGATCTGCGAGGGCATGCAAGCGCTGGGGGAGGAGTATGTCACGATCATGCGCCGGGGCCTCACCGAGCAACGCTGGGTGGATGTGTACCCCAATCGGGGGAAACGCGCCGGGGCCTTCTCGATGGGCTCGCCGGGGACGCACCCCTTCATTATGATGTCGTACAACGACGATATCTTCAGCCTCAGCACCCTGGCCCACGAACTCGGCCACTCTATGCACTCGTATTACACCCGCGCCACCCAACCCTTCGTGTATGCCAATTACGGCCTCTTTCTCGCCGAGGTCGCTTCGAACTTCAACCAGGCCCTGGTGCGCGCCTATCTTCTGAACCACCTCCAGGAGCGCCAGGCCCGGATCGGCATTCTCGAAGAGGCGCTGTCCAACTTCCATCGCTACTTCTTCGTGATGCCCACCCTGGCGCGCTTTGAACTCGAGATCCACGAGCGGGTCGAGCGGGGCGAGGCCTTGACCGCCGACAGCCTGATCAACCTGATGGCCGATCTGTTCGCCGAGGGTTACGGCGACGACGTGGCGATCGATCGCGAGCGTGTCGGTGCGACCTGGATGCAGTTCTCCACCCATCTCTACGCCAACTTCTACACCTACCAGTACGCCACCGGCATCTCCGGCGCGCACGCCCTCGCCGAAGGCGTGCTGGCCGGCGCGCCCGGCGCCGCCGAACGCTATCTCGACTTCTTGAAGGCCGGGAGTTCCCGCTACCCGCTGGACATCCTGCGCCACGCCGGGGTGGACCTGACCTCCCCTGAACCCGTGCAGCGGGCCTTTGCCACGCTCGAAGGCTACGTCGCGCAACTCGAGACGCTAACGTGACCATGGGGGAACCAGGTTCCCCCATCCCCCCGCCCGCCGGAGAGTCTGGGCGGGCGCAGCCCTCGCGCAGGGGGATGGGCAACCGGGTTGCCCCACACCCCCGCCCGCGGGAGGGTTTGGGAGGGCGAAGCCCGCACGCAAGGGGCGTGGGGAAACCGGGTTTCCCCACGCCCCCGCCCGCGGGAGGGCCTGGCCCTCAAGCAGGGGGATGGGGAAACTGGGTTTCCCCATCCCCTCACCCAGTGGGAGGGTTTGGGAGGGCGAAGCCCTCCCAAGAACAACATTTTTCATCACGGCAGTGTGCGGCACAGCCGCATGAGGGTCTGACAGAGCTTGCACCCCCCCGATGCCGGGTAGCGTCTCCCGACCGGCGGTAGCACAGAAAAGGACCATCGTACCAGGCCCCAGGCGCGCGCGCAGCGCCAGGGGGAGCTATACTGAGGTCCGGTTGGTTAAAAAGTAGTTAAGGGAGATCTCAGATGTCCCATGCGCTGCGTGCCTTGCTCCTCGCCATCGCCATGCTTGCGGCTCTGGGAAGCCTGGCCGTAACCCTGGCCCAACCCCGCGGCTCCATCTACCTGCCAGTGGTAACCAGCGCCGCCCGTCCGCAGAACGAACTGCGCACCGGGCGGGCCACGTACTACGCTGCGACCGGCGACGGCAACTGTTCGTTCGGCCCCTCGCCCGGCGACCTGCTGGTGGCGGCGATCAGTCACGAAGACTATGGCAATCCCGATCCCGAAGGCAACCCCGCGGGCGGCCCGGCGGCGGTGTACTGCGGGGCCTACGTCGAAGTATTCGGTGAACTGGGCAGCGTCGTGGTGCGGATCGTTGACAAGTGTCCTGATGCCCAGTGCACTCGCGGCCACCTCGACCTCAGCCCGCAGGCCTTTGCCCGCATCGCGCCCCTGGAACGGGGGATTGTGCCCATCACATGGCGAGTGATCAGCCCCGAGGTGGGGCGCAACGTCGCCTACCGGATCAAAGAGGGCAGCAACCGCTGGTGGACGGCCATCCAGGTGCGCTACCACCGCAACCCGATCGTCAAACTGGAGTACCGCAACGCCGCCGGACAATGGGCGCCACTGGTGCGACAGGACTACAACTACTTCGTCGGGCGCGACATAGGGCCTGGCCCCTACACCCTGCGCGTCACCGACGCCTACGGCAATGTGCTCACCGACAGCGGCATCGTCCTCGGCGATGGCGTCGAAACGCCGGGCCGCGGCCAATTCCCGCCGGGACCGTAGGGCGGCGGCGCAAGGTGCAGGCGCGCGAGCAAACACTGCATACATGGTCTTTGAATACATCATCCGCTCTAGCCCGCGCAGGCGGGCTTCGCATTCCGTAGCCGAGGGCTTTAGCCCCACGGCCAGCCCGGCATAGCGGATTAATTTCTCAAAGACCATACTACCAAAGCGTCATAGAGACACCGCAAGCTCGTGAGCGCTGGAGCGCTTCCTGTTGCGTGGAGCGGCAATCTACCATCCGCAATCTAAAATGGTAACCTCCCCGCCTCCCACCATTTACGCCTCTCTAACATCAGTTAGACGTTCATCTAACACTTCCGCGTTACAGTAGCGCCAGAACGAAAGCGCTGCACCGGCAGCGACGAACTGAGCAAGCAACAACACGTATGGAGGTGGCAAGATGACGAACCTGACCCGTTGGGATCCGTTCCAGGAGGCGATGACCCTGCGTGAGGCCGTGAACCGCCTGTTCGAGGAGAGCTTCGTTCCGATGCTGCCCGCGCGCGATGGCAGCTTCGTGCCCGCGCTCGACCTGAGCGAGACCCCCGACGCCTACCTCGTCGAGCTGGCGGTACCGGGGATGAAGCCTGAGGATCTGAACGTCACCATCGAGAACGGGGTGCTCTCGATCAGCGGTGAGGTGAAGAAGAGCAGCGAGGAGCAGGAGCGCAACTACCACCGCATCGAGCGCCGCTATGGCCGCTTCTGCCGCACCATCACCCTGCCGAGCACGGTTCGCGGCGATGCCATCGAGGCCCGCCTGGAGCATGGCGTGCTGACGCTGCGCGTGCCCAAGGCTGAGGAGGTCAAGCCTCGCAAGATCACCATCAACGTCGGCTGATTGAACCACAGAGACGCAGCCGAAGGGGAGGGTTGCACCCTCCCTTTCGTGTTTGCGCCGGCAGGGAACCGCGGAGTTCCCAACCCTCGCCCACCGGAGCGTCCGGCGCCCGTGCCTGTTCACACTCGGGGCAACCCACGCGCCTGGGAGCGCGGGCGTCCCGCCCGCGTCGCGTCTACGCGGGCAATACCGAAGCGTCATTGAGACGCCGCAGGCTCGTGCGCGCTGGAGCGCTTCCTGTTGCATGGAGCGGCAATCTACCATCCGCAATCAAAAATCTAAAATGGTAAAGCTGCCCTCGCTCCCAGCAGAAATGTGAACACGTACCGGCGCCCCTCTATGACGGACCGGTGCTTCGGTCTTGCCAGACGAGGAGCGACCCGTCAGATGGGCAGCGAACTGGCCGGCGGTCCTATGCGTTCCACCCCCGCATAGACGTTGAAACGCGCGCCGCGGACGAAGCCGACGAGGGTCATCCCGAACTCGCGGGCCAGGTGCACCGCCAGGCTGCTTGGCGCCGAGACGGCGCACACGATCGGGATGCCGGCCACCAGGGCCTTCTGTACGATCTCATAGCTGGCGCGGCCACTCACCAGCAACACCCCGCTGGCGAGCGGTAGGCGCCCTTCCAGAAGCGCCCAGCCGATGAGTTTATCCAGGGCGTTGTGGCGCCCGATATCCTCACGGGAAACCAGCAACTCACCCACCGGGTCGAAGAGCGCGGCGGCGTGCAGCCCTCCCGTGCGGCTGAACAACCCCTGGACGGCGTAGAGCCGTTGCGGCAGGGCCGTAATGACCTCGGGATGGATGACAGGCCCCGGCGCCAGGGCCGTGCAGCCGCGCCCGCGCAGCGTCTCTAGCCCGGCGCGGCCACATACTCCACAGGCACTTCCCACCGTGAAGTGCCGGGTGAAGATCGTCAGATCCGGCAACTCCTCACCCTGCAGCACCACCTGGACGATGTTGTAACGCTGCTCGCCGTCGATCTGCGGGTCCACACAGTAGGCGATCCGCGCGATATCCTGGCGACCGGCAATCAGGCCTTCGCTGAGGAGGAAGCCGGCGGCCAGTTCAAAGTCATGGCCCGGCGTGCGCATGGTGATCGCCAGGCTACGCTGCACCCCTCCCGCCCGCACCCGAAATTCGAGCGGCTCCTCGACCGCCAGTTCATCGCGGCGGGACCGCAAGGCGCCGTCGCTGAACGTCCACACCTCAATCCGCTGCGCTCCGCGTCTGGTCATGAACCTTCCCTCCTCGTGGCGGGAGATCTGCTCCTGTCGCTGTTGAAGTCTTCCTCTAACCGCTTGCGGTGGTCCCTGGTACTGTGATGACGACGAGGCCTGGCGTGAACACAGGCTCCCAGAGAGGAGCATGGGGCAACCGGGTTTCCCCAGACCCCTACCCGGTGGGCGGGTCTGGGAGGGCGCAGCCCTCGCGCAGGGGATGGGGAAACCCGGTTGCCCCATTCCTCTGCGGGGGCGGGGGCGTGGGGAGACCCGGTTTCCCCACACCCCTGCTCCCGCAGCCTATGTTCACGTTAGTAGTGTGCGGCATAGCCGCATAGAGAACTGAGGTGAACCATGGATATGATCTCGATTATCGCCACGCTGATCGGCGTCGGGATGGTGGGCGGAGCGTTGATGGGTTGGATCGTCGCGCTGGTGCTGATCTTGAATGAACTGATGGCGCCTCAGGTGCAGGAGATACTCCAGCGCCGGCGCTATGGCGCCTTTGCGAAGCGTTCGCAAACCAGGCCGGGCTTTTGAGCGCAAGCGCATGGCCCGAAGCTGAACCCGACAGGGCAGGTCTCTGGCCGATACCGCGTCGGTGCCCGGTTGGTGGAGGGCCTGCGGCCGTCCACTACTCGGTTGTTGCCCGCCCGCGGCGGGAGGGCCGTGGGGGTTGCGCCAGGCCGCCTGGCCGCTGCGGGCGGGCAACGGGGAGGCTTTACCTCCCCGCACCCCTTCACCGCGTACGTCCTGTTATGTGAAAGGTATTGCGCCAGATCATCTTCCTCTTGCCGGCGCTGCAGGCCCTGACTTCCTCGCATCACCCTGGCGCGCAACTCATGCGCGCTCGACCCGCACCAGAGCGTTGTAATCGGGGATGCGGGCCTCCGGCGAGCAGGTGTCGCGGCTCAACAGGTGATTGGCTTCGGGCCAGTGGACCTGCAAGTTGCCTGGCCGGAGCGGCGCCAGCAGCACCCGACCCCGGTACTCGCCGCGCTCATTCACCAGGCGAACCGCGTCACCGTCGCGCAGCCCCAGGCGCGCGGCGTCGGCGCGGTTCATCAGCACCGCGTCGCGGGTCGCGCCGTTGAGCGCGTCGCGCTGCTCGTGCACCATGGTATTGAACTGCTTCCCACGGCGCGTGCTGAGGCGGAAGAGACCCTCGGGCACAGCGACGCGCGGTGGCGTCACGGGGAAGAAACGCGCCTTGCCGTCGGGGGTGGGGAAGCGCCACCCCGCGCAGAGGTGCGGCCCACCGTACTGGAACTGGTCGCCCTGCTTGTGCAGGCGCTGGATGCCGTCGTAGAAGGGGATCACCCGGGCGATCTCCTCGCGGATGGCGGCCATGCCCCGGTAGCGCAGCCGGTCGGCCAGATCGGGGCGCACGCGGGCGGCCAGGTCGGCAAAGACCTCGGCCTCGCAGCGGGCCTGCGGCACGCGCGGGCCGGGGATCTCGGGGCTGAAGATGACCCGCCGTTCGGTGCTGGTCTCGGTGACGCCGCCGGGGATTTCGTAGCGCGTGGCGGCGGGGAGCAGCAGCACCGTATCGGCCGGCTCGATCAGCATCTGGCTGGAGAGCACGATGTCCATATGCACCCGCAGCGGAACACGCTCCAGCGCCGCGCGGGCATGCTCCGGGTCAGGCATCACCTCCACGAAGTTGCCGCCGGCGGCAAAGAGGACATCGAGTTCGCCGCGGAAGGCCGCCTCGATCATTTCGGGGGTGGTCATCCCTGCCTGGACAGGCGGGCGGAAGCCCCACAGCCGCTCCAGACGTTCGGCGGCGGCCTCCGTGATCGGCTCGCCGCCGGGGAACACCGTGGCGTAGGCCCCCATCTCGGCGCCGCCCTGCACCCCCGAATGGCCGCGGATGGGCATCACGCCGCAGCCGGGACGCCCGACGAAGCCCTTGCTCAGAGCCAGGTTGAGGATGGCCCGCACCCCGTCCTCGCCATGAGCGTGCTGGGTCACCCCCATGCTCCAGACAAACACAGCCCGCCGGGCGTCACGCACCAGTTCGGCCAACTGGCGCATCTCGGCCCGGCTCGCGCCTGACTCCGCCTCGAGGTCCTCCCAACTCTGCGCATCGAGGCAAGCGCGGAGCGCGGTGAACCCGCTGGTGTAGCAGCCCACGAACTCGGCGTCGTGCCATCCTTCGGCGAGGATGTGTTTGAGCGCACCGTTGAGAAAGGCCACGTCGCCGCCGGTGTTGATGAGGAAAAACGTCTCGGCCAGTCTGGTGCCGAAGAGGGCGCTATCGGCGATCGAGGGGATCCAGTAGCGCTCCATCCCCGGCTCGCGGTAGCTATTCACACAGACGATGCGCGCGCCGTTGCGCCGGGCGTGGTAGAGATACTTGGTGGCCACGGGCTGATTGTTGGCCACGTTCGAGCCGATGAAGACGATCAGGTCGGTTTCCAGCCAGTCGCTGTAAGAACAGGTGGTCGCGCCGACGCCCAGGCTGCCCTTGAGCGCCACGGTGCTGGGGGCGTGGCAGAGGCGGGCGGCATTATCAATCGAGTTCGTGCCCATAGCCCGCACGGCCTTCTGGGCCATGTAGTAGCTCTCGTTGGGCATGCCCCGACTGGTGAGGTAAAACCCCAGGCGCTCGGGAGTGGTGGCGCGGATGCGCCCGGCTACCAGATCCAGCGCCGCATCCCAGCTCAGGGGCCGAAAGCCGGCCTCGCCGCGCCGGCGCACCAGGGGGCACGGCAGCCGGCCCAGGGCGCGCAGGTCGCCGCTGGACCTGCCGGCGAGCGGCCGCGCATCGGCGAGGAGCGAGGGAGCGAAGGGTGGCATGGTGTTGAGGCGCAGCAGGCGCAGGCGGATGTTGCAGAGGTGCACGCCGCTTAAGGTCCAGTCACTCAGACCGGTGGTGCCCAGGGCGCAGCCATCGCAGACACCCTGGCTCAGGATGCGCCAGGCGTAGGGCAACTGGTCGCGGTTTTCGACCAGCGCCTTCCAGATCTCCAGGTAGTTGTTGGGGCGCTGCTCGCCGATGCCAAAAGGCTTGAGGCTGACCCAGAGCGATGGGTCCCAGCCACGCCGCGCATGGGCCATAGGTGATCCTTTTTTTCCTCAGCCGTCCATGCGGCTCCGCCGCACACGAACAGCACAAACATAGGTTGTTCCTGGGAGGGCTTTGCCCTCCCAGACCCTCCCGCGGGTGGGGGGATGGGGAAACCGGGTTTCCCCATCCCCCTGCGGGGCGGGGCGTGGGGAAACCCGGTTTCCCCACGCCCCTGGGGCCTATGTTCACATCAGGTTCCATGGAAATCCAGGCTTCTTCGTAGCATACCACAGGTGTCCCCATTCTATCGCCAGGTCTCATTGGGACGCCATAGCCGGCAATGTGAGGTGACCATCCAGCCGTCCCCATGCGGCTGCGCCATACACCGACGGGATGAAAAAAGGTTCTTCCTGGGAGGGCTGCGCCCGCCCAAACCCTCCCCCCAGGTGGGGATACGGGGAAACCCGCTTTCCCCATCCCCCTGCGCAAGGGCTGCGCCCTCACCTTCCCGCGGGCGGGGGCGTGGGGAAACCAGGTTTCCCCACACCCCTGCTCCAGCAGCCTATGTTCACGTTAGAACCTCCAATCTAAAATGGTATAATGCCCCGGCGCGGGCCAGACATAGTTGCGCTGCCTGGTCCGTTGCGCACCCGTTCTCGGGGGCCGTGCCCTTCGCGATCGTTCCTGTTCCGTCCGCCGTAGGCGGAACAGGAGGCAGTGGGAAGGCCGCGCCTCCCCGCGCCTCTCCGGGAGGGCGCCGCAGGTGTGGACTGTGTCTTCGCATCCTTCAGGAGCATGTATGGAACTTGGCTTGATCGGCCTGGGCCGCATGGGGGCCAACATGGCCATCCGCCTGTTGCGTGGCGGGCACCGGGTGGTGGTCCACAACCGCACCTTCGAGAAGGCGCGTGAACTGGCGGACGCGCACGGCGCCGTGGCGGCCCGCACCCTCGAGGAACTGGTCGGCGCCCTGCCCGCGCCGCGGGTCGTCTGGCTGATGCTGCCGGCAGGAGAGGCCACCGACGCATATATTGCCGGTCTTACCCCGCTGCTGCAACCCGGCGATGTGCTGATCGACGGCGCCAACAACAACTACCGCGCCAGCATCGCCCATGCGGAGCACCTGGCGGCCCACGGCATCCGCTTCCTCGACGCGGGCGTCAGTGGCGGCATCTGGGGCCTGGATCTGGGGTACTGCACCATGGTCGGCGGCGATCCCGACACCTTCGCCTACGTCGAACCACTGCTGAGAACCCTTGCCCCGCCCGACGGCTACATGCTCTGCGGTCCGCACGGCGCCGGCCATTTTGTGAAGATGATCCACAACGGCATCGAGTACGGCATGATGCAGGCCTACGCCGAAGGCTTCGAGATCCTCCGCCAGTCGCGCTACGATTTCGACCTGCAGCGCATCAGCCATCTCTGGAACCAGGGCAGCGTGGTGCGCTCGTGGCTGCTCGAACTGGCCGAACGGGCCTTCGCTCAGGACCCTGCGCTCGCCGGGATTCGCGGCTATGTGCAGGATAGCGGCGAGGGCCGCTGGACGGTGCAGGAGGCGATTGACCTGGACGTGCCGGCGCCGATCATCACCCTGTCGCTGCAGATGCGCTTCCGCTCGCGCCAGGAGGATAGCTTCAGCGCGAAAGTGCTGGCGGCTCTGCGCCAGCAGTTCGGCGGTCACGCGGTGAAGACGGCGGCGGAGTGATCATCACGATGAGCGACAGCGTCGCCACCCCCCTCGAAAATCCGCTGCGGGCAGGACTGCGGCTCTGGCGCACCCCCGAGCCGTGCACCGTCGTCATCTTCGGCGCCAGCGGCGACCTGACCAGCCGCAAGCTGGTGCCGGCGCTCTATAACCTGGCCCGCGAGCGCCGTCTGCCGGGCGGCTTTTCGGTGGTGGGCTTCGCCCGCCGCGAGTGGGACGACGCCGCGTTTCGCCAGGTGTTGCTTGAGGCAGTCAATGCCAATTCACGGGCACGCCCGGTGGAGGCGGCGCTCTGGGCCAGTTTCGCCGAGGGGATCTTCTACCACCGCGCCAGTTTCGACGACCCCGCGGGCTACGCCCGTCTCGCCGAGCGCCTGGCCGCGATTGACGCAGCGCGTGACACCGGCGGCAACCGCGTCTTCTACCTGGCCACGCCGCCCGAAGCCTACCCCGAGATCGTCGCCCAGCTCGGCGCCCACGGTCTCAATCGCTCGCCTGGCGGCGGCTGGACGCGGATCATCATCGAAAAGCCCTTTGGCCGCGACCTGGAGAGCGCCCGCGACCTCAACCGGCGGGTGCTCGCCGTCTTCGATGAGCGCCAGGTGTACCGCATTGACCATTACCTGGGCAAGGAGACGGTCCAGAACCTGCTGGTGTTTCGCTTCGCCAACGGGATCTTCGAGCCGATCTGGAACCGGCGCTACGTGGATCACGCGCAGATCACCGTGGCCGAGAGTCTCGGGGTGGAGGATCGCGGCGGCTATTACGACCGCGCCGGGGCCTTGCGCGACATGATCCAGAACCACCTCACCCAGTTGCTCACCTTGACGGCGATGGAGCCACCCGTGGCCTACGACGCCGACGCGGTGCGCGACGAGAAGGTGAAGGTGCTGCGGGCGATCCGGCCCATCGCCCCGGCGGAGGTGGAGCGCCTCACCGTGCGCGGCCAGTACGGCCCCGGCAGCGTCAGCGGCCGGCCTATGCGCGGCTACCGCGAAGAGCGCGGCGTAGCCCCCGATTCGCAGACCGAGACCTACGTGGCGCTCAAGTTCTTCATTGAGAACTGGCGCTGGGCCGGCGTCCCCTTCTATCTCCGCAGCGGCAAGGCCCTGCCCCGCCGGGTGAGCGAGATTGCCATCCTGTTCCGCAGGGTGCCCACCCTGCTCTTTGCCGACACGCCGGTCAACGAGATCGAACCGAACGTCCTGGCCATCCGCATCCAGCCCGACGAGGGCATCACCCTCAAGTTCAGCTCCAAGGTGCCGGGCCAGGCCCAGATCCGCCCGGTGACGATGGATTTTCGCTACGGGACTTCGTTCGGGGTGGCCTCACCCGAAGCCTACGAACGCCTCTTGCTCGATTGCATGCTCGGCGATAGCACCCTGTTTACCCGGCGCGACGAGGTCGAGGCGAGCTGGGCGCTGCTGACGCCGATCCTGGAGGGTTGGGCCGCCGGCCCGCCGCAGGACTTCCCCAACTACGAGGCCGGCGCCTGGGGGCCCGCCGCCGCCGATGCGTTCATCGCCCGCGATGGCCGCGCCTGGCGCAGACTATGAATACGCTTCCCTTTGTTGACAGCGCCACGATCGAGGGCGAACTGCAACGGCTCTGGCAAGAGACCGCCGAGACGGCCACCGGCGGCGAGGCGGTGACCCGCGCCCTGACTCTGAACCTGATTGCCCGCGCCACCGACCTGGCCATGGCCGAACAGATCGGCGCCGTCGCCCGTGAACTGGTGACCAGCCACCCCAATCGGACCCTGCTGGCGATCTGCCGCCCCGAGGAGACGCCGCCGCGCATCGAGGCCTGGGTGCAGGCCAACTGCCTGCTGAGCGCCCCCGGCGTGCCCCAGGTCTGCGGCGAGCAGATCAGCATTGACGCCCGCGGCCCGGTAAGCGCGCAGATCGCCTCGCTCATCCTGGCCCTGCTGGCGCCCGACCTGCCGGTGGTCCTCTGGCTGCCCGGCCCGGCGCCCTTCGACGACCCGTTGCTCCCCCGCCTGCGCGGGGTGATTGACCGGCTGATCATTGACTCGCGCGACCTGGCCGAGCCTGCGGGCGACCTGCGGCGCATGGCCGCCTTTGATCGCGACCCGGGAACCCCGCCGGGCGGGGCGCGCCGCATCGCCTTGAGCGACCTGGGATGGGCGGCGCTGACCCCCTGGCGCGAACTTACCGCCCAGTTCTTCGACACCCGTCCGCTGTTGCCGCATCTGCGCCGGCTCGATCAGGTCGACATCGGCTACGTGCCCGACGGTGAGCGCCTGAATCCCATGCCGGGACTGCTCATCGCCGGCTGGCTCGCCGCCTGTCTCGATTGGACGCCGCTGGAGGAGGCAGTAAGCGTCGAGGGCGCGACGCTGCGCTTGCACCTGCGTCGCCCGGCGGTCGGGGTCGGGCCGCGGGCCATTCGCCTGGTGACGATCATCATCGCGCCGGTCAGCGCCGCCGCGGGCGCCGCGCCGGGGCTGGCCAGCTTGCGCCTGCGGGCCCTCGATGGCGTGAGCGCCGACTTCCACGTGCAGCGCGCCGACGAGCAGGGGCACATCCTGACCAGCGCGGAGGTGGCCGGCCATCCCCCGGTTCGCCGGCTGACCCGCTGCGTCACGCCGTCACTGGCCGAGGTCATGGCCGCCGAACTGCGGCTCCTCAGCCGCGACGCGATGTTCAGCGCCGCGTTGCAGAGGGCGGCGCGCTTCGCCGCGGGCCTGAGGTGAACCCAGGCTCTCGAAGCGGGGTGTGGGGAAACCGGGTTTCCCCACGCCCCCGCCCCGCAGGGGAATGGGGAACCCGGGTTTCCCCATTCCCCGCTCCGAGGGCTTATGTCCACGTTAGCCCCACGGCACGATGAACACTCACAGGCACAACCCATGCTCGACACCAGTCTTCTCGCCGCCGGCACCTTCCCGTTCGTCTTCCTGGCCGTCTCGATCATCATTGACGCGCTGATGCTCTTTCAGACGAAATGGGCGAACCTGAAAGGCAGTTTCCGCGACTCGCTGATCGTCAATCCGATCTCGGCGGTCGTGCTGGTGCTGCTCAGCCCGTTGATCCTGAGCGTCCCGAACATCTTCCTGGCCCTGCTGCTGGCGCTGCTGATCGCCTGGATCGTCGAGGGCTTCGCCTTGACGCTGCTGCGACGCACGACCTTTTCGCGGGGGTACCTGGCGGCGTTACTGGCGAACTTCTCGGCGTTTATTTTTGCCTATGCCTATGTGCTCACGTTTGCGTTGACCCCATTGTGACGGGACGGCGGCGCGACGGGTGGACCCGTCGCGCCGCGCGGGGAAACGAATTGGTAAAGACGAAAGAAGGGACGAAAGGATGGACATGAGGGTAGGGACGAACGATGTTTCGTCCCTACTTGCGCTTGCCGCGGGGCGCGGCCGGGGCCTGGCGGCCACGGGGGGCGGACGGCGCGGATTGCGAGCCGAGCGCCTGGCGGATCTTCTCCGCCTCGGCGGCGACCGCCGGATTGTCGGGCAGGGCTTGCCCGGCGCGCGCTGGCGCGTTTCCGGCCCTGAGCTGGGGCGCGGCTGAGGCGTTGCCGAGCAGATGCAAGATCTCCTGTTCGCGGCCCATGTGGCACTGCTTGAACTTCTTGCCCGAGCCACAGGGGCAGGGATCATTGCGGCCGGGGAGGGCCGGCCCCTTGCGCCGCGCGGACTTGCCCGCGAGATTGGCCATCTCGCTGCTGCCGCCAGCCTGCCGGGCCATCGCCAGGCGCGCCTGCTGTTCGGCCTCGACCTGCCGCAGGTAGGGCTCGTAAGCGAAGGTCTGGTTGATGATCTGATAGACCACGTCGCGGGTGATGTTCTCCTTGAGCTGCTCGAACATCTGGAACGACTGGCGGCGGAACTCCACCAGGGGATCACGCTGGGCAAAGGCCTGGAGCATGATACTCTGGCGCAGTTCGTCCATGGCCGTCAGGTAATCGATCCACTGGCGGTCGATGGCCGCCAGCATCATGCGCTGCTCGACGAAGCGCATCATTTCGGGGCCGATGGCCCGCTCGCGCTCGGCGTAGGCCTGCTCCAGTTGCTCCACCAGCCAGATCTCGATCTCCTCGCGGCTCTTGCCCTCCAGCGTGGCGCTGCTGACCGAGGCAGGCAGCAGCGGGTTGATCTGGCGGTAGTGGCGCAGCAGTTCCGCAAGATCCCAATAGTCGGGATGATCTTCGGGCAGGTGTTCATCAACCAGAGCAGCGATCTCTTCGCCGATCATCTGCAAGATCTGCTCGTGAACATCCTTGCCATCGAGGATCTCGCGCCGATCCTTGTAGATGATCTGGCGCTGCTTGTTCATCACATCGTCGAACTCGACGGTGTGCTTGCGGATGTCGAAATTGTAGCCCTCGACGCGGGTCTGGGCGCTCTCGATGGTGCGGTCGAGGATACCCGCTTCCAGGGGCAGATCCTCGTCCAGGAAGCGATCCATGAGGCCGCGAATACGCTCAACGGGCCCGAAGCGCCGCAGCAGTTCGTCTTCGAGCGAGAGGAAGAAGCGCGAGGAGCCGGGGTCGCCCTGGCGGCCGGCGCGGCCGCGGAGCTGATTATCAATGCGCCGGGCCTCGTGACGCTCGGTGCCCACGATGTGCAACCCGCCCAGGGCGCGCACCTCGGCGCCCTCGGCCTCGGTGATCCGCTTCGCCTCCTCCCAGGCGGCGCGCTTCTGCTCGGGGGTGGCTTGCTCGAACTTGATGCCCTGCGCGGCAAGAATATCGTCCACCAGACCATCAGGGTTGCCGCCCAGCAGAATGTCGGTGCCGCGACCGGCCATATTGGTGGCCACGGTCACCGCGCCCTTGCGTCCGGCCTGGGCCACGATGGCGGCCTCTTTCTCATGGTACTTGGCGTTGAGCACGCTATGCTTGATCCCCGCCTGCTGGAGCAGCCGGCTCACCCGCTCAGAGGTCTCCACCGAGGTGGTGCCGATCAGCACCGGGCGGCCCTGCTCGTGCATCTCCTGCACCTCGCGCACCACCGCCTTGAACTTGGCGCTCTCGCTGCTATAGATCTGGTCGGGGTAATCCTCGCGGATCGAGGGCTTATGGGTGGGAATCACCACCACGTCCAGGTTGTAGATCTTGCCGAACTCCTCCCGCTCGGTGTAGGCCGTGCCGGTCATACCGGCGAGCTTGCGATACATGCGGAAGTAGTTCTGGAAGGTGATCGTTGCGAGGGTGACGTTCTCATTCTTGATCGGCACGCCCTCTTTCGCCTCGACCGCCTGATGCAACCCGTCGGACCAGCGGCGCCCGGGCATGGCCCGGCCGGTGAACTCGTCAACGATGACAACTTCGCCCGCGGACGTTACCATGTAGTCCCGATCGCGCTGGAAGATAAACTCGGCCTTGAGGGCATTCTCGACGTAGTGGGTCTTTTCGTAGTGCTGGGGGTCGTAGAGGCTCTCGTCTTGCGGAATGTTCAACAGGCGCTCGAGACGCTCGATGCCCTGCTCGGTGAGCGTAATCGAGCGGGTGCGCTCATCAATAAAAAAGTCCCCATCGGGCAGCAGCCCTTCTTCCTTCATCTGCTTGGGCGTCACGCTGGAGCGCTTCAGGTTGCGCACCAGGCGGGCCATCTGGCGGTAGAGGTCGCTCGACTTCTGCGCCGGGCCGGAGATGATCAGCGGCGTGCGGGCCTCGTCGATGAGAATGTTGTCCACCTCGTCAACGATGGCGTAGTGCAGTTCCCGCTGGACCATCTGAGCCTTATCGTAGGCCATATTGTCGCGCAGATAATCGAAGCCGAACTCATTGTTGGTCCCGTAGGTGATATCGGCCAGATAAGCCTCGCGGCGCGGGACGGGTCGCCAATGGACGAGCCGCTGGTCCTCGGGATTGGCGTGGGGGTCAACGTAATCGGGGTCGTAGATGGCGCTCTGTTCGTGGGCGATGAAGCCGACCGTCAGGCCGAGGAAATGGTAGATCGGCCCCATCCAGCCCGCGCCGACCCTGGCCAGGTAATCGTTGACCGTGACCAGATGGGCGCCCTTGCCTTCGAGGGCATTGAGGTAGAGAGGCAGGGTAGCCACGAGGGTCTTGCCCTCGCCGGTCTTCATCTCGGCGATCTTCCCCTGGTGCAGCACGATACCGCCGATGAGTTGCACATCGTAGTGGCGCAGGCCGATGGTGCGGCGAGCGGCCTCGCGGACGGCGGCGAAGGCTTCGGGAAGCAGATCATCGAGGGTTTCGCCGGCGGCCAGGCGCTCGCGGAAGACCGCCGTCTTGCCCCGCAGTTCCTCATCGGACAGGGCCTGATACTCCGCTTCGAGGCGGTTTATCTCTTCAACCAGGGGCTTGATCTGGCGCAGGGCCTTGTCATTGCCATCGCCAACGATCTTTTTCAGCCAGTTAAGCATCAGTATATACTCCGTCGCTGTCTGGGCGTGTAGAGGCGACAGGCAGCGTTAGCTATGGTTGTTCCTGGGAGGGCTGCGCCCGCCCCAACCTTCCCGCGGGCGGGGGATGGGGAAACCCGGTTTCCCCATCCCCCTGCTCCAGCAGCCTATGTTCACGTCAGGCCCTATGCCCGGGGCGCACTCCGCCCGATGCACATGGCCTGGGAGCGCGGGCATCCCGCCCGCGTCGCGGCGCTGCGGGCACGGTGACGGCCCCCTCCCTGACCCTCCCCCGCTGGGGGAGGGAGTTCGGCTCCTCCCCCCAGCGGGGGGAGGCTGGGAGGGGGGCAGCATCCTGCGCACGATGTTCACGTCAGGCCCCCTGCGCGGGGCGCACTCCGCCCGATACATATGGCCTGGGTGCGCGGGCATCCCGCCCGCGTCACGGCTCCCCGGGCACGGTGACGGCCCCCTCCCTGACCCTCCCCCGCTGGGGGCGGGAGTTCGGCTCCTCCCCCCAGCGGGGGGAGGCTGGGAGGGGGGACAGCACCCTGCGAACGGTGTTCACATCAGCGTTAGAGGAGGCAAGAAGCCTCCACCGGACCGGCACGCCACGGACCGCGCAGCGCAACCTGGCATTCTTGCGCAGCGGGAGGGCGAGGGGCCTCCCTTCAGACATGGGGCGACAGCAGCCCTCCACGCCATGCCTGATCAAACCGGCTTCATTATACCCGAGGGGGCCGGAACGACACAAGAAAGAAGCGCGTTGTAAGTTGTTCACATGTCTCGTGGGAGCGCGGGCAGCTTGCCCGCGGAGACGCGACGCGGGCGTCCCGCCCTCCGTGTGGGTCACCCCAGACCCCCATGCGGCTCGCGCCGCACACCGACGGGATGAACATACGATTGTTCCTGGGAGGGCTACGCCCTCCCAGACCCTCCCACCGGGTGGGGGGATGGGGAAACCCGGTTTCCCCACACCCCTCGCCGAGGGCGTATCTAGGCATGGTTCAAAACCTGCGGTTTGCGCTTGACAGTCTGGCGGGGAGGTGTGGAGGGGCCAGGCCCCTCCACAACCTCCCCCGTGGTCCCGTGTCGAGGCAAACGATCAAGTGCGTTTGAAACATGCCTAAAATCTAAAATCTAAAATCCAAAGAGGGCTGGGCGTCCTGATACCCGGAACGAGTGATGCCCACCACGGGCTTGCCAGAACCATCTACCCTTGAGAGGTGGAGCAACCAGGGTCGCCAACAGGCCCCTCATCGAGGGATGCGACCACCGGCGCGGTTCGCGGGTGGCGCGTGGCGCCGAGGACCTCGTTCAGGGTCTGCACCAGCGTTTCGGGGGTAAAGGGCTTCTGGATGAAGCGCCCGCCATAGGCGGCGAGGGTGGCTTCAACCCGCGCATCGTCAGTGTAGCCGGACATATAGACGATGGGGATAGTCGGGTACCGCGCGCGGATGGCGCTGGCCAGTTGCACGCCGTTGAGCCCCCCCGGCATGACGATGTCGGTGAATAGCAGGTCAATCGGAGCGGCGTGCTGCTCGGCGAGCTTCAGCGCGCGATACCCATCGCTAGCCTCCAGCACGGTGAAACCGGCGCGGATCAGGATCTGGCTGGTGAGCTGTCGCACGGCGGCATCGTCTTCCACCAGCAGGACCGTACCGCCGGCGACGGGCGGAGGGTCAGATTGGGGCGCGGTCACGGGCCTGGCCGAAGCGACGCTGGTTGCCGCGGGCAGAAAGATCTCGAACGTGGTGCCGTGGTTGGGCCGGCTGGCGAAGCGAATAGAACCGCGGCTCTGCTCAACAATGCCATGGACCATGGCCAGACCCAGGCCCGTGCCCTTGTCGCGCGGCTTGGTGGTAAAGAAGGGTTCAAAAATGTGGGGCTGCACCGCCGGATCAATCCCGATCCCCGTATCACTCACGGTAAGCACGGCATAAAGTCCTGGCTGCGCGTCGGCGCAGGGCGGCGCGGTTAGGCCATCCGCGCAGGACGGGGCGGTCTGGATCACCAGATGGCCGCCCTGAGGCATGGCATCGCGGGCATTGATCACCAGATTCATCAGCACCTGCTCGATCTGCCCGCGGTCGGCCAGCACCAGGGGCAGATCGCGCGACAGCAGGATCGTGAGCGTGATATCTTCGCCGATCAGCCGGCGCAGCATCTGTTCCATGCCCGTGATCACCTCGTTCAGGTTGACCGGCTCGGGTTGCAGCACCTGACGCCGGCTGAAAGCCAGCAACTGGCGAATAAGGGCCGCGGCGCGACCACCGGACTGGAGGATCTGCTCCAGCCCGTGCCGGCGAGGATCATCGGACGGCAGATCGTCCAGGAGCATCTCCACTTCGCCCAGGATGACCGTGAGCACATTGTTAAAATCATGGGCGATGCCGCCGGCGAGACGGCCCAGGGCTTCCATCTTTTGCAACTGCTGATGCTCTGCCTCGACGCGCTGGCGTTCGGCCAGCTCGCGCCGCGCCTCTTCGTACAGGCGGGCATTCTCCAGAGCAATGGCGGCCTGGGCAGCAAAGACCGCGGCCAGGCGGGCATGTTCGGCGGTAAAGAAGCCTGCCTGGTGCTTATCGAGGGTCAGCATGCCGGTCAGGCGATCGCCAAAGATGAGCGGCACGCCGAGCCACGAGTGAATAGGATCGGCAATAAATGGCTCGCTATTGAAATGCGGATAGCTTACAGGAGCATCATCGAGGATCACCGGTGCCCGCGTGGCGGCCACCTCGGCATTGGGCGTGAGACCCGGCGTGAGCGAAAAACGTAAGCCGATCACCTCGTCACCGCGCCGCAGGCCATAGGCGCCGATGATCTCGCTCTCTCCGTCGTGCACCACCTGGATCGAGGCGCTGTCGTAGGGCACCACCTTACGCAACTCGCTCAAGATCAGATCGAGCACCTGCCCCAGATCGAGGGTCGAACTGAGAGCCTGCATGGCCGCGCGGAGGGTCTCGGCCTCCTGGCGGCGGCTCTCCGTAGCCGCGATGGCCTCACGAAGGCGGGCCACCGTGCGCTCGAACGTGCGACCCAGGGCGCCGATCTCGTCATCGCCGGCGACAGGGATGGGAGCCTGCAGATCGCCATTGCCCACGCGCTCGGCCGCGGCCGCCAGGGCGCGCACCGGGCGCACAATGTCGCACGTCAGACGCATAGCCGCCAGCAGCGCGACGAAGAGGGCGCACAGGGTGATGGTGGCAATCGTCATCTCGTTGCGCCAGATCTGGCCGTTTATCGCGCTGAGGGGCAGCGTGTAGATCACCGTCCACTTCAGCTCAGACTGAGCGAGGCGTTGAATCGGCACGACGACCTGCAAGGTCCTGGAGCGATCTGTGGAAGCGAACGCCAGGCCGTCGGCCTGACCGGGCACGCGCGTATCCTCGCCAGGAAGAGGATCAGGCGCCCCGCGACCAGCGGGTTGGCCAGCAACAGATTGAAAGAGATAGGTGCCCGACGCATCAAGAATGGCGGTGCGCACCCCCGCCTCGGGCGCGACCAGCGCCTCGAAGAGCGCCTGCGCCGGCAGTTCCAGCAGCACTGCCAGATCCCTGCCATCACGGGCGACCAGGGTGACCAGAGACAGCCCGGGGACGCCTGGCGCCGAGACATCTATCGGAACGATACTGACACGGGGGTTGCCCGACGGCATTTCTTCTGCCAGCGCTTCGCGCGCGGCGCGGACCACCGTGGCCGGGATCGACTCGACCACGGGCGCCCACACCGACTGCTCGCCCGGAAACGGCGCGCGCAGACAGACCCGCTCAGTGGCGGTGAGATCAAACACGCACAACGCCTGATAGGGATGGCGCGCTTGCCGGAGAAACGTAGAAAGATCCGCCAGCAGGGCATCGTTCGTGGCCGAGGAAGCATCCGTTTGATCGAGCAGTGACGGCAAGCGAGCAACGGCCAGCAGATCCGCTGCTGCGCTCGCCACCAATTCCTCAGCGGCAGCAACCCGCGCCTCAGCCCGCTGCCGGTACTCGAGGCTGGTCCGTTCACGCAGGAGCGAACGCATCTCCACCAGATGGTAGACCGCGAGAATGAGCGCGGGGATCAGCAACACCACGACGAAGGCTGCGATGATCTTGCGCCGAAGCGACGAGCCGGCCAGAAGACGCATAGGGGCATCCAACTCGTACTATCAACGGTATTGCATATCAGCCGTCCATGCGGCTGCGCCGCACAACGCCGCGATGAAAATTAAGGTTGTTCTTGGGAGGGCGCAGCTCTCCCAGACCCTCCCGCGGGTGGAGGAATGGGGAAACCCGGTTTCCTCATTCCCCTGCGGGGCGGGGCGTGGGGAAACCCGGTTTCCCCACACCCCTCCTCCGAGGAGCTATGTTCACGGTAGCCGTCCATGCGGCTGCGCCGCACAACGCCGCAATGAAAATTAAGGTTGTTCTTGGGAGGGCGCAGCCCTCCCAGACCCTCCCGCGGGTGGGGGAATGGGGAAACCGGGTTTCCCCATTCCCCTGCGGGGCGGGGGCGTGGGGAAACCCGGTTTCCCCACGCCCCTCTTCGAGAGCCTATGTTCACGTTAGCCGTCTATGCGGCTGCGCCGCACCCCGACGGGATGAACATACTTCCTGGGAGGGCTGCGCCCTCCCAAACCCTCCCACCGGGTGGGGGGATGGGGCAACCCGGTTTCCCCATCCCCCTGCGGGGCGGGCACGCCGCGACCCGGGGCCATTATACGCTCTGGGTGTTACGAGTTAGGTAGTCATGCGCGTGGCGCACAACGCCGCGATGAACAACGTTGTTATTGGGAGGGCTGCGCCCTTCCACACCCTCCCACCGGGTGAGGGGATGGGGAAACCCGGTTTCCCATCCCCCTGCGTGCGGGCCGCGCCCTCCCAGACCCTCCCGCGGGCGGGGGCGTGGAGAAACCCGGTTTCCCCACCCCCCGCTCCGAGGGCTTATGTTCACGGCGGTGAAGGGCGAGCAGGGCGGTTGCGCCGCCCCGCATGCCCTCTATTCACACCTGAGGTCATCCACAAACCTGGGGGCGAGGGCATCCCGCCCTCGTCGCAGATACAAGGGCCAGCGGCCCTCGCTCCCAGGAGCAATCTGAACACGTACTCCCCGCCGGGAGACGACCGCGTAACCCCTGTTAATTTACATACTGTTAAATAGCTCTTGAATATTTTTTAACAATAACCCGGTAGGATACCATACAACCCAGGGGCATGTACGACACGGTATCGCCACCCGACCTTTGGCGACCCGTTGCTATCCCGGCGGTCAGACAGCGCCTATGCCCACCATTCTGCTGGTTGAGGACGAGGTGACCTTCGCCGAGACCCTGCGCTACAACCTTGAGCGCGAAGGCTATATCGTGTTCCATGCCCTTGATGGCGTTGACGGGTTGGACCTGGCGCGCCGACACCACCCCGATCTGATCGTGCTCGACATTATGCTGCCGCGCCTCGACGGCTTCTCGGTGTGCCGCATCCTGCGCCAGGAGAGCGACGTCCCCATCATCATGCTTACGGCGCGGCAGGATGAAGTCGATCGCATTGCCGGCCTGGAACTGGGGGCCGACGATTACATCACCAAGCCCTTCAGTCTGGGAGAATTCATGGCCCGCCTGCGCGCCATCCTGCGGCGCAGCGAGGCCCACCCGCGCATTGCAGGGCGCGAGGTGCTGCTCGCCGGCGGCATCAAGGTGGACACCAGCAGCCGGCGGGCCTGGCGCGACGGGGTCGAACTGAGCCTGGCGCAGAAGGAGTTCGACCTGCTGACCTGCCTCATCCGCAACCGCGGCATCGCCCTGACCCGCGACCTGCTGCTCGAACGGGTCTGGGGCGCCGAGTTCGCCGGCGACAGCCGCACGGTTGACGTTCACATCCGCTGGCTCCGCGAGAAGATCGAACAGGACCCGGCGCGACCGCGGTACATCCAGACCGTTCGCGGCGTGGGGTACCGCTTCGACTCGGTTGACGACCCGGCGTGAGACCGTTCGCCAGGGGTCTGCTGTGGGAGGATGCGCGGCGCTTCCATCCAACCCCACTCGCCGCCAGTTAGAGCGGCGCGGGCAATCCCTGCCGCAGCGATCACAGCAACAACTGTCATCATTGCTTGACATGCCATTAACGGTAGTTTCTTCAAACGTTAACAGTCCTGGATTAGGATTTGCTTGCCTTCTCCGATACAGGCGCGCCCTTCGCCCGGAACAAGAAAGGAGAACACGGTATGGCACGGACCACGATCGTTCGCGTGTTCGCAATGGCGCTCGCCGTCGTAACACTGCTCGCCCTGGTGAGCAGCCCCGCTCAGGCCCAGAGCTGGGCGCCGCGCCAGGTGGAGGCCAGCCTGAAGGGATCGGGGGCAACCTTCCCCGCTCCGCTCTACGCCGCCTGGATCGACACGTACAAGAAGGTCGTTCCTGGCGTCTCGATCAGCTACCAGCCGGTCGGCTCGGGCCAGGGCATCCGCGACTTCGTCGCCTATCTGACGGACTTCGGCGGCACAGACGCGGCCATTGCCGCCTCGCGCGTGCAAACCGAGGCGCCCGACGCCCTGCACATCCCCATGGTGATCGGCGCGGTGGTGCCGACGTACAATCTCCCCGGCATCACCGAACTGCGCTTCAACCCGGAGATCCTGGCGGGCATCTATCTGGGCGCTATCCGCAACTGGAACGACCCACGCATCGCGAAAGCGAACCCCAATGTGCGCCTGCCGAACCTGGCCATCACGGTCGTGTATCGCTCGGACGGCTCCGGCACCACCGCGATCTGGACGGACTACCTGAGCAAGATCAGCACCGACTGGCGCAACCGGGTCGGCTCGGGCACGACGGTGCGCTGGCCGGTGGGCGTGGGCGCCCCGGGCAACCCCGGCGTGGCCAGCACGGTGAAGAATACCCGCGGCGCGATCGGCTACGTGGAGCAGGTCTTCGCCACTGCCAACCGCCTGCCCCTGCCGCCGGTGCAGAACGCCTCGGGCAACTTCGTCGCGGCATCGCTGGAGGCGACCTCGGCCGCGGCCGACGGCGTGCCGATCCCGGCGAACCTGGTGGCCTCGATCACCAACTCGCCCAACCCCAACGCCTACCCGATCGCCGGCTTCACCTACATTCTGGTGCGCCAGAACACCTACAAGGACGTCACCAAGGCTCAGGCGCTGACCGACTTCCTCTACTGGAACCTGACCGAAGGCACCGGCGCGGCCACGCGCCTGGGCTACGCGCCGCTGTCCGCCTCGCTGCGCGTGCGGGCGATCCAGGCGTTGCAGAGCATCACGGTTGATGGGCAGCGCGTCTTCGATGGCCCGGCGCGCTGAAATCTCGGGTTGAAAGGAGACGTGATGCAGCGACGAACGCCGCATCACGTCTCTTCATTATTTGATCCGCAAGCTGTGGAGCATCGTCAATGGCAGACGTGAAGGCCGTACCGCGTATCACCGCGAGCAGCCGCTGGGCGCGGCGCACCAGGCACGGTGACGTATTGTTCTGGTTGTTGACCCTCTTTTTCGCCCTGGTGATCATCGGCCTGGTGGTGATGGTCGGGGTGGTGACGTACAATGGCTCGGTGGAGGCCCGCGCCGCGTATGGCTGGACCTTTCTCTGGGGCACCGACTGGAACCCGGTTGAAACCGACCTGTACCCGGTCAGCTTCGGCGCATGGCCGGCCATCCGCGGCACCTTGCTCTCCTCGCTGATCGCCCTGATCCTGGCGGCGCCTACCGGGGTGGCCATCGGCATCTTTCTGTCCGAACTGTGCCCGTTGCGCCTGCGCCAACCGCTGGGCTTTCTGGTGGAATTGCTGGCGGCCATCCCCTCGGTGATTTACGGCCTCTGGGGCGTGGCGGTGTTCGCAAACTGGTTCAACGACTGGATCGCCAACCCCATCGCCAATACTGCCGGGCAGTTCGTGCCCTGGCTGGCCGGCCCGGTGGCGGTGAGCCGCGGTCTGGCGATCACCGGCACGATCCTGGCGATCATGATCCTGCCCACGGTATCGGCGATCACCCGCGACGTCCTGCAGGCAGTGCCCAACCATCAGCGGGAGGCCATGCTTTCCCTCGGCGCGACCCGCTGGGAAGTGATCTGGGGCGCGGTAGTGCCCTACGCCCGCGCCGGGATCGTCGGCGGGATCATGCTCGGCCTTGGGCGCGCGCTGGGCGAGACCATGGCCGCCACCATGCTGATCGGCAACAGCACCCGCATCGAAGAGTCGATCTTCTTGCCGGCCACCACCGCGGCGGCCCTGATCGCCAGCGAATTGCCTAACTCGGTCAGCCTGATCCACGAAAGTTCGCTCATCGCCCTGGCCCTGGCGCTCTTCGGCATTACCCTCATACTGAACTTGATTGCGCGCTACCTGGTGTGGCAGACGGCCCGAGGACCGGCGGGAGAGAAGGTATGAGTCTTGAGACCAACATGCTGACGTATCCGCGGCGCAGCCGGGTTGACCGGGCGCTGCGCGGATGTACCATTGTCGCAACAGCGATCGCCATCGTGCCCCTGGTGCTGATCATCACCTACGTGCTGATTGTCGGCGGCGCGGCCCTGAACTGGGACTTCTTCACCCAGACCTACCGCCCGCCGGTGCCTGCCGGCATTGACCCGCTTACCGGGTTGCCCATCGAGGGCATGGAAGAAGGCGACCCCTCCCAGGTGCAGGCGCGGGGCGGCGTGCTGCATGGCATCGTCGGCACCCTGATGGTGACGCTCACCGCGCTGCTGTTCTCCCTGCCTATCGGCATCCTGGCGGGGATCTTTCTGGCCGAGTACCCCGACACGCCGTTCAACACCTTCATCCGCTTCTGTTGCGACGTGCTCAGCGGCGCGCCCTCGATCGTGATCGGGGTGGTCGGGTTTACTATGATCGTCAGACAGACCCAAACCTACTCGGGGATTGCCGGTTCCATTGCGCTTATCTTCCTGATGGTGCCGACCATCGCCCGCACGACCGAGGAGATCCTCAAACTGGTGCCCAACGCCACGCGCGAAGCGGCCATGGCCATGGGCGCCCCGATGTGGTACAGTACCCTTACCGTCGTGGTGCCCACGGCCCTGACGGGCATCGTCACCGGCGCGTTGCTGGCCTTCGCCCGCGGCGCCGGCGAGACCGCCCCGCTCCTGCTGACCATCCAGGGCAACAGCAATCTCAGCTTCAACATGCTCGCCCCGATGGCCGCGTTGCCCATCCTGACCTACAAGTATATCGAGTCGCCCTTCCCCGCCGAAAACCAGCTTGCCTGGGGCACGGCCTTCGTGCTGATGATGCTGGTGCTCGGGGTGAACCTGCTGGTGCGCATCACCACCGCGCGCATCAAGAGGTGATCGCTCATGGCTGTTGCAACCCAACCCACACTGGCCACGCAGACCGCCCACAGCATGACCGTGCGCGGCCTCAAGCCCTTCTACGGCAAGCGGCTGGCCGTGCAGGCGCTGGATCTGGACGTGCGGCCGAACCAGATCCTGGCGCTGATCGGCCCCTCAGGCTGCGGGAAAAGCACCGTGCTGCGCTGCCTGAACCGGATGCACGAACTGGTCCCCTACGCCCGCGCGGAGGGTCTGGTCAAGCTTGACAACATTGACATCTACGCGCCGGGGATCGATCCGGCGCTGGTGCGGCGCAAGATCGGCATGGTCTTCCAGTTGCCGATTGCCCTGCGCACGCGCAACATCTACGAGAATGTGGCCGTGGGTCTGCGCCTCGGCGGAATCAAGAACAAGGCCGAGCTTGACGCGCGCGTGGAAAAGGCCCTCCGCGACGCCCATCTGTGGGACGAGGTGAAAGACAAGCTGCACCTCTCAGGCATGGCCCTCTCCGGCGGCCAGCAGCAACGTCTGAGCATCGCCCGCACCATCGCCGTCGAACCCGACATCATGCTCTTCGACGAACCCTGCTCGGCCCTTGACCCCATCGCGACCCTCAGGATCGAGGAACTGCTGCTCAGCCTGCGCCAGCGCTACACGATCGTCATTGTGACCCACAATATGCAGCAGGCGGCGCGGATCTCGGATCGCACCGCCGTGTTTATGGTGGAAAGGACCGATGACATACCGGTTGGAGTTCTGATCGAGGAAGGTCCTACCGAGCAGATCTTTTCTACTCCTCAAGATCCTCGAACCGAGGATTACATCAGTGGCAGAGTGGGCTGACCGTCCGCTACGAAAGGGAGGGTCCGGAAAAGCCTCGCCCTCCCAGGAACATCTGCTGTTCTGTCATTGCGCGGCGCAGCGGCATGGGAGCCTGACACATGAGCGAGACGAAGACCAGGTCGTTACCCCTGGCGGGCGGTTTTGCCGCTACCGCGGCGGCTCGCGCGCGGGCCCGCGAGAAGGCCGGCAAAACCAAAATCGAGGCCGTCAACTTTAATTTTTACTACGGGTCGTTCAAGGCCCTCGACCAGATCGATCTGGCCATCCCCGAGGGCGAGGTCACCGCGCTGATCGGCCCGTCGGGGTGCGGCAAGTCAACCCTGCTGCGGGCGATCAACCGCATGCACGACAAGACGCCTGGCGCGCGCGCGGAGGGCTTACTCACAATTGACGGCGAGGCGATTTATGGTGAAGATGTCGACCCGATCCTGCTGCGGCGGCGCGTCGGCATGGTCTTCCAGCGACCCAACCCCTTCGCCAAGTCGGTCTTCGACAACGTCGCCTACGGGCTGCGCGTGCTCGGCGAGCGCGACCGCAGACGCATCAAGGAACGGGTCGAGTGGGCCTTGCGGCGGGCAGCTCTCTGGGACGAGGTGAAGGATCGCCTGAACGCGACGGGCACCTCGCTCTCCGGCGGACAGCAGCAACGCCTGTGCATCGCCCGCACCATCGCCGTCGAGCCGGAAGTGATATTGATGGACGAGCCGTGCTCGGCGCTCGACCCGATCTCGACGCTGAAAATCGAGGAACTGATCGCCGATCTGCGGGGTAGTTTTACGATCATTATCGTCACCCACAACATGCAGCAGGCGGCGCGGGTCTCTGACTATACCGCGTTCATGCTGATGGACTCCAAAACGCGCGCCGGGCAGATGGTGGAGTTCGGTCCCACCGCCCAACTGTTCACCAATCCGGGCGACCCGCGCACGGAGGCCTATTTGAGCGGGCACTTCGGCTAGTACTACAGTTGTAGGTGCGCTCCCCGTCGGGCTGAAAGCCCTCGGCTACGAGGAGCAAAGCCCACCTTCATGGGCTACACAGGCCATGGAGGTGGCCTTCGCAAGCACTAGCCGAGGCGTTTACGCCGACGGAAACGGATCATCTGCCGAAATACAACTGTAGTACCAGGGCCAATACCGTAAATTAGGAGGTACGCGGTCGCCTTGCGGCGGGGAGGAGTGGAGGGCCTGCGGCCCTCCACCAATCGGTTGGTGCCCGCCCGCGGCGGGAGGGCCGTGGATGTTTCGCCAGTCCGCCTGGCGCCGCGGGCGGGCACCGGGGTACGCGGGGAGGCTGCGCCTCCCCGCACCCCGCCACCGCGTACGTCCTGTCACATAAGCGAACGCGGCGCTTCAGCCCCCCTCCCAACCTCCCCCCGCTGGGGGGAGGGGTCGCACGCTCGCGTCCCTCAGCAGGGGAAGGTTCGAGAGGGAGAGTTCGGCCCTGTAGGCCAGGGAGGGGGCAACGAGGTTGCCCCTCCCTGGCCTGCTTAACCGGAGGGCGAGGGCGCACCGGGGTTACGCATCGGGGTATAATGAAGGCATCGCTTCCCGGCGCGGCTGGCGCCGATCCGTACAGGGGAGAGCCGATGACCGACCTGCATACCCTGACCGTCGCGGCGGCGGGGGCCGCCCTTGCCGCGGGCACGCTCAGTTCCTACGAACTCACCGAGGCCCTGCTGGCGCGTATCCAGGCGGTGGAGCCACGGGTACGGGCCTTTCTGACCCTCACCGGCGACCAGGCTCTGGCCGAGGCCCGCGCCGCCGATGCCGCCCGCCGCGGCGATTCCGGCCCGCTCCATGGCATACCGCTGGCTATCAAGGACGTGATCTGCACTGCCGGCGTGCGCACCACCTGCGGCTCGGCCATCCTCGAGACCTTCGTGCCGCCCTACGACGCCACGGTGGTCGCCCGCCTCAAAGCCGCAGGCGCGATCAGCCTGGGCAAACTCAACTGCGACGAGTTTGCCATGGGCTCCAGCACCGAGACTAGCGCCTTTCACATCACCCGCAACCCGTGGGACGTCGAGCGCGTGCCGGGGGGCAGCAGCGGCGGCAGCGCGGCGGCAGTGGCAGCGCTGATGGTTCCGGCCAGCCTGGGCACCGATACCGGGGGATCGATCCGCCAGCCGGCGGCCCTCTGCGGCGTCAGCGGCCTCAAGCCCACCTACGGGCGCGTGAGTCGCTTCGGCCTGGTGGCCTACGGCTCTTCGCTCGACCAGATCGGCCCCTTCGCCCGCACGGTCGAGGATCTGGCGCTGGTGATGCAAGTGCTCGCCGGCCACGACCCGCGTGACGGCACCAGCGCCCCCCTGCCGGTAGCCGACTACCGGGCCGCGCTGAGCGGCGACGTGCGGGGGTTGCGTATCGGAGTGCCCGGCGAGTACTTCGTTGAGGGTATGGAGCCGGGCGTGGAGCAGGCCACCCGCGAAGCCATCGCCGTGCTGCGCGCCCAGGGGGCCGAGGTGGTGGACATCTCCTTGCCGCATACCCGCTACGCCCTGCCGGCCTACTACATCATCGCCCCGGCGGAGGCCAGCGCCAACCTGGCGCGCTTCGACGGGGTGCGCTACGGCCCACGCGAGCGGGGCGAGAGCATGTGGGACGAGATCGAGCTGACGCGGGGGCGACGCTTCGGCCCCGAGGTGCGCCGGCGGATCATGCTCGGAACCTACGCCCTCTCGGCGGGTTACTACGACGCCTACTACAAGCGCGCCCAGCAGGTGCGCACCCTGATCAAGCGCGACTTCGAGGCGGCCTTTGCCAGCGTTGATGTGATCGCCGCGCCCACCTCCCCTACGGTCGCCTTCAAGGTGGGCGAGAAACTCGACGACCCGATCGCCATGTATCTGAGCGACGTATGCACCCTGCCGATCAACCTGGCCGGCGTGCCGAGCCTGGTCGTGCCGTGCGGCTTCAGCCAGGGGCTGCCTGTCGGGTTACAATTGATCGGCCGCCCCTTCGACGAAGCCACCCTCTTGCAGGTAGGCGACGCCTACCAGCGCCTCACCGACTGGCACACGCGCGCCCCGACGCTGTGAGACCGGTTGTTACCCGCCCGCGGCGGGAGGGCCGTGAGCGTTGCGCGAGGCCGCCTGGCCGCCGCGGGCGGGAGAAGGGTGCGGGGAGGCTTCGCCTCCCCACATTCCCCTCCACCGCGTAGTTCCATTCATGTGTCTCCAGCCCTGGCGAGGAGCGCCGCGCCGGCCGCGCGCTCAAGTGCCGCAGCCTCGCGCAGGGCGGTTGCGATCTGTCGGGCCTCGTCTCGATCAGCGATACCGTTGGCGACCGCCGCGAGCGCAGCGGCATACCGATCAGCCGCTTGCTCAAGCCTGGCGGCTACCTGAGCCAGATCCACCTCGTCTGGAAAGCGCTCGCGCAGATAGCGCGCGCTGTCGCGGCGGAAACGCGCGGCGGTTTCCAGGCCCTGCGTGATCGCCGTGGCGCGAGCGCGTGAGCCTTGACGCTCAATCTGAGCGGCGGTTCGCTCCAGCACCGCGACGCCGGTGGGCGGCCCATAGCGATTGCCGCCGAGGGTGGCGTTCGCCAGGCGGGCCCAGACCGGCCGCAGATCGTCAACCTGCGGACCCGGATCGAAGATGGTCAGCGTGTAGCGCCACGGATAGGCGAACCGGCGCGCCAGGTTGGTTACCGCCTGCAGCAGGCGCGCTTCGGTCACGGAGATCCCGTCTGCGCCCGGTGGACGCTCGCCAGGCGCACAGGTGGCCGGCGGGAGGCAGACCGTTTCATACAGGAAGAATCCCGTGGCGTCATAGCCAATCAAGACGTCGCTATGGGGAATAACCGCGGACGCCCCATAGAGCGCGCCCATATCCAGGGCCACGCGCACCGGGTAGCCCCGGGCCAGGAAGGAACGCAGGGCGCGGACGTAGAGCGCCGGGTCGTCGGTGACGTAGTAGCGCCGGCGCAGGCCCAGGTAGGGCGCCGCGTCACGCAGGCCTACTTCGGGATCGACGCCGCCGGGAAAGAACTCGCTCGTCCCCGGGATCGCGCTGAACCCGTACGTGAACGCCATAAGGAAATCGATCTCGGCACGGGATCTGACGGCGCCGTGCTGCGCGGCAATCATCTGCAGGCTGGTGGATTGGCAAGCCGGGACATCGGTCGCGATCCAGGGAACGTCGCGCAGATGCCGTTCAGGGGGGTAGTCGCCCACATCCGTCGCCGCTAACCGGATGGGGGCATAGGTTTGCACATAGTAACGCCGCACGAAGCTGCGCAGCAGCAGCCACCAGCCGACCGCGCCAGCAAGCGTCAGTGCGATCGCGAAGCTGATCGCGCCCCTAACGCTAACGTGAACATAAGCTCTCGAAGAGGGGTCTGGGGAAACCTGGTTTCCCCACGCCCCCGCCCGCGTGAGGGCCTGGCCCTCACGCAGGGGTCTGGGGAAACCAGGTTTCCCCAGACCCTCACCCGGTGGGAGGGTTTGGGAGGACTGCGCCCTCCCAAAAACAACCTTACATTCATTGTGGTTTTGTGCGGCGCAGCCGCATGGACGGCTGATGGGTCTGGCACCGGGTGTTGTGCTCATCGCAAAGATCCTTTCGCGTGACGCTACGCCTGAGACCAGCGCCTGCGCGCGCTAGCGATGCTGAGGCAGGATGTAGGCGACAGGCGATTGTTGTCTTGCCGCCCCATGCACTGCGAACAATTGCGGTTCCCTGTGGGCCCTGGTCTGGGGAAACCCGGTTTCCCCACACCCCTGCGCAAGGGCTACGCCCTCCCAGACCCTCCCACCGGTTAGGGGGGCGTGGGGAAACCCGGTTTCCCCACGCCCCTCGCCGAAGGCTTATTTTCACGTTAGGTTGATTGCCCTGGTATGCTGCTTATGATTCAAGCGACGACCGCTTGCGGCACGAGCACGATCTTGCCCTGCAGGCCGCCCCTCCCCAGCAGTTCGTGCGCCGATCGTGCCTCGGTAAGCGGAAATCGCTGCGCAATGAGGGGCTTGATCCGTTTCTGTTGAAGAAGATCGAGCAGGGCGGTCAAATCCTGTCGAAACAATGCTGGCCGCAGGCGTTTCAGCGTCTGGATGCTGTAAAGAACCACCCGCCTCCGGCCTGGGAGAGCCAGGCCGGCAATAATATACACCCCGAAGATAAGGATCGCTCGAAAGCGATGGCGACCACCGGAACGCCCGGAAGCCATGCGCCCTCCACGGAGCGAGCCAGTTAGACCATAGGCCACAACCGTCCCGCCGCGACGGAGCGCCTGACGGGAACGCCAGATATGCGCGCCACCGATGCTGTCAAAGACAGCGTCAACGCCCCCACCTGTGCGCCGCTGAATTTCGGTCACGAAGTCTTGATGCCGATAATCAATGGGGATACCGCCCATAGCGGATACCGCGGACGCGTGTCCCGATGAACACGTCCCGTACACCTCCAACCCGGCAAGACGCCCGAGTTGCAAGAGTGCCGAGCCGACCCCGCCCGCCGCGGCGTGGATCAGCACGCGCTGCCCTGGCCTGACCCGCGCCGCGCGATGCAGCATCTGGTACGCCGTGACGTAGTTCAGCACCAGGCTGACCGCCTCGGCGGCGTCCACTCCGGATGGCACAGGAACCAGTTCGCGTTGCGGCAGGCAGACGAACTCCGCGTAGGCGCCGCTAATCGGCAGCGCGGCAACAAGCTGGCCTGGTTCAATTCCAGAGACACGGTCGCCGAGCCGATCCACCAGGCCCACCAGATCCCACCCCGGCGTAAAGGGCACGCGGGGCGTTTCGGGATGCATGCCTTCGCGCATCATCAAGTCGGCCAGGGAAACCCCCGCGGCCAGCACCCTCACGCGCACGTCACCGCGCTGCGGCTCGGGGCGCTCTTCTTCGAGGACCTGAAGGGCCTCGGGCCCGCCGTAGTGCGTGACGATGATGCGCGTGTGTTTCACGGGCTGCTTCCTCGGGCGCCGGCACTCGACCTGGCGCGGCCTGACGACGCGCTTCAGGCGCACTGCGAAGCGGGGTCGGGTGTGGCCAGCGAGCGATCCTTCGTTACTCGCTTCCGGCTTGTTGCGTGGTGACGGACTGCAGCGGTATCACGGTGATAACAGCGCCAAAAGGCGCGAAATCGTCCGGATTATTCGTCAGGATACGAGTGATCCCAATGGTCTGCATCGTGGCGACAATATTGGCGTCATGCACCTGTCTGCTATGGCCCTGTTCCAGCAATGCAAGCAGTTGGGCCGTAACCAGTGGACTCTCTTCTGCAACCTGGAAGCGTAGCTCATACCGGCGCACCGTAGCCGTAAGTTCAGGTATCGGAATACCGACGTTTGGATGAATCAGCGTTGCAAGGTATTCACGCAGCACCTGGCGGCTAATCCAGAGCGGTGTCCCGGCCTGCTCGTAGGCGGTAATCGTCGTTCTGGCGAGGGCATAGAACGGCGAGGAGTCGATGCTGGCATAGACCAGGATATTGGTATCCAGGAAGATTGGTTCAGCGACCCCGGTCGTCATAGAGTTCCTCGCGCCGAAGTGGCAGATGATCAGGCCAGGTGTCGAGATGGATACTGGGCAATGGCTGTGCCGGTGGGGCCTGCGCTGCCCCGGCTGACTGCCGGACGACCTGCATGGTCAGATCGTTGAGCAAGTACAGCTTCTCCTGGAGCGAGAGGCGTTGTATCAATGCCCGGACTTGGGTCAGTTGGTCTGTGCTCATCGGTTCCTCCCAAAAGGCGACGGAATGTAAAGCGTTTGCTAACGTGAACATACGCCCTCGGCGAGGGGTGTGGGGAAACCGGGTTTCCCCACACCCCCGCCCCGCAGGGGGATGGGGAAACCGGGTTTCCCCATCCCCCCACCTGGTGGGAGGGTTTGGGAGGGCGTAGCCCTCCCAAGAATTATGTTCATTCCCTTTCGTGTGCGGCGCAGCCGCATGGATGGCTGATGCTATTGTTACGGCATGGTTCAAACGAGCTTGACAGTTCGCCTCGACCCCGGACCACCGGGGTGGCCATGGATGGGCCAGGCCCCTCCACACCTCCCCGCCACACGGTCAAGCGCAAACCGCAAGGTTTTGAACCATGCCTTACGGCACAGACGTTTCGGAATTCGCCAGCGATAGCGACATTACGTCACACCCTTCTCGACAAGTGTTAGTGTATCACGAACCAGGGTCCGGTAGACTGAATTCTCGACATGGGACTGATACCAGTCACGGTACGTATTCGCTGCCAGGTGCCCCTGGATTGCCCGCGCCTCTTGAAGCAAGACCCAGAGATTATGGGTAGCCCGGTTGCAGAACCCCTCCAGCTTGTTCGCCTGTAGCCCCGCCACGCCGGACTGCTGGCAGGCAGGGCATGGGCATGCGGCCAGGAGTTGCCACTCGTTGTCGTCTGGCTTACGACCACGCCAACTGCCCATAGTCGCTACCATACGATCGCCGCGTCCCGGGAGTTGCACGATCCCGCGCGCGGCCCGGTTCCGCCAACCGGAGGAGTCGAGCGAGTCGATCTGAAACAGGGCTGCGAGGTGAAGGGTGGCAGTTCCACCAAGGCCGAACACGTGCAGGTGCTTGCCGGCCAGCACGTGACGCACCCGCAGCAGGCTCTTCAAGACATCGGCATACGGCATAGCGCTGGGCTTGCGCAGCAGGTTGGGCACAATCCCTCCCAGAGCCACACGATCTTTCTGCGCAAGCTGTTTGCTTTGGGTGAACCCATCAATGTATGTCGCGAGATGACGGCTGACATGCATGACAGGAACAAATCCATCATACGCAAAAGCAAGATTCATTTCCATCGTGCGCCGTAGACACAAAAGTTGCGCCTCGTCGTCCATTGTTGGAGTAGGTATGAAATCTTGCGGAACAGGGTACCAATCAGGTTTGGCTGCTTGCACGAACTCTTCATACTCATTCCCTGACACACCGCCGTCGCGGTCCAGAAAGTAGAAAGCCCCGTTATCAAGATAAATGTGGATATGTTCAGGAACACCCAGATAGGCGCGCAAGGTCTGTCGCATCGCCATCTTGCGCTGCGGAGGTGATTGGTGAAAGTCAGCATACGACACCATAACTGCGGTCAGGCCAGGCAGATAGTATGGCGACTCGGGATCCCAGACCCGAGGTTTCAGGTTCTTCAAGCTCAGACCAGCGACAATTTCCAACCTCTCACCTCTAGGGCTCACGCGCCCCCTGTTGCAGCGCGCGATTTGCGTCTTCAAGGGCCTTGAAAGCATCTTCTTCTTCGCGCTCGCCTTGCGACTCAGGCGGCTTGATTCGTACCAATACCGGAAAGTTTATCAACTGTCCCGAAAGCAACGCCTCGCCGACATCGAGATCGGGCAACAGGCGCGCCTCATCTTCGCCCAGGCTTTCAATCACTTTGCGCACAAAGTTCTGATCAGCCGGGTTGACCAGACGCATAATAATGTAGGAGTTGCACTGGGAAAGCGTTGTTTCATCGAGACGCGATGGACGCTGGCTAATCATCACCAGGCCAATGCCGAACTTACGACCCTCCTGCGCAATCTGCTTTGTTATGGTGATAGAGCGCTCTTCTGCTGGTGTATTGGCTCTCCCTGGCACGAAGTTGTGTGCCTCCTCAAGCACAAGCAGGACTGGCAGCTTGAGTTCCTCCTGAACACGTGCCTGGAACAGATCATTCGCTATCAAGTTGTAGATCGTAGCTTGGAAATCTCCTGTGTAGCCAGCAAGAGCTATTACGCTGATACCTCCATAGCGAACCAACTCTTTGCGATCAGTCGGAAGCGGTTCGGCACTGCGAGCAATCTTGCGATTCGTCTGCTCCATCGTCTGTAACACTCTGGCTGCCTTGTAGGCACGCTTCTTGATAGCCTCTAGGGTTCCGATATCTCGTTTGGAGTATTTACCAAAGTCTTCCCATCCCCACTCAACAAGAAGATTCCTGCTGTCGTCATCTTCGGCCTTCAACACTAACTCGCCAGCTTCTGCAAGATTGGCAATCAACCACATATTTGGCTCGATACCATTCTTTCGCAAATGTTTTTTACCCAATCTCTCAGCAAGCCAATTCACTCGTCTCGCACGCTCTGCACCATCCACATTGATGAATCGCGAGGCCGCACCAAACACATCACCAAATCGACCTTGCATTGTCGGAGAGAGCTCATATCCGAGTGCGCTGACAATCTTCGCAACCGCATCGGCATCCTCGTCAAAAAGCGGAAATTGGGCACAATATCTTCGTACCCGCTGCTTGAGTGTCGGAACATCAGCCAGACCTGTATAATCCCCATGAGGGTCAAAGATCACGATCGGGTAGTTCTTTTGCGCAAGTTGCTCGATAATACGCCTTGACGTCCAACTCTTTCCGGCTCCGGTCATGGCGAGGATGGCCAGGTGGCGCGTAACGATCGCATGCCCGTCGACACTCACTGAGACTTCAGGGCGGTTGGACAGCGTGGCAATGTCGAGCGCGCGATTGGCGCGTTGGGCTAGCTCTCCGAGCACGACCCGGGCCATATCTTCAGAGCCGGGGCGATACACGCTGCTGGCAGGCTGAGGAGGATAGCGGAGCTGATCGAGTTTCCCGCGGGGGTTGCTGCCACGTGGCTCCGCGCCCAACACCTGGCAAACCGCGGTCACCATCTCGCGGCTCAACGACAGCACCGTCTCAAAAGGGTTTGTTCGTGTGGCGGCAAGTTCGTGGCCGGCTTCGCTTGGGAAAAGCGGGTTCAGACGCTCAATCCGCTGGACCTTGGCCCACACGCGTATCATTTCTGGCGGCCCCTGACCATCGGTCGGACGCAACTCCGCATCAACGGCGATCAGATCCTGCTCTCGAATAGCTTCCTGGGCCACTGCCAGGCGAAACTCCCGACTGGTGCTTTCGCCGACAATTGTCCCGACATAGTTCGGTGGAGCAACTGGAGCTGCAGGGCTCTGGGAGTGCGGTTGCGCTCGATTGGATCGAGAAGTTGCCATAGGTCAGTTCCTCAAGGTTCTGGTCGGAAGAGCCGGTCACGATGGGTCATGTAGATGGCCTGCACCAGCACCCGCCGCATCTCTGCGTCGCTGATTTCGCCCCGCTGAAGGCTAATGCCAAGGTGATAGCGGATAAGCTTGCTATAGGCGTTCGTCAGCCAGGCGGGGATGTGGGCATACTTGTCGGCGATGTCGAGCCCAACGGGGAAGCCGTAACCCGGCAACAGGCGTGAATAGAGGTACACGCGCCTGACAATCGCCTCCAGGTAATCCGCATCGGCAAGCTCATCAAAAACCTCTATCCGGACGGGTTCAGTGATCTCAGAGACGTGCAGGTAGCATCCACGAATGCGCGGGAAGCCAAATGGGCCTGGTTTCAAGGCTTCAAAGTTTACCGTTTCCTCACCTGCGAGACCAGGCAGTGCCACCTCGCCTCGCCGCAGACCATCAAACTTGTTCATCACCCAACTCTCTGAGTATTGCCCTGGTTCCAGGAGCATAGCCATCAGCAGTGAGTCAGTGTATCCCAGGCGATCCAGGAGCGCTTTCGGTGTGGACAAATCTGTTCTTCCATACATTTTGTTGAAGTAATCATCGTTGCCCTTCTGTCGCAAACCACGAAACACCCGTTCGAGAAGGATGGTTTCGCTCAGTTCGCGCAGGCCTCCTCGTTCAACCACCCCAACAATCAAAGTTGGCACTGGCCTTTGACGAGCCCTGTCACGCAGTTGTCGCAAAAGAAATGCAATGAATGCCAATGGCTCAAAAATCTTTTGTCGAACCCACTCATCCGGGCGTTTTGTCATCTTCGGATAGATATCCAAATGGGCCTGTTTGAGGAAATCTTCCTTGAGGGCGCGCGCAATGTGATCGTCTTGCGCATACTGACGCAGGAAGAGATCAATATCCTGCTCGGTGAAGGGCATATGCCCGGCATAACTACCGACAAGGTAGGTTAGAGGCCCATGGAACATCAAGACGCGCAAATCGGGTGTACGCTCCAATGCCGATAGTCCTGCCAATAGCTCAGCGGTAATGCGGACGATATCAACGAAGTCCTTACGCTCTTTGCTGCCGCCCTCAAGATCTCCCAAAATGACCGGGTAATAGCCGAACTGCTCTCGTTCGCTGAGGCGTCGCTCCCCTGTGCGCACACGATACGAGCCGACACGCAGAAGGATCGGCACCTGACTGGCAAGCTGGACCTGACCGACACCGCCATCAATGAAGGTCACCACTTCATCCTGGACATCGGCCCAGGAGGTCTCGGGAACTCTGCGAACCTCCAGAATGGGATCATTTCGCCGCCCCTGCTGGGCGTCAGCAACTGCCTTGCGCAGCGCGGCGATAAACGTAGCTGTATTCTTGAAGTAGTTGCCGCGTAGACTCTCCGCTACCGTCAACGCGTTCTCAGCAAGCCGAACAAACAAATGCGGCTGGCGTTGGAGATCTTCCTGAACGCTGGCTTCGGTGAGACGCCGATTGAAAAGCTGCGGATCGGTCATGTGCGATGCACCTCAACGCCAAGCGCCTTAAGGACTCGACGCGCATCGGTTGTGTTGAATGTCTGCACTGACAGGCCGGAAATCTGGCTAACCAGCCATTTCGGTCCTACCTGGTGTCCATCGATCTCTACATACCAGGCTTTCGGCTCGGGGGGCGCCATCATCTGCCAGGCAAGAGCACGACGTCCACAGGCAAGGACTTCTTCGGGTTTCAGATGAATATTGACACCACGAAGACGAGCATGCCCGGAACTCACGATCTGCCGCTCGATCAGGCAGGGCTGGTCAGCGTACAGCCAATCGAAAAGCTGTGACAGGCGCTCCCCTTGAGAGCCACGGATATAGGTTATTTCACAGGTCGGTGGAATAATCCCTTCGATCCCAGCAATGATCTCCAGATAGTCCTGGCTGAGTGAAATACAACAACGCTGGTACCTGGTATGCTCAAAATACCGCCGAATGGCAGGTATCACACTCGGGCGGATTCTTGCTGCCTGCTCGGGCGTCACCCGCTGATCATAGTGAGGAATGCATTCAGACGGCGAAATGACACCAAACCGAGCCGAGAGGATCGCGATATCGAGCGCAGATCGCGCATCGGGATGTGTTCTCGTAAACTTGCGCACAACTTGAAACTGAGGACCGTTGTAGCGCTCTATCGCTGGAAGGAGGCCAGGTGCCGCTCGCTTGCGTTGCGAGCACGAAAGGAGTAAGAATGAGGCTGGTTGAGTCATTACGGGGCGCAGCGTTGACTTGATAGCCTGGCACGTGAGATCATGATAGCATTTGTGTCAACAGAGGCGTAGGTATGGCAAAAATCTACATCGCCGGCCCGCTGTTCAACACCCACGAGCGCTGGTACCTGGAGCGCATCGCCACGGCATTGGAGAAAGCTATAGTCCTTCAGATAATGTTTGGGCCAGGCCGCTTTGCGAGGGCAATGAGCCGTCGCTTCAAGGTGGGAGCCCACAAGCTGACGGACGGCAGCCGGGTTGTTCTGGAAGGCGGCAAGAGCTGTATCCACTGCCTCGACGAGAGCCTCGAAGGTGGGGAAGGAACGGTTGTGGGTCTTGTCGCGCTTGACGTTGCGCCAGAGA